>Ga0208029_1000042_pt1 | contig 103239 bp, 133 predicted proteins | sample MalvireepMed_s12_FD_184242 | JGI IMG/M metagenome (GOLD analysis project Ga0208029, IMG submission 184242) | Marine viral communities from the Global Malaspina Expedition - Malaspina viral metaG DeepMed_s12 (SPAdes) (version 2) | ecosystem: Environmental > Aquatic > Marine > Oceanic | place... | reverse complement strand
AAACTAGTAGTTTTAAGATTGCGGCAAGTGCTAAAGCGTTTGATATTTTGTCATCCAATATTTATACCCACAAGGTTCGTGCAGTTATTAGGGAGTTAAGCTGTAACGCCCACGATGCTCATATCGAGGCTGGCAACGACCAGCCGTTTGACGTGCATCTCCCTACTAGCTTAGAACCGTGGTTCGGCGTTCGAGATTATGGTGTGGGTCTCTCTGAACAAGATGTCAGGGAGATCTTCACCACTTATTTTTGTAGTACAAAAACAGGATCTAACGATTATATTGGGGCTCTGGGTCTCGGGAGTAAGTCACCGTTCTGTTTAGTAGATAGTTTTACGGTGGCCAGCTGTTTTGGCGGGAGTAAGAAAACCTACAGCTGTTATCGTGATGAAGATGGTGAGCCACAGATAGCGTTACTGATCACAGAAACTTCAGAAGATCATGCGGGCCTAGAAGTTATTGTCAATGTAGACGGGAGAGTCGGCGAATTTATTGATGAGGCCGTCGAGGTGTATCAATATTTTCAGGATGTACCAAACATTAACCTATCTGAATGTACCGAACGCATTAGGCTCAAGAAAACATCTTACATTTTTAACAATGGTAAGATTGGCCTTCAGCATGGTTGGGCTCAGCTAAAAGCCGTGATGGGTAATGTTGCGTACGATATACCGAGTGAGTTTTCTGATCTGTCAGGGTATGTCAGATTTGAGCTTGGGGATCTAAGCTTTGATCCGGGGCGCGAAAATCTTTCGCTGGATGATAAAACGAGAAATGCCCTGACGAACACAATTACAACAGTACTTCTCAAGCTTAAAGATTATCTTGTTGATGAAATTGAAAAAGAACCTACTCCGTATAAAAAGTCACTTAAGTTAGCTTCTATGAAAACTGGTCATACCGGTAGTATAATTATGAAACACTCTGGTGATTTTGCGCCGTACTTAATTCCTCACACGGAAAAACCAATCACCTATTTTTCAAAAACCTCATACAGAAAGGCTCCTGACAGGGCTGAAACACACTCGCTTCCTTTCGGTCCTGAAGTTAAGTTATTTTTACATCAACCCCGTTATGAAACACGTATTCGCCAATATTTGTCTGAGCTGGGAGACATGCGTATGCTTGTGGTACTTCTTACCCAGCAACAAATAGATGAATTAAATATTGATCCTGAATTTATCTTGGATCTAGAAAAAGAGATCCCTAAGACAGAGACCTATCGCAGGAAAACTGAAATATGCAAGGAGAAAGTATTTACTCTTGATATGTGTGGGAACGCCCATAAGGCAGCCGAGTGCTGGAGTAAAACGGACGTAGATATGAATGATACCACAACGGAGCGAGTTTATGTTGAAATCAGGAGATGGAAGCCTGTGTGGCAAGGAGGAGCATGGTATCTTAATAGTGTTAATCGAATTTTACGCACCTTGCAACAAGCTGGGGAGGTGGGTGTTGAAACGCCTGTAGTATATGGTGTGAAGTCAGCATTTACCAAAACTAAAAAGTTTGAGAAAGGTAACTGGATATCACTCAATGATTATCTCCAACGTGAAGTAAAGAAAACTGCACCTGAGAGTGTTATGAAGTGTGAGCGCTCTGCCAATAATACCATTCGATATTTAGCCTGTCACTCCGATCTTCCAGTATTTAGTACTTTTGCAGAAAAATTAGAGCAATTTAGTAAGCAGGCAGACACTATAATCTATGATAATCTAGAAATTAAGCTTGACTATGATTATTCACTTGATATAATTCAAAAAGAGATTACGGACAAGTATCCCATGTTGGAATTTACTAACTCATGGGAACTACGGAAGCCTGAAAAACTAGAAGTTGTCCTCAATTACATCAAGGGAGCCTAAAATGGAACAGATTATGACAAAACCTCCAGCGGCCAAGAAAATTAAACGCAAAAAACCAGAGATGTCTGAAAAGATGTTAAAGGATTTTGTGGGACATGTCGATCATCTTTACGAGATCTCTGTTACAAATGTATTTCACAATCGATATCGTATAGATATATGGACCAATGAATATAAAAAAGAGGAGAGTATAGCCCCCAGTTTTAAAATTGAAAAATCGTTTTTTGTTGTGCTCACTGACGACGGTGAAATCGTGGACAAAACTATTCAACCGAAACCCCGAGACGAGAGGATTTTTTAGGATGCTTAGTCACATTAAAGACAGCCAAGGAAACTGGACAGTAGTAACAGACAATAAGTCTTATCAGTTTGGACCATCTCATCCAGAATACATGTCTCTAGTTGAGTGTGTGCGGAGTGGAGATGCTACACAAATGGTAGAATTAATTGATACCGGTTCCAAAATTGAGAACTGGAGTAACGGATCATTTAGATTTCGGGATGGGGTACTGTATTACGTAGACGAACAGGTTCACAGTGCGATTACCAATCGGATTGTCGAAATGATTAAACAAAATTTCGACGTTGATCCTATTCTAAATTTTCTCAAACGGTTATACCAAAACCCCTCATACAGGGCTATTCATGAACTATACGAATTTCTATCTCACAAATTTCTACCTATAACTCCAGAGGGTTATTTCTTGGCATATAAGGCTGTTAAGCGTGACTTCACAGATAAATATTCAGGTAAGATGAATAATTCTGTGGGAGAGATGGTCAGCATGCCTAGATTTCGAGTTGATGACAACTGTGATATTGGATGCAGTCAGGGTCTCCACGTTGGCGCCATTGATTACGTCAAATCATACGGCAGTGCGGGTGACAAGATTGTAATCTGCAAAATCGATCCAGCTGATGTTGTCAGTGTTCCTCTGGACTCGGGTCACCAAAAGCTTCGTTGCTGCAAATATGAAGTTGTTGGAGAATATGACGGCGAATTACTGCCTGCTGTTGTAGAGGATTACGAGAGTGAGTCGGACGTGTGTGGTTTTTTTGAATACAACAATGAGGAGCCTGACTATGATGAGTGTGACTGAAAAAAAAGTTGTGTTACAATATGTAGATGAAATTAGTGAAATGTTAACACGATATCCCAATAATCAACAAAGAATCAAAGTTAGGGTTGCATTTTTACGAGAATTTGTTGAGAATATTAAGAGTAAAGATGAGCATAAAATCTTTTCTCAAGTATATAAGACAGGTCTTGATATTGGAAACAGATTTACGAAATGATTCCTGAGCACTTTGACGCAGCTAAAGAAATCGGATCTGAGCGTGTGCGTTTATATTCTATGACTAGTGATATGGAGGTGGAAGATGTAATTGAGATAGAGGAAGATGGATCTTATAGGATAGTGGCGCTTGATAGCGCAAATCAGATAGCTTATATTACAAGACACAAGGATTAGACATGAAGAAATTAGTTATTGCGATGTTTACTGTTTTGTTTTTGACTTCAGGAGTTAGTGCAGTCGAGAGACGTAAGCCAAAACCCATTTTTGTAGAATGTCGTAGCCCGCTGGACTTGGTTATGGGTGTTGGTGTTTACGCATGTGATCTCACTGGAAAAGTGGTACATGGTGTAGGAGCAATTGTGACAGCTCCCTTCAGGGCACGCATGTGTCTTCCGAAACGCAGAACATATATGTATCGTCGACCTCAGCTTCGTTGGCGTTACGTTCCGGGAGAACTGAAAGAACTACCGGGTCCAACCTTTGAGGAGCTACCACCTATTGAAGTAACTCCCACCGAGGGATCGGGACCAGTAGTTCATCCCCTTCATTTCCCCATTCCACCATTGCCATCCAGTGTAACTCGTCGTTGAACCCGTGTCCTCGCGAATTTATTCGCGGGGACTTTTTTTTAATTCTTATCATAATGAGGAAACAATGTTAAACTTCAGGAAACACGCAGTTGCTTACATGCTAAAAAAAGCTGAGTCTGATAAATCAGCTTCCTTAGCATCCTTTGAACTTCTTTTGGATAATGCTGTGGGTATTGGGGATCACAGTACAGACGATCTCTACAAAGAATTGGACACAGCACTAGATAATCTCGTAGATGCGGAAGACCGCCTAGAAATAATTTCCAAACACCTGCTCAGTTGAAATAGTTACCATGAAAAAATATTTACTGTGGTTCGATGTGGTTTTTATCTTTATCTTGCTTATAATGTTTGCTGGGGTTATAACAAGATATCACCGTATGCGTCGTGAGTTAAGCGCTCAGAAAACCATGATTAGGAATGTCATTGTTGCTAACACCCAAGTGATTAACGAAATAGGCAAAGCACACCAACAGCTCTCAAGCACCACAGATATGATATTACGGTACAACCATTATTTAGATAAGCATGACCCAGCAACAGAATCCATACAATTCTGTCCTGAATGCTCAGCTGGTGTTGAGAAAGAAGATGTTTTGGTTACCCATTCTGAAGAACAACTGGAGGAAATTCCCGAAACTGTAGAACAACTAAAGAAGGATACAAAAGAAATTTACAACGGAGTGCATACTGTTAATAATAGCGTATGGTCACAGACCATTTTACTTAAAAGCGTACTTGAAAAATTAAGAGAGGCCCGTAATGAGAGGTGATACCGGTTTATCGGATCAACAGCTCAAGGAGGTTAGCAAATGTTGGCGACGGAAAGCGCAGAAGATGATGAAAGAACATCGATCAGGATTTACTACTGAATTTAGAAAGAGCAAAAAATCGCGTGGATGGTGGTATCGTATACGGAATATTTTTCACTTAGGAGAGAGAGCGCTATGACCACCTATGGTTTCGGAGAATCTTTTGAGCGTAACAGGTTAAAAAATACGTTGGCGTATCTGTGTGGCCCGATGGACAGGGTCGAGGATGGTGGTGTAACATGGAGAAGGAACTTAACTCCTAAATTAAAAGAGATGGGCGTGGGCGTTCTTGATCCATCTAATAAACCTACGGATTTTGCGCAAGAAGATTCTTCTTTCAGAGACGAAATAAATTATTGCAAAAAAGAGGGCACTTTTGATTCAGTCAAAAATTCAATGAGAGATATTGCTGCTATTGATCTACGAATGGTAGACATAGCCCATTTTCTCATTATGTATATGGACATTGATGTTCACATGTGCGGCTCCTATCATGAAGCTTTTGTTGCAATTAGCCAAAAAAAACCTGTATTAGTAATGTGCGAACAGGGGAAACAAGAAATACCTAACTGGATGTTTGGGGTGATGCCTCATCAACATATGTTTTCAGATTGGTATAGCCTTATGCAATATTTACAAGACGTTAATTCCGGGTGGGATCAAGAGCATTACAACAGATGGAGATTTTTTGATTTTGAAAAGGTGTACCAATGAATAAACCTGAGACAGATTGGGTTGGGGTACTTATAGTGGGGGGAGTGATCTGGCTTATGACATTCGCTCTCCACTTGATATTATTTTAAGGAGGAAGAAATGCCTAAAGTAACAGGAACTTATAATCACACTCTTCAAGTTTGTGACGCGAAAGATAAAATGAAATTTGCGCTGGATGATCTTTTAGAATCATTTGAGATAAGTGATGCTTCTATTGAAGAAACGGACAATAGGTTTCAATTTGAAGGAATTAGCCGGGGTGTTAATACAAAGGGCTCCATTGATATACAAGACACAAATGTGAAAGTAACCATCGACCTCCCCTTTTCTGCAATAGCCTTTAAGGGAAGAGTCCAAAAGGCAATTGATAAAAGAGTGCCACCTTTTTTGGAGGGTTAGTATTATGTGGAAAGATTTATCACCAACTATTATTAGGCAAAGACTGATAATTGAAGGCACTCTAACGTCCCCCATGTCTGCGCAGAATATGTCGGATTATATAGAACAAACTGGGCCATTGCTTGATATGACATCACTTATGGCTCCAGTTTTGTCTCACGACGCCGAATATGGGTGGTGTGGATACATGCATTGGAAAGAATCTGGTATGCATATGTATACGTGGGATGCGATCACTCCTGCTTTTTTTAGTGTAGATATATATACCTGTAAAAAATTTGACCCACTGGATGCAGTGGAATTTACAAAACAATTTTTCGGAAAGAATCTTATAGAAATAGCTTGGAAGGAGTGAGATGAAAATAGCATGGATGTTGTTAATCATATTTCACATGTGTATTATCGTGGGTAATGCGGTGTCCTTTTTTATCGCTCCATTTCTATCACCTTGGTATGTTGCGTTACCTATATGTTCTTTTATTTTTCTTATTACATTCAGTAAAGAGATCAGGTGCCCCTTGACAAATTGGGAAAATGAGATTAGAACTAAGCTAGGAAAAAAAACAATCGGTGGTTTCATCGGTCACTATGTTATTAAACCTATTAGGAAAATATTTTAGTTTGTCTTACCTTATCCTTTCTGATTTCCCTTTTACAGAGTTACAAAAATGAAAGCTGCAATAATTGGCGTTGGTCAGATGGGGAGAGCTACTACTTGGGCAATGCATAAATTGGGATTTGATGACTTGGTTATAGCAGATGTGGATGCTGATAATCTTAATGAGTGTGAAGCTTTAATTGATATGAAATCTTCTGTATGGAAGCGATTTATTAATGGATCATCTTCCATAGAAAAATATGTGGTGAATAAAAAATATCCAGACTATTCATTTATAGACAAGGATGTAGATGTTGTTATTTCAGCGCTTCCCTACCACCAAAATACACAGCTGGCCTATCACTGCGTATGTAGGAATGTTGCATATTGCGATCTGGGTGGTAATGAAGGAATTAGTGGAGGCATAAATGAAATGGGTCGTCGCTATATGCGATGTTCAATTATGACTGATCTTGGCTTAGCCCCCGGATGGGTCAATATTATGGCAGAAAATATGTGCCAAGAATACATGGAAAGAGAAGGAGAGGTCCCTCACACCGTCACTATGATGGTTGGTGGCCTTCCTCAGTGCCCCAACAATACCCTTAAGTACAGCTGTACATGGTCGTATGATGGGCTGATTAACGAATACAGAGATAGCTGTCTCGTGCTAGTGGATGGACAGGAAACTGTTGTACGTGGCATGGAAGGGTATCAATTTCCAATATCCAGCGATATAGGGACTCTAGAAGCTTTTTATACCAGCGGAGGCACATCACACACGGTCTCCTCTATGAAGATGAAAGGGATACAAAATTGTTGCTATAAAACTCTTCGGTATCCCTCTCACCATCAAATTGTTAATTTCCTCGTCCATGAGTCAGGGCTCGATGATAAATCTTTAATTGATGTATTCAAAAATAGCTGTCCACCCCAAAAAGATTTGGTAATAATTAAAGTTTCCGTAGATGATTGGTCGAATGAAAAAGTAATTCATTGTAATTCACAGTTTTCGGCAATGCAAATGGCGACAGCGTTTCCTCTGGCGTCAGCCGCTTCCATAATAGCAGATAGAGCTGAACCATCAGTATGTACATATCGAGACATTCCCTATAGTATTTTTGACGAAAAGTTAAATCTATTATTTAATTTTGCGGAGTGCTTATAATATGAATAGATTGGAACGATATAACTGGGATATACGTTTTTTAGACATGGCTCAGTTAGTATCTGCATGGTCCAAAGACCCCTCCACTAAAGTGGGGGCGGTTATTGTGGACATCAATAACCGTGTAGTATCAGTTGGGTATAATGGATTTCCAAAAGGGATTTCTGACGATATAAGACTTGACAATCGTGAAACTAAGTATAAAATGATAGTGCATGCTGAATGTAACGCTTTGTTATTTGCTCAACGTCCATTAACAGAATGCGCCATATATACTTATCCCTTTATACCGTGTCCAAAATGTGCGTCAATGATAATTCAAAGCGGTATTTCTAGAGTGGTATCATATGTAAACACTAATGAAAGATGGAAAGAAGAGTTCCAATTATCTAGAAAAATATTAAAAGAGGTGAATGTATCTATGGAGGAATATGCATTGCCCTTGTAGCTCAGGGGACAGAGCAACGGTCTTCTAAACCGTGGGTCGCAGGTTCAAATCCTGCCGAGGGTACTAATAACAGGGAAAAATGTGTATTATGATATGGCTATATGTTACATATTCCATACTCGGGGAGTTATCCCATGGAAGAAACCGGGCTATATCAAATACTAACGAGCTGTTACGATGATGCATTACATTCAAGTACGGCATGGAATGTATATAAAAAAATGGTTGAATTATGTAAAGATGATGATTTTTATACCATTATATATCTATATCATCTGTGCTATATGGATCGTGAAGAAAAGTTGTTATGGCGTACAAAAATAGCTGAAATGGGGTTTGAGTTAACCCCTACTGAAGTAGATCAATATATATTAATTGTTAGATTAGCACTTAAATCGGAGACTCCTCTGTGACTCAAATATATGTTTTAACTAGACACGAGCTTATTGGCGACGAATTTTATGATATGGATATATTAGGAGCATTCACGACGCCCCAAAAGAGCGCTGAAGCCCTTAAACAACTCTGTAAACAGAGAAAACAATATTATTACGACAGCCCTCATTCTGATAAGGTTTTTTATGTAATTGAAGAGCATATAGTAGATAGTTGTGCCTATGCATTAGATCATGAGAGTGGTACTGTTGAAGCCACCTTAGAAGAATTGTGTAAAGAGGGTTATGTAGAAACTTTGATAGGAGAGGATGGTGAATTTTCATTTAGACTCACCAACAAAGGAATAGCACAAGCGAAGAAAGATAAATCAATTTTAAATGAGTTAAACGGGGGTGATAAGGGATCGACAGATGAACAAGAGTAATAACTGCATGTACTGGTTGATCGAACGGCCAGTTAAAAAATCGATTAAACTAATTTTACTTGCCGAGCCTAGCTTAGCACTCGCTGCCTAGTAGCGCGGGGTTGTCCTAGACCTTGTTACCCAATTAGGACGAAGAGTTACGTTTTTCGTGAGTGAGTTTAAACATGTAGACGTTGTTATTTGAGTTTATACTGGACGGGGGTTCAATTCCCCCCACCTCCACTGCTTACAATGTAAGGAGTGATACGATGAAGATTCCAGAGGTATCGAAGGATACTGTGGCTTCACTGACGGTGTCTATGGAACATGACAAACAGTGGTTTAAAAACCAACTTAAAAACATCAGGAAAGAAAACAAATTATTGTATGCTTTAATTAAAACAGCGCATGCTTCATGGGATAATCAGATAGAAGTTACTGGATATGTTAAAGGCTTATGTACTATGTATGCTTTGATTCAAAATCAATTAGAAGCTAATGAATGGAATAGTTTCTACTATAGTGATGATGATGATGATGATATAAAAAATATAATTGTTAAATGCCCATGTGGAAGCATCAATTGGGTAGCTAATTGGGAATGCCCAGCTGATCCTGCCAATGATAAATTTAACTGCAAGGACTGTGGAATGATTTTCAAGAGGCATGATTCCTCTAACAAGGAAGAAAAGGATGAGTAATGTATGAGTATAAAGCAAAAGTAATAAAAATTGTAGATGGAGATACAGTAGATTTTGATGTAGATTTAGGTTTTAATATTACAATAAGGGTGCGTGGAAGATTGATGGATGTAGATACACCTGAGAGGGGGCATGAAGACTGGAAACTGGCAACTCAAGAACTTAGAATGTTGATAGCGAGCGAAAGAGATGCCAGTGGTTATGTAACCATAACAACAACCAAGACCGGAAAATATGGCAGATGGTTAGTAAAGGTTGGTAATATTAATAAGACACTCGCGGAAAAATGGCCATATAGGACTGCTGGAAATGCGTAACGAAATTGAATTGATAGGTTATTATGGTGGAGATGAATCGCATGCCTTATCGGCTTGGACGAGCACATCTCGCGATTTAACCGATAATAAACGTAAACGTATGGGTAATCTCTTAAAAATGTTAGCTGAAAATGGTCACCATACACCATTTGAGAAGTCGGCTATACATTTTCTAGTAACCACAGACATCGCAAGCCACATTCATATCATTAAACATAGAATTGGCGTAAATGTTAATGGCGAGTCTGCGCGGTATAAAGAGATCAAGGAAGATAAATTCTATATTCCTGATGATTGGCCTATTAATTGGCAAGATTCTTTAAAAGCCTATACTAATCTTGGGCTAAAAATGTACCATAATTGTGTCAAAAGTCTAATAGAAGACCATGGTATAGATAGAAAAAGAGCTAAAGAATCAGCTCGATTTTTCCGATCATACAATACGCAGATCACAGCTGATGTTATGTTTAACTGGAGGAGTTTTATGCATTTTCAGGGTTTACGAAATAAATCCGATGCACAGGTTGAAATTCGTGAAATTGCGAGTACAATGTTAGATCAGGTAAAAAGTATTGAAGGTAACCCTTTTGAACACAGTATTGCAGCATTTGGAGCATGAGTATGTTTGAAGACATGCGGGAAGCTATTGAGCGTGTGATATCACAATACAGAAAAACAGGTTTAAAAACAGAGTATGTGGTTGATCGGGAAGCAATTGATACGTTGGAAAAAGTTTACAATCTATATTTTCTGGAGCCGGAAGAGGATCTAGAATGGCGCAAGTGGCAAGACCAAGACCTTTAAAAGGAGAGATAGATCATGATTAGACGAATGACTTTGGCAATTTTGTTGGTGTGTGTTGCGTGTGTTAATACTACTAATGCACAGGAGCTTTATAAAAAGCTACAAGATATTTCCGTTACTGTAAAAGCCTCCTCTAGTGAAGGATCGGGAGTTATTATTACTAGAGCTGTAAAAACTGAGGGTAATGAAACTGAACAAATTAATTTTGTATGGACGGCAGCGCATGTTATTAGTGGCCTCCGCTCTGTACGAAATGTCATAGAAAATGGTCAACCAAAAAAGGTGGTTGAATTTAAAGACGCACAAATTGTACAAGAGTTGGTAGAAAATGGTAGACGGGTAGGTGAGCTAAAAATGGATACCAAGGTCATTAAATACAGCGATGCTACTGATGGAGAAGATCTTGCGTTACTTATGGTTAGAAAAAGAAGTTTTATTAAAAGTAATGCTGAATTTTATAATGGAAAGGGTAAGCCTGTCTCTATTGGGGCTGAACTGTATCATGTGGGATCATTATTGGGGCAAACCGGTTCTAATTCTATGACACGCGGTATTGTTTCTCAGGTAGGACGTGTGCTAAATTTAGGTAGTGGGGATGGTACCGTTTTTGATCAAACTACAGTTACAGCATTTCCCGGTAGTTCCGGTGGTGGTGTTTTTCTGTCAGAAAGATCAGGCGATAAGGCTGGACAATACATGGGAATGCTTGTAAGAGGGGCGGGCGAAACTTTTAATCTTATCGTACCGGTACGACGAATGCGAGTATGGGCAACGAAACATGATATTTTGTGGGCCATAGATATGAATAAAGAAGTGCCCGACATGGAAGAAATTTTATCATTACCAGTTGAGGGACCTAAATCTAAGTCTAGTAGTGATCAAAAAAGCTTCACACCGGATGCTATTAAATTTCCTACACTCATATATTAAAATCGGGAGATAGTGCGATGTTAGATATCAATTTTAACAGACGTGATTTTCTTAGGATTGGTAGTATTGGATCGGGCATGACAGCTATGGGTCTTTCTGATTTAGCTATGGCCGAAGAGGAGGAGCTGGCGCTTAAGGATAAGTCTGTAATATGGCTATGGCTTGGAGGGGGTCCTACTCAGTTTGAAACTTTCCATGCCCCCACCGATTTCAATGTTCCTGATCAATTTAGACCTGTAAACGGCCTTCTATATGATCCCGACACTAATCTTTCTTTTGGGGCTGACTGGTTTGAAACATTTAAACATAAAGATAAATTAGTTAGTGTTAATTCCTTCACTCATGGAGATTCATCTCATCGTCAAGCAACTCACTGGATGATGACGGGTCACTACAATGGAGAACGAGCACAAACTTCTAATCCCAAGTATCCGGGTTTTGGTTCTATTATTTCCTCTATCTATGGTGCTAATACTTCTACTGGAATTCCAACCTATATTAAGCAGGGTGGTATCTCTGGAGAAGGACCATCATGGTTAGGTGGCGCATATAAACCTTTTGATCCTTCTAATAAAGATAATCTTAGCCCGCGAGTTAAGGTGGATAGATTTAAATCGCGTGGTGAATTACTAGCAGCTTTGGATAAGCAGCATGAAATCGTTAGTAATGCGGCTACTTCTATAGGAAAATATACTGTGCAAGCATATGATACCATACTTGGTACTGCTAAACTGGCATTTGACATAGACAAGGAGCCCACTAAAATTAGAGACGCATATGGCAATACTGATATTGGTAAACAAATGCTGCTTGCACGACGCCTAGCAGAACATGGAACTAAATTTGTTACTATGCACTATGGTGGGTGGGATATGCACGGGAATATTTCTAATGCCCTTAAAGGTAGAGTTCCTCCTGTTGATCAAGCTGTTGCGGCTTTTTTACAGGATGTGTGGGACCGGGGTCTCAATGAAAAGATTCTTTTGGTAGTTACTGGAGAATTTGGCAGAACCAAACTTAATGGAAATGCTGGACGAGATCACTGGCCCGCAATGTCACCTATGCTTATGGCTGGTGGGGAATATGAGCTAGGGAGAACAATTGGTACGGCAGATAAGTCGTATACACCTAAAGAAAACCCATATGGGCCACTGGATGTGTGTGCAACACTATTTGACCACTTTAATATTCCTATGAGTATTCAGAAAGTGGATAATGGCGGGAGGCCACGTTATTTGTTAGAAGGTGAAGCTGAGGTAATTCTTTAGCGGGGGGTGTTATGCACGGTCCACTCCGGGAGGATCATAAAATAGAATATTTGATCCGAAGGCGTCAGTATGCAATTCAAGTGATAAAGAAATCGAACTACAGTAGAGAGGGGATGGGTGGTCCGACAGCTCAAAGAAATCTTATGCTGGAACATGCGTTTGAAATAATCGAACTCAAGAAGAGATTGTATAAACTTACTGGACGCCACTCCCCCCTTTATCCTAAATGGCCGAGGACAACACTGTGAGAATTAAACAATCCAACCTGTGTCTTTTGTTTGCGGGAATTAATTTTGCCTTTTTTTTTGCGCTAGATAGCTTGCTTAATTTCTGGGTCGGTGTTATAATGTTAGTGTGCGCAGTATTGAATATTCTGTTTAACGAGCGATGGAGTTAATAAAATAAATGACTGATCTAAAGATCATAGACGAACTTATAATTCTTATGAAGAAACCGGATCAGTCTTGGGTAGAATTTGAAAATAGTTACAATATAACTCAAGAAGCTATGGATCGTTTAAGAAACGCTTATTTATCCGGTGAAATGGAACATATTACTGCGAGTTTAGCGATTTACTTTGCGAATCATGAATGCCTCAAATGGGGGCGGGAAATGATTGATAAGATGGAAGAGGATAATGTTGATAGATCTGACATGCTGGTAATCATAGAAAGATTAGCAGTTGAGATTGGTTTTACTTTGACTATGTTGAAGGACCGCGAAGGAGTTGATAAATGAGTTCTGACGAACCTAAAGCCAATAGTGATATAGAACTTTGGAGGCAGGACAACGAAGACTTTTATTCGCCCTCAATACATGTAACCAAAGACGGAATAATTGGTATTCAGGTCGGTGGCGAGGTTATTTGCATGGGAATAGAAAATTGGTCTACAGCAGGTAGAAATTTTTTAGGAGTTGATAAATGAGGGAGATTAAATTTCGTTTTTGGGATAAACGAGTCAATAAATTTAGACATGAACTAGGGCATGACGTTCTGACAGCACGACTGATGGTAGTACTGCTTGGGAACGATCACGGTGGCATGTTCACTTCTGGTCTTGTAAAAGAAGACGTGTCTGATCACGTTGTTGTGCAGCAATACACCGGACTTAAAGATAAGAATGGAGTAGAGATTTATGAAGGGGATATAGTAGAAAGACGACGAGAAAGAGGTCTAGTTGACTTTAATGATAGAAACTATGGTGGTATTCTTGGTTGGAATCTTTTACAATATCAATACGTCCCATATAAAAAAGAAGGATGGGTTTATGCAGAAAAGGGAGAGGATGGAGAACTGCCAGAAATAGAATTTTATTACGGTTGCCCTCCTGATAAATCTTGGGAAGTAGTTGGAAATATCTTTGAAGGAGTTGACAAATAAGATGGAAAACCTAATTAATTGGAAAATGTTTGTTGACAAAAAAACTGACCTGTGTTATATTCAAAATATCGCAGACGAGTGGTGGGAATGGTCTGACCATTACGATGAATGGCAGGCGGTTGACTGTGAAGAATCTAACCATGATTTTGTTGAAATTAAAGAGTTTATTGCGGAAGATGATGCTCACAGTTGGTATCCTCCTAGTTGGATAGAAAATGATTAAAAAAACTAAATGTCGAAGAAAAGGTAAGTTTGTTGTATTGCATTTGGTGCGAATTATAGAGTCTTTAGTTACTGTTTTTTCGCTGGGTTTCTTAAAAGCAGATTGGTATAGTGATTTATTATTTTCAGATTGGGCAGAGGATATTGACAAATGAGACTTCTAAAGTTTAGGGTTTGGCACAAACCAACTAATAAATATGTAACAATGTCTCAAGAGGATTGGGAATACGGAAAAGGACCAGTAAAGTATAAAGACAGTGGAGACTTTTTGGCAATTTCTCACGATGGTTTTTTGTGCCATGAGGGGTATGGTAATGGTGCTGCCAATGTTGAAGATTCAGAGAATTATGTTGTTCAACAATACACCGGACTCAAAGATAAGAATGGTGTTGAGATTTATGAGGGGGATCTGATTCTTTCTGACCATTGGGCTTCACAGGAGACGATGGTTGTAAAATGGGATCAAGATGCCTGCATGTTTTATGCGTGTCTTCTATCCGGTGGAGATCGGATTAACATGGATGAAGCCGAGAAAACTGTCGTGGGTAATATCTTTGAAGGAGTTGGTAAATGATTAGTCTTAGCGATGCGGCAGTCACAGAAGTAAAACGAGTCATGAAAGATGCTTCATATGATTCCGATCCCTATCTTCGAATAGGAGTAGCAGGAGGAGGATGTGCAGGATTTGATTATAAACTTTCTTTTGTTGATAAAAGCGAATATACAGAAGATATCTACAATAAATATAATCAGGATGGCATCACAGTTATAGTTGATAAAAAATCTGAATTATATATAGACGGCACGACTATCGACTGGTATAATGACCTTATGAAACAAGGCTTTACCTTTAACAATCCTAACGCAAGTCGCACCTGTGGCTGCGGGGAAAGCTTTAGTGTCTGATATTTGGGTTCTGGTACACGATTTAGGGAAAAATGATAATGGAAAATATTGGGACATGGAATTCTGATCTGCTTTTTATTTTTACGGCTGCTCTTCTTGTGCCTATAGTTTTGTATTTTGTAGGAGCTATTCTGTCAAACATAGAATCTGGTCAGTACAATTCTGTTGAATCAGAAACAGAAGCGTGGACACAAATTAAACAGCGTACCATACAGAATGCTATTAACGGAGATGCTGATGCTAGAGACTGGGTTACAGAAAATGTATTTCAACCTAAGTCTCCATCAAAAACTCCTAAATCTTCACCCGTGACCAAACAAAGGCCACCGAAGACCGCTTCTTCGAAACCAAAACGAGCACCCTCAAAGCCAGTGTCTGCGAAACCAAAAGCTACTCCCAAACCAAAGGTAGAGACTCCCTCTCAACCAAAGCATAATACACCCCCGCAGGTGGCACGGGAAGCAATTCAGGGCCTTACTTCCCTTGGTTTTCGCAAAAAAGAAGCCACTGACACAGTAAAGGGGTTTCTCAAGGATAAATCTTATACAGATGCGGGAAGTATAATTCAGGATGTATTTGGTTAAAAGTCATAATTTGTGTATATATTAAAATGGGGGTGAAACTATGAGCCAGTTTGACACGTACATAAATCACAGTCAGTATGGATTATATTGTAGTTCTTGTAAGACTGAATACGATTCCAGACTATGTAATCTTGTAGATATTGTTGAAACAAAATCTGGCAGATCATACATATTTGTATGTCCATTTTGTGGCACCCAACAAAAAGGTGATATTATCGAAATGGAAATAGACTATGGAAGAACAGATCCTACTCGCCGAAAGCGGCTACATAAATAATATTAAATACACTTATCCACCTAGCGCACATTACCGTAGGTTGTTGCGTAAAAGTGTATCTCAACTTGTCACTATTGACTGGAAAAATATCCTTCCAGCCCCTCCTCAAAACGATAGTGATATCACCAGAAATGAGCTTAAAAACGTATCTGAGGCTACGAGTAATCGTACAAAATTAGATATAGATCTTATAAAGCTCGTGGATAAAGATCCCATCGATCTATTTCTGCCATTCTTAAAGAAACACAACCTTTCTTTTCCTCATAATATATTTAAGAAAGCTAACGATATCTTAGAAATTGTCGCCATTCAATTAAAATGGCAGTATTCACGACCACGTCCTTATCAGCTGGCTAAAATTTTTAATATCCCTCTAGATATTATTAATACTGATACTCATCAAACTCCCGCTTATCCTTCTGGTCATGCTGCCTATGGTGCTCTGGTGGCTTCTATACTGAGCGATATATACCCAGAACATGCACCTGAGTTCTACAGGATGGGATTACTAGCGGGTTATGCGAGAGTTTTACAGGGAGTTCATTATGCTTCTGATAACGATGCTGGTGTAGTTCTAGCAAACGTACTGTGGAATAATGTTAAACAGCACTTACTAAAAGGAATCTGATATGCCACTACCAACACCTAACAAAAACGAAAAAGAATCTGATTTTGTGCAAAGATGTATGCCTATTGCCAGCAAAGAGGCTAAAGATAATAAGCAAGCGATTGCTATTTGTATGAGTCAATTCAGAAAAAAGAAATCTCAAGGCCTTCTCGGTAAAACTGATGATGAATATAGAGCTACTAAATATAGTGAAGAGCTTGATGGCACATCAGGCAAAACCAAAAAAGATTGGGATAAAATTGATAGAAAAGAACTCAAACGTGATACCAAAAAAGAAAAAAAAGAACATGAAAAGGACGCTATAAAAGACGATAAAGAAAAACTCAAAAAGCTTAAAAAAGATCCTCCTTCTGATAAGAAAGAAAGAGAAACTAAAGATCTGAAAAAAGACGAGCGATACGACAAGAGAGATGCTTCTGATCGTCAAAGACATGAAAGACTAGATCGAGACGAAGATCATCAAGACAAGAAAGAAATGGATAGTGAAACACTTCGTGAACGCCTAAAGCATCACAAGGACGCTATCAAAAATATCGAAAGAGAAATTCGAGATTTGGAGAAAGATAAAAGAGAAGACAAGAAAGATGTTAAATACGAAAGGTAAAATGTGAGAAAATATCCAGAGATACATGTGCAGTGGGTGCCGCCTTCTGGTATTCATCATCAGGAATTTGAAATAAACGTTTTAGGATTAATGCCTAGCGGTGTACCATATGTCAGTGAAATTCTTGGTCCCACTCAGAACGAATGGAGGGGCAGTCTTCCGCTGTGGAATAAAGACGGTAAGGTATGGAACCCTAAATACACTGATGATGTACATGTATCTATTACGTCTGTAAATGAAATCGAAGGGCACGACTTTAAATCTAAGGGAGCTTCTGTGGTTCTTACCGTAAAAGATTTGGAATGGATTCCTGACGCTCCCACGGAGGTGCGAGCCGAGGTTTCTCCCTTTCTATATCCAATGTCTGATGATCATTTGGAAGATGTTGAAACAACTGTTCGGGGTAACTTAAATATCTTATTCAGTGATTGATATGAACTGGCAAAATCTACATAAAGAATCTACGCTTGTAGATCTACATACGCATCCAGCCCTCAAGGCTATTATTTTGGAAATCAGTCTAGACTCATCCAAAAGAAATTGGCTATCTAGAATGTTTGACAAGAAATTTTGGCCACTTAGTAATCGAGTTACGTTTCCCAAGATGGACAAGGGTGGTGTAGATGTAATACTATCTACTGCTTATATTTTAGAACAAGAGTGGATTAAAGAAATCTCCCTTATAAGGTGGCTCTTTAGAATATTCCCCAGTGTACGACGCGCCATCGTAGATCCTCCCTATTTTGATGCTACAAATTTTATGTTAGATGAAATGGAACGTCAGATTATTTCATATAACAAGAAGAAGCCTTCTAGAAAAGTATGTTTGTCTGATTCTGTTTCAACATTGAACCAAGGTCTTGAGGCTGGAGATATGTGTGTTGTGCATTCTGTGGAAGGAGCCCATTCTCTTAATGGTATAGAGGGCGGAAAAACCGTGGAAGATGGAGCGTGTGCCGATTCAGTTGAAAAAGAATTATTATCTAATCTGGTATACCTTTTCAATCGGGGTGTGGCCTATCTCACTTTGGCTCATTTCTATCCTAACCATGTGGCTTATCCCGTGTTTCCTTATCCAGAATATTCTAGCAAGATGCTTGACTGGCGTAAAGTAACTGGCAGTTGGGATATGAATAAAGGGTTGACATCCATAGGCGAAAAGGTAGTAGAAAGAATGCTGGAGTTGGGGATGCTGATAGACATCACACACTGTACGCCCAGTGCCAGAGCTAAGGTTATGGATATCGCCAAGCACCATCGCAAAAAGAATTGTATTATAGCTAGTCACATGGCCTCCTTTGATATTAACCGTGACCCTATCAACCTAACCAATAAAGAAATTAAATGGATTGCTGATAATGGAGGGGTTATTGGTGTAATACTGATGACTTATTATTTATCTAATTCGCACAGTGGATTAGGATTAAAGCATATAGAAAATAATATTAATCATATGATAAATGTAGGTGGAATAGAAGTAGTAGGAATAGGTAGTGACTTGGATGGGTTTACTGATCCTCCAGACGAAATTGTAGATATGTCAGAAATGCCTCGACTTACGAGTTATTTATGCGCGTTAGGGTACACGGAAAAACAGATGGAACACATACTAGGGGGTAATGCCTTACGTGTATTACGAGAGGGTTGGGGAAAAAAATAGTTGCTAAATTTGGAATTTATGTCTAGTATAGAGTGTGACGATGGCTATTGCGATTCAATGAGTTATCTAGTTCAGTATAACTTTTAGAGGAGAAAGCTATGCCTCTACCAACGCCAAGCAAAAATGAAAACGATCGGATTTTATGGAGATATAGGAAAAAATCTAAAAGTCTTTTTGAAAAGGCTGATGAAGAATATCAAGCATCTATGTGTGAGGAAGAGTCAAGTGCTGACTATAAATACCGAAATCCTAAAACAGGCGAAGTATTTACTTATACACGAAGAGGTTTGTATAAAAAAGACGGTGTTGTTTTAGTATATAAGGGAAAAACTTAAAAATAAAAGGAGAATGATATGTCTGTCTTTCCTGAGTGGCATCGTGAACCGAACGAGCCCGTACCTGAGGTCCCTGTGGTTGTACATAATGACGAATGGGATGAGGATGTAGAAGATGGTGAGTTCGGCGGCGATCCCGTAAAACTCAACCTTCCCCATGCAACAGACGATGGATATATCGTCCACGCTAAAAATCCACAAGGAACTGTAGTGCAACTACATCTCCTTAGATCACATTTTAATAATAATACTGGTGGCCCAGTAAACGATAAGAGTAATGAAAGATATTGGTATCAAAAAATAGTGGCGTTAGGTTTAAATGTAGAAGAGGAAGATGATACTGAGGACTAATTGATGGAAGTAAAGCTCGTTAGTATAACAGCTCCGTTAATTGAAGATCTAGCTTTGCCAGAGGAGCTGATAGTATATTGTGCTAGGGTCAGTAATCCTGAAAATCAGTCTAACAATGAAACTGCTCCTCGTCTTATTAAATATTTAATTAAACATAAGCACTGGTCTCCATTTGAAATGGTAGATATGTGCGTGGAGATAAAAACTAGTAGGGCGATAGCCGCACAAATTTTGCGGCATCGCTCTTTTTCTTTCCAAGAATTTTCCCAAAGATATTCAGTAGCCCAAGAAATAGAGGACCTAGAACTGCGTAACCAAGCCAAAAGTAATCGGCAGAGTAGTACGGATATTGCTGATCAAAAATGGCACGCCCATGCAAAACAAGCAATGGATAGATGTCTTCAGGTTTATGGTGACATGATTGCTATGGGTGTAGCAAAAGAATCCGCTAGAATGATTCTTCCATTGGGAATACAGACTACTATGTATATGAAAGGAAGTATTAGGAGTTGGGTACATTACTTGCAACTAAGATGTAAGGAGGAGACACAAAAGGAACATAGGGAGGTCGCAAACGGAATCAAAAAAATATTTCAAGAAAACTTTTCTAACGTGTCAGCAGCACTGGAATGGGAGGATTAATATGTCATCCGAACAAACACTTATAGTAGATTGTGATGGTGTGATAGCCGACAAAGCACATGGTGGAGAATATGCAAAAGCTGGGCCGTTGCTTCACGGTATAGCTCAAGTTAATAAGTTATATGATATGGGATATAAGATTACTCTTTATACTGCTAGATATGGAGATAGGGAAAAGGGTAACCTTCATAAACAATACGAACGAGGGTATAGAGAGTGGACTGATTGGTTGGCTAAGCATGGTGTAAAATATCATCATGCATTTATGGGAAAACCAGCGGGAGTAATGTATATTGATGATAAGGCTGCAAGAGTTAATGGAAATAGCGAGGAAGGCTGGACACAGGTATGGGATGAAATTGATAATTTACAAGGCCGTGATCGGTATGGGAATAAAATATGAAACAAATTGAAATATTTGTTATACCAAACAAACATACAGTTAAGGAAAACAGTATACGACAAAAGGACACCGTTTTGGAATCGTGTACAGACTCCCTTCAAAAACAAGCTACCCAATTTGGTATTGATGCTATAGTTACTCTTGTAGATGTAGAGAATATCCCTACAACTAGTGATGCTTCGTTAGTGGGTATATTAGATGAAAATATGTTTATTAGAAGTGATTATTTGGCGGCTGTTGTTTCTATAAATAATTTACATAGAGATGCAGCCGTGTTATGTGGACCAATTTGTACTCGGCATAAAAATAATTCCGATTGGTTTACAAAGGCGATTGAGGAAAATTATAAAAACTATAGTATACCAGTTACAGAAGAGATGTTGTTGATTGACATATCAGATGAAGAACATAATTTTCCGCCCATTAATGGATGCTTCTTTTCTGGTAGAATATACAATGAAATAGGTGGCTATACACCAATCGCTTCTCCTAGAGGATATTTACGCAATAATAAACATTTTATAAAAATGATGTCCACAAAGGGCCGGATAATACATTCGTCTTCTTTAAAGAGTATATATTTTATATCAGAGGCTGAATTTGATATAGAAAGTATTTCTGAATATTATTATGACTTAGGATATCAAGACGGTATACTTATATCTTATAAGACAGACAAGGAAAGACTGGCAGAAACATGGCATAGATTTATTGAATCTCCAGAAATGTTTGATAATACATCTCCTCGTTGGCTACTGTCTGATGACGAGGAAACAAATTATAGCTATGCTGAAAAGTTAGTATTTCTTAAGTGTAAATACCAAGTGGGCTTTTTTGAAGGAATGTTAGGCAGAAAGATAATATGATATCTTTAAACCTGTCTCAGTGCAGCGGGTTCACTCATCATAGAAGTGGATGGGCTTATTGTATAAACGCGCTGCGTCCATTTCATTCTAAGGCGGGTATTATTCTTGATGATTTCATGGAAAGAAGTTTCTCATGGAAACTAAACGAATATTACTGTGGAAACAATCCACACAATCTGCCCTACAAACAAGATTGGATTGGGTTCTTACATAATCCTCCAAATCCTCCTGATTGGTTTGAAATATATAATTCGCCACAGGCCATACTGGATAGGCAGGTATTTAAGGAATCTTTATCTACCTGTAAATGCTTTGTTACGCTATCGGAGTATCTTGGTAAGTGGCTTCGTAAAAGGGTAGAGGTGCCAGTGATATCAATCAAGCATCCTACACGAATCCCTTTGATCAAATGGTCACCTTCTAAATTTTTATCTTGTCACCCTAAAAAAATTATTCAAATAGGTTATTGGTTAAGAAAATTGGAATCCATATTTGATTTACAATCGCCGCCACAATTTTGTAAAGTTTGGCTTCCTAGTGAGAAGGATCACGCGATAGGTTTATTTGATAAATACAAGTCACTACTACCTCAGCCTCATAGCTACCTATTTAAAGACTCTTCAGTGGCGATATGTGACACCGTAACAAACGAAGAGTACGACTATCTAATGTCATCATCTGTTGTCTTTTTAGATCTGTACGATAGTTCTGCTAATAACGCCGTAATTGAATGTGTGGCCAGCAATACTCCCATTCTAATAAATAAGATAGACGCAGTTGTAGAATACCTAGGAGAAGATTATCCCTTGTATTTCAATAATCTTAATCATGCGGCCCAATTGCTATCGAATACTAACAATATAATAAAAGCCCATACTTATCTTAAGCAAATGGATAAAAGGTGGCTTAGTGGCCATTTGTTTTCGCAATCATTAGTAAAGTCGTTATCATATATTGTGAGCGGGTAACATGATATTACTATTTGGAACAACTCCCAGATGTGGAAGTACATCAATAAACAAATCTTTAAACAAGTCTACGGACATTAATATTTTAGTAGAACCCTTTAATCCAGACTGCAACAAGAATATTAAAAAGGGGCCAGATAACCTTATTGTGCATGAGGATATTGAATCTGTATTTGAGATGTTAGCAACTATGTCAAACGAAGGTATCAAACATTTGTCTCACCAAATCCCAATGGCTGATTTGAAGAGACTGTTTGACATCGCTCACAAAATTGTTTTTATACACAGAGAAGACCAGCTGGAGGTTGCTTTATCAGAATGGATGTCTATTAACTATAAACAAAAAACTGGACACTCATTTTGGAATGAATGGGACAAGGCCGAAGGTGGTCATACGAAAAAAGATTTTTCAGATTTCCATACTCTCATGAGAGACCCGATGCCTATGGGTCTTGTCAACCATAGGCACAGGCTGCTGAATAAAAATTTAAAAATATACCGTAGAATGGCACAACGTAAACAGACATATTATATAACTTATGAAAAATGGTACAATGAAAATGTGCAAAAAAATTTTCTTGGACTTTGTAATTTTCTAGAGTGCCGCATAAAGAATGATCAGTGGAAGCAATTCCTCTCGCCTGCTGACAAATTTAATTTAGGTAATATTAAATATGAATTAATACCCAACGCAACCGAACTTAGAAACACCATAGGAAATAATTGAGATGCTAGACTACGGATACTATCAAAAAGAAGACCCTTGGTTTAATTATGAAATATGGCATTCCAATAGGCATCCCTTTAGGGGTCCTGCTCCTATGTTAGAGAAAGATTATATTTCGTTTTTGGGGGCTGGACAAGTTTTTGGAAGATATGCGTCGTTCCCTTTTCCGACACTTATTCATAATTTTTTAGGTGTTGAATGTGCAAACTTTGGAACTGCTGGCCATGGGCCTTCCAGTCCCTTTTTTGTGGATAATTTAGATGTTATTAATAGAGGTCAGTTGGCGGTTGTAACAGTTATGTCTGGAAGAAGCGTGAGTAATAAATATTGGACAGCGTGGTCTAATCATGGAAAAAATGAAATAACCGGTGAGCACTGTGTAGGACAAGTCTTTTGGGAATATATAATTAATAAATTTGAAACGGATAAAATTATAGAATTAGTTTTGGAAACTCGTGTGCAATACATGAAGGAGTTCAAAGAACTTTTTAGGGCTATTACTGTGCCAGTCATATTTTTATTCATGTCAAAATTTGGATATTCAGATAACACTATAGATACAACTGATACAAATACTTTATTTGGTAGGTTCCCCCAATTGATTGACAAAGACACCATAATGAATATTGCTGAAGAAGCCGACGAATTCGTAGAAATAATATATCAGTCTGAGCCCGAAAGATTCCCTTTTCCCCAAGAAAATAAGTACGCACAAGAGTTTTTAGGGGAGCCAAAACGAGTTATGACCCATAATAGTTATTATCCCACTACAGAAGAACATTTTGCGGTATATGATACGTTGGCTCCGGTAATAAAAAAAATACTAGATAATTAAGGTATGTCCTACCTCTTCTTTTCCGACTGAGTCCTTTCTTCTCCAAGATTTAAGAACACACACACAAAGGCATAGACATGAGCCCCCCCATAGTTTACACCAGAGGCACATTTGATTTGTTCCATTACGGACATGTCAAATTTCTTAGAAACATCAAAAGATATTTTAGAAAAAAAAATCGCGCCTATGTTTTCAGTCAGAGCTGCAAGCTGATTGTGGCTATTGAAGGAGATCATTTTTCTGAGGAAAATACGCCAATTATGCATGGTAATGAGCGCCTAGAAGTCGTTCAAGCATGTCAATATGTAGACGAAGCGTTTATAGTTCCTTCTGAACACAACCAGCGATATCTTATAGAACAGGTGTGTAAGCCCCATTACATTGTTTTGGGGTCAAACTGGAAAACAAAAAATTATTTGAGTTATTTAAATCTAACACAAGAATTACTGGACGATATGAAGTGTGAAATTTTGTTTATTCCTTACGCTAAAGCGATATCTACTACTGTAATAACGCAAAGGATCAAAAATGATAAATTTAACAGCCCCAATTAATAATTTGGGATATGGTATTGCTGGCTATAACATTATGAAAGAGCTACACAAAAATAATGGTGTTGCCCTGTATCCCATTGGGCAACCAGAACAAATGCCCGATATGGCAATAGTAGAAAAATGCCTTAGTAACCAACAATCGGTTAGCACGTCTTCTCCTTCTGTGCGATTATGGCATCAGCATGAGCTACATCATCATGTAGGTAAAGGGGTGCATGTTGGCTTTCCCGTTTTTGAATTAACTAAATTTAGTCCTACTGAAGTTGCCAGTATGTTACACTGTGATAAAATATTTGTTTGTTCTAGGTGGGCCAAGGAAATTGTTGCTCAAAATACAAGTTTTAACGGTGACAATATTCACGTTGTGCCTTTGGGTGTTGATAGAAATATTTTTAAGGAAAAACCATCTTCCCGACAACAGACTATTTTTTTTAATTGTGGAAAATGGGAAGTTAGAAAGGGACATGATGTTTTGGTGGATTATTTTAATGAAGCATTTAACTATAACGATAATGTGGAATTGTGGATGATGTGCGATAACCCATTTCCTAATGTTGATAATCAAAAATGGATTGATACATACAAATCGTCTCCTCTCGGAGACAAAATCCGCGTCATTCCCCGTCAAAAAACACAAAAAGATGTGTATAATATTATGACACAAACAGATTGTGGTATTTTTCCCGCCAGAGCGGAGGGCTGGAACTTAGAATTACTTGAAATGATGAGTTGCGGTAAACACGTTATAGCTACCAATTACTCCGGTCACACGGAATTTTGTACCACAGAAAATGCCCATTTGATAAATATTGATAACCTAGAAACCGCCTATGATGGCGTTTGGTTTCACGGTGACAGAGGTTTTTGGGCGGAAATATCTGAAAATCAAAAAGACCAAACCATAGAACATATGAGATCAATATATCACAAAAAAAATGAGGGCTCCTTATCACCTAATACATCAGGCATCAATACGGCTGTAAAATTTTCGTGGAAAAATTCGGCTAATGAGTTACTGGGTGGTATTTGATAAAATGAGGAAATATAATGGCATCATTTGCAGAAAAGGCAGAAAAACGTAGGGAGGCCTATAGAAAACGAGTAGATAGATATAGAGAGTGGAGAATAAAGCGACCCAGACCACTTCGTGATTTACTTTTAGCTCTAGCGAGTGTATTTAAGTGGTTTGCGATAGCTGCTGCCGTTGCTGTAATTGCATATGGCGTTTTTAGGGTGTTTTAATTAATTTCCTGTTTACAAAGGGGTAATCATGGGTTTTGACGAAAAAAAACCGTTACGAAGCCTAATTTATGGCCTCACGCATCCCCTCGAATTAGCAAACCGTCGACCGTTGCTCTTTTTGGCTTGTGTCGGCGCTGGTGTGTTTTTCGGTGGTGTGTGGCAGGGATGGTGGTCTGTAGATTCTTTCAAACAGCTGTTTGTAAAAGACTAGGATGTAAACTCTAAGGCTCTCAATGGATTGGGGGCTTTAGTGCTTTTTTAGGGGGTTACGATGAGAAGAAGAAAATTTTGTGCTGGTACCTTGTCGGCATTTTTAGGTTTTTCAATATATAATCAAAACGAAGCATACTCGATATCAAAAAACTATCCAAGATGTGGCGTTAAAGATTCAATAGAGGATGTATCTGGAAAAAAATCAAAATGGGGAAAAAATAATCTTTCTTATCATATGCAAGGCAGGGACACGAGAGAATTAGAAAGAGATGTATGGGATCACGAATTTAAGCTCGCTTTTGACGCTTGGTCTGCAATAACTCCACTTGTTTTTGAGCACACCAACCGTTCAAATGAAGCCGATATTATCATTAGCGTGGGACGTAGATGGCGTGAGGGTTTCGGTAGAAGGGGAGGCATATTAGCTTGGGCACAAATGCCGAATGACAAAGATTTTGATGGTCAGCTGTTGACTAAGTTTGACCTCGCTGAAAAATGGGTAATACCTGAGGATTATCTTCAGGGTATCGTATTACGATCTGTAGCCGCTCATGAAATCGGACATTTATTAGGTCTCGACCATTCTAATGATGAAAATGCGTTAATGTTTCCTTATATAAATAACTCTTTGGGGCCACAGGCAGACGATATACAAAAAATACAGAAACTGTATGGACCTAGTATTTGTGTGAACACGGACGGCTAAAATTTTACTTTATAGGAGAACTGTTATGAAAGATAAACTTGTTTCGTTGCTTAAATCGCGTCGTTTTTGGGTAGCCGCTGCTGGCGTTATCGCTGTGGTTGGCTCAGAAATTTTTGGTATGGAATTCGACACTGAGCAAATTGTGGGTGTTACGACTATTGTCGCTGCATGGATTATTGGCGACACGGTACGGGAAACCGTCTGAATAATATAGGTAAGTCAATTCCAAGTTACTTTCAAAAAAAAGTAAAAAAAATTGACATATTGAAGGTGAGTTGCTATAATGGAGTATAGCGACTCACTTTTTCTTTTTTATTGGGAGAAAACATGAATAATTTTTTGAACGCTGCCGAATCACTCTTTAAGGCTCTTATGGATGAGCACGCTCTTACTCTTAATCTCTACATGACCAGTTCGGTAGGTATTGGTGAACACCCCGATGTTTTTGGGGAATTTATAAATGCCGTTAAGAAGTATGAATCGGCCCAAAGCAATTTTAATGTGATTCAAGAGATGAAGTCACAAATGATGCAACAGTTACAGTCAGCACAAGATCTCGATGAGTCAACAAATGAAGATTAAAATTAGTTATCTTGTGATAACAATGAATAAATCTCTGTTTCCTACCGATGATAATTACATTAAGACCCTCCTAACTAATGAGGGGTTTTTACCTTCCGCATATATGGGAACAGGAGATGAGTCATCCACCCTTCGCTCTATACATGAAAAATATTTAAATGTAGACTATGAATGGGCTACAAAGATGTTGTGCGGTTTCAGAAAATTAAACCTATCTGAGGCCGAAGTGATTTACATAACAACACTATCTCTTTCTGGTGTAATAGAAAAAAAGGGTGATTTTTATACTTTTGATAAAATGGAAAAATCCCACCTACCGGAGCTGGACCCTTACTATGTCGAACTTATCTCAAAATTCGGATCTTCCACCTTCAGAAGATGACGAAAAAAGCTGTTTCGTAACAGTATCTACGGATCACGAAGGTATGGTTTTTTTTGAATGTGGGTGGCAAGATGGAGAAGTAAACATTGATTTTTTAGCTACCATATTGTATAAATTAAAATATGATAATTTGGTTACTATTCTATTAGAGGATCTTTATGAAAAATGTGTGTCTGGTGGTAGACAAGAAGAATTCAATAAACTCTTAGTTAAATATACCCAATTACAGGAACTTCATGTGTCAAATAAAAATAAGGATGATGTGGCAGTATCTCCACTACAAGTCAAGCCATAATGTGTATACTTGATAGTATATATAGTCCTAGCTTTAAGGAGATATATGATGTCCACATCTAAAAAAATAGGCTGGGAGAGCTGGAATGCCAAAATAGAAGAAATATTAAGAGAAGAGAAACCCCAACCAGAAGAAGAAAACGAAGAATTTGGTATGATGGACACTGATCCAGAAGGACTTTTGAAAGAATATTTTGTTCCCGTCAAACAAAAGGTAGTGTACACCCCATATGGGCCTTACCCAGCAGAGTCCTCACTTAAACCATCCGATAGGTGGGATTGTTGGATGTGCTATACCAATTTTGATTTAACTAATGAAATAATTGAAGTGCTAGAAGATGTTAACGGTATTGAGGCCTTAAAACCTCTTGGAAGATATACATTTTTTGTGGGTATTGCAAAAATGTTCAATACTTCCGAAGTCAGAAAAGAAATAGAAGATACAATATGTAATTACACCGTGAGCGAAGTTCTCGACGACGCAGAAATAATGTTGGCTGTTGATTTGGTTAAAGAACAACTGGACACCAATAGATATTGGTCTATATTTGTTTCACCACAAGGAGAAATAGATTATATAGTTTCAGACGATATGAATAAACAGTATTTAGATGAACTTAGTGAATTGGAAGCCCTCAAGCAAAAATTAGGTGGTGTTATATTAAGGAGCACGAATGGATAGAACTTTTGAAGAATCCTTGAGCAATATTGATAATATTAAGGTTATGAATAAGGTTTGCGCAAGATATTCTACTGCTTTAAGCGCAGACGATTTGTATTCACTAAAATTAACTACACTTTGGAGATGTCTTAACAGATATGATCCATCTAAAAAAACTAAGTTTACTACGTTTCTATATCAACAGCTTGACTATGCTATAAAAAATACTATGAAAAAAAAGAAAAGGGAGTTCAGCTGTAAAAATATCGAAAAGTCTAGTGAGGTTATAGACGATATAGATCATGTGCTAGACGGTTTAAGTGATGAATATACTATTTTGATTAAACAAAAATATGTATACGGCATGACCATGGAAGAAATGGGACGGCAAAACGGTTACAGTCGAGAAACCGCTAGAAGAAGATTTAAAAAAGCCTTAAAATCATTTGAAAAAATAAACCGATGAGACGGCTTTTTGTGTATTGTTAGATAGGAACCGGACCGTTTTTGGATATTGTAGGAACATATATTTATTTCCATTATGGAGGCTTATCTAATGGCAGTTCCTACATCTACAAGTGCTTATTTAGTTAACACGACGGGCGGCGCTTTTATTTTTGCAGTAGAAGGTGGATGCATTCTACAGAATTCAGCTGTGACCAGCGGACTTGGTGCAGTTATCACCAAAGCGCTCTCTCTTAAAGATGGCGTATCGCTCGCCGCAGACTCTAACACGCTACCTAGAATTATTACTGGTAATGGCGCTTATAATGCTCAAAAGGCTTTAAGCGCTGGTACGTTTGCCTACGAAGCTGAGGGCAAATATGTTATTGCTCGTCAATCCACCACCCTTTCTGGTGTGGCTAAAACAAACTTGCTATTCATGGGCGTTGGCACCTCGAATCAAGCGATTCTTCAATTCCAGCATGATTATGGGGCTAAGATTGTCACGGCATTCCGTGCTGATCGGTTTAGCTGGACACATACCACACGTACTGGAGCCAAAATGACCGACTCCAGAATTAACTGGCTAGACGTGGCTACTGGTGGTATGGATACCGCGACTGCTCCAGACACCCTGTCTACTACCAATATGTGGGACCCGATTGCTGGTGCTACTGGTGCTAGAACAGACAAGGCTGCTAATCCAACTAGAGCCATTCCGGGTGAGTTGGTAATGAAAGTTGATTTCGTTGATCTTACTGTCGCAACTGGCGGTGACTTCTTCGATTATTCACCAATTACTGGTATGTAATCTAAACTTATAAGAAGGGGGAGGGAATTTCTCTCCCCCTTTTTTTTTATTTTATATGAAAGGCTTGTTATGACTGATACATGGCAACTGCTTAAAAGTATAGCTGAAGTTGTCGGTATGGTATTTATACCCTTAATGGGCTGGATGTTGTTTACTATTATGACTCATGGTAAAAAAATTATTTTACTGGAGGAGAGAGTGAACGATTCATTAAATAGAAGATTAACATCTTTAGAAAATAAAGTCGATAGCCTAGAAGGCAAAATAGAAACAAAAATAGACAACCTAGAAAGTAGCGTGGCAGACTGCAAACTACACTTAAATGATAAACTTAATGAAAAGTTTGATGTTATGATTAATACATTGAGAAACCGATAGTTTTTACAAAAAAATGTTTGACAAAAGCTAGATAATTGTAGATAATGTAAGTGTCAGGCTATCTCTTAATTTGGAATAAACAATGGACAGACCGTCTTGGGATCAGTATTTTATGGGTATGGCTCATTACGCATCCATCCGTAGTCACGATAGCGAGACTAGGGTTGGGTGCGTTTTAGTTAATACACTTAATCATGTAGTAGGTATGGGTTACAATGGTTTTCCAGCAGGTTGTAACGACTCTGTCCTTCCTACTTTTCGTCCAGAAAAATATCCGTTTATGGTTCATGCTGAAGAAAATGCCGTATCTAATATGGAACGCAGATATTTTGGTCCCCTTAAAGCGTATGTCACACATTATCCATGTTTTCGGTGTGCTAAACTATTATGGCAAAATGGCATTAATAAGTGGTACATAGAAAAAGATTCTTTTGTATCTTCCAAGAATGATAACGATACATCTGTACATCAATTTTTAGTTAAGAACGGTCTAGAGATCTACAATGTTAAAACAAATCTTGATTTAAAGATTACCTAAAGGAAAATATATTTCATGTCGATCAAATCGCTGATGGATTATACTTTTGTCGCTAAATATGCCCGATGGATATCAGACAAAAAAAGAAGAGAAACATGGCATGAAACTGTAGATCGTGTAAAAAAAATGATGCTCAAAAAATACGAAGATATTTCAGAGATACATGAGGATATCGAGTGGGCATATGATATGATGAAGAAGAGACGTGTTTTAGGATCTCAACGTGCCTTACAATTTGGTGGAAAACCCATTCTTAAACATAACATGAGGATGTATAATTGTATTTCCTCCTTCTGTGATCGCCCACAATTCTTTCAAGAATGCATGTATCTCCTTCTTTGTGGGTGTGGGACTGGATTTTCTGTACAGAAACATCATGTAGCTAAGTTACCTAATTTAGTAAAAAATAAAGAAGGCACCAAAAGGTTTACGGTAGAAGATAATATAGAGGGGTGGTCAGATGCAGTTGGTGTGTTGGTTAATTCTTATTTTAATAGACCAAAAGATTTTAAAGAATACTCCGGTAAAAATGTAGTATTTGATTTTACAAAAATAAGAGAAGCGGGCGCCCCTCTTTCTCATGGGGGAAAGGCTCCGGGACCGGAACCTCTTAAAAAGTCACTTAAAAATATAAAGAGTCTTTTAGATGAAACAGTTAAACATGGTAATAAACAACTTAGTCCAATTGATGCTTATGATATTGTTATGCATTCTGCTGACGCTGTTATTAGTGGTGGTGTTAGGCGAAGCGCTACTATATGCCTGTTTTCACCAGATGACACAAAAATGGCGTCCGCAAAAACAGGTAACTGGTTTCATGAGAATCCTCAAAGAGGACGTTCTAATAACTCAGCCTTACTGCTTAGAGAGACTACGACGCCAGAACAATTTTCTGACTTGATGCAATCAGTTAGAGAGTTTGGCGAGCCCGGTTTTGTTTGGGCAGACTCCACTGAGTTTTTAGTGAATCCCTGTGTAGAAATAGGATTTTGGCCTGTTGATCAAAAAACTGGTCAGTCTGGATGGCAGGCCTGTAATTTGTCTACAATTAATTGTGCCCGAATTAAGAGTGAAGAGGATCTTTATGAGTCAGCAAGGGCTGCTGCTATTATTGGGACTCTACAAGCTGGTTTTACTGATGTGGGCTATTTGGAACATGCCAGCAAAAACATTATGGAACGGGAAGCGCTTATTGGCGTTTCTATGACTGGTATAATGGAGGCACACGAGGTATGTCTATCTCCTGAGTTCCAAAGAAGAGCAGCTAGAACAGTAAAGCAAGTGAATAAAGAATTAGCCCAAAAAATTGGTATTAATCAAGCTGCCAGATGTACGTGTGTTAAGCCAGAAGGTACTGCTAGTTGTATACTAGGAACTAGCTCTGGAATACACCCACATCACGCAAAAAGGTACATTAGGCGCGTTCAGGCTAACAAAATGGAAGATATATATAAGCATTTTAAAAAAATTAATCCTAGAGCCTGTCAGGAGTCTGTGTGGTCCGCTAATGATAGCGATGACGTGATATCCTTTTGTATTGAAGTGGCAGCAGGCTCAAAAACCAAGAATAAAGTGGGGGCTTTAGACCTCCTAATCGCTGTAAAATCTACACAACAAAATTGGGTGATTACTGGTACAAATCAAGATTTATGCACTCAGCCATGGCTTAGCCATAATGTTAGTAATACTATTAATATCAAAGAGAGTGAATGGGATGATGTAGAAAAATTTATTTACAGAAATAGAAAATGGTTCTGTGGGATTTCTCTATTACCTGTTACCGGCGATAAAGATTATCCTCAGGCCCCTTTTACAACCATCTATTTGCCTAGTGAAATGGTGTCCCATCATGGGGATGGCGTAATGTTTGTAAGTGGGCTAATCGAAGTAGCTTTAACGCTTTGGGAAGATAATTTGTGGGCTGCATGTGATACCCTACTCAATCTAGGGGGTCCGGTTAAAGGGTCCTCTAAAAGAAATTGGGTAAAAAGATGCCATAGATTCACTAAAAAATATTTTGATGATGACATCAAGAAGTTGACTTATTGTATGAAAGATGTGTATAATTATAAGTTGTGGACTGAATTAAACCGGGAATATCAGGATGTAGATTATATTTCTGTAGTGGAAAAAGAAGACAACACCAAGCTGCAACAAGAATTAGCTTGTTCCGGTGGAACCTGTGAGATCCTGTAATGGTAAATAATAATAACAGGATATTTTATGCCTGTCAAGGGGTTTTGTACAAGAAAGTAAGCCCCACATCTTATATTAGTGATCCCACTGACGCTACATTTCTAAGTGGGATTCAATCTGTAGGCGTAAATGTCGATACGCCCTCTTATAGTCTTCCCGATATCGGAAGATCCCAAAGAAATTATTTATGGTATGAACAACCAAATATAGAAATAACTATTGAGCGTGTCCTAGACGAAAATACTACACCCTTTTACACGCCTACTACATCTCCTCCTGTAGCCTATGACGCCAGTTATTTTCTGAATACTGCTAACTTTGGGATGTCAGGCAACGAATTACCTCAATATAATATAGTTCTACTATACGGGGCAGACGCGGCTGCTTATATAGGTAAAGTTATTGATCCGACTGACCCAACTCCAGACTTAGTCGAATCTATTACCTATGAATATTGCCTTTTAACAAATGTATCATATAATATATCTGTAGGACAAGCAGTTACAGAATCATTAACATTTATTACTAAAAGTACGCGCAGAAATATAGATTATTTGGAAGTAGCAGATTATACTAATCTTCCTACGTTTCCAGAAAGCGCTAGTTTAGTAAAATGGAGTCACATTACAGGAGGCACTTATCCAGATGAAGTGACACAAACCTTTACTCCAATTGCTAGTTTGCAGGGTCTTCAAAGTATAGATATTTCTGTGGGTGTAACTTATTCTGAACTTCCTGATATGGGAAATTGGCGTGGGTCTGAACTTGATGCTGGTACTGACCTTAAGGCTAATGAATTGAATAAATGGAAATATATTAATATGCCATTGGAAATTACATGCTCATTCAATGGGATTGCTGCGCAGGGGTTTCGGTCAGGAGAAACAACTTTTAATAGGGCTGTTAAAAATGTAGACACGAACTTCAATACTAATGCAAATGCTGCGCCGGGACAAACAGCAGATTGTCCGATTAAGATAGCAGCGACAATTCCAACCACCAACCCACTTATTTATACATATTTTGTTTGGGATCTTAGTACAAAAAATTATCTATCTTCTATATCATACAGCGGAGGAGACACTGGAGGCGGTAATACGGAACTCACTTTAGAATATGCCAATACATTTAATGATTACGTTCCTTACAGGCATACAGCTATTCAAAGTATAACGCGAGGAGCCGATATCTACTAGAAGGAGGAAAGCATGTTAGATTTTTATTTTAATAGGCGTGATTTTTTACGTATGGGAAGTATCGGAGCTGGAATGTCTACGATAGGTCTATCCGATTTAGCATTATCGGAAGAAGAGGAGCTGGCTCTAAAAGACAAATCAGTAGTATGGCTGTGGCTGGGTGGTGGACCCACTCAATTTGAAACGTTTCATGCTCCCACTGATTTCAATGTTCCTGATCAATTTAGACCTGTGAATGGGTTGTTATATGACAGCGCTACTAATATATCATTAGGGGCTGATTGGCTTCAAACATTTAAACATAAAGATAAAATTGTAACTGTTAATTCTTTTACGCACGGTGACTCATCTCATCGTCAAGCAACTCACTGGATGATGACGGGTCACTACAACGGCGAACGAGCCCAAACATCCAACCCAAAATATCCGGGTTTTGGCTCTATCGTTTCTTCCATCTATGGAGCTAATACTTCTACGGGAATTCCAACTTATATTAAACAAGGTGGTATTTCGGGAGAGGGACCTTCATGGTTAGGTGGAGCGTATAAACCATTTGATCCTTCCAACAAGGACAACCTCAGTCCTAGAGTAGAAATAGGTAGATTCAAGTCGCGCGGTGAATTACTGGCGGCCTTGGATAAGCAGCATGAAATCGTTAGTAATGCAGCTAATTCCATAGGTAAATATACTACACAGGCTTATGATACTATTCTCGGCACTGCTAAGCTGGCATTCAATATCGATAAAGAGCCAACTAAAACTAGAGATGCATATGGTAATACCGATATTGGAAAGCAAATGTTACTAGCACGTAGACTTTCAGAGTATGGTACAAAATTTATTACGATGCACTACGGGGGTTGGGACATGCATGGTAATATTTCTAATGCTCTTAAGGGTAGAGTTCCTCCTGTTGATCAGGCTATTGCGGCTTTCTTGCAGGATGTCTGGGAAAAAGGATTAAATGAAAAGATTTTACTGGTGGTCACCGGAGAGTTTGGCCGAACTAAACTTAATGGCAACGCAGGTCGCGACCACTGGCCCGCGATGTCACCTATGCTTATGGCTGGAGGAGAATATGAGTTAGGAAGAACTGTAGGTAAGGCTGATAAGTCGTATACACCTAAAGAAAACCCATATGGTCCGTTGGATGTGTGCGCAACACTATTTGACCACTTTAATATTCCTATGAGTATTCAGAAAGTGGATAATGGCGGAAGGCCGCGTTACTTGTTAGAGGGTGAAGCCCAATCAATTTTATGATTAGGAGATTAAGATGTTTAGACTATCAAGAAGAGGATTCTTATCGGTGGGCGGTTTTGGTATGTTGTCTTTGCCTAATATTTTACAGGCACAACAACAAAACGGCACCCAACACAAAGCTGTTATTAATATATTTTTAGGAGGAGGTCCTCCGCATCAAGACATGTGGGACATTAAAACAGATGCTCCCGCAGAAATTAGAGGCGAATTCCAGCCTATCGATACGTCAGTACCCGGTATCCAGATTGGAGAAAGTTTTCCTAAGATCGCCTCTATGATGGATAAGTTTGTTGCTATTCGTTCAGTGATCGGTTCGGCTGGTGGTCATGACGGCTATCAATGTATGAGCGGATGGGGACGAAATGAAAAGATCGTTGGAGTTGGCTATCCTAGTATTGGATCGGTTGCTTCAAAGATTCAAGGTCCCGTAGACGTATCAGTTCCAGCCACTATTGGTCTGGCAGCTAAAACCAAACATAGCCCGTGGTCTGAGTCTGGTAGTGAGGGCTATCTCGGTATCTCCCATAGACCTTTTAAACCTAATGGCGAGATGATGTCTGACCTCACCCTTAATGGTATTACTAAAGATAGGCTACAATCTAGAAAAGAATTGCTAACAGGCCTTGGTAATATTAAGCCTGAAGGAGATGTTTTCATTGATGAGGCTTTTGATGTACTTACTTCTAGTAAACTTGTAGACGCTCTGGATTTAAGTCAGGAGGACCCTAAAATCCGTGAACGTTATGGAGATGGTAAGCCTTTTAAGTATCAGTATGACGGTGCTCCTACTGTTAATGAACACGTCCTCATGGCACGCCGTTTGGTTGAGGTAGGAGTGCGTTCTGTGAGCCTTTCTTATGGTAGATGGGATAGTCATGGCGCTAACTTTGATCTCGTTAGAGATCATGGTGGTAAGCTTGATCAGTGTGTCAGCGCATTGGTTGAGGATCTGGATGAAAGAGGGATGCTTGATGATGTGACTGTTGTGGTATGGGGCGAGTTTGGTCGTACACCCAAGATTAATAAGGGTGCTGGCCGAGATCACTGGCCACAAGTTAGTTGCGCTCTATTGGCTGGTGGCGGTATGAAGCTTGGTCAAACGATTGGCGAAACAAATCGTCTTGGTGAACACGCTGTCGAGCGCCCAGTTCATTTTCAGGAAATTACTAGTACGATTTATTATAATCTTGGAATTGATCCTAGAGACACAACGGTTATCGACACAGGTGGACGACCTCAGTATCTTCTAGATCACCGAGATCCCATGACAGAGCTGGTTTGATCAGCAGCTTTATTATGCAGGAGGTTTCGGGTTCTCCTCTCTGTACTGATCAATTCAGTTAAAACCCGTTTTCTTTTCTGGAGGATAAAATGAAACACTTAATTATTACTACGGTACTATTTTTAATGATGGCTACCCCTTCTTTGGCGGCCACTCCCCGTAAACATAAAGATTGTGAGTGCGACGAGCAAGGATGTATTGATAGCTGCAAGGCATGTGATAAGTGTAGGGCGTGTATCAAAAGAGAAATTCGTAAAAAAATTAAAGAAAGAGCCGCAGAAGAGGCGAAGAGAAGAAAAGATAGGATACACAGATCTAAGATCAAACCCCGTATTATTATTATTTTTGGTAATGGAGGCATAAACCAATATCGTCATCATCCCAACTGTAGATGTAACAGATGTTGGTGGTCAGTACGCTATCGACCACGTCGTCAAGTAGATGTTTTTATTAATGTGCATCCTAGAGCGCACGCTCATCATGATCGCCACAATAGAAAACGTGTTGACAATCGACGTAAACTATGGTATGATGGACTTAGAACTCGCACTGATCGTCCCACCTTCAGAAGGTAAACCAAATTTAATGCCTAGAAGAAGAAAACAACCAAAGTCACCACACCAACCTTTACATTATAGGAAACAATTAAAACCAAAAACAGAAAATCAACGAGAATATATTATATCCATGGTGGAATCAGAAATTACTTTCTGTTCTGGTCCAGCTGGGTCTGGTAAAACAGCCGTTGCGGTAGGTTTAGCATCTGAATATCTTTTAAGTAAAAAGGTTGACAGAATTATAGTATCAAGGCCAGTCGTAGAAGCGGGGAGAGGCTTAGGCTATCTACCCGGTTCACTCACTGAAAAAGTACAGCCTTATTTAATGCCTATAATAGAAGAGTTAAATCTTTTTCTCAGTAGGGAAACTGTTAATAGTTTCAGATCACAGGGTAAAATTGAGTTATGCCCCCTAGAATATATGAGGGGAAGAAATTTTCATGACTGTTTTATGATTCTTGACGAGGCACAAAATGCCACCTATGAACAAATAAAAATGTTTATTACCAGAATTGGTCAAGAATCTAAAGCAATTATCAACGGTGATCTCTATCAAACAGACTTGGTCAGTAACGAAGCAGGTGCTCTTTCTCGCTGTATGGATAAACTAAAGAATGTCGATGGAGTGTCAGTTTGTGAATTGGATAATTCAGATATAGTTAGGAATAATATAATAGCTAAGATCTTAATTGAACTATCATGACAACACTTAAAAACATAACATTCAACGCTATGATAATTATTATCGTAGTCATTGTTGCGGTGGATTGCTTTTGGACTATAGAAACCCAAGAAATTATTTTGGAAAATGAGCAAAATCCTGTAGCAAAGTTTATAATAACACATAGCGGCGGAAAAGTTTCCTTATTGATAGCGTTAAAATTTATAAATACATTCTTTATAGCTACCTTTTTACAAAAATTCTATTTGATAGATAAACTAAGAAATAAAACATTTGCAACCGCCGTGGGCATATTGGCGTTCCACTTTTGGTTGCTTTATTATTTACTTTATGCAAAATATTAACATGATAACATATGATTATGAGTGCTCATCGTGTGACCACAGCTTTTCGGTTTCGCAAAGTATTAAAGATGATGCATTATCTAAATGTCCTGAATGCAAAAAGAAAAAATTACAACGAGTAACTTTAGAGGCCCCAATTGCATTCGTAGTTGGGGAGCCTACTACGGTGGGACAAATGGCCGATAGAAACAAATCTAAAATGGGAAAATATGAACTGGACAAAAGACGAAAAGAAGACAACGCCGTCGAAGACAAGCAAAATAAAGAAAAATCTGATCTGTACAGAAAAATTAATAAAATGACTCCGAAACAAAAAGCCAAGTGGATTAGGGAGGGCTAACAATTATAGAAAAAGATCCTATAAGAGCGAACTGTCCTCATCATGCAACTATACGATTCACTGTAGAAATAGTTAAAAGAAATACAGATGGAAGCTTAGACACAACACCATTAAGCACTAAAACTTTTAACAAATACGGTATTTCAAACGCGGCTGAATTTACTTTAGACGGTCTAAATGAGGCCGATTGTCTTAAACAAGTTAAAGATAAACTGGAGAGTTTAAATGGCTAGGTGGGAAAATGAAGATCTTTCAGGATTAAATATTCCTGAACCTCCTAAAACCACAGAAGTCTTCTATGGTAACGGAGGAAAGACGGCTGAACAAAAAATGGCATTTGCTAAATTAATCATAAAAGGTGATGCTGAAATTTATTATGTAAAATATGGAAGAGGAGATCTTCTCGATCCATATCACGCAGACAGGCTTACGTATAACAGGCCTTATTTTGATTTCAAAAAAGTTAAAAAAAATGTATTTGATTTGTATATAGAATATCTGAAATCTTCGAGTAGGATATTCCTTACTAGAGCCAGAAGGCTTATGATGGAGAACTAATATGAAACGTGGACCACTATCTAACGATGAGAAGTCTTACATAGAACAAAACTCCAATAAAACTGTAGCGTCTTTGTCTAAAAAGCTGAATAGATCAGAAACAATAGTTACTGGACATCTAGAAACTATTAAAGATGACGTAGATGCAACCACTATAACGCATAATCTATTTGCCCGAAAAAAGGAGAGAGGAGTGGTGGTAATGACAGAAGCGGCCTCAATAGTGTCAGATGAAAATAAAAACAAACGAAAAAATAAAGTAAATGTCTCTACCAGACATGAAGGATCAATACACAAGATTAAAGAGGACTGATATGCTTTGTACCAAACAAGACTCATATGTTCATAAACTCCTTATGGAAGATATAGAAATTCTCTGGAAATGCGCGCTGACAGACGGTCAAACTGTATGGTCAGATTATGACAGGCCCGGAGAAACGGGCTCTCCATGGGAGCGCCTTATGAATTTTTGTGAAGAAACTGGAGAATGTGTAACCAAGGTTCAAGTATTGGTTTTTGGCGCCCCTCAGGAAGTTTTGTTTGATAATCCCAACGGTTTGGACGGAGTGTTTGTAGTACGTGGCGTGTCTAAAGATATAAATATGGAAAGTGGAGCAGCTACTGCTTTTCAGCACTTGACAGCCGGCGTTTTAAATGATAACCTTGAAACTGTAGACGTTAGAAAATTTAGTTGGCCGCTGTGCGAATTCGAGGCACCCGTCCAAACTAGAAAATTGACCCCCGAAAACGTTAACCTAATGATTTTTAAAGATGGCTCAAAAAAGAAGCAAAGTAAGCAGGTTCAAGTCGCCCTCAACGGGTGAATATTGTGATGCTGCTCAGTACGCCGCTGAAATAATGTGTCAACGTAAATGCGAGAAAGATAACGAAGGCAGTCTGGCATATAAATTTTGGAACAAAAAACAAAAAAGGTCCTATCAAGGACAAATAGTTGCAGCTAGAAAGTTAATCAAAGAATTTGGTGAAGATGCCTTAATAAAATATATAAATTCCCCCAGAGGAAAGAACACCTATTCTCTGGGTTTTTTTAATCCACGTCCATTTGTTAAAAAAGAAGTGGCGTTTATGCGCCATCTTCTAGATCAACAGCCCAAGACTGAAGAAAATATTGTTAAAAAAATAGACAATACTTCTAAACCTCGTAAGGCCTTTGGTCAGACAAATCTGTTTTCTAAAATTAAAAGAGCTGAAAGGAGTGATGATGATTGTGGTAAAGAATAATCCATCCTTTAAAAAGGAAATTATTAAAAAGTATGGAAACGTGATATCGACAGGTAATCAGATCCTTGATCAACGAAAAGACTTCAAAGTTATATCTGTGGGACCATCTATAGATATCGCATTGGGAGGTGGGATTAAAGAGGGCTCTTGGATTATTTTGACGGGCGATCCTAAGTGTGGTAAAACAACTACAGCACTTCAAATTGCAGCTAACTGCCAAAAGGAAGAGCGCCCGATTATCTATTTAGATGCAGAAGGGCGTCTTAAAGAAATGAATTTGTTAGGCGTAGATGGTCTGGATAAAGAAAAAATTCATATTGTACACGCAGAAGACGAGCCATTAAGCGCTGAGGCATTTTTAGACATCACAGTTAAATTAGTAAGCGCTAAAGAAAACTATAGGTGCGTATGTATTATTGATTCTACTTCAGCCTTAATGCCTGAAAAAGAACTAGATGGAGATATGTCCCCCGGACGAGCAGGTCTTCCCAAGCTGCTATCTGTTTTCTGCAAAAAACTAGGGCAAATTGTACCAAAGCAACGGGCTACTATGATTATTATTACTCATTTTATTGCTAATACGTCAGGCTATGGCGCCCCACGAATGCCAGACTGCGGTAAAAAAATACAGTATCAAGCCGATACACGTATGGAAGTTAAGTCTATAGCCGCGTGGGAGCAAAGAGATCAACAAGTAGGACAGGCTATTAATTGGCGTATATTATGTTCTTCTATGGGTCCTCCGGGAGGAGAATGTCAAAGCTGGCTAAAATATGGACATGGTATAGATAAGATTCAAGAGCTTATTATTCTAGGACAAGACCTCGGTATGATAGGTAAAGCTGGTGCTTGGTTGACGTGTGAGTTTATGGCATCCCATTTAGAGCTTGTAAAAGAAATTAATCCAGAAGTCAATATTGAAGACATGGAGGCAGTTTTGAAATCAGTAAAAGTACAGGGTCAAGAAAAACTATATCAGTTCTTGGATAAGAATCCTAAGGTGGTTCATATATTAGAAAGCGAAATAAAGGAGATGCTTTAGAGTATGAAAGTAAAAGGTCTTGACGGTAAAGAATACAGCTGGACACCAGCCCGTAACCAAGCAAGGTCAAAAGAAAGATCTAACTTACACGATAAAGCAAAAAAACTTCTTGAAGAAATTTTTCCTTTTGATAGAATATTAGAGGAGGTTTCTCTTCCGGGATCTAAAACAAGTATACGAAAGTCTGTTTTGCGTGCTGACTTTGTTGTTCCAAATAGAAATCTAATTGTAGAAGTCCATGGAGAACAACACTTCAAATATAATTCGCATTTTTTTAAAAACAAGATGAACTTTTATAAAGCACAGGCTCGGGACAAAGATAAAGTTGAATGGTGTAATCTAAACGATATTACTTTTGTAGCACTAAAATATAATGAGGACATAGATGAGTGGCGAAGCAAAATTGAATGAATTTTTATCCAAGGTAGAAGACTGGATAACAATCAATAATATTGATATTACGAAAGAAAATTCTACGGCTGGTATTATATTAAATACAAGTGAAATGGAACTACGGGCATTGAGTGCTGAGGAGTGTCTAGAAAAGGCATATACATTATATTCTCATGCAGACTATTTACAAAGCATTTACAATAAACAAAGAATAATTTTAGATTGGGCTGACGATAGCATCTGGTATATAATATCTCCAATTGTTAATCAATATGGTGACAAGTATACTAAATGGCAAGAAAAATATTGGAACGCCGTGAGAGAAAATCCTCTAGCTTCTGAAATTATTAAAATAAAAACACATACCCATGCCAGACTTAGTTCCCTTATCGAAAAGGCTGATAATGCTAAAAGAATGGGAGATATATTACAAAACCTGTCTAAGAGGAGAACATAATGTCAGTAATTGACACAGCTAAGGAACTATTAAAAAAGGGAATGGAACTTAACGATCCTGAACTTATTAAGATGGCCAATACGTTACTAGCAACAGTTGAGACGCCACCAGAAGAGCCCAAAGAAGAAGATCCGCAGAAAGATTCTCTAGTAACACGAAATGAAGACAACTTTATCTCATCAATAACCGATGATAAAGACCTGCGATCTGCTAGTGCTACACCAGTTAATCAAGGTAAACGTAAGAATCTTTTTGTTGATGATAAAATTGAGGCTATGGATGTCACCACCCCATCCTACAAACCAACTGCAAGAGATAGAAAAAAAGCTAAAAGGGTAGAGCAAAAATGTGAAGAGTGTCGTAAAACAAGTATTGTTCCAGAAGCGCACGCGCGAGATTTTTTTGTGTGTGATAGTTGCCTCGTAAAAAGGAGAAGATAATTGCTTAATATTGATATTAAAAAACTTGATGATACAGCAATTGTGCCCACTAAAAATAATACAAGTGATGCTGGTTGGGATCTTTACTCCTTAGAGGATAGGGAGATAGAGCGTGGCCGCAGAGCTACCATTGCTACTGGAATTGCTATGTCAATCCCAGAAGGATATGTTGGCTTAATTTGGCCTCGGTCTGGTCTAGCTGTTAAACGAGGGGTTGCAATTTTTGCTGGCGTAATAGATTCAGGATACAGAGGTGAAATAAAAGTATGTCTTTATAATGCTTCCAATGATCCATTTCCTCTAAAGGTTAGTGCTGGAGATAGAATCGCCCAAATACTTTTTCAGGAAGTTCCAGACTTTTCTTTGACAGTGGTTGATTCTCTTGATATAACTGAGAGGGGAGGAGATGGCTTTGGTAGTTCTGGCAAATAGGGAGATGATATGTATAACTATCGAGCAAAATTAATTCGCTGTATTGACGGTGATACTGTCGAATTCGATGTAGATCTAGGGTTAAAGCTTACGGCACGTCTTCGTTGTAGGCTTATAGGTGTTAATACTCCTGAACGGGGACATGTAGATTACAAAACGGCTACCAATGAACTTAAAAAATTAATAGTAGCTAATATGGATGACCGTGGTAACGTGAATGTTCGAACATATAAAACAGGAAAGTATGGAAGATGGCTAGTTGAGATTGGTGAAAATGGCACTGTTAATAAGGCCATGGCTGAGAAGTGGCCGTGGCATGGACCATAGGAGATATAATGAAGATCAATTTGTTAAATGCTTTATATCTGATTGGCCTTGGTGTTTGTCTAGCAATGACGGTTTCAACATCCTCCACTCCTCCACAAAAAACCATAGAAAGTAAATTTGAAGAAATATATACTATCTTAACTAAGATGAATGAATACGAAAATTGCTTGGTGGATACACAACTAAGAAGTTTGCACTACGCAAAACCCCACACGGAAATGCAAAAGTTTTGTACGGAGTGTTACGATCTATGGGGTACTGAAGACAAACAAATTGTAGAAATTTCAGTAGAAAAACTAAATCAACTTCAGCAAATAAAAGAAGAGTCTACAGATTTGCCAGAAGAAAAGCTTTCTGTTGAAGAAGAGCTAGATTCTATAATTACGCTACTGAAAGGACACCGTTCATTTTTGTATATGATACGCAACTCTGAAGAAAGAACATATCACTATCTAAAAAGCCACACCCATGAAGGAGCTGGGGCCATTGAAAAATGCCCCGATTGTATGAAACTCAGAAGCAAACAGACAACAGAAACAACTTTTATTTCTAGACAAGAGTATGAGAAACTCATTAAAAAATAGGGGGATATATGCAATACGTTGTTTATATTACTTTACCAGATGGACAAGCCAAACATTTGAAAATAAAAGCAACGGATTGCAAACAAGCTGAACAAATAGCAAAGGATAAATATCCAAGTTCTGAAGTCGGTAGAATTTCAGCCGTCACACAAGAGCTTAATTATTTTAAAGCCATCAAAAAATGGAAAAAGTAAGCAAAAGAAATTTACAGGATCTAGCTGCCGAAAGGGCTGTACTGGCTGGTCTATGTCAATATGGCCTAGATGCCTTTTTGAATATTGATTTTATTGATACTGATCATTTTACTAATGAAATGAATCAGATCATTTTCAAATGTGTCAAGAAGGTAATCTCAGAAAGTAGTCATGTAGAACTAGCCTCTATTTTAGCGGCAGCTAACAATCTAAACCTGTATGAAAATATTAATAATAAAAATGAGATAGGATTTTTACGATCCCTTTTCAATTTTCCTATCCATAAAGATAATATTAGTATTCATGCGGCCAAAATAGCTAAGCTAAAACTAGCTAGAAATATTCAGCAGACTCTCAAGGTTTGTGAAAAACGCCTCAACACTATTAGTGGTGATGAGGATATAAATGATTTAATTACTATGGTAGAGTCGCCAATACTGGACGCTACCTCTGCAATATATGAATCATCTAGTCATCAACCAGAAATAATTGGTGACGAAGTAGAAGCATACATTCACCATCTCGCAGACAATCCTACCGATATGATTGGTATTAGTAGTGGTTTCTCAATTTACGATCAGGCTATAGGAGGCGGCTTTAGAAGAAAGTGCGTAGACCTTGTGGCCGCGCGACCAAAAGTTGGTAAGTCTATGTTTGGTGATGAAGTGGCTCTGCATGTGACACAGAATTTAGAGATCCCAGTGTTGATGTTAGACACGGAAATGTCTAAAGAAGATCATTTGAATAGAATGCTTGCTAATCTCAGTGGCGTAGACATCAATAGAATATCTACTGGAAAATTTGCAGAAAATGAGATAGACAAAAAAAAGATAGAGGAAGCCGCCGAAAAGCTTAAGGCTATACCTTATCATTATATTAGTATTGCGGGACAGCCTTTTGAAAATATCTTAGGGCTGATGCGTAAGTGGCTATATCAACACGTAGGAATAGACGAAAATGGTAGAACTAAAGACTGTTTAATAATATATGACTACCTTAAGCTAATGGGATCAGATGGTATTTCTAACTCCATGCAAGAATTCCAGTTGCTTGGTTTTCAGATTACCCAACTCCATAATTTTTGTGTTAAGCATGATGTGCCATGTTTAAGTTTTGTGCAATTGAATAGAGATGGTATAACTAAAGAGTCAACGGATGTAGTTTCTGGTTCTGATCGTTTGATTTGGCTATGTACAAGCTTTACTATATTCAAGATGAAATCAGATGAAGAGATAGCAGACGACCTCGAAGAAAATGGCAACAGAAAATTAGTGCCCGTAGTAGCACGTCATGGGGCTGGCCTAGATGATGGCGATTATATCAACATGAATATGTTCGGAAAGTATGGTAGAATAGAAGAAGGCAAAACACGTAATGAATTGAAAAAAGCCACCAAGAAAACTGATCGAGGATTTGAAACTGATGAAGATTACGAAGCCACAGATATCGCATCTGTCTAATCAGCTGTTTGATAGAGTGTCAGATCTATTAGACCATTTTGAAATAGAGCCCGTGGAACACCACAATAGGCTTGTCTTTCCATGTCCAATACATGGGGGAGATAATCCTGAAGGGTGTTCTATTTTTACAGATGGGGATGTCATCAAGGGAAATTGGAAATGTTGGACACGACAGTGTGAAGAGGATTTTGCTTCTAGCCTGTTGGGTTTTGTGCGTGGTGTATTAAATCATCGTCTTGATAAAGAAGTCAACCTGATAACGGCATTTGAATACTGCCTCAAATTTCTTGATACAAAAATTGAGAACCTAGAGACTTATAGTGAACCCCTAGAAATAAATAAAGAGTTGAAGTTGCTTGAGGTTTTTGAAAGAAAACCCCAACGTTTTTCACATCCTGTCAAACGAGAAGAGGTACGCAGAAGAATAAATATACCCGCTAAATATTATATTAACAGAGGATATTATCCAGAAACGCTTGATTTGTTTGATGTGGGACTTTGTTTAGAAAAAAATAGGCCAATGTCAGGAAGAATTGTTGTTCCAATCTACGATGAAGACTATAATTATGTTGGATGCGTTGGTAGATCAACATCTCCAGACATGCAGCCTAAGTGGTTACATAGTAAGGGCTTCCGAAAATCCTATCTTTACGGTTTAAACTTAGCTCTTGAGCACGTTAGAAAAACTGGTACCGTTATCTTAGTAGAAGGTCAAGGAGACGTATGGAAAATGCATGAGGCTGGTTTTCCAAATACGGTTGGAATCTTCGGAGCCAGCCTCACTGATGATCAATTGGTATTGTTAGAACAAAGTGGAGCACTAAATGTAGTGATTCTTACGGATTCTGATGAAGCGGGCGAGAAGGCAGCTGAACAAATAGCCGAAAAAGGCGGAAGAAGATTTAATTATTATCGTCCTAAGATCTCCGAAAAAGATGTTGGAGATATGACTATTGAGAAAATCAAAGAAGAACTTAGTGACCAAATCCAAGGAGCATCTCTATGAACAGAATTCTTGCTTTTGCTGGTACCAAACAGTCTGGCAAAAACACTTGCTGTAATTTTTTACATGGTTACCAACTGAGATCACACCATATTGTAGATAATTTTTCTATTACTGAAGATGGTGGATTGGCTGTAGACACAAAAACTATAGATGCCGAAGGTCATGAACAGCAAAACCAAGGCCTTCTGGATATTACTAGGAGTGACCTAGAATTTGCCGAGTGGGCGTCTAATAACATGTGGCCCTTTGTAAAGCATTATGCATTTGCTACCACCCTTAAGGAAATGTCTATAGCTTTATTTGGTTTGACCCGAATACAGTGTTACGGCACCGACAGACAAAAAAACACTATGATACCAATGAGGTGGGAAAATATGCCCGGATGCAAAAAGTCTTCCTCGGGACAAATGAGCGCTAGGGAATTTCTACAATATTTTGGTAGTGATATTTGTAGAACCATTAAGGAAAATATTTGGACAGATACCACAATAGACCAAATAGAAAGAGAAAACCCTTTAGTGGCAATCATCAGTGATTGTAGATTTCCAAATGAAGCAGAAGCGATTCAAAATGCTGGTGGTAAGGTAATTAAATTAACTAGACATAAAGACACAAAAGATAAACATACTAGTGAAACAGCCTTGGAAAACTGGGAAGATTGGGATGCTGTTATAGATAACCAGAATTTAAGTATCTATGAAACAAATGTAGAACTTGTAAAAACGTTAGATAGCTGGGGATGGTTGGGCAATGTAATACAAAAACCAGAACCAGAACCTAAAGTTAACAAAGAACTTGTAGGTGGAATCCATAAATTTAAAGAGAGCCCATGATAGTAACATACATTCGTAGTTCGTCCTACAACAATTATGATTATTGCCAAATGCAATATTTTATTACATATGTATTAGGTCATCAATCTATTTCTGGAAAAAAGGCCCAACTGGGCACCATTGTTCATAAGGTCATGGAATGCCTAGCCTCCTGTAAAAAAAGAATGCAGCGTAAAGAAAACAAACAGATGTCTATTACTGATGATGCCCTTGGAAAAATCCAGTTCTCTAAGAAACAACTTAGCACTAAGAAATTTGTTAATAATTTGTTGGATTTAAGTTATGACTACTACACTAGTACGTGTATTCATAATTATACAAATGCAGATTTTAACTTTTGCAAGAAATCAACTTGGGATGCCTTAGAATATAATGATGGACAATTTGATCCTCGCAATAGAAATGTCATTGCTAGTGAGCCTCAATTTGACATTCCCATAGAAGAAGATTGGGCTGAGTATTCTTATAAAATGCCAGACGGAAAAAAAATAAACGGAAGACTAGCCATCAAGGGAACTATTGATTTGGTTACACAAGTAGATGATAACACTATAGAAGTTATTGATTGGAAAACAGGACGTAGATTAAACTGGGCTACCGGAGAAGAAAAAACTTATGAGAAATTGATTGAAGATCCTCAATTACTATTGTATAATTACGCTATATCTAAGATGTTTCCACAATATGATCAAGCTATTATGTCTATATTTTATATTAGGGATGGGGGTCCGTTTAGTATGTGTTTTGATAGAAACGATCAAAATAAATTTTTATACATGCTAGGGAAAAGATTTCAACAAATACAAAAGAACGATAAGCCTCTTCCTATTTCAAAAAATCGCAACCACTGGAAGTGTACAAAATTATGTCATTTTTACAAAAACAAATGGCCCGGAACTAACAAATCAATGTGTCAGTATATTGAAGAAGAGCTGAAAGGAAGCAGTATGAAAGACACAGTTGGCAATTGCACTAAAAAGGATTTTAGTATTGGCCATTATGAAGCGCCGGGCTAACAGAAAAAGGAATGTAGTATGAGTCTTTTACGATTAGATAAATTAACGGATTCTACGGTACAAGATTTGTCTCCCTCATTTAATCATCTGCCTTCCACAGAACATAAGGATGGCAAATATAGATTGCGACGATATTCTGTGGTAGAACTCATGGTAGAACCTACAGCTATTAAAGCACTTCCTATTAATCAATTTATGCAGACAGACAAATATAATAACTTTCAAGGTAATGTTGAAAGAAAATTTGAAAATATTGATGAGAGTGCGCTCTATAGCGACGGCATGAAAGAGATAATTTATCAATTTAGAATGGTGAATTCTCTTCCTTATACTACTCTTGTTGAGATACATCAAATGCGTATTGTTACACTATATGAGGAAACCCCAATTTCTCCAGAAGGCGTACACCAAGATGGAAATGATTTCATAGCAACGGTAGGAATAGCAAGACATAACATAGAAGGCGGCCATCTTTTAGTTTATATGGAAAAAGACGAGGAACCCTTTATTTATTTGCCATTAGAGGCGGGATATATGGTAACAATGGACGATAAAAAATTATGGCATCATGGGCGTCCCATTAAATCTCTTGACCAAAATAGTGATGGTTATATGGATGTGTTTATTCTAACAACCAAGGTGGCTAATAAACTACTTGCATGGTAAACAAATGAATATTTTTTATTCTCAAATAGGACAGGACAAGTGGGTGCTAGATAGGCATGATAACAAAACTGGAGGATTTTTTGTTGACATAGGTGCTCATGATGGTATTGAGCTATCTAACACCTATACCTTGGAAAAAGATTTTGGTTGGTATGGAATATGTGTGGAAGCAAACCCAGAGTCATTTATAAAATTAAAAGAAAATAGAACATGCTCCTTAGAAAATTCTCCTGTGTTGGATACAAGCGGTATAACTGTACCATTTTATGCGCATGAGGAAGATCCGATGCTATCTGCGGTAGCTCCTTTTGGCTATGTAAAAGATTACGATAATAATTGTTTTCGTTACCCGCAGCACCATCTCACAACAATTAGCTTAAATAATTTATTGCAAAAACATGGAGCGCCTTCTACCATAGATTATATTAGTATAGATGTAGAAGGGTTTGAAAAAGAAATATTAGAAACATTTAATTTTACAGAATATGACATTAAATGCTGGACTGTAGAAGCAAATGGTCCCGATACAGAATTAATACTAGACATGTTTAAACATGAAAACTACACTACGGAATTAAGAAGTTGGGATATTTTTGTTTGGAGATAAATATGATTGAAATAGCAATTACAGAAAAAATGAAACAGCGGGCTTGGCGTAAGGCACGTAGTATGGGTAAACTAAAGAACTCCATAACTGCTGGCGACGGAAATATTGCTGGATTTTTAGGAGAAGAGGTTGCCAATGAGATAATCAATGGTATAGTATCAAATACTTACGACTACGATATTCTCTACGAAACAGCATCGAGTAAAATCAAATACGATGTCAAAACCAAAAGATGTACGAGTGAACCTAAACCATTTTACGAATGCAGCGTGGCTGCCTATAATACTAAGCAAGAGTGTGATAGGTATGCGTTTGTAAGGGTGGAATATAAAAGTGGAAAATGGGGGAGGGCTTGGTTATTAGGTTGGTTAGCAAAGGAGGATTATTTTAGGAGCGCGCACAAGTTGCGTAAGGGACAGACTGACCCATCAAATGGATTTAGGGTCAAGGCAAATTGTTATAACGTGGCTATTTCAGATCTTAAAAAGTTTAGAAAGAAAAAAGGAAAAATTAATGCCAACTAATAACTACGAAGCGCGCCAAATATTTGGTATAATTAATGAGTTTATTGATGTTGAGACGGCAAAAAAAATAACAACACGTCTTTATGAACAAGTAGGAAAGTATACAGAAAATGAATCATTGGCAGTTAGTTTAAAAATGCTTAAGAATTTATACGAGGATTGTTGAAGTGAACTGGGCTCCTCTCTGTATACACACGCACTACAGTCTTCTTCGGGGTTTTTGTAAGCCTGATGAAATCGTATCTAAATGTAAGGAGTATGGATATAAAGCGTGCGCTATTACTGACTATAAATCACTGTCGGGCGCCGTAAATTTTTATAAAGCGTGTCAAGCCGAGGATATTAAACCAATTATAGGATGTGATTTTGGCGACTTTAGTCTCTTAGCAAAAAACAAAGCGGGCTGGTTTGATCTGATAGAGCTAACCGGAACCATAGGTACAGACAATTTTAATACGACATTAGAGAAGATGACTAAAAAGGATAATCTGTATCGACTAGATTCACCACTACGAGAAAGAGAAATCTATTATGCCCAGAAAGAAGATGCTATTCTACAAAGAATATTACTATGCTCTGGGATGAAAACCACTCTATCTAAAGTAGAAAAGAAACTAGAAGGGGCTGACAGACGCTTCTTTGATTCAGATGAATTTTATCTCCCCTCTCCTGATGACTTTGAAAGTATGGGTATTGATGCAAATGAAATCAAAAAAGTGAACCAAGTAGTTGACCTCTGTGAAGAATATGATATCTTAAGGAAGCCGATGCTTCCTAAATTTGTATGTCCAGATGGTATGGAAGAAAACGATTATTTAACAGAGTTATGTAGAAAAGGGTGGAAACGTTTATTAATTCCACAAGGTAAAGTAAAAACAGATCAGGCTAAACAGGCCTACGTAGATAGAATAAAGAAGGAACTAGATGTCATATTTGGCGCAGATCTTTCAGGATATTTTCTTATTGTACAAGATATCATTAGACATATTGAATCAGAGGGTTGGCTCGCTGGTCCCGGTCGAGGATCAGCAGCTGGCTGTTTAATATCCTACCTTATAGGAATTACTAACGTAGATCCTATTGAATATAATTTGATTTTTGAAAGATTCTATAACGAAGGCAGAAACACCGAAGAATATATATCGCTACCTGATATTGATATTGATGTACCAGCTGAACACCGAGAAGAAGTAATAGATTATATTAAAAGAAAGTATGGCGAAGAGAAAGTGTCTCAGATGATCACATTTGGTAGACTACAAGGAAGAGCAGCCCTTAAGGAAGTACTAAGAATGCATGACGCCGTTTCATTTGCTGAAATGAATGAGATCACCAAGGGTATTCCTAACGAAGCAGATATTTCTGATCAGCTGGAAAGTATGGAAGAAAGGTCCATTATCAAATGGGCATTGTTAAACGAAGGAGACAATCTTAGAAAGTGGTGTAAGATCAACGAGGGAGCCCTAGAAGGCTCCTTAGCGCCACTTTTTGAACAAGCCATACGAATAGAGGGTACAAACAAATCTATGGGTAAACACGCTGCTGGTGTCATTATTTCTAAGGATCGCCTGAATTCTATTTGTCCTATGACACAGGATAAAAGCGGCAATATGATAGCTGCATTTGAAATGGGCGACTTGGAAAGTCAGGGACATGTTAAGTTTGATATATTAGGTATTGATCTATTAAGTAAAATTATGGAAATTAAGGAGTAGACATGAGAGACCACAACATCCTTAGGCAGGACTTTAAATCAGTTATTTATTATGGGTGCGCTCTAGAGTATAATAAGATCTCAGTGTGTGACCTAAGAAAGATGCTCCCAGAGTATAGAGATAGAAAAGACGGTATGTATCAAGTAGACGCAAGTAGCTCACAAGTAAAGTTCTCGAAAATATATAGAAATATTGATGATGCGTTAGATAAATTCTTTGAAATTGTAGAAGGGACATCCTAATGAACTATAGAGATATTATTGTCTTCGATTTTGAAACTGGTAGTCGTAATCCACTGATGACGCAACCTACTCAGATAGCAGCAATTGCCATCCATGCTAGAAAATTAACCCTTCAACCCGGAGGTGTTTTTAATAGTGAGATGAGGCCAATAGTAGATGAGGAAAAGGCTGTGGCGGCAGGTGTTGATCCGCTTGAAGATGAAGCTTTAACAATTACGCATAAGACAAGGGACAAACTAGCGAAAGCACCTCTCCCTAAGACAGTTTGGAAAAAATTTGGACAGTTCTGTGACAAATATAATTTCAGAAAATCTAGTTACACTGCGCCAATAGCCGCCGGATATAATATTATTGGATTTGATTTGCCTATAGTGCATCGAATGTGTGAAGAGCATGGGCCAACCGACACTAAGGGTAGACAAAAACTTTTTAATCCTATCTTTAAACTTGATTTGATGGACATGGTTTTTTCATGGACGGAAAACAATAAAGATGTAAAATCCTTAAACATGGATTACCTCCGTGAATATTTTGGCTTCCCAGAAGAATCAAAAGAGAAAGCTCACGATGCTCTTCAGGATGTTAAGGATACAGCTAACATTTTAATTAAATTTTTGAAGTTCCAAAGAAAGCTTGCAGAAAAAACCAAATTTGAAAAGGCTTTTGCAAATGGCGAATTTTACGTTTAACATGAACGATTTTCACGATGATAGGGTGTGGGATCTCATATGTGATGGTAGGACAAAGGGAGTATTTCAGCTAGAGTCGCAACTCGGACGTTCATGGGCTAGAAGGGTAGCCCCCCGAAATATTCAAGAACTAGCCGCTCTTATTTCACTAATCCGTCCCGGCTGTCTTAAAGCTTTTACGGATGATAAGTCTATGACGCAACATTATGTAGATAGAAAATCCAAAACTGATCCTGTAACATATCCACATGAATCTTTAGAACGCATCCTAGAAGAAACATATGGGGTGCTTGTTTATCAAGAGCAGTCCATGATGATAGCTCAAGAACTGGCAGGTTTTAGTCTAAAGGATGCCGACTCATTACGTAAGGCTATCGGAAAAAAGAAAGCTGGCTTGATGACAGAAGTCAAGAAGTCTTTTCTAGAAGGCTCAAAAAATAAAGGCACTGTTACTACGGCAGTCGCTGAAGAGATTTTTTCATGGATTGAAAAATCCAATCGTTATGCTTTCAACAAGTCCCACGCTGTTAGCTATGCTATCAATGCCTATTGGAGTGCATACTGTAAGTGCTATCGTCCCGTGAGATTTTTTAAGACTTACCTTAATCATGCAAAAAGAAAACCAGACCCCAAACAAGAAATTAAAGAGCTAGTGACTGATGCTAAAATGAATGATATTGAAGTATATCCTCCCCGTTTGAAGCATCTATATAAAAACTTTCAGTCTGTCTCAAAAACAATTTACTTTGGTATCAATAATGTTAAACATGTGGGCGAAGTAGAATGTGATAAGATAAACAAGTTTCTTCCTGAAACAGAAGAGATTTTGAACAAGACTATAGATGATTGGAATTGGCTTGATATTTTAAATAACTTATGTTCCATTTTGAATAAACAGGCTGTGGTGGCTTTGATTTCTGTAGGGGCTTTTAATGGTAAAAATAATAACAAGAACAGAAATGAAATGCTATATGAGTTTGACAGCTGGAAACAACTATCTGCAAGAGAACAAAAATATATCAAAGAGAATTATTCCAACCATGAGACTCTTATTCAATGTATAGGATATATGATCAATAATCTCAAGATTAATTCTAGAAGACTGATTACAGTAGTAGATATCAAAAACTCCCTAGAAAACCCATTTTATGATATCAAAGATGACCCCATATGGATTGCCGATACGGAAGAGAAATACATGGGATGCGCCTTAACTTGCGGTAAAACAGACTATGTTCAAAGCAACCTTGTAAATACTGTATGTAAAGATGTAGCTCTTGGGTACATGAAAGGCAAAGTAAATGTGGCTGTGCAGATTAATTCCTTAAGAGAATATAAGACTAAAAAGGGTAAAAATCCGGGACAACTTATGGCATTTTTATCAGTGGAAGATAGCTCTGGCGTACTAGATTCAGTCATCATATTCCCAGAAGACTACCAAAAAAACAAGGAATTTTTAGTCGAAGGTAACATGGTGATCCTAATGGGACAGACATCCAAGAAAGAAGATGGTGGAATTATTGTAAATAAAGTGTGCCAAATTTAAGAAGGGTCTATATAACATAGGAGCCCCCATACTTAATTTGGAGATCCCTATGAATAGATGCACTTTTGTCGGCAGGCTGGTAGCCGACCCCAGACTAAAAGAAGTAAATAATACCCACCTTGTAAGCTTTACTTTGGCTATTGAGGAACATAGAAAAGATAAAGACGGCACGAAAAAGAAAAGGGTGGATTTTCTAGAATTCGAGGCATGGGATAGTGGCGCCACCACTATTCATAAATACTGCAAAAAAGGGGACTTTATTGCCGTAGAAGCTATCGCCAGACAACAAAGATGGACAGTTGGTGAAGAAAAAAGACAAAAGGTAAACTTTAGAATAACCAATTTCAAAATCTTCAACAATAATAGAGAAGAAAATCTTAATGAAGAAGCGTAAAAAAATACTTTTTTGTACAGAGGCTTCTTTCTTGCCCACCGGATATTCTGTTTATAGCAAGGAGGTTATGTCTAGATTGCACTGTATGCCTGAATTCGAGGTAGCGGAATTAGCGTGTTATATAGACGATAACAACCCATCCATTCCAAGTGTGCCTTGGAAAATATATCCCAACCAACCACTCCAAAACGGTCCCGACTGGGGTACATATCAATCGTCCCCCTCTTTTCAGTTTGGAGAATACAAATTTAATTCTGTACTACTAGACTTTATGCCTGATTTTGTAGTAGACATTAGGGACTGGTGGATGATAGAATTTGAAGCGCGTTCTCCATTCAGAGATTTGTTTCACTGGTCCATTATGCCCACTGTAGATGCATTTCCACAAAATCCACAGTGGGTATCTACATATGCCAGTGCAAATGCCGTATTTACTTATTCAGAGTTTGGAAGAGATACACTTCTTGAGCAGTGTGACGACATAAAATATAAGGGCATTGCGTCTCCTTGTGCTAGTGCAAACTTTAAGCCCGTTACCAATAAGGTCCAACATAAGGAATCTATGGGTATCTCTGGAAATATATTCTTAATTGGTACTGTAATGAGAAACCAAAAAAGAAAACTTTACCCTGATTTATTTAGAGTCTTTAGAAAATTTTTAGATGAAACAAAGGCTATAGACACATATTTATATTGCCATACTTGTTATCCAGATGTAGGATGGGACATTCCAAGATTGCTTCAAGAATTTGACTTGACTCACAGAGTTCTATTTACCTACCAATGCAATTTGTGCCATGAGATACAACCCAACTTCTTTAAGGACTCATTTACATTTTGTAAAAAGTGTGGAAAATTTAGTAGTCACATGGCGGGCATAAATAACAAAGTAGAAGAGGATGATTTTTGTAAAATATATAACTTATTCGATATCTATATGCAATATGCTAATAGTGAGGGATTTGGGATGCCGCAACTGGAAGCGGCTCAATGTGGAGTTCCAGTTATGTCTGTAGAATATTCCGCAATGGAATCTGTAATAAATAACATTAAGGGAATAGCACTCAAGCCGCTCGCTTTAAATAGGGAGTGCGAAACAGGATGCTATAGGGCTGTACCCAATAACGCAGATACGATTGAGAAATTAATAGAACTATATTCTAACCTAGATGCGCTTCCTGCTATAGGAGCTAAAATAAGAGAAAACACATTAGCCCATTATAATTGGGATAAAACAGCGCATGTGTGGGCACAACATTTTCACGAAACAAAAACTTTAGACCATACACAAACTTGGTTATCGCCTCCTCAGATTTTTACACCTGCGACTACACCACCGCCTCAAGATATTAGTGCTACGGATCAAACAAATTATCTGTTTGAAAGGGTTCTAGGGAAGCCACAATGGATAGGTAATTTCTTATGGAAAAGAACGGTGAGGGATTTAACATATCAACGTATGGTAGAAAGTACACATAGAGATTTTTACTTTAATGAGTCTCACAATATAACATCCTCAGGAACGGCGGCTTCACAACCATTTAATATAGAAAAAGCCTACAAAAGCTTTTGCGATTTAAGAGAATCATTTAACATGTGGGAACAGACTAGACATGAAAATATTGTACGTCGGGAATTATAAAGACGGAACTGGATGGTCGAACGCTTGTATCAATAATATATTAGCTATTGATGCGGCTGGTATTGATGTTGTTCCTCGTGCTATTTCTTTTGACGAAATGTCTGATGATATTCCACAAAGAATTACAGAGTTAGAACAAAATGACACGACAGGATCTGATATCTGTATACAACATACATTACCACACCTCTATTCTTATAATTCAAAATATAAAAATATAGGGTTTTATGTGACAGAGACATCCAACTTTAGGGATTCATTGTGGCATAAATATATTAATATAATGGATGAAGCTTGGGTGCCAAATAAACAAATAGTGAAAGCTTCACAACAAAGTGGTGTAGATGTTCCCATTAAAATTATTCCCCACTCCTTGCCTATTGCGTCTTATAAAAATGTTCCTATCGGAGCACAAGTGGAAGAACTGCGAAGCACTTTTAATTTTGGCTTTATAGGAGAATTTGTTTCCAGAAAAAATATTGAGGCTTTGATTAAAGCTTTTCATTTGGAATTCCACCCGGCAGAACCCGTGAACTTATTTTTAAAAATAAATAGGCCAAATACTGACGCCAATGAATGCATGAAAACTTTTCAAGAATATGTTGCCCACATAAAAAGCGGCCTTAAACTTAGACAAAATTATAAAGAGGAAGTAGTGATTAGTGGTAGATTCAATAGAGTAGATTTGCTGTCTCTAATGAATCAATGTCACTGTTTCGTAATGCCTAGCTATGGAGAAGCTTGGTGTATACCAGCAATGGAAGCTATGGCTATGGGAATACCTGTAATATATACTAAAGGAACTGGGATGGATGATTTTTGTTCGGGAATCTCGGTTTCCTCAATAGAAGTGCCATGCTATAAGGCTATTGACACATTACCCAACTTATATACAGCTAATTCAAAGTGGCGCGAGATTAATGTAGAACAACTAGCCTTTGCTATGAGGTCTATGTATACAAAATATAAAGAGTCTCCTCTAGAATTTGAAAAAGAAAAATCTAAAGCTAGAAAGGCAGCCTCTAAGTATAGCCATAAAAAGGTAGGAAATATAATGAAAAGGATTCTCAATGACAGCTAAAGCTACATCGCAATCCATAAAGTCTATATTACGTAGAGCATCTCTGTCAGATATCGATCCTTTAAATATACTTACATTTTGTACTCATGAAAGATATGAACAGAATCTTTGTCAAACCGGACATAATTTTTATTCTGTTAAAGAAGGCAAACTATGGAACACAGATTATGCCAAAATTCCTTCTAATTATTTTCCCATATCAGAAGTTCCATTTCATATAAATTTTGATTTAGTTTTATGCCATACAAGCTGCAACAGAATAAATACTTCTTATCAACTACAAGATCTTTTGAATATACCTATTATACGCCACACTCATGTCCTTCCAGACATAAGATACGAAATGTCTTCGCAGATACAAGGATTCAACCAAATAGAAGTGACCCATGAAAGTTTTATATCTGCTTATAATCGTAATGCATGGGGGAAAAATGAATATAGTGCTTCCGTGATAGAACATGGCGTTGATTGTAATTTTTGGAAGCCAGACGATACAATAAAAAGAAATCCCGTTTGTTTATCGGTGGTAAACGACTGGCCTAATAGAGATTGGTGCTGCGGATGGAACTTATGGAATCAAGTGGTTAAACCTAGCAGTATTCCAGTTAAAGTATATGGTAATAATCCCGGCTTGTCAGAGGCTGCATCTTCATTACAAAAGCTGAGAACAGGATATCAGACTTCAGCAGTGTTCCTTAATACATCCCTCCATTCTCCCGTGCCCACAGCACTGATGGAGGCTATGGCATGTGGGTGCGCTATAGTTAGTACCAATAATTGTATGATACCAGATGTAATCACACATAATAAAAATGGCTTACTTAGCAATGACCCCCTTGAACTAAAGATTTTTTGTGAAAGATTATTGTTTGATCCCGATGAAGCCAAAAGATTGGGAGACGCAGCTAGGAAGACTATAGAAGAAGATTTTAACTTGAGTAAATTTATTAATTCTTGGAACTCAATGTTTCGAAGTGTTATTAAAAACTATGGGTAGATGTGAATTGTCTGATTAAAAGAGCAGCGACAATTCTAGCAACTACGCGAAGAAAATAAAATTATTAAGTACACTATACTGAAATAGAGGGTAGGAATTAAAATGAGAATTTATTTATCTAAGAGTCAACCATCAGACGCTTCTTATACATGGATTAGTGATTTAAATACCTTGGATCTTTTGGTGGAAGATTGTGAGGCTACAGAAATAATAGTTGATAATATTTTAGCTAATTTCAAATTTGAAGAAATAGGGGACGTAATAAAAAAAATCATGTCTAAAATGAGAATAGATTCACAAATTACATTTTATCAACTAGACTTTGACCTATTGTCCCATCAGTATAACAAAGGTTTAATCGGTATTCATGATGTAAACACATGTTTATTTGCAGGCAACTCTAAGTCCTCGGTATTTAATATGGTAGACATTTGCAATTTAATGTCTGACTATCTAAAAATAGAGTCTAAAGATTTTTCTAACGATAATTTTCAATGCATTGTAACCGCGAGGCGACCTAATGGTAGAAATGAAGTTTAGTTGCGATAAATGTGTTTTTGCAGAAATAGTACATGGATCAGGAGCATATGTGCAATCTGGATGTAAGATTGATCGTGTAGACAAAATTAATCCTGATCATCATGTAGAAACTAATGAAGACGGCAAAACGCATTTTGTGTCTAATAGATTTTGTAATACCTATAGGCCAACACCGTGGATCAAAGAACTCACTCTGGAAGAAAAATCCAACCTTAAAAAAACTGTATTTTCAGAAATCAAACCTATAGTAGGATTTTTTATTCTTTTTGACGATACACCACAAAATCCTTTAGAAAGCTTAGAGCGTACACTATTAGATATAAAGCATCAACTTGATCATAAGGCAAGATATGTTGTAGTATGTAATAAAAAAGTAGAATATAACCAAGAGATTCATAGTCTTTTTGTGAAGCATTTTGTGTTTGAGGAAACAGAATATAATATGGTATTAAACATGTATCAGCCTGACCCATGGTTAATGATAGAGAGTGCTTTTCGGCACGCAAAAAATGGTTGGATATATGTCACCACTAGCGGAGAAAGTATTGAACGAACATTAATGGAAAAAATACACCGCCGTATAAACATTGACATGAAAAGGTTGGTTGTAGTAGAACCTTATAAAGATATGAATGGACTTATTTTTCAGGCTGCTGCTTTTAATTTTGCAAAAACAGATACAGATACTGATGGTACTTTTATTGATAAACTAAAAAAGGTACCTACTGATGATCCAGATACTATAATTACTTGGAGTACATTTAATGAAAACTATGCTTCGCGAGGCGATCGGGTATGGATCGACGATAATGAATCCTAATGTTGCCATCATCATCAGCAATTATAATTATGGTGAGTATGTTTTAGGGGCTATTGATAGCGCATTAAATCAGACCTATCCAAATATACGTGTGTATGTGTTGGAAGATGGATCATCTGACGATTCATGGGATAAAATATCATCAATAACAGATGAAATCTCTGCCGAAGAAATGAACACTCCTTATTACACGGGGCCAATAGAAAGAAGACAAAAAGATAATCTGTATGCATATAAAACAAACAATTCTGGAGCAAGTACAGCAAGAAATATAGCTATGTGGGAAGCGTGGGAGTGGGCCGAAATATTTGGTATTTTAGACGCCGACGACATGTACAAGCCTCAAAAAGTAGAAGTTTTGATACAAAAACTGCTTGATGATAGTCAGGTAGGAGTTGCGTATGGTGACTATGAAACACACAGAACATATGGGCATACTAATTATATTAAACATGAATATAAATTACCATACGATAAAAGAGCATTAGAAAATGGGTGCATAGTACATAGCGGCTCCCTAATTAAGAAGGATTTTTTAGAACATATAATATTGAAAAATGGTGAATTTTTTGATAGCCAATTACATGGGCCAGCTAGTAAAGGTTTTATAGGTTGTATCGAAGATTATGATCTATGGCTAAGACTTTCAAATATATGTATGATCGTTCATGTTCCTGATCCGCTTTCTATTGTACGAGAAACCGGACAAAACCAGTCGATGAAAATGACTAATGAAGTTTTCCAAAACAATGTTGCATCTATAAGAGCGCGATGAGCAGATTTACACAAAAAATAAAAAAAGAATCAAACGGCTCCGTGTGTGTTGCTATCTTATCTGCTGGAGTAGGTAAAAGAATTAAATCATATGAGCCTAGAAGTCTCATTAAAATAGGGACCAGAACATTAATAGAACATCAAATATCAGTTCTTGAAAATGCCTTTTGTCATCCTGATATTATATTAGTCACTGGATATTCTACAAATAGAATTATAAGAAAAACCAAAAATAAAGTAAGGATAGTAGAAAATCAGATATACGATCAAACAACTTCTTCTGAAAGCTTAAGATTAGCTATCAACAACACAACTAGTAACAGTATGTTTTTTTTTCATGGAGATCTTTACTTCAATTTAAATACTCTTAGCGAACTTAAGTATGATAGGTCATTTTTAATAATTGATAATAAAAACCAAATCAGCAGTAAAGAGGTGGGATTGACGGTCGTTAATAAACGTGCCACCATCTTATCATATGGATTATCTACTAAGTGGTGTCAGATGGCTTATATTACTGGAAAAGAATTTGAAGCAATTAAAAATCTGTACTTGAGAGGAAATGAAACCATAAAAAAAATGTTACTATTTGAAATAATAAATTTGATAATATCAAAAGGTGGAAGTTTTATTTGTTATGAACCGGATAATATGTCCATATTAGAAATTGATTGTATGAGGGATCTATCGAATGAGAATTTTAATATCAAGTGATGGAAGACACGCCCATTTCTATCAAAGAATGGCATGGCTAAAGGCTTTTCGGACCATAGGAATAGAGGCATCAATATGGGACTGTAAAGCCGTATCACCCTTTGATGCTTTTGATTCTTTTGAGCCGGATATATTTATGGGCCAAGCATATAATCTTACACCCTCTTTGATTAAATGTATATACGAAAGACCACACTTAAAAGTGGGACTGCGAGCTGGCGATTGGGGCGATCATGAAAAACAAGTAGATAAATCGCAATTTAATATATTATATGCTACGGATCAAGAAAAGGAAGCGTTAGAAAAACTAAAAGAAGAAACAGGAAAGCCAGACTTTGTTCATATACACTATGATCAAGACGCTATGAACACTACGCATAACCACTGGAAAGACAACTTAGATATAGACACCTTATCATTGATGATGTGCGCTGATATTGATGAATACTATTATTCTTTTTTCCAAGACCATCTTGCATGTGATATTGGTTTTGTGGGTGGCTACTGGCCATACAAGTCGTTAGTAATTGATCAGTATTTATTACCCTTGTGTTTTCCAGTAGGCTATTACAATATTAAAATATTTGGAAATCAACCTTGGAGTGGTGTAAACCAGTATTGCGGAGTTATAGATGATTCCGATGTTAAAAACTTATTCGCTTCTGCAAAAATATCTCCCAATCTTAGTGAGCCTCATGCTCAAGAGTTTGGATTCGATGTAAACGAAAGAGTGTTTAAAATTTTATGCGCGGGAGGATTTTGTGTTTCTGATCATGTTGAATCTATAAATAAAATTTTTGGAGACACGGTTCCTACTGCTCGTTCTCGTGCAGAGTTTACTGATAAGATAGCCTATTATCTTCAAAACGAAAATGAAAAAAATGACTTAGCCAAAAAAGGTAAAGCAATATTGTTGGATGGCCATACAAACTTTCATAGAATTAGTAGTATATTGGAAGCATTTGGATATACTGAAGAAGCTAATGATATCATTAACAAATGGAATCGTACCAAAGAGGAATTAAATGCAACAAGATAGAATCTTAGTTACTGGAGCATATGGATTTTTAGGGAAAGCCGTTTGTGATGATCTAATAAGTAATGGATTTACAGATGTAATACCTTTGGCTGGAAAGTCCAAGTGGGATTTAACCAAACAGAAACAGGTAGACTATTTATTGTCAGAATTTAGACCAGATTATGTTGTACATTTGGCAGCAAGAGTGGGGGGAATTGGGGCTAATAAAGACAATCCGGGACTTTTTATGTATGAAAATTTGGCTATGGGTGTAAATTTGATTGAATCTTGTAGAAAATATGGTAAACTTAAAAGATTTGTTATGGTGGGTACTGTATGCGAATATCCCAAATTTACTCCTGTTCCCTTTAATGAGGATGATTTATGGAATGGATATCCAGAAGAGACAAATGCCCCCTACGGAATAGCCAAAAAAACCCTGATGGAGCTTTTAATTGCTTATAATAAACAATATAATTTTAACTCGGTGAATCTTGTGCCTGTTAATATGTACGGACCATACGATAATTTTGATCCAAAAAGCAGCCATGTGATTCCTGCTCTAATTCTGAAAATCCAAGAGGCTATAGATGGAAACAAAGACTCTGTTGTATGTTGGGGCACTGGTGATGCTTCTCGTGAGTTTTTATACGTTTATGATTGCGCGCAGGCAATAAGATTATCTATAGATAATGAACAGCTTGGTGCCGATCCAATCAATGTAGGTACTGGACAAGAAATCAAAATATCTGATTTGATACACCTCCTGTGTGACCTTATGGGATATAAGGGAAAAATAGAATGGGACACTTCTAAGCCAGACGGCCAACCTAGAAGATGCTTAGATATATCAAGATCAAAAAGACTATTAGGATATGAACCACAAATAAATTTAGAAGATGGCCTCAAAAAAACATTGGAATGGTGGTATGATTTCCGCAATCGTGTTTAGTAAAGATAGAGCCCTTCAGCTAGATCTTACACTAAATAGTATACAAAGAAATTTTAAACAAGTGTCTGAAATATTAGTTATATTTCAGGCATCTACGGAACATGTGCAATCTTATCAGATTTTACAGAAAGAATGTCTTGATACAAATTTTATATTACAAAACGAGGAAGATAGTGGAGGTTTATTTGGTGATATAGAAAAAACAATTTCCCACGCTTGTCAGGAATATATTTGTTTTTTAACGGATGATGATATTGTTTATAGCTCTGTGGCATTTAGCGCAAGCGTTTTAGATGGATTATTTCACAATCCATGTTCGTGTCTATCTCTAAGGCTAGGAAGTAATATTCGTAAACGAGACTATGGGGATGGGGTGTTACGGGATGATTGTATACCTCTTCGAGAACGAAATGATCCCTTTTTAACATGGAATCGTACTACAATTCCGGTGGGTGGTTATTGGTCATATCCCCTGTCAGTGGATGGTCACATTTTTAGAAAGCAAGACGCTAGACGGTTCGCTAAAGAATTGAATATATTGAATAATAGTGGTGCTTTTGAGTGGAAACAAACTCCCAATGAATTTGAAGCAAAACTACAGAGATTCTGGTTTGATATTCCTCCCCTTATGGCGTCCCTTAAGACTAGCTGTGTAGTAAATAGTCCAAACAATAGAGTACAAAACACAATTAAAAACCGACACGGTGACGAATTTTCTTATGATGCACAATTTTTAAATGAAAAGTTTTTAGGTGGCTACAGAATCAATCTTGATCATATTGATTTTCCAGAGATTGTATGCCCACACCAAGAATTAGATATATTGAAGGGTCTAATATGATTTTTAATTTGGTTGCCTTAATTAATAAATATAATATGCAGATTAAGGGTGTTCTCCACATAGGAGCATATACCGGAGAGGAGCTGGAACTTTATAGGACCGTAGGTCTATCTAATACTGTATTGTTTGAGCCACAAAAAGACCTGTTTAGAATAGTAAAGAATAAATGTATAGCTGCTGAAAACGTGCATAACGTAGCTCTTGGTAATGTAAATGATCAGTTAATGGACATGTATATATCTCATACAGAGGGAGGAATTAAAAATGGGTCAGGAGCATCCAGTTCATTACTGAAACCCAAGAAACATCTTATTGAACACCCTAATGTAAAATTTGTGAAAAAAGAGTCAGTGGAAGTTTATAAGTTAGATAATTTTATTTCTACTTTTGATATTGATATCAAAGAATATAATTTTATTAATGTGGACGTACAAGGATATGAACTAGAAGTTTTTAAAGGCGCAGAAAAATCATTGAAACATATAGATTATATTATAGCGGAAGTGAACAGAGATGAAGTATATGCCCAGTGTCCTCTTATCGGAGATATTGATAATTACCTCCAAGGTTTTGGCTTTACTAGAGAGCTTGTAGCGTGGCAATCAGAAAGCTGGGGAGACGCCTTTTATATGAAGGACGCCCAATGAATTTTTTTGATATGTGTGAAATAGAAACGTCTCTATTTGATAGGAATTACGCAGAAAAGAATGCCAATTGGCTTCTTATTAAAAAAATCTATGAAAAAAATATAGACCAAACCACACATGATAATCCTATACCAAAAATTATACATTTTATATGGCTTGGTGCGCCAATGCCAGAATGGTATGCTAAAAATATAGAAGACTGGAAGAATAAAAATCCAGACTTTGAAGTGAAAACATGGGGCAATGAAGAGGTAGAAGAATTTTTGCCAGAAATGAAGACTAAGACCCTATATTTGGCCTCTCCTAGTTGGGGTAACAAATCGGATATATTGAGGTATGAGATATTAAAAAAATATGGAGGCCTATATGTGGACGTAGACTTTCTATGTCTCTCATCAGAGTTTACTAGTATTCATGACAAGTGTTCTTTTTATGCGGGTATATGTTTGGAGAGATCAGTACAAATGAATAATGGTATTATGGCATCTTCTATTGACCATCCCATTCTAGACTTGTGTATTGAGCGTTGTACACTAGAAAATCCATGGAATATTGCCTGCGATCAAACTAAGGTGCTTTATCAAACTGGTCCGTGGGTACTTACTGAAAGTATTATAAACTACATAAGATCATGGTCATGGACTGCCCTAGACAATATTCTTATTTTTCCTTCTCAATCCTTTCATCCATTTCCAGCTAGATATAGAGATGAAGCAACGGAAGAACTCATTAAATCTTATCTAAAACCTTGGAGTTATGCGTGCCATTTGTGGCACGCTAGTTGGCAGCCGACCTCAAAGTATTACGTGGGAGACTTAATATGATGCCTGATTTTGCAATTCCCACTAATCATGAGAACCCTCCTTATAATACTACAATCTTTGAAGAATATTTTTATAATAGATTTAGTAAAGAACGTCCAGACACTTGTAAAGAGTATCTTCCCGTCTGCTGGACTAATTATTATGTTGCTAAAAACTATGGCAAAGACGATATGTCAGACCTACAGCTATATCTTGACTCTCTAGATAAAGACAAAGAATATTTTACTGTAGTTCAGTGGGACGACGGCATTCTTCATAATGTTAAAAACTTAGATCTATATTCATTTGCTAGTGGTGGCATGGGAGATTATGCATACCCATTAAATTGTATGCCACGACCAAACACAGTTTTTATCAAACCTCAACGAGAGTTGCTTTGTAGTTTTGTAGGAGCCATTAAGGGGCGACACGTAATTAGGCAAAAAATGCAATATTATTTTCATGAATACGACGATATTTTTATCAGTGAATGGATGGGTGTCACAGGTTTTGAAATTGCGATGAAAAGTTCTATATTTGCTTTATGCCCTAGAGGGTACGGAAAAACATCTTTTAGAATATGTGAGGCTCTTAATTATGGTACAATTCCTGTTTATATATACGATGAGCCTTGGATACCTTTTCATGATATGGTGGATTTTGAGTCGTATGGTGTATTGTGTAGTGCTAAAAAGCTTAGACATCTATATGGATATTTAAGTATGATGAGTCAAAACAAAATAAATGATATGCGTGACGCAGGTAGAAAGGTATATAAAAAATATTACTCTTATGAAGGATGTTATGATAGGATACTAGATAAACTCAACGAATGGAAAGACTAATGAATATATTATACGTTACTTCATCTGAAGGAGACTATCAAGAAGTGTCTATGCTGCATGGCTTACGAGAGGTTTTAGGTGATGATTGTATAGACTTTCCTAGAAAAAAAATTATGTATGGAGATTTTTCTGAATCTCCTAAGAACGAGCTTCATGGTTGGGGATTTAGCTTGTTAACATATCCTATTGAAGAGGTTTCTAATCGAAAAGTAGACGAGGTAGACTTTGTATTATATGGGGTAACAGATGCTTACGGGGTAACAAATATACCAGAAATAGACAGTCTTGCTAAACATGGTGTTTGGTATTTAGATGGTCATGACCACAATACAATTTCTAAAATCCCTTGTTTTAAAAGAGAATTATTTAAAGAGTCTGAAGATGTATATCCCACCGGATTTGGTATTCCTTCTCACCGAATTCGTCCAATGTTATTTAATAATAAACAGCAAGTTATACAAAAAACAGCTCCTCCTTACGCTGTATTTGGTCCCCAAATTTTAGGACCAGCAGCCCGACAATTTTATGTTTTTAGCGACGAAACCAACTATTATAATGATATGGCATCGTCTTGGTTTGGCTTAACATGCAAGAAAGGAGGGTGGGACTCCCTGCGTCATTATGAAATATTAGCTAGTGGAGCTTGTCTATTGTTTAGGGATTATGATCAAAAGCCACCTTTGTGTGCTCCACAAAATTTACCTTGTTTTTCCTATAGTAGTCTTGATGAGCTAGAAAAACTTATCAATAGACTTTTGGTGAAGAACTCACCAACCAAAGAATATATAGATATGGTTTGTAAACAGCGTGAGTGGTTATTACAGAATGGAACTACAAAAATGAGAGCTACCCAGCTTGTTCAAACGCTTGAAAGGTTTGTATAATGAAAACAGCTTTGTGTTTGTCTGGACAAATTAGGAGCTTCCATATGGTTAAAGAAGGAACAAACTCCTAGCTCAGTTGTAGTTGTTTTTGGTAAACCGAATAACGGAAAGTTTGCGTCCGACTGGGGTAAAGAACCTTTTGATTGTTATGGAATTTGTACAGATTATCCCAATCTATATTGAGGCAAAATGAAATACATTGACATAACACCTGATAATAATCTAGAAAAAAGGTTTTTTTCTGAAATATCTTCGCATCTTAATGTAGATATTACAGTAGTAGCCAAAAACTTTGGAGATGCTCTTCCAGATACTGAAGAAGAAAAAATAATTTTAATGAATGCTGATGAATCATATAGAATTCCAGAAGAAATAAATGATCCATCTGTTAAATTAATATTTAAGCAATACTGTTATGAAGGACAACATCCCAAGTTAAGACCGTTACCGCTTGGTCCATCTAAAGATTTTGTAGTTACAGAAAAAAATATTCTAGAAAGAAATTTTGACGTTTCCTTTGTGGGACAACTAGCAAACAATAGGTTCGATTTGTATAAAGAGATACCACAATTTTTAATGGATGATTCTATCAATTCTTTTTTTGGCTTCTATCAAGGCTTCAACAGGGGTCTGGATTGTGAATCCTATTCAAAGATATTGTGTGATACAAAGATAGCTATTTGTCCTCATGGAACAGCAAGTCCAGAATCATTTAGATTTTTTGAAGCTTGTGCCGCTTCTTGTGTGATACTTACGGTGTCACAGCCAGATAATTGGGTTTATAAAAATGCTCCCTATATACCTCTTCAAAATGTTTACCAAATAGTAAAAACAATACTAACAAATCCTGATAAACTTAGGACCATTAGTGAAGCAACTAGAAGATATTATAGAGATATATCCCCAAAAGCAGTTAGCCAGTATATAGAAGGAGAAATCAATGGATGTGGGAGTAATAGGTAGGGGTTTTGTGGGGGGAGCTATATATAAATTTTTGTCAGGCTCCTCTCACACTACGTATTCATATGATATAACAGACGATTTAGATATTAACGATGGTTATCTAAATATAATTGAAAATTGCGAAATAATTTATTTATGCCTCCCAACTCCTATGGACAAGGAGGGACGATGCTATATAGACATTGTTGAAAACTCCTTGTCATTATTAGATAGATATGCAACACAACTATCTGTTAAACCAATCATTTTAATTAAGTCTACTTTAGTGCCGGGGAGCACTTACCGTTTTCAACTGCGGTTTGATAATTTGACTATTGTAGCAAATCCCGAATTCTTAACAGAACGAAATGCAGAAGAAGACTTTAGAAACTCTACTCGACATATCCTTGGAATTCCCTTAAACAATGATATTTTAGGGCGTAGGCTAGAAAACTACTATAGGGCGATGTGGCCCAATGCCGAAGTTATTAAAGTGTCTCCAACCGAAGCAGAACTTATTAAGTATCTTATAAACTCCTATCTTTCTGTGCGTGTAGGATTTGCTAATCATATGTTTGAAATTTGTTCAGCGCTAAATATAGATTATAATAACCTGATAGAAATTGTTCATCACTCTGACTCCCGACTAGGTAGTTCTCACTGGAAGGTTCCGGGACCAGACGGAAAATTTGGCTTTGGCGGCTCATGTTTTCCAAAAGATTTAAGCGGTTTAATAAAGCTGCTAGAGGATAAAATTTTAGATACGTCTATCTTGAAAGCCACTCAAGAATACAATTCAAGAATTAGGAATGAATAATGTTTTCTAGAAATCCACATAATCCTTCTCCAAAATATTTAGAAAAAGATATCACCATCTGCTTACACGCCGGATCTGATTCTAAGGTTGTAGAAAATCAGATGCAAAAATTAGAGCCATTAAATAATGAATTTAATATACACTGGAACAATAGAATTGACAGAAGACCAGAAGCATATGATTCATATTCAGAATTAATGAATGAAGCTGTAGCAACTTCTCCAACTGAAACTGTTATTTTGGTCAATGACAGAGTAATTCCAAATCCAGAAGAAATTACTTTTATGCTACAACTTCTACATAGGGGCTATGCAGTAGTGGGACAATGGAATGTAGCCTTTTTAGCTCTTACTAAAGAAGTCTTTAGAAAAATAGGATGGTTTGATCAGAGATTTTATGGAGGAGGATGCGAAGACGATGATTTCGTATTACGTTTAAGATTAGCCAATTTAGCCTATTATGAATCATTATCATGTGAATATGATCAAACATGGAAAAGCCCTCTTTTAAAAGAAGATGGTGCTAAATGTGCTATATCGGGTCCTTTTTTTCACAAAAAATGGCAACAGACTCCCCATGAAATTAAAAGGGTTATACCAGAAGAAAGTTATCCACAATGGGATAATATAATAGGAGACTCAAGGCCAGACATTAGTGAGTCTTGGTTTGATTGGACACATTCTATAATTGGAATTGACTTTGGAAGAAGATCAACTGACGGTGATTCACGCACATACCACTTTATACTGTCAGACTATAAGACAGAATACAGAAAGGTTACTTCGGTATGAAAATATTATTTTGTGCCTATAGAAACTGGGCCTTAAACGTATATAACTCTATACGCTCTAAATGTCCTCATGTATCACTTGTAACAACTACTAAACAATTTGATGAAATTACTCAAACAAATTCTTTTGATGTCACTATATTGTTGGGGTGGAGTTGGATTGTATCTGACGAATATGTGTCTTCAAACTATACAATAGTGGCACATCCATCAGATCTACCAAATTATGCTGGAGGCTCTCCAATACAAAACCAGATTATAGACGGACTAGAGAAGAGTAAGGTTACGTTATTCAAGGCTACAGCCCAAACAGACGGAGGGCCTATCCTCTATAAAGAAAACATTAGTTTACGTGGAAATCTTCAAGATGTTTTTTATCACATAGAGCACGCCACCACGTCTTTGTTAATAAAATTTTTCAATCACTATCCCAACATACCGGAAACCAAACAAATAAGCCATGACACTAAAAAACGTCGTACTCCTAAAATGAGTGAAATAAAATTAGAAGATTTTACAAATATGACAGCTAAAGAACTCTATAATAAAATTAGATGTCTACAAAATCCCTATCCTAATGCATTTGTATCTTGTAAAAACAATACAATTCTATATTTAACGGGAGCCAAATTATGAAACAAATGATAATTTCTCCTCATGTAGACGATGAAGTCTTAGGGTGTGGGGGAATTTTGAGTAGTGATACGTTTGTGTTGCATTGTGGGCTCGCAGAAAACCAACAGCACGGCCATGTAGCTTTAACAAGGGCGGAAAGGGTAGAAGAGTTTCATAGGGTTGTGCAAGAAATAGACTTTTCTTTTCATCTATTGCATCACCCAGTTAATAGATATAACGCAAGCGATTTGATTCCAGATATTGAATTATACATTAATAAAATACAGCCTGATAAAATATATATTCCACATCCTTCATACAACCAAGACCATCGGGCTGTCTATGAGGCGTGTTTGACAGCTTTGAGACCGCATGATATCAACTTTTTTGTTAAAAAGGTCCTCATATATGAACAGCCTCATGTGGTATTTTGGAATCATAATTATAAAACATTTAACCCCAACCATTTCGTTAAAATCGACATAGATAAAAAGCTTCATTTATATTCTCTTATTGAGACACAGGTGAGATCTTTTAGGAGTGCGGATCATATCAAAGCAATTGCTAGAGTGAGGGGTGGACAAAGCGGGTGTGACCATGCTGAGGCATTTGAAATAATTAGATGGGTAGATTAATGATAGAAAACAAAAAAATATTTATCACAGGAGGCGCAGGCTTCCTTGGTAAAAATATTATAAGCAGATATTACGACAAGAACGAAATTACCGTTTTTAGTAGAGATGAAGCTAAACATTATTATTTATCTAAAATGTACCCCAAAGTTAAATTTATTATTGGTGATGTGAGAAACCAAACTTTATTGACACGGTCTTGTGCCGGACACAATATAGCAATATTTGCTGCTAGTTTAAAACAAATTGATGCATGTAGTAACAATATAGAAGAAGCACTTCAGACTATTGTACATGGGGCAATCAATAGTAAAAGGGCTGCTATAGGTAATAAGTTTGAAGCTGCCTGTTTTATCAGTACAGATAAAAGTCGAGCCGCCACTACAATATACGGTTCATTAAAATATGTAGCGGGAGAATCTTTTATACTAAATAATGACAACATAAAAACCAAGTTAAGTACAGCTATATACGGAAATGTAATGAATTCCACGGGCAGTCTGATTCCGCTTATATGGAATGCGATTGAAAATCAGATTACTCTTACTCTCTATGAAGAACACATGACGCGATTTATGATTAGTGTAGAAGAAGCTGTTGATATTGTTGAAAACGCCTTGAGTCTAGAAAACGTAAACGTGGTTCCCAATCTAAAAAGCTTTCGTGTTAAAGATATTTTTAGTATATATGAAAAAATGTTTGGTTTAAAGTATACTATTGGAAAGCCTAGAGTAAATGAGAAAATACATGAAATCATGGCTTCCTCAGAAGAGATACCAAGAATGAAATATTTAGAAAACTTTGATTGTTATATCATGCACCCACTTAAAACGTATAATGAGGTTTCGTTTAAAGGGGGAGAATATAATTCCATGAATAATGTAGTGACTCCACAGGAACTAAAAAATATATTGGCAAAACAGGATTTTTATAAATGAACCTTCTAGTTTTAGGCCATAAAGGGATGTTAGGTACCGCAGTTACAAAATATTATAATGAGTACAGCTGGACATTAAACACTATTGACTACCGCTGGCCTTCTCAAATATTTAAGGAGACTATACGCAATTTTAAAGGTGATCTATTGATTAACTGTATAGGCGCTATTCCACAAAAAACAGCAGACTTTACAATTAATTATGAGCTACCCCAATTTATTATGAATAATCTCCCGTCTAAAGTAAAATATATACATCCTGATACCGACTGCGTGTTTGATGGACAGCTGCCTATAGGAAAACTGTATGGTAAATATAAACAAAGTAACGCTTTAGATGTATATGGTATCAGTAAATCTTCTATATTACACTTTAAAACAAAAACCAATCTAAAAATCATAAGGTCCTCTATTATAGGTATAGATAAGTATAATAAGTCACTTTTGTCATGGTTCCTATCGCAAACAGAATGTGTTAATGGGTATATTAACCATTACTGGAACGGCATAACAGTACTCCAATGGGCCAAAATTTCCCAGATGATATTTGCAAATTGGGATGATTATGAATACATAACGCAAATTGGCACAACACCTATAAGCAAATACGATTTACTCTATTTAATTAAGGATGTCTTCCATAAACAAATAAATATAATTGAAACCACACACCAGAAAGACATTAATAGATGTCTACAAAGTGATTTGGAGGTAGCCCACATTAAAGAACAATTAAAGGAGCTGCGAAATAAATGAATACCATAGAATATATATATTATAATTACGTAAAACTACAACCAAATTATTTTGAAAAATACAAAAAGGTACCAAAGTATACCGGAACAAAAGAAAAGGGAGTGTGGAATAAATATAACGGATGGAAAGGTCATGATTTTCCAAGAGTTTGGTGTATATTGGATTTTATAGAATGGACCAGTCAGATAGAGTTGTCTGGTCATATTGGGGTTACAGATGATGAAGATCCCGAATTGGAATTCATTGAAGACAGGTTTGATAAAAAAACAATATTACAATACCCCCCACACGATCTACATCAAGAAATTCAAGTGGATGAAAAATTCGACTTTTTCTTATTTAGTCAAACAATTGAACACCTATACAATCCTCAATTAGCCGTTCGGAACATTAAAAATGTTATGAATCCTTCTGGGTTGGTGTTTACAAGTGTTCCAACAATAAATATTCCTCATATGACACCCACTCATTTTGGTGGATTCACACCAATGGGGCTGGCTGTTTTATTTGTATTAAACGGTTTTGAGATATTGAAAATGGGACAGTGGGGAAATTATGACTATATCTGTAAAATTTTTCAAAACCATACGTGGCCCGATTTTTACGAACTATCAAATGAAAGCGGGTCAGTAACTAATGAAGAAAACAACTGTTGTCAATGTTGGATTTTAGCGAGGGCTGTATAATGAAAAAAGTATTTTTTTGTATGGCAGAATACCCACCGCCTCAGCAAGAGTTTTTTGTACGTTTTATGTCAAAAGCGAACCAGAAATACTCGGATATCCATGGATTTGAATACGTAGAAATATTAAAACTTCCAAGAGAAAAAGACGGTAATTTTTGGAGAGGAAATCCTACATGGTTAAAACATAAACTGGTTCACGACTGGATTGAAGAGGGATTTGTTAAAGATGGAGACATAGTGTCACATATAGATGCTGATATAGCAATTGCTAACTTTAGTCAGCCGTTCCAGCCGATCAAGGGAAAATCTTTTGGATATGCTATTGATTCGTGCAATACCCATTGTATGGGAGCCTATACAATAAGAGTTAATGATTGGTCTCGAAACATGTTAAGGAATATGTTAAATGAGGATTTTTATCAGAGAATGAAACATAATTCTGCGCCCGAACACACGAATCCTATAACTGGACAGCCCAATTGGGAACTTTTTAGGGAGCAGGCGTCTTGGTATACTATGACAGGATTACCCCTACATAGCTGGACCCCTTTTGCCAAATTGCCAAATTATGGATTTCATATGAATAAGTCGTCTGAAATAATCTACTCCATAGATGATCTCCTTGAAAATGTGCAAATTTTTCCAACAGAATGGAACGTAACACATATATGTGAGGAAGATGGAGAAAACAGATTCTATATTAATCCCACTCCAAAGGAAAATACTATACTCAGGCATTTTGCCGCCGGTCGACAATGGAGAAAGGAGTATTTCAATGGAACTAATTAATAAACAAACATATATATCTGCATGTACCTCTAATCAAATAGTGTATTCGGATGAATCAAATTACAAGGATATTTGTAAAGAGCTTAGGTCTAATACTGACACAAATTTTGTGCTAATTACTCACTGTGAACACGATAATATCATAGAGCCTATTAATATGCCTAGAAATATTACCAAGTGGTTTGTAAGTGATCTGAATCTTGAGCATCACAAAAAAGAATCAATTCCGAGGGGTATCGAAAATGGACCAGTTGGGTGTATATTACCACAGGTGGCACATAGAAATATTGGTATTTTTGATGATGAAACAGAAGAAAAACAAAAAATAATGTCTACTATACAAAAATCTATTCCTTGTTTACCCATAACAAAACATGAAACCACTTTGAGTTACGTGGGCCTAGCAAGCTTTATGGTATCTACTGTTGAGGTAGAAACTTATACAATATTAATAGCAAACGGAATATCAATTGTAAATAATAAGAAAATATGTGATATGTATCATGATGCTCCTGTTTTATTTGTTGAAAAATGGGAAGACATAAATAAATCAATATTACATCAAACTAAAGCTGTATTTAAAAATAAACCATTTCAAATGAACACTTTAACTCCCGAATACTGGAGACAAAAGATATGGAAGGCCGCCGAACATTAGGTGCTATAGTTAATAATTTAGGTCCATCTCAAATGTCATTCTATATGATAAAAGAATTTAATAAATTAGCTACAGATCTAGAAATGAGTGCAAGTTGTTACTATAATAATCTAGCGGCGCCCGTATATGACTCCCTTTTTGCCTGTATGAATATCTATAGTCTAGCTAATTTTCATGGATTTGCAATTTCAACAGATTTAGAATCAACACAGATATTGTTAAATTCTAACAACAATTCTAAAAAATATTTCTATGTTTGGGATCTAGAGTGGATACGGAAACCAATCAGTTTTAATATAGCTTCTTCCCTATTTAGAGACGAACGAATCAGTATTCTAGCTCGTAGTAATTCCCATAAAGACGCCATAGAAAATATGTGCAATAAGCCGGTAAGGGGCATCGTGGACGACTGGAACTTGGATCAAATAAAAAGTATTATTTCTTTTGATGAAGGATTGTCATGAAATATCTAGTAACTGGAGGAGCTGGATTTATAGGAAGTAATCTCGTTGATTTTCTGATTATGGGAAGACATGAAGTTGTCGTTATGGATAATGAATCCGCAGTATCCAATGAACAATTTTATTGGAATCCTGAATGTATAGAAGCTAAAATTGATATCTGTGACTATGATCAAATGCAGGGGTGGTTTAGGGGTGTTAATTGTGTGTTTCATATGGCTGCGGAATCACGAATACAGCCAGCTATAGAAAACCCCACTAAAGCAGCCCAAACTAATGTGGTAGGCACTTGTAATGTCCTTCAGGCGGCACGTACACATAATGTAGAAAGGGTAATATATTCATCTACTTCGTCGGCATATGGACTAAAAAACATACCTCCTCTCACAGAAGAAATGTCTAATGATTGCTTAAATCCTTACTCTGTCACAAAGGTCGCTGGTGAAGAACTATGTAAAATGTATTACCAAATGTTCGACCTTCAGACGGTTATTCTACGTTATTTTAATGTTTATGGGGATCGTCAGCCCCTCAAGGGTCAATATGCTCCAGTAATAGGAATTTTTTTGAGACAAGTTGAGAATAAAGAACCTATGACTATTGTAGGAGATGGTAAACAAAGAAGAGATTTTACACATGTAGCTGACGTTGTAAGGGCTAATTGGCTCGCTGCTATTTCCAATAATCCAAACATCTTTGGAGAAACATTTAATGTTGGAGTAGGTAAAAACTACAGTATACTTGATATAGCAAATATGATTGGTAATGATTATATCCATATCCCAGAACGCCCCGGAGAAGCCAGAGAAACTTTAGCAGATATTTCTAAAATTGAAAAATATCTTACATGGAAACCTAGAATAAAACTGGATCAAGCGATCAAATGGTGGAGAGATTAACATGCAACAAATAGATGAAGGTTATGTGATACAGGAATATAGCAATAATAAGAGTACATATGAGATAGCTAAAAATCTCAACACTTATCCTAAAAAAATAGAAAGAATCCTAAAGAAAAATGGGTGTAAGTTACGAAGTAAATCAGAGGCGCAAAAGGGCGCATTAAAATATGGAAGAGCCACGCACCCCACAAAGGGTAAGCCTAAAACAGAAGAGCAAAAGCTACAAATTAGCAAAACGATAGAAAAAAGATGGAAACAAATGTCCACAGAAGAAAGAAAGAAGTTCTCTGAGGAAGCCAAAAAACGATGGGACAAATTAGGAGACGGCGAGAAGCGTTTGATGCGTAAAAAAGCGGCGGAAGCCCTGAGAAAGAGTAGTATTGAAGGATCAAAGGCTGAAAAATTTTTATATTCTGAATTGACAAAATCTGGATACAGTACTATAATTCATAAGAAGCATTTGATTGAAGGAGAAAAATTTGAGATAGACCTTTTTCTTCCCGATTTGGGAATAGCGATTGAAATAGATGGACCACAACATTTTACTCCTTTGTTTGGAGAGAAGCACCTTAGAAACTATATTAAGTATGATTCTATTAAAAATGGGTTGCTTATTTCCAAAGGTTATTGTATAATAAGGGTGAAGTATCTATGCAAACACATATCGCACAGCGTGAAAAGGAGACTATGGGATTTAGTGTATCCTGAAATTGAAAAAATAGAAGCTAGTTTTCCGCCTCAAGACGAAAGACTTATTGAATTGGAGATTTCTTAATGGCAATTGATCAAGATTTATTTGAAACAGAACAGATTACTGAACAAGATGTGGTTATTATGGAAAAAGCGGAAGATGGCCCAAGATATGGATCGAAGGAATGGAACGACTATGTAATGTCCAAGTTTGAGCCACATGAATTGATTGATAAAAATCCTATTTGTGCTGGGTTACGCCGTGTGGCGGAAGAGCTACTAGGAGATATTATAAGTAGCCGACCTTCTCAAGTTTTTCCAGCTGAAGATAACAATGGTCCGGGACGAGCAACTGTAGTATTTGAGGTTATCATTAACTGGGGGAATAGTGGAGAACATAGAATATTTGCGGATGTAGCTGACGTGTGGCATGGTAACACAGACGATTTGTTTTGTGCCCATCCAGTAGCCACTGCAAGCACTAGGGCGGAAGGTCGTGCCCTACGTAAAGCTTTAAAGGTTAGATGTTTGGCGGCTGAAGAGCTGGCTAAAAAAGACGTGGCCTCTATTGTAAGGGAGTCTATTAAAGTAGAAAAGGCAACTGATGGAGAGTGGAAGGAGAATGATTCCATTAGTTCTGCTCAAGCTAATTTTATTGACAACAAGTGTAAGCAGTTAGAAATTAATGTTATGGGTTTTATTAATATGGGGGAAAATCAATACGCTGATATTACGGAAGTTAGTAAGAAAACCGCGTCTACAATGCTTGCGGTTCTTAATGAGTATCAAAATAAACAAAAAAAGATTCCAGCCAATATTGTAGGCTATGATAAAAATTGGAGATGATTATGAGAGTAAAATGTAGCACGGGTAACGTATCGGTTGAATTTGAAGCTGAAACCGTTAAGGATGTTTTCAAGGATTTATCTGTATTTCAGGAGGTTTTTTCTGAAAATACATGTGGCAAATGTGGGTCGGATAACCTAAGATATATTGTAAGGGAAAATGAAGGTAATGAGTACTTTGAGCTGAAGTGCAAGAAGTGTCATGCTAAGTTGGCCTTTGGGGTAAACAAAAAGGGCGGTGGACTATTTCCCAAACGTAAAGATATAGATGGAAACTGGCTCCCCGATAATGGATGGATGAAATGGAATCAGGAGAAAAAGACTTTGGAATAGCCGGTTTGGTCAGCGGCTTTAGTTTGCAGATGGTTTCGGGTCCCCCATTCTGTACTGATCAAACTCGATAAAACCCGTTTTTTTTTGAAAGCATTTAATGAGATTAGATCACATAGCATATAGAGTTACGGACAGACATAAGGCCGCAGAATTTCTGAAGGCAACTCTGAACTATAGAACAGTCACAGAGTTTGAAATTAAATTTGATGATGAGTCTACGGCCGAATGCCTAGTCCTAGAGCCAGCTGCTGGCGCACGTCATATTTCTCCTGAAATTTTTGTATCCAATGGAACAACTGATTCTATTGTAGACAAATGGGTACAAGAGCGAGGAGGAACAGGGGGCATTCATCATATGGCCTATCAAGTTCTTCATATAGAAGATAAAGTGAAGGAGTGGAAGGAAAAGGGAGTAGAGTTTCTCACAGAAAATGTCATTGATTGCCCCGATGATAATATGAGACAAATATTTACTAAACCTTTAGATCATTTAGGGGGTATTATTATAGAGCTTATAGAGAGAGGAGATAAGGGATTTTGTCAAAATAATGTTAAAAACCTAATGAACAGTACTAAAGGATTATAATATGTGGGACGCTCAAAACTATATTAATGGTCAATTTGTTGGTAGTGCTTCGGATTCATTCTTCGATAATCTAGATCCTTGTACCGAACAGTCTTTGGGTGTTTTTTTTAACTCTACCGAAGCAGAGATAGAAGAGACGTATGCCCATGCCAGAAAAGCTTTTCATAGTTGGCGCGATGTAAGTAGGGTGCAACGTGCAGAATATTTGTATGAAGTTGCTAAGTTGATTGAAGAGCGTCGAGAAGTATTAGCCCGTGCAATATCCCATGAAACTGGGAAAAATTATAACGAGTCTATTGCCGAAGTAAATGAAGCACTACACATGGCTCAATATGCTTTTGGCTCTGGGCGCACCCCACAGGGAGAATCCGTTGCGTCCGAAATTTCTGAAAAAGACTCCTATATGCTGCGAAAACCTAAAGGGGTGGTCGCTATTATTAGTCCTTGGAATTTTCCTCTGGCCATTGGTGCTTTTTGGTGTGCTGCCCCTGCTATTGTTGAGGGTAATACTGTCATTCTCAAACCAAGTGAAGACGCTCCTTACACGTCACAACTAGCTATGGAGCTGTATCATGATGCTGGAGTTCCTCCGGGAGTAATTAATCTACTTCATGGAGACGGTAAGGTAGGTGATTATCTCGCCCGTCAGAACGTAGACCATATTTGCTTTACAGGCAGCGCTGAAGTAGGTCAACATATTAGATATGTTTGCGCTCATAGCTGGCACAAAACTTGTTCCTGTGAAATGGGTAGTAAGTCTGCTGTTATAGTGTTTGATGATGCTAATTTTGACCTAGCTGTTTCTTCCTCTATTGCTAGTGCTTTTAAACTATCAGGGCAAAGATGCGTATCTTCTGGAAGAATCATTGTACAGCGGGGAATCTATGATAAGTTTTGTGAATCCTTTGTCCATTATGCAAAACAAATAAAGACAGGACCTCCTTTTACAGACGACTCTTTGCTAACTCAGTCACAGCCCAATGAAAATGCCTATATGGGTCCTCTTATTAATCAACAACAACTTGATAGAGTATTAGGTTTTAATGATATGGTCATGCAAGATTCAGAAGCTACGGTTCTGATAGAGCCTAAGTATACGCCGCCCGGACATTTTGTTAGCCCACTAGCTTACCAAACTGAATGGCGTGACGCGCCTTATCTTAAAAATGAAGTATTTGGACCACACGTTGCAATTATTCCTTTTGATAATGTTGATGATGCTATTCGTATTTATAATGACACAGATTATGGGTTGGCTGTTGGAGTGGTCACAGAAGACTTTAAAAAGGCTAGACGATGTCGTGATTATTGTGAGTATGGAATGTGTTATTGGAACGGCGGCTCTATTGCTGCTGAGTCTCATCTTGCGTTTGGCGGCGTGAAAAAGTCTGGCAATGGATATCCTTCGGCTGCTCGGACTTTCAGGGCTGTAACACACGAGGTATCGTGGACAGTAAACCATGACGAAACCCTAGCATTTCCACAGGGGATGAAATGAAAGTTTTATTGTGCTCCCCAGAATATTTTGATGTCCGCTACGAAATTAATCCGTGGATGGATATTCATAATAATCCAAATGAAAGTCTGGCGATGTCTCAATGGCGGACTATGATTGATGCATTAAGCTCCGCTGGAGCAAAAATAGAACATATACGTCCTCATGCAGATTTTCCTGATATGGTTTTTACAGCTAATGCTGGTCTTGTAAAAGACAAGCAAGTGATTCTGTCAAATTTTAAACACAAGGAAAGGCGAGGTGAAAAAGACCTATTTGAAAAATGGTTTCTTCAACACGGTTACGAAACTATATTGCTTCCCGATGATATTCATTTTGAAGGAGCTGGAGACGCCCTCTTCTTTAGAGACTTGCTATTTATGGGACATGGATTTAGAACTGATAAAGAATCACACTCAATGGTAGCAGATATTTTTGACGTAGATTATATCTCTTTAGAATTAAAAAATCCAAACTTCTACCATCTAGATACCTGTTTATTTGTTTCTGATAATCATATTTGTTTTTATGAAAAGGCCTTTACTCCTGAATCGTTGGTAGGTGGCATGACTAAATTGGTACAATATATTGCTCAAGAAAATCTTAGTGTCAAAATTAGCAGTGTGTCGGAAGAGGAAGCATATAATTTTATATGCAATAGCGTTTCTGTTAAAAGTCAAGTCGTTACCCCTGCAAATAATTGTGGTAATCTGTTTAGTAATGCGATTACCTGCAATATGTCAGAATTCATGAAATCTGGAGGAGCTGTAAAATGCCTAACCCTGACATTATGAGTAGATTGTCTAAGCATATACTTACTGATGGTTTTCATGTTGTTGTAGACCCTGAGGAAAGCCATGGCTCTTGGATTATAGATGCAGAAACAGGTCAACATTTTTTAGACTGTTATTCTCAGTTTGCTAGTCAACCTCTAGGCTGGAATCATCCGTCACTTGTTAGTGCCCAATTCCACTTAGGAAAAGCGGCCCTCCATAAACTAGCCAATAGTGATATGTATTCTAGGGACTACGTGAATTTTGTAGAAAAATTTGCAGAAATAACTCCAGATTTTAGTCATTATTTTTTTATTGATGGGGGCGCCTTAGGAGTAGAAAATGCTCTGAAGGCAGCATTTGATTGGAAGGCCCAAAAATTAGGTATATACAATCAAGAATCAGTCAATGGGATGGATGTGGTCCATCTGTATAAAGCGTTTCATGGACGTACTGGATATACATTATCTCTAACTAATACTGAATTAAATAAAACAAAATTTTTCCCGCAGTTTAATTGGTCAACTATTTACGATATTGATAAGCTTGATCAATATATGCATCATGATGTTGCAGCTATTGTTGTAGAACCCATTCAGGGGGAAGGAGGAGATAGACATTTTAACCCTCAAGTTTTTCATGAGCTAAGAAGCTTAGCAGATACATATGAATCCATGCTCATATTTGATGAAGTTCAAACAGGATTAGGAGCTACTGGTAGAATGTGGGCATATGAACACTTTGGTGTAATCCCTGACATGATGTGCTTCGGAAAGAAGACACAAGTCTGTGGGTTTTGTGCTACCGAAAGAATAGACGAGGTAAAAGAAAATGTCTTCTCTACTAGTGGAAGAATTAATTCTACGTGGGGCGGCAATATAGTAGATATGGTAAGGTTCCAATATATTATAGATACTATAAAAAAAGAAAATCTAGTAGTAAATGCGGCTCAAGTAGGCACCCATTTTATGAATGCTTTATCCGATAGAAAAGAACTAAAAAATGTTCGTGGCCAAGGGTTGATGATAGCCTTTGATTTAGATACTACACCCAAAAGAGATAGATTGAAAGATGTGTTACAAAAAAAAATGTTAGTATTAACATGTGGAACAAAGTCTATTAGACTAAGGCCTGCTTTAACATTTTCTAAGGAGGACGCAGATATCGCTTGTAGTTTTATTGATGATGCTATTTATGAATTACAAAAGGAAAGTTGATGTATGAATACAGTTTTAAAACATAATCTAATTTTGCTCGTAAGTTTAATAGCGTGTTCGTTTTTGATCATTGTGTTACCTTTGTATATGATTAAACCTATATTAGGAAAAACCTTACTAGCATCCATTCCTCCAATGTTAATTTTTACATTGAGTTGGATGATTCCCTTTTGGAGATTTCATAACAACAATGCGCTTTTAGTACCCGCTACACTAGGACTTATGCCTATTAGAATAATGTTGTGTATGGCTTATAGTTATATGATACTTGAGGCTGTCCCAGAAATTAATCCTGCTTATCTTATAGGTGGTCTTATGTGGCATTGGATCTTGTTTGCTATACCAGAAATAAATATAATGCTTTCTACTACCACCAGAAGTGACTTAGAGTCATTTTTAATTTCAGAAAAAACGAAAAAAGAAAGATAAGATGGGATTAACTAGGGATTTTAAAGAGACCGTGCAAAACCGTATCAATCGTGATCCAGAGTTTCGCGAAGAACTTTTAAAGGAGGAGACACGTCTAGTGCATCAGACTATCAAAAAGATTTTCAAAAATTTTCGGGGTATCTTGGCCGCTGATGAAAGTGACGGAACAATAGCCAATAGACTTGGGTCTGTGGGTCAAGAATCTACACCTGAAACTAGACATTCATATCGTCATACTATTTTTTCTACACCGGACCTTAAGAAGTCAGTGGGTGGTGTTATCCTTTTTGATGAAACCCTCAGAAATGAAGAAACAATAGCACCACTTATTGAAAACGATATAGTGCTAGGAATTAAAGTAGATAAAGGTGCCAAACCATATTTTGTAGATTCTAATGAAACCCTGACAGAAGGTCTTGACGGCTTAGATCAAAGGTTAGTAGAGTATAAAGAATTGGGAGCACAATTTGCTAAGTGGAGAGCTGTACTCCTACAGAACAATAGCCCCCAAGGGCTTTTAGCAAACTGTTGGACGTTAGCTCGTTATGCTAAAAAATGTCAATCGCACGGTATTATACCTATTGTAGAACCAGAAGTTTTAATGAATGGAATACATTCTATAGAAGATTCATATAGAATAACAAGACAGGTTTTACATATATTATTTGACGCCCTACATTATGAAGATGTAGAACTGGAGCATACGATACTAAAACCAAATATGATTGTATCAGGATATCAAAGTAAAGATAGGGCAGATGCGGAAACTGTAGCTAAGATGACGGTTAAATGTTTGAGAAATGAGGTACCCTGTGCCCTACCAGCTATCGCATTTTTAAGCGGGGGACAATCAGACGATGAAGCAATTGAAAATTTAAGTCATATCAATAGATTAGATAGTTTATCAACCGATGAAGAAAAAAAGCCTTGGCGACTTTCATTCTCCTTTGGGAGGGCAATGCAGAGCGGCGCTCTAAAGCTTTGGAGTGATGGCCTTATCAAGGAAGCCCAAAATTGGACTAAAGAACGGGGATTGGTTTGTCAAAATGCAGTAAGAGGATACTAGAATGAATATAGCATTATTTGGTACTGGACAAATGGGACACGCTATAGCCCATATGATTAAAAAACTTGGTGATCATTTCATCACTACTTTTGATATAGAAAATCCCTCCCCCACTCTAGAAACAGATAGACATATAAAATTTAGGGCCATCTCTATAGGTAACCACAATGATCCAGACTTTAAAAATGATGAAACTTTTGACCTCATAATTTCTTCATTGCCATATAATGTTAGTTTACCTGTGGCTAAGGCTGCTATTAAAAGTAAAATTTTATACTGTGACCTTGGTGGATCAGTACCTACTAGCAATAAAATTAACCAAATGGCTGAAGAAAATAACGCTACCGTTTTTACTGATTTAGGTTTGGCACCCGGATGGGCTAATATTATGGCAGAAGAAGCTTATCATGAAATGTTAGAAACTCCTATTGAAGTTAAAATTAGGTGTGGTGGAATTCCAGCGAGGAAGGTACCAGAAGCCGTAGATCCATTTAACTATAGGCCAACTTGGTCAGTTCAGGGCTTATACAATGAGTATGTAGACGATTGTGAGATTTTGATAGATGGAGAATTCAAAAAAATTCCCCCTCTCAAAGAAACAGAATATGTAAGAATACAATCTTCCAAATTAGAATCATTTACTATAGAATACTTAGAGGCCTTCACTACAAGTGGGGGAATATCACACACATTAAACCTCATGAAAGATCGTGGCGTATATAACTGTTCCTATAAAACGTTAAGATACCAAGGACATAGAGATTTCGTCTCTTATTTTTTGGAACAAAGAAAATTCAATGCCACCCAGCTAGGAGCGTTATTTCGTGATGACCACCGAAAGTTTGATGATGTAGTTATTGTAGACGTAGAAGCCACTAGTACCAACGATAAATACAGAAAAACCAACCTTGTACGAGTTAAAGACGGTTATTCTGCCATGCAGCGTGCCACATCTGGAGGGTTAGTCGCTGCCATATTTGCTTGTCTAGAGGATAATCCTAATATAAACAGCCTTAATAGGCCATTAGGATATCAGGATGTTCCAGTTTCTCTATTCAATACACTTCTTAATGAGCTAGAAATCCATGAATAACATCAAACAAATAAAAGAAAAAGACATTCTTCCCTATCTTGTTATGAAACCTATCATCAAAATAATGGAAGATGTTTTTCAAAATCCAGACAAAGGACAAATGCCCCCTAAAATTTATTTGGAGCTGGATGGAGAAAATGACTTTAGGGCAATGCCAGCTAGATTTGGTAACGCAGTAGGTATTAAATGGGCTTCTATTTTTCCCAATAATGAAAAAAATAAATTTGGTCCCAGCGTATCAGCAGTAATTATGTTAAACGATATTGATACAGGATATCCCATAGCTATGATGGATGGTATGCTAATCACTTCTTATAGAACAGCAGCCGTTACCGGCGTTGCCACAAAATATCTTTCTAAAAAGGATTCTACAGTTGCAGCTTTTGTAGGATGTGGATTCCAAACAGAATACCAAATCGAAGCTATTTTAAACGTAAGAGATATAAAGCATATCAAATTGTTTGACTTAGATCAGGCTAAATGTGATCATTTAGTAGCAATTTTTGGTGGCAATATTACCGTATGTGAAACGCTAGAAGATTGCGTATGTGGAAGTGATATATTGACCACCCTGACTCCCTCAAGAAAGCCTTTTATTAAATCAGAATGGCTCAAACCGGGTATACACATTAATGCTATTGGAGCAGACGCGGAAGGTAAACAGGAGTTTGAAGACAATTTAGGAAATATATGTAATATATGTGTTGTGGATGATAAAGCTCAGGCGTTCCATTCTGGAGAATCTCAGCATACAGAAAATAGGGACAATTTTATCAACTTATCTGAAGTAGTAAACCCTGATTTTAATCGTTTGGATTCTGATATATCATTGTTTGACTCTACCGGATTAGCTATTGAAGATATTGCAGTTGCTAGTTATATATATAATGACCTCAAGAAATAAAAGAAAGCCCCGCCGAAGCGGGGCTTTTGTGTCTCAATTTATAATGGTGATATTATAGATATTCTAGAGACACGTATAATCCGTACTGAGTCTTAGACCCAATGCTTAATGGTGTAGCAGACATACCCAATCTCCATGTATGTCTAGCGTCAATACCACTTCCCCCATAAGTACCTGTCGTGGTGGCAGAACCATAATCAGGAACGCCGGAGGGACGTAAACCATTGTTGTAATACTGGACCCATTTGGGTCTAAAGGTGGAATCATAATCATTATCTAAGAATCTTTGTCCGCTACCGGGAGAATTAAAGAGTGGAACAATAGTTCCCGTACCACCTACGGTTTCAGTATTACCTGTCACAGTATTCTGGAGTCGACCATCACCATTTCCCGCGCCCGCAACGGCGTCGGTATCGGTGAAGTTAAAAAACCGAATACCAGAAGAATTATCGTAATAATCCTGTGAAACTTCGGTATTTTTCCAGCCCGCACCCCACCAGAAAAGGTCACCAGAGCCAATAGCGGCGCCAGCTTTACCATTAGTACTGTCATCTCCATTGTTTGTTTTCCATGCGTCGTAATCTTTGCTGTCAAAGTTTAGCAACTCGCACACTTTGGTATTGACACCTGAGGCGGGATAGTTGATATTATCCCTATCATATATTCTCAGTTGTACATTCTGCACATTAACTTCAGATGTGTGATCGAAGTTGATTTCCAGACTTCGGCGACTGGAATTAAAGTACCTAATACCGTCTTCTGTGGTAATACCATTAGCAGTTCCAGAACCCGAATTGGTAAATTTGGTATTTAGATCCACTGGTCCCTGAGTGGTACCATCGGAATTAGTAACATATGTAGAATCCTGATAGGAACCTATCTGGACCGAGGAACCAAACGTAGCCCCAAAAAACCCAAGGCCCGATCCTACTATATTTTCTTGGCCATCTATGCCAAATGTAATTTCTGCCATGTTAAATTCCTCCTATTAAGGTAACATTGTATTATACACAAAAATTAGTTCATAAACGTTATTTTGACCATTTATCTAGGGGACATTCTGCCACCTCTATTTTGGCCTTTAGGTCCATAAAACATCCACATTCCCTACAAAATCTGTTGTTTTCAAACCTGTCACATCCTCTGCAAATTTCCATTCTTTTATTGTATACTTCCTCATCCGCTACTTTAAAGCCCGAATTAGCAAAATCTCCCATTGTATTAGCCAAATTTTTTGCTTTTTGAAAAAAACTAGGAGATGTTTGCCCACAGCATCCTCTTCCTTGTGGAGGTACTATCTTAGAATCCATGATATCCTTATTTATAATAGGCTTAAAATCAGAAATTTCCCCTTCTATTTTCTCTACTGGCGTAGCCTTTTGACTCGTACTTCTAACATCACTAAATACATCACTATATCCACATTTACACGTAAATGAGCCACTTTGTACATCGTATATGGCACCACATTTACATTTAAATTTCATTCATTTTCCTCATATTGTGAGCTTTTAATGGTTGTTGGTAATAGGCCTATGGTAGAAATCTGTAACGTTTTAGTGGTAAGAGGTATCGGTGTATGGCTAATTGCTTTTTGAAATCTATCACTAGCATAATCAATATATTCTAACATAGACCCACATGGTAAAGAGCCATCTATAACAGTTTTATCTTCGGGACTTTTACCGTAGGTATCTTTTTTCCAACCTAAACCACTAGGCGTGCCATTATTAGTCATCTATTCCTCCTAATTGTGAAATATTTACCTTTAACAATCGTGTAGCTGCGTGACTACATGCGCCATAATTTGTCCAAAACAATGGGGATGCCGATAAACAACATCCAGTCCAATCTTCAACGCCACATATAGCTCTGGGCCAGTATTCTACGTCACTATCTAGTGGATATGCGCTATTTTTACACTTACCCAAACATTTGATTACGTTTTGTGTCCGCGCAGTAGTAGACGGAGTAAGAGGTGTAATAATGTGTTGGGTTCCATCTGCACATGATGTACATGTAGCCCCTTCTTTTATACAAACAGAACAACCTCCACACCCTCGCACGTCAGTACATATGGTAACGTCGCCACCAAAATCAATACTAGAAGCACCAATATATATATCATTTAACTCCCATTCGACCAACGCATTTGCAACAGTTTTCGTATAAAAATATACCGTTCCACTGGTGCCTCCACCAAATTCAGATATAACAGTACTATGACTACAATTATCAGTAGTGCTACCCTTGATAGGTAAGGTAGACGCAAAATCAAAATATACATTACACCCTAAATTCCACTCAATTATTTTAGTACCCGCACTTGTTGCAATAGCAAACGGAGGAGATACATCACTAATATTTACATATACTTCTCTATGCTCTCCGTCCATTGTTATAATATTATCCGCTAAAGTAAAACGACAATAATTACTATCGCAACACCTAGAATCTATAACATCAGTACAATCAACTACAGGAAGCACAGCGAATGGATCTGTGTCATCGTAACATTCAGAAATTTTAGTTACTGGATTATATAAATCAAGATCTATGCTGAATTCTCCTATATGTATAGCGGGTTTTGGCATAGGAGGATCATCATCAGTTGAACATGTGCCCCCCAAAACACTAAACCCCATACCTGACACATCACGACCATAACTTAAACATGTTTTAACTTCAATATCAGCACTTGGAGCATACTTACAAGATCTCGCATACCTTCCTGTTCCCTCTAGCTCGGGATGACATGTAGCCCAATTTGGATCGACTTTATAATAACTCCTAGTTGTAAAGTCATATCCCGACATTACCTTGCTATGAATCTGCCAGCTGCCTTGTTTACCTTCGAGACCACATGGATCTATCTCCCCCTGTGTTGGACTTTCCAGACTTAATTTATGTCCCGCTATATTATAGCCCCCAGTATCCTGTTGATTAGTAGTTTGGCAACCATTTTGTAAATGATACTCTTTAGTATCAAATTGTACATCAAGCATACCATTACTATATCCTGAATTAATAGTAGCTGCCTCTATACCTCCTATATCAACCCATGATCCGTCCGTTTCCCATATACACGGGATAGACCCGAGCTTTAATAAAGTAGTAGCCTCAATTACTTGTGACCTTATCCATGTTTTAGCCGCCAAATGAGCTATTGCGTTACCTTCACCTTCAGGATAATTTTCATCATGCCCAAAACTACCTATAAAAGGTAATGTCTTGGACGGGCGCCTCAAAGATGAATTTAACTTATGTTTATACCATAGTTCTGTAACATATTTTTTTGTTGTGTTGCATAGGTTTTCCTGTATCCATCCGGGATCTTTAGGTTCCACTTTTTTGATACTAGTCCCATAGGGATCAACTTCTTCATCCTCATAAATAATATCATCTTCATAATCCAAAGCGTCCCAACGGGTTTCTATACACCCATTATAGTGCCATCCCGTTTTATCTGGCTTAATTTTAACAATATATGGTTTTCCTGTAGTAGGATCTGCTTTATATGCAGGAGGTTCCACATTATCAACCCTATGCGTTACAGTGCCACTTCCCGCGTATGTGCCGTTACTATCCGATCCATTTAGCAAAAACGTGTCAGGACCCGTTACAGTAATAGACCATTTATCGGGAGCGCCCGGTGAATCATTATTGGCTGCGGTGTTACCTAAAACACCCGCTACTACCACTAGGTCGTTATTTTTTAAGCCGTGTGGCCCACCCACTTTTATTTCTATAGGAGAACTAGAAAGGTTTGGAAAAGCTTCAATAGGTCCCACGCTATCTAACGAAGTATTAAGTAGTGATCCTCCAAATGTTTTTCCGACTTCTGTAACACACTCTTCCCATACACATGATGAAGACTGCCCAAATAAAAGGGCCGTATCAGCAGACGTAGGAAATTCATACAACGCACCTTCATAAAAGGTTGCTGGCCACTGACTAACATACTCTTGTATATGTAGGTCTTCACCCACACGTTTAGATCCATAGATATAAAATTTTTCTCCCGTTAATAGTTCTAGATTCATAAATCTAGCAGGTGTCATAGGAGCCATTTCGTCAATACCTTTAGGAAAATCCCAGTAGCAGGTGGGGTATACTTTAGAACTTAGACTAGCGTTATTGACACACTCAAACTTCATTTGATGTTTGGGCGTAAAGCCTTCAACACAAGGGCTTCCTTCAATAGGAAACTTCCTTGGGTTAGAATCATTAGCCTCATGCCATGTGTCAAGATCATATTTAATAAAAGTTCCTTTAATAGTATATATTTTATAGCCACTCGCTTCTTTTGGGGGCGCGCATTCTTTCTTAAAATTAGCTAAATAGCTTTGGTTATTATAATGTCTATAGCCATTCTGTGTAAACATAGTCGCTTTACTTAGGTAATCCTCCTTATAACCATCATAATCAGAAAAGCGACAATTTTCAAGATCAGGCTCCCAATCCATAAAGGAACTAATAAAAGGCTTTTTCATATTTTGCACAGGAGGTAAAACAGGGTCACACAATTTGTCTGTAGTAGCACCAAACTTAAAACCAAAATCCCCACAATCCGCTACCACCGCACCACAAGAATTACTAACAGAAGCCTGTCTACCTATATTTATTAAATAATCTACCTCTTTTTGTAAAAACTGTCTAACTTTACCGCCTCCTGAATAGTCCAAAAAACTAACAAGCGGCGCATCCCTTAAGGAAAACGAGTTTTCTGAAATCACATCAATATACCAGTCTCCATCAATTTCGTCTCCCATTGCACCATTGACATCAAAAATACGCACCTTATCTCCATCTTCAAAACCATGTACTCCTGAAATAGTAACGATAACAGGGGCATTGGGAGCTTGGGTTTGAGAAATGTTGCGAATGTTACGTAGAAAATTAGGATCAACATACGTATACTTTTTTCTCATAAAGATGTTTATATCATTTCCATTAATCCAACTGCCTCTAGGGTCAATATATGTTACATATGTTTTATTAATTGGTGCTCTAGCGTATTTTATTCCGTCACAATTATTCAATACGTTTCCATCTTCATCTCGTCTATAAAATATTAGGTCGTCTACAGGATTATCTTTTAATAACTGTATGGTAATATCATATTTATCTTTCATAGTAGCCGTAGAATTGGTAGACGGCTGTTGAGCTTCTATAGCTGTAAACAATACCTCAGTAATATTTTCATCAGGAATACCGCTCAAGCTTTCTGTACTATTTAATAATGTTTGCAAAGTTGCACTGTCATCATCAGAAATATCAAACGCTGTTAACGTACCTCCCACTTTTCTATGGTCTGCATAACTAGCACCCCATGACGCTTTATACGATAATGTTAATAACGTAACAGATGTGGGACCTCCTTCAACAGGGTCTTTAATGGCTACATTTAGTGGGGCAAAATTGTATGGTTGAACGGTTGGCGCAAAATCTATTAATAAAGAATAAGACGACATATCGCTTTCAGAAAAATATTTATCAAAGTCTGGTTTGGTTTTGAAAGAAAAATCTTGCGTTGTCCACACCTTAGGTTCATAACCAAAAGACGCTTGCGAATCACGAAATACTAAGTTAGCCACATCTTGTGCTAGTGCCATAGACAGTTCAGGAGGTTCAAATATTAGATCATCTGAGGCATCTGTTCCACGAATAGTAGGATATTTTCTACTATAGCCCTCTGCAAACATCCTTAATGTTGTTTCTCTAAGTGTGCCCTTTTCGTAATCCCAGTCTGCTATGGTATTAAAGTAGCCAATTTCGCTACCTATAAGATAAGAAAAAAATGTTTCTTTTATGGTGGGGGCTGTTATATCTGACATTTTTACTGTAGCATTGGATGTTATATCAAAGTCTCCATTTCCTGTAGAGCCAAGCAAGGAGAACGTATATTTGTCAATAACAACCACATGCCACTCACCATTGGCCGCAGTATTACCAATAGCTCCAACCAGATCAACCTTATCGCCAGTTTTAAACCCGTGTTCCACACTAGTAATAACTTCTATAGGGCTAGTATTACTAGCATCTAATACATCTCTTTCAATCGACGCAGGAGGGAGTCGTCCTTGAGTCCACTCTAAGTTTGCATAATATGCATATTTGTTACCTTTATCAAAACGAAATTCAATAGATTCTGGTATTCCTTTATCCGCCTCCCAAAAAACCTCAAGACCATCAAGGCTTTCTGGAATATCATACTTATCTTTTATTTCAGTATAAGTAGTAGTGGCTCCTTCAGGATATAGATCACTGGCACCATGCTTGATAATAATAGAAAAACCCGATTTAATTTCGCAGCCTTCTTCTTTACAGCAGCAGGGTCTCATAGCTGTATTCCTTAACTAGAAGATGAAGGTGGCGATGTACAGGTAACAACTAAAGGACGCCATTCATAATTTATTCTTACCGCTAATACATAAGCTCCTGCTCGTGCCTCTAGAGAAGTGTCTCTATTTACTAATACAATCTCTTCTGTTGCGCCACTTTGTCCATCAGGCCCCTTTCTAGGTTTTCCTCCTGTCCACTCTCCATTAATACTACGATATAATTCAACACTAGCTGTTGTAGGGCTTTCAGTATTAGCTGGTTTTTGTAAATCGGCAGACAGAATACCTTCCACCATCAAGAGGCCGCCACACCATACTTGACGTTCATCATCCCACATTAAATCAACTGGGCCAGTTTTCCATAAAGATCTATTACGGGGAGTAGCTAGATTAAATTGAGTAGGATCTGTATCATCTGCTGGAGTTGGCATACTTGCAATATCATAACCCCATCCGCACATGACTAGCGGCCCTCGAAGGGCATTATTGGGCCTTACATTCAGCGGGTCAATTGTAACCTTTTGTAAATTAATATCATTTGTTTGGCCCGGACCATCGCCACTATGAGTATCAGAATTTACTACAAATTCAAAATCTGTGTTTCTTACGTCACCGTGAAAAGCAAAAATATGAGGAAAATATGGACTCAAGTCAATATTAGTAGGCGCAACCTGCGTACTTGCGCCCCCAAAAACACCGTCATCGTCATCATCATTATGTCCTTGTCCCGGAGGACGAAAACCGGGAGTTACACTATTATCACTAGGGTCTTTGTCAATAGATATAGGACTAATTAATTGTTCCCATGAAGAATAACAAGAGCCACCAAAATTATTTGCTATACCGCGTAAAGCAGCAGAGGGGTCCATTGCGGATGTCGCAGGTCTTTGAACTTCTGGGGAAGCTGTTACTCCCATAAAAAATCCAGCCATTCCTGACATACCTTGCATTTTAGCATATCCATCATGCACTCTAGGTCTTGTCCACGTTCCGCCAGTCCCAAGTTGTTTCTGGGGTAAAGGCCTTTTTGTAATTCTATTCCGTTGATCCTGAAGAAAAGCAATACTTGCTGTATTGATTCTGGATATTCTATCTATATTATACTTAGCTATCTTTCCAAAGTTTGGTGTCCAAGTATTAAATTTATAAGTTGTTTTGACACCATCCACCCCTATACTAATGTCTATACTAGTTATATATGGACCTACATCTTCCATTCTATCAGCAACATTATATTGGGGTACTTCGGCTAATTCTACATAACCACTTTCATCTGCTGTCATTTCAGCGAGGCCCACATTTGCATAAGTAAAACCTGACTCATCCATTTTAGCAGCATTACCAAAAGTTTCTGGGCGTAAACTTTCTTCCACTTGTACTACAGCTTTTCCATTTTGAGCAGCATATTTATACCAAGGACCCCAAGAATAACGATTACTTTGCTGTGGTATTCCTACAATATTAGGAGCCGCTGGGACTGGCCCTAGTGGTATTTGTGAATTTTCAAAACCAAACATACCATAATTTTTTGGACTAACCAACTTTCCCGCCAATAGAAAAATTAACCATGTGAGACCATTAGTAGCTGTGGTATATGTATCATAAGCCATAACTTGGTCACAAGAAACTGTAGCATAAGGTTTTCTTCCATACCCAAAATCAAGCCATAAAATCTCCTTATTAACATTAGCTTTTCCAGCCATGTCTCCTGCGGCTGTCTTAGCATAATTTGACCCTAGTGCGCTGTAGTCATGGTTATCATTGATAGGCCAAGTAGCAACAGAAACCAATTTTCCTTCTCCGTCATAAAATGATATATCCTTAATAGGAGTATCTTCCCTCCATGCGCTATCAGCTATGTCCCAAGACGATTCATATTTTTTATCTTCATCAATCCATCGCAAGTTATTAGCAAAGCCCCCTTCTTCATAAGGAAGCTGTACCAAAAATTGCTTACCAAAAAATTCTGAACCAGCTCTTTGTACGGCACTAAAAATTTTATCGGGGGTAGCTGATACGTTTTGATTATTAAAAAATCTGGCCTGTTCGTTAGCGGTTGTACCACTACTATCTTTCAGTAAACCGGGAGTAGCCATATTTTCATTCATTCTATCAATAACATTATTAGTCACTCTTGTTAGAGCGGCTGCTCCGGTCCTAGCGCCCCCATCTTGAATCACATGATAAGTATCCCATGTTTTACGGTCAGATAGGGCACATCTAACTTCTAAAACGGTAGCCTGATAAACGGAACCATCATCCAGTAGTACTGGAGCTGTTGCAAAATTATCATAACCAGAAGGAAGAGCGCTACCTAATAAATATTTATTATTAGGAGATTTGGACCATATGGGTATCAATTCACTTTGTGTTTTTTCTATATACCGACTTGCAGGACCGCCTATAACAAGTTTTTGTGTAGGGATGTTTGATAATTCTTTACCATTATCCGCCGACATAAGCTCGCCATTGTTAAACGCTCGCTCAACCATTTGCTCAATAATACCCGGTTCAGGTTGCGCTTTTCTTGATATAGTTTTTACAAGTATGGTTGCTCGTTTTTGAGAATTATTTGCTACTCCAATAACATCGAAGTTCTCGCTCTCTGAGCTTCCCCCGAACACAGGGCGCGTAGTAGGAGTATTACCGCTATCAACAGTACTAGGATTAGGAACGTCTCCTATAACTGTAACAAAATAATCTTGCACATTAATTTCCGCACATTCTTGCAGAATAGCATTTAAATTTTGCACCGGCCCCTTAATTCTATAGTTGTCTGGGAGCGCGTCTTTAATCTCTGATAAGTCAACTTCATAATAACTGTTTCCAAAATAGGCTGGTCCTCCAAAGTCATGTTCGCCTTTTGATATCTCCTCAATCAAAGTTAAAGCGTCTTTAGCTGGAAAACCAACGCTATTTATATCCGCCCCCCCCCATATACCTCCAAAACTATAGTTTTCTCTAACCGCATATGGATTCCAAACCTGACTAATTTGACTAGTAAAGGTATCAGATACTCCCCCCGCTCCGCTTAAGCTCCACTGGGTACCCTGAAAGCCTTCCAAAATAATCTGAATACCATCCATTAATTTAGAAGGAGATTCTAAAATTACATCATAGGTAAAACCACTCAGACTTCTTTTACGTGTATACCGCTGAAATACGCCACCAAAATAAAAATCACCCCATTGAAACGCTACGGCAGTTCCTACATCAGGCAAGCTTAACGTGTAACCATCAGCAGGATCATCTACTAGCGTCAACTGGCACGTACTAGAATCTCCTCCCCATCCCAAAGATGTGCTCACGCTTATAACTCTCGCCCCAAAAAGGAGCGGTGTACTAAAAGTCACCGCCATAATAATCTCCTAATAAACCCATTCTACACTTAAAGTATACTTACCTGTAGCAGATGACCAACTCTCATTAAATGATTGCCTATGACCATTAGTAGGAGCGTATGCAGCCCAATTAAAAGTGGGCTTAGCTGTTCTATATTGTTTACCCATAGTTGCATCTACAGAAAGCCCTTGTTTCTTTTCTGGTGTAGTTTGCATATCCTGCAAAATTGGGCCAGCAGCTCTATTCATAACCTGAAGAATTGCCATTACCTTATTACCACCATCTGAATTATCATAGGTTACATCAACATTTTCAGCAATGGCACCGGGAATAGTAACCACTACATCATTAAAAGATCTACTAAAAGTAGTTGAGCCACCACTTCGACTCTCCCCCCGACTGCTAGATATTACTGTGGACTGAAGAGCACCCCCTACTACACTATAAACCGCCGAAGCTAATGTAAAAGCCTGTCCTTCCCAATAGGTTCTTCCAGTTTTTGCATTTGTTAATCTACTACTGGCATCTGAACTATCTAAACCTTGAATATTTCCATTTACAGTAATAGTAGTAATACCCTCTTCGCCTGACTCAGTACTTATATCAATTTCTGAGCTATACGCTTCATCAGCTCTTACCCATGTGTCCGTTTGAGAATATGATCCGCTTTGGACATCGCTATTTACAGACTGTAGGTGATTATATGTGCCCCCTCCAGCTCCAATGTCTGCGCTAGGGTCACCGCTTCCACTTGTACCAGCCCGCGCTAATACCCACGTTCTTGCATTATCATATGCTGTTGTACCACCCGTTCCAACCCCAGTAGCCTCTACAGTATGGCTTACGGTATATGTATATTCTTGTCCCGAAATAGAGTCAATTATTATACTGTCGTCTTTAGACACGTCCCATGTTTCAGATCCCGAAACTATATTATATCCAACTGTATCATAAGCTTCAAAAGAAAAACTATATTCTTGATTTTGAACCCCCGCGCTTTCATCGGTTTGTTCTGGTATTTCAATACTCAGTAATCGAGCATTAGTAAATACTATATCATTAGAAAGTCCACCATATGGTTCAATAGTTAAAGTAGCTTTATCGTCATTTCCAGACGATGTTCTGGCTGCAAGGGCTTTATTTATCTCTTTCTGTATAACTGATTGACGTTGACCTTTAGTTGTAATGTTGGCAGTTGCCCACGTAGGTATTGTAAGAGTTCCATTTACCGTAATAGAATACTTGGTTGATAGAAAATCACCAGATTCAGTAAAGTTGGACTCTACACTAATGCTATATTTTGGAAAAGGCCCATCAATTCTAGTAGAAGTATCGCTACCACTAGAGCCGCCTATTATAAAATTGCCATATGTAACAGCCATATTTGTCTCCTAATCTTCATAACCTCTAATGTATAATATACCCGTAGCGTTAGGAGCGCCCACTCCACTAGCAAATAATCCCATAGAATTTGTAGAACCAAATGTTCCACTAGTAACTATACTCATCACTCCGGTAGCCATCGTATTTTCAAGGAAAAGATTCATTACATTTCCAGCAGGGCGATTTAGATATAATGACATATCGCCACTAGCTGGATAAGAAGACTTAATAAGCAATGGGGCAATGTTAGCTATACCATACGAAGTTGTCCCATATCCGCTCCCCATCACTAAAGAAATACCGCTAGTCATGACTCCAGTTGGTAAAATACTGTCTTCTATTGCTATCGCCATAGACATTGCATTACTTACGCCAGAGGATTGCGGGGAATACATCGTCACGCCCAAATTGGATGTTGTATTCCCAGCGTTCCCACCAGAAATATACACATTAGCGTCGGATGACATACCAGATACATCTGCTGTTCTAGGAGCGTCAAGAAATAGGCTGGTATTAGCGATACCGCTAAGTGGGGCTCTGGTTCCTTCGTCTATAAATAATAGGCTTGTACCCAAAACTCCACTACCAGATGTAGACTGTATATTCAGACTCAATGGTTGAGATGGACGACCTATAGTGGGCATAAATAAGTTTGCATTATTACTATCGCCACTTGGCCCGTGTATAACAAAGGGGGCTGTATTAACACCAGATTCGAAAAGACCCTCTATAAACAAAGGTACGTCTAGCACTTCTTTTTGCTTCATTACAAGATTCATATCAGCAACCATCCCAGATGGTACCATCATATATAATGGAATACCACTGGTAACTTCATTTTTAGAAATCGTCAAACTTGTAGAGGCTGTAGATGCTTCATACGGTTTTAAATATAACCCTAAAGAACCCGTAGATTGTTTGGGGCCACTGATAAATAATGTTTTATCAAGCAACTTAGATATTTTCAATAAAGTAAATTTCTGAAGAGTAGAATCAGAAGTTTGATTACCATATTTATAGTTAAATTTTCTAGCCACTAAAAGCTGAGCGCTAGTAGCAAACGTCAAAACTTTGGCTATATATATTTCCTCTGAAGAGGATTGTAATACTGATCCAACAGGTACATACGGAAGAATTTCATCGTCAGTATTATCTAGATTAAACGTATAAGAGGTACCTGTGGTCAAGTTGTATATCTTGCCTGAGCCCGTCTTAGAGAATGTAATTGCATCGTTATATCCGCAAGAACTAATAGCAAAACCAAAATCTTGGTCATCAGAGGTACCAGTATATGTTTCTTCGAGGTTCGCTGATACATCCGAATTAACTTGGAATCTATAAGCCTTTTTATTACCGGGCTCACTAACTACCAGTTTGCTACTTACAGGATTATAATCAAAGTCATATCCAAACAAGCCCATATCATAATCAATAGAATAGCTAGAAGACGAGATATTAGCCGAGGTGAATCCCCCACAATACACAGTATCATAATGACTCCACGTTCCACCACTCTTCGTATAGATTAATACAGCGCCCCGAGGAGAATAATAATGGAAAGAAGTTAATGTATTTTGAGTAATATACCCATCAAACAACGGCGCCCCTATAAACATAATGTCATCATATACTTGTATTCTTGCTCCAAAGGCCGTCTTAATATTGGGACTTAAGAACTCAGTTCCCTCAATATATTTTGCCATAAATGACGTGTCTTCAAATTTAGCAACACGAGTTTCTACCAAATATAAATCACTGTATTTTAAAGAATATATATCGCCAAATGATGGAGTCTGTTTATCATAATACAAATCTTCTTCTTGCCAAAATAAAGAACTTCCCATAACACTATCAGCTAACGAAGTAGGATCATATACTTCACCAATAGCAGCTTCCACAGTAAAACTACTATTCAATATTAAGATCACATTTTTATAGGTAGTGACTAAGGCTTCATCAATCAGCTCTATATAAGAAACTCTAGCGGCCAAGGCTATTCTGTTAGCTGCCGAAATCTTAGCGTCTTTATAAACAATAGTTTCCGAAAGGGAAGACGAAGGAATAACGGATTTTGTTTGTAAATCAGCAATAGCTGTACTATATGTAGTATGCAGATTAACAGAGTCATCACTTAGTATTTGAAAGATTTGTACGTCTTCAATCACATCAGCATATGTATCACTAGTATTAACGGCTATAACCAAATATTCACCATTAGTATCAAACGATTCCTTTTTAAGATATTCTGAGAAAAATGTTTGGGCGTTATTAGTATTTAGAACATCTAGTTTAGACCCTAAATTATTAATATAATTAAATCCATACTGATAATCAGTCCCATAATATCTTTCTCTAGTTATAGAGTTTGTTTGAGTAGCAATAATTTCTGGTTCAGCGTGAGGAGATATATCAAATATCTTTTGACGGTCCCCAATTCCACAGCGAGCAGTGGGGCTATTATCCAAACTATTAGACTTTGTAGATTGACTTTTCGTGAATAAAGTAGTTGAACTATTAAGCCTGTTAGCATGAAACACTAAATCCAAAGATTTAACAGAATCCTTTTTGCCAATCCATAAAGTAGTAGAAGCACTAGAATCAATTGAAGTAGGCTCCATAAATAACGTAATACCAGAATTCAAAGGCTCGCTATTTAATGTTAGGCTTGCGGTATTAGTCTTCTGTATTGGTCCCGCAATATGAAGGACTCCGCTGGCTGTAACCACATTCTGTTTAATAAATAATGTGGGCCGTAAACCGGTGTCTGGATTATCCCATCCACTGGCAGCAATTGAACCCTGTAAATATAGATTAGGATAAACAGCTGGGGGAGTATTAAAAGCGCGATGAGCGTTTACAAAAAGAGGAGGCCTTAAGTCCCATCCACTAATTGGTATAGGAGGTTGTATATATAAATCTATATCAGTAGCAATTGGAACGGGCGGTTGTGTGTATAGAGTCATGCTTCCGGTAGCATCAGGCCCCTTGATATAAAGAATACCACTACTGGGAGGTGAATCATATCCCTTCAAATAAGGGCCAACCAAAGGTATCGCTTCACTCTTAGTCCCAATAGGCTTAATGGTCAGTGGCATTGATGCATCAAGATTAGCGGGTCCCATACGCAATATCATTGATGCGTCTGTAGCATCTATACCAGCAGTATGTATAATCATACTACTGTTGGATGGCAAAGAACCCCCAATTATAGCGGGAGCAGTACCACTAGCCATGTCCCATGATATAATAGAAAGGGGAAGATATTCTGGTTCTTGTATATCAAAACCGCCTAACCATGGCCCTTCAATTAAAGTCTGTCCACTACTACCCCCACCTGTGGTTCGAGAACCTTTGACTAACGAATCATTTAATACATACCAATAGACACCACCTAAAGCTCCTGTGTCATTAGTGGTAACGTGTTGGTTAGTTATTATCTGTACAGATTTACTGTATGTACCCTGAAGAGGAGCCACACCTTCATCTAATTGAGCAGCAGCTACTGACGTTCCAAATCTAATAATATCGTTATTCACACTTTTATGGAAGTCATTATCTGTATAGATGGTACCCGTATAATCAAGAGGAAAATGCCTATTACCGTCACTTAAGTTTGTACTGGCGGCTGATCCGTAATCAAAAGCGGCCACCTTATGGAATTTAGTCATAAAACGACGTACATTCATTTTATCTATATACTTAAATGATAAATCAACAGACTTTAATCTTATTTCATTCCTAAAATCATGATCTCCACCCGTATTTATATAGGAATATTTTCCTGTTTTTGGCTCCCGATAAGGAGCTATCTGATTAGTATAGTCACAAGAACTCTCAGCATTAAAATCCTCTATATCTTGACTCACAATACCTATAGCAATTGTAGCCCTAATAGTTTTGCCCACATAACTACTATTATAAGATTCGGCGCTACTATCATTAAAAGTTAAATTATAGGTATCGGAAGAACCGGGACTTGTCACAAAAGACCTAGTATAATCACTACCATCTTTTGTCAAATTTTCCCATATTATATACTTTTGTATGTTTGGTATAGTAATGGTGCCTTCATAACTTGTGGTACTTATACCATCCACTCCCACAAGATTCGTATATGTTGGAGTAAATATATTAGCATGAGGCAAACTTTTGTTAGTGTTAGTGTCTGCGCATTGATAGTATAAAGAACTTCCAGCTAAACCAGTATCGCTTACATCGTTTTCAAAATACCAATAAAGATCATTAGCTCCCCCTCGATATAATGGAGCGCTTTCCGAATATTTTTGTGGAGACACTCCAGCATCACCAAACAAACTAATCATACTACGAGGATCATACTGATAAAGTATGATCTTAGGAAGAACTGGCGTTGTATTTGTGTAATCAATATTATTAAACAGTGTTTTTATTTGTTCAGAATCAAGACGAATAGTTAAATCGAAAAATTCAGAAAATACTTGGTCATTAATAGGAATGTCAAAGAAATATACAAGAGTATTGTGACGATATATCTGATCATATATTAAAGCTGTATTCTGAAGACCATATCTATGTGTAAAGTCATATTGATATACATTATTCAAATTCCACACAGAAGTGTCTAAGTTGTCCGGTCCAGTATTAAAATCTTCTTCAAATACTAAATAGTTTTCTAAACTAGCGGTAATAGTATTTTTAGTATCTATTGATCTATTTTGATCTCTATAGCTTTTCTGAAAAAGAATAAACTCAACAGGGTCTCTCAATAAAATTTTATCCTCAAATATATCAAACCTATTGGTTAGATCCAACCGCCATGTAACCGATCCGTCTTGTCTATTATCATATGTGATATTCTGAAGAGCTTTTAAATTAAAATCTGTCTGAAGAGTACCGGGATATTTGCTATCCTTTTTATTAAAAGCAGGAGCAATCTTTTGTGTATACTCTAAGTTACCATATCTACTTTTTGTAAATACAAACATGTATTGATGTTTATTGGGGTGCCGTAAGCCAAACTCATTGACAACATCATATGTATTGGCTACCAATAGGTCTTTATGGCATCTAAAATATGAACCAAATATATCGTCGGAACTGTCTCCAGATACATCACCTATTTTACTTTGCGAAACTATAATATTGGAAAACTGCGGTGTACCTGTAGAGTAATCATAAAAATATATACCGGGCTTTTGGCCAGATTCTGATATATTATATTGCCCCCATGTCAATATGCCCTCTTTAGCGAGCATACATTTAGCGAACGCCTCTGCTTTATTCTTTTGTGCGGCAAAACCCCCAGTAAAACCGTATCTGGTATTATCATAAATATATTGACGAGCTGCGCTAATAGCTCCTTCTGATATGGTATCAGTATGGATATAACCAACAGATGCGGCGCCTTTAAGATCGCCAATATCTTCTTTAACATCAGAAGATGTAAACGCCATCGTGGTATCTAAGGCTACACTTTTACCAAAACTATCTACCCACCCAAATATATACCAATCACCCATACCACCACCACCCCCGCTAGATGACGGCCCAATAGTGGGTGTACCTTTATCAGAGTAATAATCCGTATCAGTTCCACCGCTTCTTACAAGCGTATCAGTAGTATCATACCAATGATATAATAAACCTTTATACCAGTATCTATTAGATCTTAATGCTTCTAAATCATTTAATCCTGTATAAGTAGTGAGCTGTTCCCCATAAGCATCCACGGTGTCTTTATTTTCTAATGAAGACCAAGGATTCACTGTGTTAGAATCAAAATCGCTTCCACCGTTATAAGTGTTTTTATGGGTAATCGCAGAAATTCTACTGTATTTATCAACAGTAACTTCAAATAAATGATATCGTCCATATGGAAAATTATAGGGCACTTTGCGAACACGACCTGCTGATTCTACTTTATTATTAACTAATTTAGAATAATTTTCTTCATCTCCATCTACTAGTTCTGCATCATCAAACCCATACAAATCAACAGATACATCGGAGCCCCGTTCGCCCACAATTAAATTGTATATCTTTGACGTTCCAGATGTTTGTATAAATTTAAAATCTAAGTCACAACA
>Ga0208029_1000038_pt1 | contig 114362 bp, 101 predicted proteins | sample MalvireepMed_s12_FD_184242 | JGI IMG/M metagenome (GOLD analysis project Ga0208029, IMG submission 184242) | Marine viral communities from the Global Malaspina Expedition - Malaspina viral metaG DeepMed_s12 (SPAdes) (version 2) | ecosystem: Environmental > Aquatic > Marine > Oceanic | place... | reverse complement strand
AATAGCAATTACTTTTACCATTTTAGGAGTAATTACACTTTATGTAGTTAATCCTAAAACAGCAATGTTTGGAGCTATTTCTATTTTTTTATATACCTGTGTTTATACACCTTTAAAGACAAAAACACCGCTGGCGGTGTTTGTTGGAGCCTTTCCAGGAGCAATCCCTTTTATGTTAGGCTGGGTTGCTGCAACAAATGAATTTGGAATAGAGCCAGGGACTTTATTTATGATTCAATTCTTTTGGCAATTCCCACATTTTTGGGCTATAGGTTGGCTCTTAGATGAAGATTACAAAAGAGCTGGTTTTAAAATGTTGCCTACTGGGGAAAAAGACAAAGCAACTGCTATTCAAATTATAATGTATACTATTTGGATGTTATTAGCATCTGTGTTTCCAGTGACGGGGCTTACGGGGAGTTTAACACTTTCTGTTCCAGCCGCAGTTATTATATTTTTAATGGGAATTGGAATGCTTGTTTTTGCATTTAGGCTGTATCAAAAAAGGGATAATAAATCGGCAAGAGCATTAATGTTAGCAAGTGTAAGCTATATATCGTTAATGCAAATTGTATATGTAGTAGATAAATTTTTAAGTTAATGGATTTAACGCAAGGTAGTAGCGAATTAAAAAATGCTAGAGCTAAAAAGATGATGCTTTGGTTTGGGATGATTAGTATTGCAATGATGTTTGCTGGTTTAACCAGTGCATATGTGGTAAGTAAGTCAAGACCAGATTGGGTGTCGAGTATTGAAATTCCGCCAGCATTTTTTATCAGTACCATTTCAATAATAATAAGTAGTATTACTTTTTATATGGTAAAAAAATCCATTGAGAAGAATAATCGTAGTGCTGCAACTGGGTTTTTATTAGCAACTTTTGTATTAGGATTGTTGTTTGTATATTTTCAGTTTAAAGGATTTTCAGAAATTATAGATGCAGGTTATTATTTCACAGGAAGTGAAAGTACAATTACCACATCTTTTTTATATGCCATCGTGTTTTCGCACTTAGTACACGTATTTGCTGGTTTATTAGTGTTGATTATTGTAATTTATAATCATTTTAAAGAAAAATATATACCCGGTCAAACCCTTGGTTTAGAACTCGGTGCGATGTTTTGGCACTTTTTAGACTTTTTGTGGGTATATTTGATTTTATTTTTCTATTTCTTTAGATAAATAAAAAACGTAAATTTGAAAAATTTTAAAATAAGAATACTTTAACATTTATGGAAGCTACTGTTACAACAGGTTCTGAAGAAAAAGTTTGGGGTGGAGGAAATGAGCCTCTAAGCGCAAGTTATGGTAAAATGATGATGTGGTTTTTTATCGTATCGGATGCACTAACTTTTTCTGGATTTTTAGCCGCTTACGGTTTTTCTCGATACAAGTTTATCGAAACATGGCCAATTGCCGATGAAGTGTTTACTCACTTTCCTTTTTTACATGGCGTAGACGCACCAATGTACTATGTGGCATTGATGACGTTTATCCTGATTTTTTCTTCTGTTACTATGGTGTTGGCAGTAGATGCTGGTCATCAATTAAAGAAAACTCGCGTTATATGGTATATGTTTTTTACTATTATAGGAGGGATTATCTTTGTTGGTTCTCAAGCATGGGAGTGGAAAAACTTTATTAAAGGTGAATTTGGAGCAGTAGAATTAAAATCAGGAAGAATACTTCAATTCCTAGATGCTTCAACTGGAGAGCGCGTAGCGTTAGCAGATTTTGCAAAACCATTACATAGAGAACGTGTTACGCAAGAATCAAATCAAGGAATTTGGTTTATGTCGGAAACTACATTGCCATCTTTTTCAGTAGAAGAAGTAAAAGCAGGTTTTGAAGCAAATCATAATATTGTAGCTAGAACAGAAATGTCTGATGAAACTGGTAAGAAAGTTGTTCTTACGCGTGAGCAGACAGCAGAGCGCCTAGCACAAGCTGCAATGGTGGTAGAAGGAGCAAACCTAGTGCATAATGAATATGGAAATCGTTTATTTGCAGATTTCTTCTTCTTTATTACTGGATTCCACGGTTTCCACGTACTTTCTGGAGTTGTTATCAATATCATTATATTTATCAATGTTATTTTAGGAACTTACGAAAGAAGAAATAACTACGAAATGGTTGAAAAGGTTGGTTTATACTGGCACTTTGTAGATCTTGTTTGGGTATTTGTATTTACCTTCTTTTACCTTGTATAAATTATATAGTTAAAAAAAATGGCACACGCACACGAATCGAATACAAAAAGAATTTGGGTAGTTTTCGGAATCCTTTCCGTAATTACTATTGTAGAAGTTATATTAGGTATTATACGTCCAGCAGTTCTTGATAATTATGTATTAGGAATGAAATTATTAAACTGGATTTTTATCATCTTAACTCTTGTTAAGGCATATTATATTGCATGGGCATTTATGCACTTAGAAGGAGAAAAAGGAAGTTTTAGATGGTCTATAGTTTTGCCACTACTTATTTTAATTCCATACTTAATGTTTATCTTATTAGTAGAAGGTAATTACATTCATGATGTCTATCATGATGGCTTTATAAGTTGGGATTTTTAATACTTTAACAATACTCATAAGGCGGTTTTTAACCGTCTTTTTTATTTTTGTACTGTTTTTAATTACATGCTAGATGAAGAAATATATCGTTCTTGGAGTTTTGTTTATACTTCCTATTGCTGTTTATCTTTTTTTTGCTTCAGGAGTAAATAATTTTGGAAAATTACCTGTTTTAAACGAGCAAGTCCAAGATGTGAGTTCGTTCTCTTCTGAAGGGAATAAAGTTAGTCTTCACGGTAAAATAACAGTTCTTGGTTTTTTAGGGCAGAATGTGAGTTCTAAAAAACTAAATGCCTTCAATTTAAATCAGAAAATATATAAACGATTTAACGGATTTAAAGATTTTCAATTTGTTTTTCTCTCTCCAGAAGGAACACAAGAAGCAGTTAAAGGTTTAAAAGAAGAATTAAGTCCGTTAGCAGATGTTTCTAATTGGCATTTTATTTTTACTTCAGAAGAAAACATAGCTTCGGTTTTTAATAGCTTGCAAACCCCATTTTCATTGAATGAAGATTCCTATAGTCCTTATGTTTTTATAATTGATAAAGAGGTTAATCACCGAGGACGTCTAATAGACGACCATACAAACAGAGAGTTGTATGGCTATGATGCTACTTCTGTAGCTGTTTTGAATAATAAAATGATAGACGATATTAAAGTTCTTTTAGCTGAATATAGAATGGCTACCAAGAAGAATGGTGTAAGTGATAAGGAGTCGTATTTAAAATATAACAAGAAAAGCAATGAAGAATAAGTCTTATATAGTTGTTGGGTTTGTAATTTTAGTTTTCGGGATAATTTTTATTCCAAAAATTATTGATCGTGTAAAAAGCGGTACGGTGGTGGATATGGATCGTCATGCTATTGGTGAAAAGAAATTAGAAGCTGATGATTTGTTAAAGATGGGGAAAGTACCTGGCTTTGAATTTGTAGATCAACACGGAAATACTATTACAAACGAAGACTACAAAGGAAAGGTTTATGTGGTAGAATTTTTCTTTACTACTTGTCCTACTATTTGTCCTGTTATGACAGGGAATATGGTTAAAATTCAAAATAAATTTAAAAGAAATGAAGATTTTGCAGTAGCTTCTTTCTCTATAAATCCAGAACATGATACTCCAGAAGTTTTATTGGCATATGCTAAGGAATACGGAATTACAAGTCCAAACTGGCATTTGTTGACAGGAGATATGGAGCAAGTTTATGAGTTGTCTAACACAGGATTTAATTTATATGCAGGGCAAAATGCAAATGTTAATGGAGGTTTTGAGCACTCAGGGCTTTTTGCTTTAATTGATAGAAATGGATTTATTAGATCTAGAGCAGACAATTTTGGAAATCCTATTGTATATTATGATGGCACAACCGATGAAGGTGTTAAAATGATAGAACAAGATATTGCAACGCTTTTAAATAAATAAGATGAGTACAAAAACACCAGAAGAAAAAAAATATAATAAGTGGATTGTAATTTTATCAATTGTAATTCCTGTAGTAGTAGCTGCTTTATTTGGAATAAAAATTCCAAATGTTGAGCCTTTATCCTTTTTACCGCCTATTTATGCTAGTACAAATGGGTTAACCGCTATTTTTTTAATAGCCGCTTTTATTGCTATTAAAAAAAGAGATTATGTATTACATGAGTGGTTAATGAAATTTTGTATCGGACTTTCAGTAGCTTTTTTGGTAATGTATGTAGTATACCATATGACCTCCGATTCTACCGTTTTTGGAGGAGAAGGCGTTATAAAATATATCTATTATTTTATTTTAGTAACACATATTATATTATCCATTGCAATTATCCCGTTGGTATTAATTACCTATGTACGTGCGCTTTCTAAACGTTTTAATAAGCATAAGAAAATTGCAAGAATTACATTTCCGTTATGGTTGTATGTTGCTGTAACAGGGGTAATAGTTTATATTATGATTTCTCCATATTACGCCTAAAATTATTTAAATGAAGAGCTTTAAAATTTTAATACTGATTGTTGCTTTCATACTGTTGCCAGATTTTATTCATGCACAATGTGCTATGTGTCGTGCTGTTTTGGAAACAGGAGAAAATCAAGAGGTAGCAGAAGGAATTAATAATGGAATAGTCTATCTTATGGCGGTACCATATATCTTAATTGCTGTATTAGGTTACTTTATTTTTAAGCGAATGAAATAATTTGTATCTGATAATCAGTTGTTTATTGCTGTTCGTCAATTTTTTTTAATTTATTCTGTAACATTTCATTTGTTTGGTAGTCATATATGTGTAAGTAAGTTTTAATCGAGCTTATATTTTTGTATTTTCACTAAGTTTTTAGTGTCTTACTTAAGAAAACTAACCATCATGATTGAAATAAAAGACCTTCACAAGTCGTACCACATGGGGAGTAATTCACTTCATGTATTAAAAGGAATAAACTTTTCTGTAAAAGAAGGAGAGTTAGTTGCCATCATGGGGTCCTCAGGATCTGGAAAATCTACTTTGTTAAATATCTTGGGAATGCTCGATAATTTAGATGAAGGCGAGTATCTTTTAGATGGAGTTACCATAAAAAATCTTAATGAAACCAAAGCGGCTAATTACCGCAATAAATTCTTAGGTTTCATTTTTCAGTCTTTCAATTTAATAAATTATAAATCTGCTTGGGAAAATGTAGCACTTCCGCTATACTATCAAGGAGTTAATAGAAAGTTGAGAAAGGAGCGTGCTATAAAGCATCTTGAATCGGTTGGATTAGGGCCATGGGTGGATCATTTACCTAGCGAACTTTCTGGAGGGCAAAAGCAAAGAGTTGCTATTGCAAGAGCTTTGGCAGCAGAACCAAAAGTAATGCTGGCCGATGAGCCTACAGGAGCTTTGGATAGTAAAACGTCTCATGAGGTAATGGATCTTATCCAGAAAATTAATGATGAAGGAAAAACCATTTTAGTAGTAACTCACGAAGACGATATTGCACATATGTGTAAGCGTATTGTGCATTTAAAAGATGGTGTTATAGTAGAAGATAAAGTAGTTGATCAAGTAAGAGTTACTCCGTATGTTCAGTAGAGATCTTTGGTCGGAAATATTCCATAGTATAAAAAGCAACAAGCTTAGAACATTTTTAACAGGGTTTTCTGTGGCTTGGGGTATTTTTATTTTAGTATTGTTGTTGGCTTCTGTAGATGGTATGAAAAATGGATTTACAAAGCAGTTTAATGACGATGCTACTAATTCTATTTTTATATATCCTGGATCTACTACAAAACCTTATGGAGGTTTTGAAGCAGGAAGAAGAATACAATTTGATAACGAAGATTTAGATTTTATAAAACAGAGTTTTACAGGGTATTTAGAATATATAACTCCTAGATTTTCTAAAAGTGTTACTGCAAATTTTGGAAAAGAAACAGGAACTTATTCTATTAGAGGTGTAAATCCAGATCATCAAATAATAGAGCGTACGGTAGTTGAAAAAGGACGTTATATTAATGAAAATGATATTCAAAACACTTTAAAAGTTGTTGTTATTGGGAAAGTAATAGCCGATGAACTTTTTAAAGATGTAGACCCAGTTGGTCAAAATATAATTTTAAACAAATTATCTTATAAGGTAATAGGGATTTTTTCTGATGATGGAAATGAGCGTGAGGAACGAAATATGTATACGCCTGTAAGTACGCTTCAGCGTTTGTATGGAAATACTCGCAACATTGATCAGATTGCTTTGACCTATAATCCAGAATTTAATTTTGCGGAGGCTATAAATTTTTCAGACAATATAGAAGTAGCTTTAAAACGAAGATTAATTATAGACCCTGAAGATCAAGGAGCACTGTATTTTAATAACTACGCAGAACAATTCTCTAATGTTTCCAACTTTACTACAATGCTTTCAGTAATAAGTATTGGTATTGGAATGTTAATTCTAATAGCTGGAATTGTTGGGATTGGAAACATATTAGTTTTCATTATAAAAGAAAGAACAAAAGAGATTGGGGTTAGAAAAGCATTAGGAGCAAAACCTTTTGATGTAATTAAATTAGTCTTGTTAGAATCGGTATTTATCACTTCTATATCTGGACTAATAGGAATGTTGTTTGCTATGGCTGTGGTTGCATTAATTTCTCCAATTATAGATGCTCCTGCCTTTTCAAACCCATCCGTAGATAATGTAACTATTATTACCGCTACCATTGTATTGGTTGTAGCGGGAGTATTAGCAGGATTGATTCCCGCAATGAAAGCGGCAAGCGTTAAACCAATTGTAGCACTAAGAGCAGACTAACTATGGGAATATTTGACAGAGACCTTTGGAGCGAAGTTTTTAGTACGCTAACTAAAAATATGCTTAGAACATTCCTCACAACACTTGGGGTTATTTTTGCAATAGTTATTTTAATTCTTTTGTTAGGCGGTACAAACGGAATGTCTAATGGATTTAATAGAATTTTTGCAGGAACCGCTACAAACAGTATGTTTATGTGGACTCAAACTACCTCTATGGCTTATAAAGGTTTTGAAAGAGGAAGGCCTATAGATTTTACCTTAGAAGATGTAGATTTAATAAAACAACAGGTTAGTGAAGTAGATATTATTGCACCTAGAATTCAACTAGGCGATTTTGGAGGGACAGCAACCGTAATTCGTAATGGTAGAACTAGCGGTTCTGGAGTTTATGGAGATTACCCAAGTATAGATTTAGTATCTAAAAAACGTATTGTAGAAGGAAGATTTATAAATCAAAATGATATTGAAGACTCTAAAAAGGTATGTGTTATTGGGGTTGATGCTTATAAATTGCTGTTTGATAAAGGGGAGAATGCAATAGGGAAGTCTATTAAAATAAATGGAATCTACTTTTCTGTGGTTGGGATTTATAAGAAAAATGATAATATAAATTTTGAAGGAGAGAATGCAATATTTGTTCCTTTTACCACCTTTCAGAATGCATTTAACAGTGGTAATAAAATAGGTTGGATGGCTATTTTAGTAGATCCTGATAAAGAAGTTGCTGTTGCTGAAAAAAAAATAAAAACACTCTTAAAAAGGAAATATAACATACATCCAGATGATATAAGAGCAATTGGATCGTTTGATTTTTCTGAGATTTTTAAAGGAATTAGTGCTTTTACACTAGTGCTTCAAGGGTTCTCGTTTTTTGTGGGGACATTCACCTTGTTAGCAGGAGTAATAGCTGTGAGTAATATTTTACTGATAACTGTAAAAGAGCGAACCAACGAAATTGGAGTTAGACGTGCTTTAGGCGCTACGCCAAAAATAATAAAGCGTCAAATAATATTAGAATCTATTGTACTTACAACTTTTGCAGGCTTAATAGGTTTTGTAATATCGGTAGCGGCATTGCATTTTTTGGATTATAAATTTGGACATACAGATGAGTATCCTTTTGTGAACCCAACGGTGAGTATTCCGCAGATATTATTTTCATTTATCCTTATGATAGGATTGAGTGTATTAATAGGATTGATTCCAGCCAATAGAGCTGTAAAAATAAAACCAATAGAAGCATTAAGAGAAGAATAAACTAAACAACTATGAAAAAAATTTTAAGATACGTTTTAATTGGAATAGGCGTAATTTTGGTTCTATATGCCGTTGCAAGAGTTTTAAAAACAAATAGCAAACCAGCTGTAACTTTTGATACGGCAACTGCAACAGAAGAAACTATTACAAATAGAGTTGTTGCAACAGGAAAAGTTATTCCTGAAGATGAAGTATTGATAAAACCACAAATTTCTGGAATTATCGAATCTATTTTAGTAGAAGAAGGAGATAAATTAAAATCTGGAGATTTAATTGCAAAAATTAAAGTAGTTCCAAACGAGCAGTCGTTGGTAAGCGCTAGAGGACGTGTGAGTAATGCTCAAATAGCACTCAATAATGCTAAAATTGAGTACGATAGAAACAAGAAACTTTTTGACAAAGGAGTTGTTGCTAGTCAGGATTTCCTTTCTGTAGAACTACAATACAATCAAGCAAAGCAAGAATTGCAAAATGCACAAAACGATTATCAAATTATCCGTGTAGGATCTGCTGGAGGATCTGCAACTGCAAATACAAACATTCGTGCTACTGTAGACGGAACTGTTTTAGAGATTCCAGTTAAAGAAGGAGATCAGGTTATTGAGGCTAATAATTTTAATGATGGTACTTCTATTGCTACAATTGCCGATATGTCTAAAATGATTTTTGAAGGGCAAGTAGATGAAGCAGAAGTAGATAAATTAGAAATGGGAATGCCAATCTCTATTAATTTAGGAGCTGTGCAAGACAAGGAGTTTGATGCTAAGTTAAAATTCATCGCTCCAAAAGGGGTTGAAGACCAAGGAGCGGTTCAGTTTACCATAAAAGCAGATCTTTCTCTTCCTTCAGATGTTTTTATCAGAGCAGGATATAGTGCAAATGCTTCTATTATTTTAGAGAAAAAAGAAGGTGTTCTTGCTATAAAAGAAGCTTTACTTCAGTTTGATAAAGAAACAGAGAAACCGTATGTTGAAATTGTTACTGGAGAGAATGAGTATGAGCGTCGCGATTTAGAGCTAGGTGTTTCAGATGGAATTAATGTAGAAATCTTATCTGGAATAACAAAAGATGATAAAATTAAGGTTTGGAATAAAACTGAACCTATGGACGATGAAAAAAAAGGTGATAGCTAATTAATACTGAAAATTTAAAATGAGCTTTATGAAGTTTAAAATATTAATTTTAGCATTAACGTGCTCTGTTGTTGGCATTGCTCAAGAAAAAAAGCTGTGGACACTTGAAGAATGTGTAAGGTATGCTGAAGAGCACAATCTTACTATTCAACAAGCAGAATTAGATTTAGAAAGTGTTAAGCTTGACAAATCGGACGCTATAGGGAACTTTATACCTTCTTTAAATGCGCAAGCGTCTGCCTCTTCAAGTACAGGGTATTCTATTGATCCAACTACAAATAGTTTTGTGAATCAAAAGTTCTTTAACGTTACACCGTCTATTTCTTCTTCTTTAACTTTATTTGATGGGCTTCGTAATTTTTATCAGTTAAATAGAGCTAAATTAAATGCAATGGCTGTTCAATATCAATCGGACGACATTCGAGATGATATTAGACTTTCTGTAGCAAATGCATACCTACAAATATTATCTAATAGAGAAACGCTTAATGTTTTAAATGCTCAATATAGAGCTACACAACAAGATTTAGAGCGTACCAATGAGTTAGTAGAAAATGGAGTGTTGCCAAAAGGAGACCTTCTAGAGATCCAAGCTACTGCTGCAAATCAAGAACAACAAATAGTTGCTGCTGAAAACAGTGTGCTTATAGCAAGAATAAGTTTAGCGCAATTGCTTCAAATAAGCGATTATGAAAATTTTGATGTAGTAGATGAAGGGTATGCTATTCCAGATGATGCTGTATTGGAGATTACCCCAAGAGAAATTTATGAGAAAGCTTTGACTTTTAGAAATGATATAAAAGCATCAGAAGCAAATGTGGATTTAGCAGAAAAAGATCTTCAGATAGCAAAAGGAGCTAGGTATCCTACCATAAGTGCTTTCTTTCAATATAATACCAGATATTCTGATAACGCAAGATATCCAAGTACTATAGATCCTAATACGCAACAAATAATACCTGGAGCAGAAATTTCTTTTAAAGACCAATTGTGGTTGCAAGATGGTTTTGCGTATGGTGCGCAAATTAATATTCCAATCTTGAATGGGTTTTCTGTAAATAATAATATCAAGAGAAGTCAAATTGATGTGGAGCGCGCTAAATTACAGTTTACACAAGAGAAATTAAATTTAGAAACAGATATTAATCAGGCTTATGTAGATGTAAAAGGTTCTTATAAAAGTTATGAAGCAGCAGGAAAAACAGTAGAAGCTAGACGTCTGTCTTATGATTATGCTAAAGAACGCTACAATGTTGGATTAATGAATAGCTTCGATTTTAGTCAGGCGCAAGCACGTTTAGACGATGCAGAAGCTACTTTAATTCAAACAAAATATGATTTTATCTTCCGTTTAAAGGTGCTTAAATTTTATTATGGAATTCCTTTGGAAGAATGGTAATATAGCTAGTATTTTTGCATAATGGCAAAGATTCTAAATATAGAAACCGCAACAACCAATTGCTCTGTGAGTATAAGTGCTAACGGAAAAATAGTAGCATTAAAAGAAATTAATGATAGCGGTTATACGCATGCTGAAAATTTACATGTATTTATAAAAGAAGCGTTGAAAGACGCTTCTTTGTTGTTTTCAGAAATAGATGCTATTGCGGTAAGTAAAGGTCCTGGTTCTTATACAGGCTTGCGCATAGGAGTTTCTACTGCAAAAGGATTGTGTTATTCTTTGGATAAACCATTAATTTCTGTTCCTACACTGGCTGTTTTAGCCGAAAATAATAATGAAAAAACCGATTTTGTAGTCTCTTTGCTAGATGCAAGAAGAATGGAAGTTTATGCTGCTATTTTTAAAAATGGAGTGCAAGTAAGGGCTACAAAAGCTGAAATAATTACTCCAACATCTTTTTCTGAGTTTTTAGAGGAGGGAAGCGTTTATTTTGTGGGCGATGGTGCTGAGAAATGTAAGACTGTAATTACACACGAAAATGCTATTTTTTCTTCTGAAGTAAAATATCCTTCAGCAAAAGATATGGCAGTTTTAGCAACCGAAAAATATAAAATAGGCGACTTTGAGGATGTCGCCTATTTTGAGCCTTATTATTTAAAAGATTTTGTAACTACAAAACCTAAAAAATAAACTAACTCGCAGGACAAGCCCACGAGATATTCGAACGAAACAATTTAACTTCTTTCCCTGCAGAACCCTATAGTTAACTTATAAAAGAAAAGGCTCTGGGAAATTAAACCCTTCTTGAGGGATTAAGCTTGTTTTTGAATCTCCACTTGATGAGGGTAAGGAATTTCAATACCTTCTGCATCAAATCTATTCTTTATTTCTTCTAAAACATACCAACGGCAATCCCAGAAATCATCGTTTGTAGCCCAATATCTTAATGATAAATTTACAGAGCTATCTGCAAGTTCTGCAACCATAACAGCGGGTTCTGGATGCTTTAACACCTTGTCATTACTACTTACAATATCAAGTAAAATTGCTTTTGCTTTTTTAATATCAGAATCATAGCTAATTCCAGCTGTTATATTTTCTCTTCGGGTGCTCTCTGCACTATAGTTTACAATGTTTTCATTGGAGAGCTTTCCGTTTGGAATAATAGCTTGTTGGTTTCCGAAAGTATTTAAAACGGTATTGATAATTCCAATTTCTTTAACGGTACCAGAAAGCCCTTGTGCTTCTATAAAATCGCCTACTTTAAAAGGCTTGAAAATAAGAATAAGAACTCCTCCAGCAAAGTTTGCTAAAGAACCTTGTAGTGCCAAACCAACAGCTAAACCAGCCGAGGCAATAATAGCAGCAAAAGAGGTAGTTTCAATACCTAATGTTCCTAAAATAACAATAATTAGAAGTATTTTTAGCGCCCAATATAAAAGGGTTCCTAAAAATTCACGAAGACTTATTTCATAGTTTCTTCGCTCCATTATTTTTCGTGCGTATTTTACTACTCGGCTAAATATTATAGAACCAATAATCCATATTAAAATAGCCATTACAATTTTTGGAGCGTATTCTACTACTAATGCAATTCCTTGCTCTAACCACTTGTCTGTTTCCATATTAATTTTTTTTAATTTTTTCAAAATTAGAACCTATAATTCTAAATAGAAAAAATATCAGGTGCTTTATGATGTTTATTTTCATAAAAATAAAAAAAATCTGTTTAACGGCTTTTAGCAATTAAACAGACTTTCTATCTTTTTAAGACTTAATCTATTTCGAAAGTGATTTTTAGATTTACCCGATAATTATCAATTTCTCCATTATTTACCGTTGCACTTTGTTCGTTCACATAAACCGATTTAATGTTATTAACCGATTTAGATGCTTTCTGTATTGCATTTTTTGTAGCGTCTTCCCAACTTTTGTCAGAATTAGCTAATACTTCAATTACTTTTAAAACTGCCATAATATTACATTTTGATGTTAATTATTCGTTGTACCTAAATATAATTTATTTTTATCAGTATCTAAAATTCATAGCAACTAACTTATGGATTCATAGTTAGTTATTAATTTCAAAGTAATATTTTGGTAACTTTAAATTAACTTGGCTTTTAAATTGTTAATAGACTTTTGCTTTTAGTTAAAAGTTTATATGGAGCAGTTTTATATTTTTATGTTGGTGGTACTTTTTGTATTGGCCATTACAGATTTAACAGTAGGTGTGAGTAACGATGCGGTGAATTTTTTAAATTCTGCCGTAGGTTCTAAAGCAGCGTCCCTTAAGACCATATTAATTATTGCTAGTATTGGGGTAGCAGTAGGAGCTATATTTTCGTCTGGATTGATGGAGGTTGCTAGGAAAGGTATTTTTAATCCGGGACAGTTTTATTTTGATGAAATCATGATCATCTTCATGGCCGTCATGATAACAGATATTTTGCTTTTGGATCTATTTAATTCACTTGCATTACCAACTTCTACTACAGTTTCTATTGTATTTGAACTGTTGGGCGCATCTGTAGCAATTTCTATTCTTAAAATTATAAAAGCTAATGATGCTATTGGGGCTTTAGGTAATTATATTAATGGAGATAAAGCCGCAGAAATTATCTTTGGGATTTTACTGTCGGTTGTTATTGCATTCATTGTAGGTGCTTTTGTACAATGGATTTCTAGATTTATCTTTTCTTTTCATTATGAAAAACGTATAAAATATGTTGGCGGAATCTTTGGGGGGATAGCTATAACTGCAATTACTTATTTTATTCTGATAAAAGGAATAAAGGGAGTTTCTGTAATTCCGCAATCTTTTTTAGATTTTATTGATGGTAATAAATTATTAATAGTAGCTTTCTGTTTTGTTGTTTTTACAGGGATTTCGCAAATAATTATCAGCTTTACTAAACTGAATATTTTAAAAATAATAATCCTTATTGGAACTTTTGCATTAGCATTAGCTTTTGCTGGAAATGATTTGGTGAATTTTATAGGCGTTCCAATTGCAGCATATCAGTCTTATGAATTATGGCATGGAGCCTACCAAGCTTCTGGGGTTTTACCAACAGAATATACAATGAACAGCCTATCTGGGCAAGTGGAAACGCCAACTTATATGTTGATATTGGCAGGTTTGGTAATGGTTGTTACGCTTTGGCTTTCTAAAAAAGCACGTTCGGTAATGTATACAGAAATTAATTTGGCAAGAAGTGGAGAGGGGTCAGAAAAATTTCAGCCTAATTTTTTATCTAGATTTATTGTACGCGCTTCTGTCAATTTAAATCAAGCTATAGCGGTAGTGCTTCCTGATGAAATTCAACAGCGTATTGAAAAGAGATTTTCAAAACCAGAAAGTAAAAGAACAAAAAAGAATGCAGATGAACCTGCGTTTGATATGGTTAGAGCAGCCGTAAATCTTATGGTTGCAAGTATTTTAATATCTATGGCAACATCCTTAAAGCTTCCATTATCTACCACATACGTTTCTTTTATGGTAGCAATGGGGACTTCTCTTTCCGATAAAGCTTGGGGTAGAGAAAGCGCTGTTTATAGAGTTGCTGGTGTTTTTAATGTTATTGGAGGCTGGTTTATAACGGCAATTGTAGCGTTTGTAGCGGCTGCAATATTTGCCACGGTTATTTATTATGGAAAAGGAATTGCACTAGTAGTTTTGTTGATTATTGCTGTATTATTAATTACTCGTAGCTTTTTAAGCTACAAGAAAAAGGAAAAGGAGAAAGAAGCAGCAATTCAAATTGATAGAACATCTCTAATTACAATTAATGAAATTATAAGCGATAGTTCCGATAATATCTCTAAAGTAATAAGACGTATAAGCAAAGTTTATGGAGAAGTGGTAGATAATTTAGGTTTGCAAGATCTTAATAAACTTAAAAAATCTAAAAAACAACTCAGTAAATTAGAAGATGAAGTTGATACGCTTAAAAGTGACATCTTTTACTTTATAAAGTCTTTAGATGAAAGTTCTGTTGATGCAAGTAAATTCTATATCCTTACCTTAGATTATTTGCAAGACATGGTACAGTCTATTAGTTATATTACAAAAAATAGTTACTCGCATGTAAATAATAACCATAAGAATTTAAAATTTAATCAAATTAGAGATCTTAAGAGAATTGATGAAAGATTGGAGGTTCTTTTTGAAAGAATAAAAGTTGATTTAGACGGAAATACTTTTGAAGATATTGGTTTTATTATTGAAGATAAAAAAGAATTGCTTGATAATGTTTCAGCATTAATTCAGAAGCAAATAGACCGCATTCGAAGCACAGAAACGAGTCCAAAAAACACGAAGTTATATTTTAGTTTATTGTTAGAAACAAAAGACTTAATTACAGCTACTATTAATTTACTAACACTCTTTAAAGAGTTTCATGACGATTATAAGCGCATAAAAAGTTAAGAAATTTGTTATGAAGAAGAACAAAGCCCGAGTTAAATCGGGCTTTGTTTTTTTAATATTTAAAATAAATTGTTATTTACCCGTTAATGGCAACTACTTCATTTACTTTATCTACTAGCATGCTTTTTAACATACTCTCAATTCCATTTTTTAAAGTGAATGTAGAAGAAGGACAGCCGCTACATGCTCCCTGAAGAATTACACTTACAGTTTTAGATTCTTCATCATACGATTGAAAAAGAATGTTTCCACCGTCACTAGCTACAGCAGGTTTTACATATTCTTCTAAAATGTCAATAATTTGTTTAGAAGTATCATCCAAATTAGAAGTGTCTACGCTTTTATTGTTATTAGGAGTTTCTGCTGCATCTGTAGTCTTGCTTTGTGCGTTGTCAGATACTATGTCTTTCCCTTCTTCAATGTGTAAACGAATGTATTCTCTTAATTCAACTACAATATCATCCCATTCCGCAATATCATACTTTAGAATAGAGATGTAATTTTCGTCAATAAAAACTTCTTTAACAAAAGGAAAATGGAAAAGACCACTTGCTAAAGGAGAATCTTTAGCTTCTTCAATATTTTTAAATTCGTAGGTTGATAAAACTAATTTTTTGTTGGAAACAAATTTTAAAGCAGCTGGATTTGGAGTGCTTTCTGCATAAATGGTTACTGGAATTTTAGAAGGAGTAGTATCATCTTCTATAATAACAGGTTCTCCAGAGTTTAAATAATTTTCAATCTGCTCAGCTACTTCATCTTGAACATCTGCCCACTCAACAATATCATAACGTTCTATAGCAACAAAATTACCAGAGATATATACTGTTTTTGTAAACGGAAGATAGAAAAGCTGCTTTGCCAAAGGCGAATTCTTAGCGTCGTCTACGTTTTTAAACTCATAATTTTGCTTACGAGTTAAAAACTTATTGGCTTCAAACTTTATAATTGCTGGCCTATTTGTTGGCTGTATGTTTATTTTATATGGCTCCATTTCATCGATTTTGTTGCAAAATTACAAAACGTAACTCATCTTTTGATATCTTTGAGCCATTAACCTACCAAATAAAGGTACTTTCATGAAGTTCTTTCAGAAAATCTATTTTTCTTTACTTTTTTTACTTGTAACATCTTCCTATGCTCAAGAGGGAATCCCCGTGTATTTTGACTACCTATCCGATAATTATTACCTTGTATATCCATCAATGGCTGGAGTTGGTCAAGGTGGAAAGGTTAGAATGACTGCAAGAAAGCAATGGTTTGATGTAGAAAAAGCGCCTGCATTACAAACACTCAATGCACATATGAGAGTGGGCGATAGAAGTGGGGTGGGAGCTATATTATTTAATGATAGAAATGGATACCATTCTCAAACAGGAATGAAATTAACATATGCGCATCACATTACGTTGTCCGAATATAGAGATGGAGTTAATCAATTATCGTTTGGAGTAAATGTAGGTTTTTTGCAAAGTAGGTTGGATGAGTCTGAGTTTGTTTCTATTATTCCAGATCCAATAATAACAGGTACTAGCAACAACGTAAATTATTTTAATGTTGATGTTGGGATGTCTTATAATTTTTTAGAGTTTTATGCTCATTTTGCTGTTAAAAATATGTTGGGAAGCGGGAGAGATTTGTATTCTGCGGAAGAGATAGATAATGTAAGACGCTATTTGTTTTCTGCTGGTTATGTTTTTGGAAAATCTCAATGGCAATTTGAACCTTCTTTTCTATTTCAATTTTCAGAATATACAGAAGAGTCTGCTGTAGATGTAAACGCAAAGGTATATCGAGAAATGGATTTTGGTAAAATATGGGGAGGACTTTCATATCGGAGAAGTTTTGATGGCGCCGAATATGAAATTAATGGGAACTCTGGAAAACAAAAGTTACAATTATTCACTCCAATAGTAGGTGTGAACATTAAACAATTTATGTTCTCATATAATTATTCGTATCAATCTGGAGATTTAAGATTTGATAATGGAGGGTTTCATCAAATAACTTTAGGATACAATTTCCTTCAAGGAAAACCACGTTATAAATGTAAGTGTCCTGCTGTAAATTATTAAACTCCAAGTATCTTTGTAGAAATTCTAATTATGATTATTAAAGAAGTAAATGGAAAGCATCCAGTTTTTGGCGCGGATATTTTTATTGCCGAAAATGCCACAATTGTTGGAGATGTATCAATGGGAGCTAATTGTAGTGTATGGTTTAATGCAGTAATTCGTGGAGATGTGCATTATATAAAAATAGGCGATAAGGTAAATATTCAAGATGGAGCTGTTATTCATTGTACCTATAAAAAACACCCTACTACTATTGGAAATAATGTCTCTATTGGTCATAATGCAATTGTTCATGGTTGTACCATAAAAGATAATGTGTTAATTGGAATGGGGAGTATTGTAATGGATAATTGCATTGTAGAAAGCAACTCTATTATAGCTGCAGGTGCTGTGATTACTCAAAACACGCATGTAGAAGCGGGTTCTATATATGCTGGCGTGCCTGCAAAAAAAGTAAAAGAAATTAGTAAAGATTTAAGTAAGAATGAAATTGAGCGTATAGCTAATAGTTATGTTATGTACGCTTCATGGTTTAAGGAGGATTAATTATAGCGGTTTTTATAATTAGTTTCTATTGAATGCCTCGTTGCTTGCCTTTATGCTAGTTAATTCTTTTTGAAATATAATTTCTATTTTTGCTGAAAACCTGTAAATAATAAAACACATGAATGCATATATTTTTCCTGGACAAGGAGCACAATTTGTTGGAATGGGACTTGATTTATACGAGAAATCCGATTTGGCAAAAGAATTGTTTGAACAAGCAAATGAAATATTAGGTTTTAAAATTACTGATATTATGTTTGAGGGTACTACGGAAGATTTAAAACAAACTAAAGTTACTCAGCCAGCTGTATTCTTACATTCAGTTATATTAAGTAAAGTTATAGGGAATACATTTAATCCAGATATGGTTGCTGGACATTCTTTAGGAGAACTTTCTGCTTTAGTTGCCAATAAAACTTTAAGTTTTGAAGATGGTTTGAAATTGGTGTCTCGTAGAGCATTGGCAATGCAAAAGGCTTGTGAACTTAAGCCAAGTACAATGGCTGCTGTTTTAGGATTAGACGATACCATTGTTGAGCAAGTATGTAAAGAAATTGAAGGAGTGGTTGTGCCTGCAAATTACAATTGCCCTGGGCAACTTGTTATTTCTGGGGAAGTAGAAGCAATTAATGCAGCCTGTGAAGCACTTAAAGAAAAAGGAGCTCGTAGAGCTTTGGTTTTACCTGTTGGTGGAGCGTTCCATTCTCCATTAATGGAACCAGCTAGAGAAGATTTAGCAGCTGCCATAGAGCAAACAACTTTTAGTAAACCTATTTGTCCTGTTTATCAAAATGTAACTACAACAGCAGTTGTTAATCCGGATGATATTAAAAAGAATTTGATGGCTCAATTAACGGCACCAGTTAAATGGACTCAAAGTGTTGAGAATATGGTAAAAGATGGTGCATTATTATTTACCGAAGTTGGTCCAGGAAAAGTACTACAAGGACTGGTTAAAAAGATTCATAGAGAGTCTGAGGTTGCTTCTGCTTAACATGTTGTAACTATTTGATATTGTGTTTAGTGGATTAACAGCGAATTAACATTTTAAGTTAAAATTCCTTAAAGATACGTCAGAAAACACTTTGTGTACGTATATTAGAGTATAACCAAAAAACTTAAATATTATGTTACGTTGGACAATCATTTTTTTAATAGTAGCAATTGTAGCTGCTGTATTTGGCTTTGGTGGAATTGCTGGAGCTGCTGCAGGAATTGCTAAAATATTATTCTTTGTATTTTTAGTGTTATTTGTAATATCACTTATAAGTAGAATGACCAGAAGATAAAAATAATTATAATTAATAACCATTAAAACTAAACAACATGAAAAAGATATTTTTAACTCTTGCATTAGTATTTTCATTAACAGCTTTTACAACTAGTTGTAAAGAGAAGAAAGACACTCCTGCTGAACAAGTAGAAGAAGCAGTTGATGACGCTGGTGATAAAATTGAAGAAGGGGCAGAAGAAGTAGAAGATGAAATCGATGATATGACAGATGAAAACAAATAAATTCATCAGTTTATAAAAACAAAAAACCACGCATTTGCGTGGTTTTTTTATATCAATTTTTTTTAAAAGCTAAGCTGTTAAAGTACAATCTTTACAGTCTTTAATAGTACCGTAATAAGTTTCTCTGTACTTGTGAATAGTTCGAAGCGGTATTCCTAATAAATGTTTTCTAATATAAGTAACTTTAACACTTATACTTCCCATTTTCTTACTGTACCTTTTCTCTAATTTTGTTTTTCTTCTAATTTTTATAAAAGCCATAATAGTTATTTGCTCACTTTGTGAGGTTTTAGAATGTTTCGACTGTACTGTCGAAATTGATTCATTTTCAATACCCTATAAAATTTGTAGAGTATATTGTTAGAACAAATATCGTTAATATTATGCTTAAAATCAAATAGTTATATTCTATGTTATTAATCTTACTAAAGATAAAATCTATAGTAAGTAGTTATTTTTAATAAATTTATTGATAATTGTATGTTGTTTTGAGGAATTAATAAGGTTATTTTTTTTCTATAATCGAGCTTTGAAAGTTTCAAAGTCTGCCTCTAAATATTTTTTAGATTTTCCTTTAAATGCCTCATCAGCTTGCTCCGAGATAGTTTCTATCTATTTTTTTCCTAATTTTGAATCATTGTTATCCGATAAAAGTAAATAGATTTTACTCTTTTTTTCTTGAAGGAAATGGGTCTTGTATCTTAAATCAAATAAAAACTGAATAAAATTATTTTGAAAAGCATCATTCACATAAAGTTATTTGTAATACGATGCTTTCTCATTTTAGGAGTTTTAATTTATCTATTGAGTCCTTTTAAAAGTTCAGTTTTTAATTTTTTACATTTTGTGAGTCACAAAGTAGAATTTTTTACAGAAAATGGACATAAAGAGTCAATGCATCACTCACACAATTTTCAATCGGTTAATCGTTTTGCATATAGTGGGTATCGTGGTCACGGCAGTAATTCAAATCAAAAGCATTCAGCTAATAATAGTCATCATCATGGAGCGCTTTCTTTTATAGCATCGCTATTTATTTCCGTGAAAAATAAAAAGGAAGATGAAAGGAAATTGTTGTCTAACACTAAATTAGATGAACATTTGTTCTCCGAAATTTTTAATTTTTATCCTATTACGCTAATAATTTTTCAAGAAAAAGAATGGCATCTAAATAGTACTTCTTATTATATTTCTATAGATGTAACTACACCACCTCCGCAAATAAGCTAATTTATTTTTAAAGAGTTGTTTCTGTCTTATCAGTCCTTTCTTGCTTCGAGGGAATTGGGGTTTGATTTAAAGGCAAAAATGCGTATGTCTCAAAAGAAATACTAAATTCAAATAAGAATTATAATGAAAAAAATAATAACAGTATTTGTTATACTTGTTGTAAGTGTGTCTTATGCACAAAATTTATCGGGAAGAATTGTTGATTCTGAGGGGAACCCTCTTTCCGATGTTGGTGTTTTTAATAAAACATCTGGTAGCCATTCTCATTCTAATCAGAGTGGCACATATAGTTTGATAAAAACTTCTATAAAAGACTCTGTCTATTACTCTAGTTTAGGTTATAAAACAGTTTTGGTTGTGGTAGATGATGCCGATTTAAATCAGCAGAAAAATATTACTTTATCCCAAACTAATATTTCATTAGAGCAAGTTGTTTTAGTGTCAGAAGTAAATACGTTAAGCAAGTTTGTAGATGTAGATATTCAAACAAACCCAGTAAAATCTTCTCAAGAAATATTAAGAAAAGTTCCAGGCTTAATTATTGGTCAGCATGCAGGAGGAGGGAAAGCAGAGCAAATATTTTTACGTGGTTTTGATATTGATCATGGAACCGATGTTTCTATAAATGTGGATGGAATTCCTGTAAATATGGTTTCTCATGCCCATGGGCAAGGGTATTCAGATTTACATTTTGTAATTCCAGAAACTATAGAAGGTATAAATTTTGGGAAAGGTCCTTATTTTGCTAATCATGGAGATTTTACAACTGCAGGTTATATAGATTTAAATCTTAGAAAAACGCTCGATAATAGTTTAGTTTCCTTGGAAGTTGGGCAGTTTAATACGAGTCGTTTTATGGGGATGTTAAAGGTTTTGGATACTGAAAAAAGTAATGCTTATGTAGCTTCAGAGTTGTATTTAACAGATGGTCCTTTTAATAGTCCGCAGAATTTTAACCGGATTAATGTGATGGCTCGTTACAATTATAAATTAGCTGCAGATGAAGATTTAACCATTACAGCCTCTCACTTTCAAAGTAAATGGGATGCTTCTGGGCAAATTCCACAGCGTGCTGTAGACGAAGGTTTGATAGATAGATTTGGAGCAATAGACGATACCGAAGGCGGTGAAACTAGCAGAACTAATTTGTCGGTTAATCATTTTAAAGTTTTAGATGAAAATAGGGCTGTAAAAACAAAAGCCTTTATTTCTAAATATGATTTTAATCTTTTTTCAAACTTTACATTTTACTTAGACGATCCAGTAAATGGAGATCAAATAGAGCAAAAAGAAAGTCGTGTAATTGTTGGAGCAGAGAGTGTATTTGAAAGAAATAATTATGAGTTAGGAAATAATATTCATTTTGAATACCAAGCAGGAGCTGGATTTAGATATGATAATGTGGACGATATGCAGCTTTCTCACACCTTAAATAGAATGGAAATTCTAGAGCGTTATGCCTATGGAGACGTGGACGAGGTAAATACATATGGTTTTGTAAATACCGAATTTAAAATTGGAAAATGGACCTTCAATCCTGCAGTACGATTGGATTATTTTAAGTTTGATTATTACAATAAGTTAACCGATGTTTATGATAATAAAAGTGAAAGTAAAGTAGCTGTAAGTCCTAAGCTAAACACTATTTTTTCTGTAAATTCTAATTGGCAGCTCTTTTTGAAAACAGGAATGGGCTTTCATTCTAACGATGCACGTGTGGTTGTTGCTAACCAAGGCGAAGATATTTTGCCAACGGCTTATGGAGCAGACTTAGGAACAATCTATAAACCCTTTAATAAACTAGCTTTAAATGCCACCTTATGGTGGTTGTATTTAGACCAAGAATTTGTGTATGTTGGAGATGCGGCTATAGTGGAGCCAAGTGGAGAAACACGTCGTTTAGGGGTTGATATTGGTGCTCGTTACCAAGTGCTACCTTGGTTGTATATTTATGCCGATGCAAATTATGCCCACGGAAGAAGTGTAAACGATCCTGATGGAGAAAATTATATTCCTTTAGCGCCAGATTTTACTACGGTAGGAGGAATTTCGGTTGAAAATTTAGGTAATTTTTCAGGAGCACTAACTTACCGATATGTAGATGATAGACCAGCAAATGAAGATAATTCTATTATTGCTGAAGGCTATTTTGTAACCGATTTTAATATTAGTTATTCTTGGAAAAATTGGACTTATGGTATCATAATCGAAAATCTTTTGGATACAGAATGGAACGAAACACAATTTGCAACCGAAAGTCGTTTGTTTGATGAACCTGCTCCAGTAGAAGAAATCCATTTTACACCAGGAACGCCTTTTTATCTAAGAGGAAAAATAACAGTAGCTTTTTAAGGAGCTATTTATTGTTATAACTTTTAAATCCCTCATTGAGGGTTTTATTCCCCGACGTCGAAATAGATTAAATTATTTTCCTTTGCATCCCTAGTAGGCTTGCCTAGAGGTAGTTGATTTAAATACATAAAAAAACGCGGTGCTTTGCACCGCGTTTTAATTTTTATGGGAGTGATATTACATCATTCCTGGCATTCCTCCGCCGCCCATTGGAGGCATTGCAGGAGCATCTTCTTTAATATCTGTTAAAGAGCATTCGGTAGTTAAAATCATACCAGCAACAGAAGCAGCATTTTCTAATGCAATTCTAGTTACTTTAGTAGGATCTATAATACCAGCTTTTAACATTTGTACATATTCTCCAGTTTTTGCATTGTAACCAAAGTCGTCTTTGCCTTCGTACACTTTAGCAACAACTACAGAACCTTCATTTCCTGCATTTTCCACAATTGTTCTAAGTGGTGCTTCAACGGCACGTGTTACAATTTGGATTCCTGTTTCTTCATCGTCATTATCAGCTTTAAGCTTGCTAAGTACTGCTTTGGCTCTAAGTAAAGCTACACCTCCACCAGCAACAATACCTTCTTCTACAGCTGCTCTAGTTGCGTGTAATGCATCGTCTACTCGGTCTTTTTTCTCTTTCATTTCAACTTCAGAAGCAGCACCTACGTAAAGTACAGCAACACCTCCAGCCAATTTAGCTAAACGCTCTTGAAGTTTTTCTTTATCATAATCAGAGGTAGTAGTATCTATTTGTGCTTTAATCTGGTTTACTCTTGCTTTGATAGTTTCAGCATCTCCAGCACCATTAACAACAGTAGTGTTGTCTTTATCTATAGTAACAGTTTCTGCAGAACCAAGCATATCTAAAGAAGCATTTTCTAGAGAGAATCCTCTTTCTTCAGAAATTACAGTACCTCCAGTTAAGATTGCAATATCTTCAAGCATTGCTTTACGTCTGTCTCCAAATCCTGGAGCTTTAACAGCAGCAATTTTAAGTCCACCTCTTAGTTTGTTTACAACTAAAGTAGCCAATGCTTGTCCGTCTACATCTTCAGCAATAATTAAAAGAGGTCTTCCAGATTGAGCAACTGGCTCTAAAATTGGAAGGATTTCTTGAAGGTTAGAGATTTTCTTGTCAAATAAAAGGATGTATGGATTGTCTAAATCCGCAATCATTTTATCTGTATCGGTAACAAAGTATGGAGAAAGGTATCCTCTGTCAAACTGCATTCCTTCAACAACATCTACATAAGTATCTGTTCCTTTTGCTTCTTCTACAGTAATAACCCCTTCTTTACCAACTTTAGTAAATGCTTGCGCAATTAGGTCTCCAATAGTGTCATCATTATTTGCAGAAATTGCTGCAACTTGTTTGATCATATCTGAAGAATCTCCAACCGTTTGTGCTTGTTTTTTAAGGTCTGCAACAATAGCTTCAACAGCTTTATCGATTCCTCTTTTTAAGTCCATTGGGTTTGCGCCAGCGGTAACGTTTTTAAGTCCTTCTTTTACAATAGCTTGAGCAAGAACGGTAGCTGTTGTTGTACCATCTCCTGCAAAGTCGTTAGTTTTAGAAGCAACTTCTTTTACCATTTGCGCTCCCATATTTTCTAGCGCATCTTCTAATTCTATTTCTTTTGCTACAGAAACACCATCTTTTGTTACTTGAGGAGCTCCAAAAGATTTATTAATAATTACATTACGTCCTTTAGGACCTAAAGTTACTTTTACTGCGTTTGCTAAAGCATCCACACCGCGCTTTAGTCCGTCACGAGCTTGAATGTCAAATTTTATATCTTTTGCCATGGTTTTTAAATTTTACACTTAAAAGCAATTTGCATAATGCTGTATGCTTTCCTAGTGTTTGTTTTAATTGTATTTATTTTATCGTTTGCCATTTGTTTTTTGAGATTTTTTAAAACCTCACTTGCTTATGGCTTGTTGTATATAGCTTATAGCTGTTTATACAATAGCAAGAATATCGCTTTCGCGCATTATTAGGTAATCGTTACCTTCTAATTTTAATTCGGTACCGGCATATTTTCCGTATAATACAGAATCGCCAACCTTTACAGTCACTTTTTCGTCTTTAGTTCCTGGTCCTACAGCTACAACAGTTCCTTTTTGAGGTTTTTCTTTTGCGTTGTCTGGAATAATAATCCCTGAAGCTGTTTTAGTTTCAGCAGCTTGCGGCTCAATAAGAACTCTGTCAGCAAGCGGTTTAATGTTTAACTTCGACATATTTTTAATATTTGATTAATTAATTTAAAATTCACTTTCATTAATCAGACAGAAATTGTGCCACGCATTATAAACTGACAATTTTACTCATGTGCATATATTTTTCATGTCTTAACTGTCATTTTTATAAATTTTCAAGTAAAAAAATGTCAAAATGTAATTCTAGGAAAAGTAAGAAGAAAGTGTTTTAAAATAAAAATGCCAGCTTAATTATAAGCTGGCATTTTTTATATGTGTAATAAGATAAATCTTTATTGTCCGTCAGTACTATCTGTAGCTGTTGCAGGAACTTCTGCTGAAGGTACTGTAGTACTAGGCGCAGTAGTTTGTACATCTCTTCCGTCTAATAATTTAGATTCGGTAGAATCGTTAGAAATTAATGTAATGTTAGAAAGCAATATTAATGCTACTAAAATAGTTGCTAGTGTCCAGGTACTTTTATCAAGAAAATCTCCTGTCTTTTTAACTCCTCCTACAACTTGACTTCCGCCACCACCAAAAGAAGAAGACAATCCGCCTCCCTTAGGGTTTTGTACCATAATCACTAAAACTAATAAAAAGGCTACTATTATAATTAGTACCAAAAAAATTGAAAACGTACTCATTTCTATATTAATTATTGTCTTTTAATTTCTTAACTGCGTTAATTTGGTCTGCAAAGAAACCACTTTTTTCTGGATATTTCAAACTTAAAATTTTATAAGCTTGAATTGCTTTTTTGTATTTCTTTTGCTCCAAGTAAACCCGTGCCAAAGTTTCCGTCATTAATTCGGTTTTTTCGGCATTATTTTCTTTTGCCAAATTTACCTTGTTAGCTGTATTGGCAGCTGGAGGAATTTTAGGATTGTTTTCTAAAAATTTATCTATAAGCTTTAATTTTCCTTCTATTCCAGACTTCTTTTCTTTTTTATCTTCTTGTTCTTCTACAGGTTTTTCTAATGCAATATGCTTCTTTTCTTCTCTTTTAATGGGTTTAGCAGTAGCAGATAGCTGCATCCATTCCATAAAAGAATGGGTTTCTCTTTTGCTGAAGTCTAAAGGTTTTCCGAGCTGTAAAGTTGATTTTTCTTCTGATAAAGTTTCTTCTGTTAGGTTTTCTTCTTTAGGTAGAAACAACTCAGGATCCATTACAGCATTTGAATTTACTTCGTTAAAATCAAAAGAAGTTTTATTATCTTTTACAATAACCTCTTCTGCGGTAACATCAATTCCATAGAGCGTTTCGTTAGTAGTTTGTAGCGCTATTTTTTTAGCAATAGCATGTTGCTCAAACGCTTCCGAAGTAATGTATTCAAATAAAATAGAACGGTCTGTAGTGTAAGCTGCGGTATGCTTTAACTCGCTATTGTATTTAAAACTTTCTTGTGCTTTTAAAGCTTTTAGGTAAACGGCTCTTGCTGCTTGGAAATAAGGGAACTCTTCGATAATCTTTTTTAGAGAATCGACGTGTTGCTGTGTAATTTGTTCAGGCTTTTGTAATAAATATGAAAAATCAGTAACATTCATTTATTACCAGTTTGCAAGGGTTTCGTTAAAAATATCTTGTGTTATACGCTCAAAAATTTCATCATGAGCAGCTTGTTTTACAGTAATCAATTGGGTTGCCGCAGGGTAATCATAGAAGAAAGAAAATCTTCTTTCAAAATCTTCTTCAGGGTTTTTGGTGTCGTAAAAACGTACATTAACCGAAATTGTTAATCGGTTTTGTGCCGCTGTTTGATCGGCGGTAGCAGACATTGGAGAGACTCTGTATTCTACAATTTCACCTTCATAAATTAAATCTGCATTTCTGTTAACTAGTTGTAAGTTTGTTTGATTTAATATTAAATCTTGCAGCGCATTTGTAAAATCATAATCCAAACCAGGCTCAATAATTGGAGCCTCATTTCGGAAAAAGTTTACCTGAAAGGATTCTGCAGTTGTGTTAACTCCTGTAAAAGAATAAGGACCACAGCCTTGTATGCTTATAATTGCTATAAAAAGTACAAAAAATTTCTTCATTTTAAAAATTGTGTAAGGTTCAAAAGAACAAAAAATATTATAAATCGTATTGTTTTATTTTTCTATAAAGTGTTCTTTCGGAAATCCCAAGTTCGGTTGCTGCGGCTTTGCGTTTTCCTTTGTTGCGTTCCAAGGATTTTTTGATAAGTTCTAATTCTTTATCTTGAAGAGAAAGCGTTTCTTCCTCTTGGATTTCTTCTGCAAAATGATATTTGTCTTCAACAGAAGTGCTATGTGGTAAATTTTTCTGATGTTCTACTTGAAGAATTTCCATAGCATCTTCTTCATCGGCTTGTTCAAAATCTATTTCGTCTTCTTCTCCTCCATATATTTTATTGATAAGCGTTTTATTTTCTTGCTGAACTTTTTCACCATTCGTCCCATCCTTCATGAGTTCCATGGTAAGTTTCTTTAAATCGTTTAAATCTCCTTTCATATCAAAAAGGATTTTATAAAGAATTTCACGCTCGCTACTAAAATCGCTTTCCGATTTCTGATTCTTAATAACGGCTGGTAAATTACTGCCAGCATCTGGAAGGTATCCCTTTAAAGTATCATAAGTAATAGCTCTATTTTGCTCTAAAACTGAAATTTGTTCAGCAATATTTCTAAGCTGACGCACATTTCCGCTCCATCGGTATTTGTTTAAAAGTTGAACAGCATCTTCTTCTAAACGGATGGTTGGCATTTTGTATTTCTGAGCAAAATCTGAAGCAAATTTTCTAAAAAGTAAATGGATATCGTCTTTACGCTCTCTAAGTGGAGGCAAATGTATTTCTACAGTGCTTAATCTGTAGTATAAATCTTCACGAAACTTCTCTTTTTCAATAGCTTCAAACATATTGATATTGGTAGCAGCTACGATACGAACATCCGTTTTTTGAACTTTTGAAGATCCTACTTTTAAAAATTCTCCATTTTCAAGTACTCTTAATAGTCGAACCTGTGTGGTAAGTGGAAGTTCTCCTACTTCATCTAAAAAAATAGTTCCGCCATCTGCTTCCTCAAAGTATCCACTTCTAGTTTGTGTAGCTCCTGTAAAGGCTCCTTTTTCGTGCCCAAAAAGCTCAGAATCAATTGTTCCTTCTGGAATTGCACCACAGTTTACTGCTATAAATTTTCCATGTTTTCTATGAGAAAGCGAATGTATAATTTTTGGAAGTGCTTCCTTCCCAACGCCACTTTCTCCTGTAATTAATACAGAAATATCGGTAGGGGCAACTTGAATGGCTTTTTCAATAGCACGATTTAGTTTTACATCGTTTCCGATGATACCAAAACGTTGTTTTGTAGCTTGAACACTCTCCATGTTTATTTTGTTTTTAGGAAGTTGTTTTTAGTTATTCTCCGAATATCCAATAGCTTCGCCAATAAGGGTTGCCGTTGTACATTCGTTGATTTTAACATTAACAAATTCTCCAATTTTATATTGTTCTTTTGGGAAAACAGTAACCGTGTTTTGTGAGGTACGTCCCATCCAATGTGCATCAGATTTTTTAGAATTCCCTTCAATAAGTACTTCTACCGTTTTGCCTAAATTTTGCTTAGTACGGAAGGCGCTATGTTTTTGCTGAAGGTTTATAATTTCTGTAAGTCTGCTCTTTTTAGTTTCTTCTGGAACATCGTCTTCTAATTTTCGTTCTGCAAGTGTTCCCGGGCGTTCCGAATACGTAAACATATAACCGAAATCGTATTTTACATGTTCCATTAAATCCATAGTGTCTTCATGGTCTTTGGTAGTTTCTGTAGGAAAACCAATAATCATATCTTGAGAAACAGAACACTCAGGAAGGATTTTTCGGATATTATCTATCAATTCAAAATACTCTTCACGGGTATGAAGACGATTCATTTCTTTTAAAATTCTATTACTTCCACTCTGTACTGGTAAATGGATGTGCTTACATATATTCTTATGTTTTGCCATTGTTTCAATAACATCCAATGTCATATCTTGAGGGTTGGAAGTTGAAAAACGAATACGCATTTTTGGATGTGCTTCCGCAACAAGAGATAGTAATTCTGAAAAATTTACTGCAGTTGCTTTTTGCATATCCGAAGCTTTATCATAATCTTTTTTGAGTCCGCCACCATACCATAAATAGCTATCCACATTTTGTCCAAGCAGCGTAATTTCTTTAAAACCACGTTCGGCAAGATTTTTTACTTCTTCTAAAATAGATTGTGGATCTCGGCTACGTTCTCTCCCGCGGGTAAAAGGAACCACACAAAATGTACACATATTATCACAACCACGAGTAATAGATACAAAGGCGCTAACCCCATTGGTATTTAAACGTACGGGAGCAACATCTCCATAGGTTTCTTCTTTGGAAAGAATTACGTTTACTGCATTTTTTCCTTCGCCAATTTCTTGTACAAGGTTAGGTAAATCTTTGTAGGCATCTGGGCCTACAACCATATCTACAATTTTTTCTTCTTCTAGAAATTTATCTTTTAAACGTTCTGCCATACAGCCAAGAACGCCAACTTTCATTTTCGGATTAATACGTTTTACGGCATTAAATTTTTCTAAACGCTTGCGTACAGTTTGCTCAGCTTTATCTCTAATAGAACATGTGTTTACCAACACAAGGTCGGCTTCTTCCATTTTCTCGGTGGTATTAAAACCTTCTTTTGCCAAGATGGAAGCAACAATTTCGCTGTCAGAAAAATTCATCTGGCACCCATAACTTTCAATATAAAGCTTTCTAGAATTGGTTACTTCTTGCTCTAAAACTAAACTATTACCTTGTTTGTTTTCGTCAATAATCTTCTCCATCGTATCCTTAAAAAATCAATTTGGATGCAAAGATAAGATTATATTTGGTGTAGTGACAAATTGTCAGCGTAAATTTAACGCAACTTTTTAACTTAATTTGAATCTATGAGGAAATAACCAAAAAACCAAAACCAATGAAAATTAATAAGTTACTACTGTGTTTGTTGTCTTTGCTTGTGTTTGTTTCTTGTGCAAATGACGATGATTATGAAACTGTGCAAGTTGCATCTGCAATAACAATGAGTGTTGCGGAATTGCGAAACTCTACCTCTGTACTTCCGCCGCAAAACATCTCTGAGTCTGGAAAGGTTTATGTAAAAGACCATTTAATTTTGATAAACGATAAAAAAGAAGGAATTCATTTAATAGATAATACGAATCCTGCAAATCCTCAAAAAACAGCCTTCTTAAAAGTGCTTGGAAGTAACGATATGGAAATTAAAGGAGATTATTTGTATGTAGATAGTTATATGGATTTGGTGGTTTTTGATATTTCTAATCTAACTGAAATAAAAGAAGTAGAAAGATTAGAAGACGTTTTTCCTTATTATGCTCCTTATCCTGTGGATGCTACTTATATTAATTATAATACCTATCCGCAAGATCAAAAAGCGATAGTAGTTGGTTGGAATATAAAAGAAGAGCGAAGAAAGATAGAAGACAATCCTGTTTATTATGATGTGTCTAATGCTGCTTTTAGTGAAAGTTTTTCTTCTTCTGAAACTGGACAAGGAGGCTCTTTGGCGAGGTTTAAAATTGTAAATAATTATTTGTATGCTGTAGATTATAGCAATATTAATGTTTTTGATATTTCTAATTTGAATACGCCTCAGAAAAAAGAATCTGTTGAAGCTGGTTTTGATATCGAAACTATATTTAACAGAGGGGAGTACTTGTTTCTTGGGAGTATGAATGGCTTGTATATATATGATATAAAAACACCTGCAGTTCCTAGTTTTGTTTCAGAATTTAGACATGTTACCTCTTGCGATCCTGTTGTGGTGGATGGAGATTATGCCTTTGTAACCTTAAGAGGAGGGAATTTTTGTGGTGCTATAAATAGTAGTTTGCGAGTGATAGATATTTCAGACATTATGAATCCAGTTGAAAAATCGTCTTACACTCTAGAGGAACCTTATGGATTAGGAGTTAAAAACGATAAATTGTATGTGTGTGATGGGGATGCTGGACTTAAAGTTTTTGATAAAAAAGATGTTCCTTCGGTTAAGTTACTAGAAACTTATGATGTTGAAAAAGCTTACGACGTAATTCCATTAGCCAATAATTTAATAATGATAGGAGATGGTACATTATATCAATATAGTTATTTAGAAAACGGATTGGAATTAGTAAGTGAATTTGAGTTATAAATATTTAAAATATTTTAGAGGTTTTTAAAGCTTTATGTGGTTTAGTGTAAAAGCATGTTTAAAAAGAGTCGGGTATAGTTTTTAGGGCGAGTTGAGGGGGAGATTCTTGGCTTTATTTTTAAATGGTCTTTTTTAATTTGGTTCGAAAAAATAATATTAATTTCGTGCGACTAATCCATCAGAAAAAATAAAAATGAATTTTAATCTTCTATTAGAAAAAATTGAAAACAGTAAATCTATCGACTTTGGATCTGTTTTTGGAAAGGCAATTGAGTTGTTTAAAAAAACTTGGGGGCAAGGAGTGTTACTAGTAATTGTTACTTTTTTATTAATGCTTCCTGCGTTAATGATACTTTATGTTCCAATTATTGGCGCTGCAATGGCTCAATCTTATAATTCGGAAATGAGCTCGGAAATGTCTCCAGCCGCAATGATTCCTTTCTTTCTATTACTGCTTCCAGTGCTTTTAATTATTCAAACTATATCTTTAGGACTTATGGCTGGCTTCTATAAAATTGTAAGGAGTAAAGACTTAAATAGGGAAGTAGGAAATAATAGTTTGTTTATGTTTTTAAAGAAACCTTATTTAGGGAAACTTTTTAAGCTGTCATTTTTCTCATTAGTAATAGCGTTATTGGCAACACTTTTATGTGTTTTTCCTGTAATATATGTATCGGTTCCTTTGGCCTTTATTTCCATTATATTTGCTTTTAATCCAGAGTTGAGTGCTAAAGAAACGTTGAAGGCTAGTTTTAAACTAGGGAATAAAAAGTGGTTAATAACCTTTGGTTTAATTGTAGTTTCTAGCTTTTTGGCTCAAATGGTAGGGATGATACTTTGTGGAATTGGACTTTTATTTACAGCATCTTTTACCTATTTACCAACTTATTTGGTGTACAAAGAAGCGGTAGGTTTTGATGATGATAATGAAATATCTCAAATTGGTACCTCCGAAGTTTAAGAAAATGTCAATTATTTAAGTGAAGTAAAAAAGGAGTTTAAAATTAATTTCTAAGTACTCGAAAATGCGAGTATTAGTATAATTAAACTCACTTCACTATCAAAATATAAAGAGAGAGCCTTTGCTGTTTAGCAAAGGCTTTTCTATGATTTTATGGGTATTTTAATTGCTTAAAAAAACGGAAAGTATTGGAAGTTAAAAAATCTGTATACTTTTGTAATCTTAAAAAATGGCTTTATGGCAAAGAATTTGGTTATTGTTGAGTCCCCTGCGAAAGCGAAAACTATCGAGAAATTTTTAGGAAAAGATTATACGGTAGCTTCTAGCTTTGGGCATATAGCAGACCTTCCTTCGAGAGAATTGGGGGTGGATGTAGAAAAGGATTTTAAACCTAAATACATCGTTTCTTCTGATAAAAAATCGGTTGTTAAGAAATTAAAAGACCTTGCAAAAACCGCTGAAATGGTTTGGTTAGCAAGTGATGAAGACCGAGAAGGGGAAGCTATTGCATGGCACTTAGCAGAAGAGTTGAAGCTTGATGCAAGTAAGACTAAGCGTATTGTTTTTAATTCAATTACCAAAAGTGCTATTCAAAAAGCTATTGAGAATCCGCGTACCATAGATTATAATTTGGTAAATGCACAACAGGCAAGAAGGGTTTTAGATAGATTGGTGGGGTATGAGCTTTCTCCTGTGTTATGGAAAAAGATTAAAACTGGACTTTCCGCAGGGAGAGTGCAATCTGTTTCTGTACGTTTAATTGTAGAAAGAGAACGAGAAATTAAAGAGTTTACTCCTGAAGCTTCTTTTAAAATTGTTGCTGAATTTAAAAATGAAGAAGGGAAAACTTTTAAAGCTAAAATTAATAAGAGTTTTAAATCGAAAGAAGAAGCAAAAGCTTTTCTTGATACCAATGTAGGTGCTAATTTCAAAATAGCCGATTTAGATACGAAGCCAGCTAAAAAAACACCTGCAGCACCTTTTACAACTTCAACTTTACAACAGGAAGCTTCTCGTAAGTTGTATTTCTCGGTTGGAAAAACCATGAATATGGCGCAACGTTTATATGAAGCTGGACTTATAACATATATGAGAACAGATAGTGTAAACTTGTCTAGTGAGGCTGTTGAAGCGGCAAAAGATGAGATTATAAAATCTTATGGTAAAGAATTTAGCAAGCCGAGAAATTATACAGGGAAATCTAAAGGAGCGCAAGAAGCTCACGAAGCTATCCGTCCTACAGATATGACACGTCATCGTGTTCAAATAGATAGAGATCAAGCACGTTTGTATGAATTGATTTGGAAAAGAACCTTGGCTTCTCAAATGAGTGATGCTCAATTAGAGCGAACAAATGTTAAGATTGAAGCAGATAAGCATTCCGAATTGTTTACAGCAAATGGAGAGGTATTAAAATTTGAAGGTTTTTTAAAGGTTTATTTAGAAGGAACCGATGATGAAGATGAAGAGCAAGCAGGAATGTTGCCAGCTTTAAAAGTTGGAGAGACTGTTTATGATAATTATATTACCGCAACAGAACGTTTTACGCGTCCGCCATACAGATATACAGAGGCCTCTTTGGTTAAAAAACTGGAAGAGCTAGGTATAGGTCGCCCGTCTACTTATGCGCCAACTATTTCAACTATTCAAAATAGAGGGTATGTGGAGCGTGGAACTATTGATGGAGTGGAGCGTGCATATGTCCAGTTTACTTTAGAGAATAATAAAATAAAAGAAGAGAGCCTAACAGAGAATGTGGGTTCTGATAAAGGTAAATTAGTACCTACAGATATTGGAATGATTGTAAATGACTTTTTGGTAAATCATTTTTCAGGAATTCTAGATTATAATTTTACGGCAAAAGTAGAGCAGAGTTTTGATGATATTGCTTCTGGAGAAGAAGATTGGACAAAGATGATTGAGAACTTCTATAAAGATTTTCATCCAAATGTAAAAGATGTAGAAGAAAATGCCGAGCGTGAAAGTGGAGAACGAGTTTTAGGGAAAGATCCGCAAACAGGAAGGCAGTTAAGCGTGCGTTTAGGTCGCTTTGGGCCGATGGCGCAAATAGGAACTGCGGAAGAGGAAGAGAAGCCTAAGTTTGCCAGTTTATTGCCAGACCAGTCTATAGATACTATTACTTTTGATGAAGCTTTAGATTTATTTAAGCTTCCACGTCAGTTAGGAACATTTGAAGGAGAAGAAGTTGAGGTTAATGTTGGGCGTTTTGGACCGTATGTTCGTTTTGGAAAAAGTTTTGTTTCCTTAGAAAAAGGGGAGGATGTTTTTGAGGTAGATATGGATCGTGCAAAAGAGCTCATTCTTCAGAAGAAAAAAGCAGATGCTCCAATAGCAAGTTATAAAGATATAGATGTTACTAAAGGAGTTGGGCGTTTTGGTCCTTTTATTAAATGGGACGGAATGTTTATCAATGTCAATAAAAAATACGATTTCGATAACCTTTCACAAGCCGATATTGAAGAGCTTATTGAAGACAAGCTTAAGAAAGAGCGAGAAAAAGTAATTCATAATTGGGAAGAAGAAGGAATCCGTGTGGAAAAAGCACGCTGGGGACGTTCTAATATCATAAAAGGGAAAACAAAAATAGAGCTTTCTAAAGATGTTGATGCTACAAAATTAACGCTTGAAGCGGTGAAAGATTTAATTGAAAAGAAGGCGCCTAAGAAAAAGGCAGCAGCTAAAAAGAAAGCGCCTGCCAAAAAGAAAGCAACAACTAAGAAAACAAATACTAAAAAGTAATTATGAAACATCCATGTCTAATTATAGGCAAACAGCTGAATGATTATTATTTGGATGTTCCGTATAACCATTTAAAGACAATAAAAATAAACATATGAATATTGAATTTTTAGCGCCTGTTAAAAGCGTAGTTTTGGCGCATAAAGAATTATTGCCCAAACAAGCTTTAGGAAAAACAATTCATATTCATACCGAAAAAGGTGGTTTTCCTGACTTGGAAAATATTCAGCTAGCAATAGTTGGAGTTAAAGACACCCGAAGCGAAACAGCCGATAATTATGCGGAACTCGATTTAAATGCTATAAGAATTGAGTTTTATAAACTCTTTTATGGAAATTGGCATGCTTCAATTGCCGACATAGGAGATATCGAACCTGGAGAAACCTTGAAAGATACGTATTATGCGCTTTCAGAGGTAACAACTTCGCTTCTTAAAAAAAATATCATTCCTATTGTAATTGGTGGGAGTCAGGATCTTACCTATGCCATGTATAGAGCGTATGATGCCATGGAGCAAATGGTAAACTTAACCTCTGTAGATAGTAAATTCGACTTTAGTGCTTCCGACGAATTAATAGCCTCCAATGCATATATGAGTAAGGTTATTATGGAGCAGCCTAATAATTTATTCAATTATTCTATTGTAGGATATCAAACTTATTTTAATGCGCAAGAAGAGATTGATTTAATGGAGAAACTCTTTTTTGATGCGTATAGATTAGGGGAAGTTATTAATGATGTTTCTAGTGTAGAACCAGTATTTAGAGATACCGATTTGGTGAGTTTGGATATAACCTCCATAAAAGCTTCAGAGCTTGGATGTGCCTCAGGAAGCTATCCTAATGGTTTTGATGGGAGAGAGATTTGTGCTATTGCTAGGTATGCAGGAATAAGTGATAAAGTAACTTCATTTGGGTTATTTAATACAAGAAAAACACTACAATGTGCACAATTATCTGCACAAATTTTGTGGTATTTTATAGAAGGTTTTAACTTCAGAAAAAAGGACTATCCTTTCATTACAAATACCAACTATAACAAGTATATAGTGCCTTTGGAGGAAATGGATATTTGTTTTTATGAGAGTAATATTTCTGGAAGGTGGTGGATAGAAGTACCACAAATAGAAAATTTGAATAATAAATACAAAAGACATGCGTTATTACCATGCACACACAATGAATATCTTGAAGCTAGTAATGGCGTAGTGCCAGAAAGATGGTGGAAAGCGTATAAAAAAATGTTAGTTTAGCGGGTGTAGAAATAACACGATATTTTAGGTTGACTGTGGTTTCTCGGCGTTTTACAACAAAAATAAAGAGTTTATTGTTTTTTTGAATTTTATTAAATAGGTTTACCATCTTAAATCTAAGAATGTAATTTAACCTCAATTATGTATATGAAAAAGCTATTTCTATTAGCATCTGTTACATTATTATTAACCAGCTGTGGTTCTAATGACAGAGGAGAATTAGTTGGCGTGAGTGGAAAAAAATGGCATCCCGAAAAGCCCTACGGAATGTCACTTGTTCCAGGAGGAGCCTTCATAATGGGAAGGTCTGAAGAAGACATGGCCGATGTTCTCAATGCTCCAACTAAGACCGTAACAGTGCGTTCATTTTATATGGACGAAACAGAGATAACAAACAGCGAGTATCGTCAGTTTGTAGAATGGGTAAAAGATTCCACTGTCCGTACTAAATTAGCAATTCTTGCTGATGATCTCGGAGAAATTCCTGGAAATGGAGGAATTGGGGAGTATGCATTTAAAGATGCAGACACTACAAATCTTTCAGAATATGAAAAGTATATGCTTTTTAATTATGCTGGAATGGGAGAAACAGGATACGAAGGGAGACGCTTAAATAAAGATGCAGATCTTATTTGGGATGTTTCTAAATACCCAGACGAATACTACACGGAAATAATGGATACCATGTATATTCCTGTTGAGGAGTCTTACAACGGACAAAGAACTATTGATGTAACTAAATTAAAATTTCAATACGACTGGATGGATATCCAAGCAGCTGCCAGAGCTAAAGGTGGTGGAAGTCGTAAAGATTTTATTAGACATGAAGAGGTGTTGGTATATCCAGATACTACAGTGTGGATTAAAGACTTTAGTTATTCTTATAATGAGCCAATGCATAACGACTATTTTTGGAGTGAGGCGTATAGCGACTATCCAGTAGTTGGAGTTTCTTGGAAACAAGCAAAAGCTTTTTGCGCATGGCGTACAAAATATAAAAATGATTTTCAGAAACAGAAAAATCAACAATTTGTAAATCAGTTTAGATTACCTACAGAAGCAGAATGGGAATATGCTGCCAGAGGCGGAATTGAATCTGGAACATATCCTTGGGGAGGTCCATACATCTTAAACGACAGAGGTTGCTTTATGGCAAACTTTAAACCGTTGCGAGGAGATTATGCAGCCGATCAAGCTTTGTATACTGTGGAAGCTAAGTCGTATGACCCTAACGATTATAATCTTTACAATATGGCAGGTAATGTTTCTGAATGGACAAATTCATCTTACGACCCCAATTCGTACGAGTACGTTTCTACAATGAACCCAAACACTTATGATGGCGAAAACAAGCGTAAAGTTATAAGAGGTGGTTCTTGGAAAGACGTAGCTTACTTTTTACAAGTAAGTACTAGAGATTATGAGTATCAAGATTCTGCAAGAAGTTATATTGGCTTCCGAACAGTTCAAGATTACATGGGTATTGAAGCTACTCAGAATTAAACTTTAAACCAAATTACTACTTATTTAATAACTTGACTTAACTTAAAAATTTTTATTACTATGGCACAAGCAAAATCATCAAAGAAACTATTTAACATGGCCTACGGGCTAGGGGCTTCGGTTGTAATTATTGGAGCATTATTTAAGATTTTACACTGGGAGTTTGGTCCCATTAATGGAGGGCTATTATTGGCCATTGGTCTAATTACAGAAGCTTTAATTTTTGCAATTTCTGCTTTTGAACCTGTAGACGACGATTTAGATTGGACATTAGTATATCCTGAATTAGCAGGAGGTGCTACTGTTTCTAGAAAAAAAGATGCATTAGAAGTTAAAGAAGCAGAAGGTCAGCTTTCTAAAAAACTTGACGAAATGCTAAAAGAAGCTAAAATTGATTCTTCTTTAATGGCTAGCTTAGGAGATAGCATCAGAAACTTTGAAGGTGCTGCAAAAAATATTTCTCCAACAGCAGAAGCATTAACTTCTACTAGAAAATATAGTGAAGAACTTTCTTTAGCTGCTGTACAAATGGAATCTTTAAATAGCCTTTATAAAGTGCAATTGGAAAGTGCTAATAAGCAAGCAACAATTCAAGAGGAAGTTGCTGCAAACGCTGGAAAATTAAAAGACCAAATGCAGTCGCTAACAAATAATTTGTCTTCTTTAAATGGGGTATATGGTGGAATGCTTTCTGCTATGAACAGACCAGCTAATTAATTCAGTTTTATTGAATAAATAATTAACATTAAAACTAATTAAGAAATGGCAGGAGGAAATTTATCACCACGTCAAAAGATGATTAACCTAATGTATTTGGTTTTCATTGCAATGTTGGCGTTGAATATGAGTAAAGAAGTATTGTCGGCTTTTGGGTTATTAAACGAAAAGCTTACAAACTTTAATGAAAAAGCTACAGAACGTAACTTGGCAGCGTTTAACGATTTGAAATTAAAATCTACAGAACAGCCAGAAAAATACGAAGCTCTTTTTAGAGATGTAGAAGAAATAAAAGAAACATCTATGAAGTTTAATAGTTATTTAGATAGCTTAAAAGGACAGATGGTTTCTAAAATTCCACAAGAAGATCTTCAAGATTATGAAGTAATGGATAAGTCGGATTACCTAGATCAGGCTTTCTTTCAAGGGGATCGTTATTCTGCGGAAGGACAAAAATTTGTAAATTATATTAACAACTTTAGAGAGAGCTCTATAGAAACGATTACTGAGATTCCAGATTCTTTAATGAAACCTGCTCAGAAATCGGCTTTGAAATCTTCTATCGAAACTCGTTTTACTACAGGAGATGAAAATGGAAAAGCGGAAAATAGAGATGGTAAAAAGATCGATTGGTTAAACTATCATTACGAAGGATTTCCTTTAGTAGCTTCTTTAACAAAGGTTACTTTATTACAGTCGGATATTAAAACTACTCAAGATGAGATTTTAAAAGCGATGCTGCAAGGACAAATGGCTTCCGATCTTTCAATGACCAATTATACTACGTTGTTAGAGCAGCCTAAATCTGCTTACTATCAAGGAGAAACTTTTGATGGAGCAATTGTTTTAGGGAGAAAAGATGGAAGTACTAAGCCTAACGAAGTAAATCTTAAGTTAGACGGAAGAGATCTTAAAGAAGGAGATGATTTCGTTATTGAAAACGGGCGAGTAAAACTTAAAGTAAGTGCTGGTTCAGCAGGAGATCATACTCTTGAAGGGAACTTAATCTTTAAACAAGATGGAGAGCCAATAGAAGTGCCAGTTTCTCAAAAATTTGCAACTATTACCAAGCCAAATGCGGCAGTAATTTCAGCAGATAAAATGAATGTGGTATACCGTGGAGTTTCTAATCCTATTACAATTTCTATTCCTGGTATTCCAGATAATAAAGTAAGTGCATCTGCTGCCGGACTTAAAAAAGTTTCTGGAAGCAAGTATGCAATGAATCCTGGAACAGGAAGAACTGTTGTGATTAAGGCAAGTGGAACACTTCCAGACGGTCAAGGAGTTTCTTCAACTTCAGAATTCAGAATTAAAGATATTCCACGTCCTTCAGGAACGGTAAGAGGTGAATATGGCGAAATTAAAATGCCAAGAAATAACCTTGAAATCTCTACTGTAGGAGCGATGTTAGAAGACTTTGACTTCGATTTAAACTTAGCTATTAGTGGCTTTAAATTTAAAGTACCTGGTCAGCCAACTGTTGAGGTTAGAGGAAACAAATTAGATAGCCGAGCTAAATCTGCACTTAAAAGAGCAGGTAGAGGAGAGGCAGTTCAGATTTTTGATATTGAGGCTTATATAACTAATAACAGATCTTACAAACTTAAAAAAGTATCGCCTGTTGTTGTTGAGCTAACAAATTAATAAATTATTGATGTTATGAATTGGAAAGGTATTGTATTAACTATAACAACTGTTCTTGTGTCTGCAAGTAGTTTTGCGCAAGCAAACCTATTAAATGCAGAGTTTCCAGAAGAAGTTGGTGTAAAAACGGTGGATCAGATAGAGGCCGATAACGATGAGCCTTTGCCATACGGTTATGTAGATGATAGAGATATTCTTTGGTCTAAAACTGTGTGGGAGCGAATCGATTTAGATGAGCGTATTAACTTCCCATATTATTATCCAATAGATACTGTAGATATAGGAAGCGAGCGTAGATCTTTATACGATGTCATCATTAAAAATATAAAAAATGGAAGTTTAAAGGATATTTATGTTGATTCGTATTTTACCGAAAAAAGAAAATTTGGAGATTTAGAAGCTACTTTGCAAAAAGTGGATACTACAGATCTTGGATATGAACAACTAAATGCTGGAGAGCAAGTTTCTTTAGAGTATATAAACCGAAGAGAGCTTACAGCTGCCGATATTCAAGAATGGCGTATTAAAGGAGTTTGGTACTTTGATAAGCGTCAAGGAGAATTAAAATATCGTTTGCTAGGGCTAGCGCCTGTTGCTCCAGATGTGAATTTTATTGACAGTGAGCAATCAGATTTAGTAGAGTTATTCTGGGTTTGGTTTCCAAGTTCAAGAGATATTTTACACGAAGCAAAAGCCTTTAATAATAAAAATTCTTCAAGACCAATTTCTTTCGATCAATTGTTAAATGCCAGACGTTTTAACGCTGTTATATACAAAGAAGAAAATGTGCAAGGAGATAGATCTATTAAAGATTATATCCCAGATAATGCCATGTTTCAATTGTTAGAATCTCAACGTTTAGAAGAGAAAATAAGAGATAAGGAACAAGATATGTGGAGTTATTAAAATTAAATAGCTACCAATTCAATACAAAATAACATTTAAGAGTCGTCTAAAAATTAATTTTTTAGGCGACTTTTTTATTAGGGTATTATTTTAAAATAGTTTCTCTTGTATAGCTATCTTTATAAAAAAGAAAAAATATGTCAAACAAAGGTTTAATTATAGAAGAGCGTGCTCGAGATATTGGAGATTTTTTAGTGGGAAGATTACTTCCCTTCAGAAAAAAAAGAATGGTAGGTCCTTTTATATTTATAGACCATATGGGACCAACAACTATAAAACCTGGTAATTATATGGATATTGGTCAGCATCCACATATTGGAATTTCCACGCTTACGTATTTATTTGAAGGAGAAATTAGGCACCGAGATAGTGTTGGAAGTGATCAAGTAATTACCCCAGGATCTGTTAATTGGATGACAGCTGGAAAGGGCGCTGTGCATACCGAACGTACGCCAGAGCTTTTAAGAAATGGCGAAGCGTTTACAACTCATGGTTTTCAAATATGGGTAGCATTACCTGAAGAATTAGAAGCAATGGAACCCGAATTTCATCATATTGAAAAGAAGCAATTGCCGAAATGGGAAAAAGAAGGAGCTAATTATACATTAATTGCTGGGGAGGCTTTTGGAAAGAAATCGCCTGTTCCAGTTCATTCTCCTTTGTTTATGGTTGAAATAAAGACCACAGGTAAAACTAATTTAGAGGTTGTAGATCAAGTAAAAGGAGAGATTGGAATTTGTATTGTAAAAGGAAGTATTCAGGCTTGTGATGAAAAAATTGATGAAGGAAATATGATTGTTTCTAAAACGGAAGATGTTTGTAAAGTAGAAGTTGCCGAGCATACACATTTGCTCTTATTTGGAGGAGAAGCTTTTCCTGAAGAGAAACATATTTTTTGGAATTTTGTAGCTTCAGAAAAAGAGACCATAGAGAAGGCTAAGGAGCGATGGATTAATAGAGAGTTTCCAAAGGTGAGTAATGACGATTCTTATATTGAAATGCCTCGAGGGTAATTTAAAAAGAAGCTGTTTAAAAAGTGCCCAAAACTCAAAATGTCCTCCTGAGCTTGTCGAGATGTCCTCCTGAGCTTGTCGAAATGTCCTCCTGAGCTTGTCGAAGGATGACATTTTGAGTTGAGATGTTCGAAACTTCGACAAGCTCAGTTCGACAAGCTCCTTTTGACAACGTCAATTACTTTTTAAACAGCCTCTTTTGGCTTAGCAAAAAAAACTACTAATATGTAAGCTAATTGTTTTTTACTAAGGTGCTATTTTGATTGAAATTAGTCTCCTATCTTATCAATAGTTTCATCTACTTCTTCGTCAACTTTATCGTCTACCTTTTCGCCAACGCGCTCAAGAACACCTTGGTCTTCTTCTGCGGCAGGTTCTTCTTTTATAATAACTTCTTTTTCCTTTGTTGTTTCTTTACACGATACAAAAGCACCTCCTGCTATCAATAACATAGATGCACTTAATATTATTTTTTTCATTTTCTTTATTTTTAAGTTTATTCCTAAGGTAAGAAATAATTTCTAAAGTAAAAATTTTCTTGTTAAATAAGGAGGGAGTCTTCGTTTTTATTGTGAAATGATATTCTTCTTTTCAGAATACAAACTTTATAAACATTAAACTTTATTATACCTTTGTCAAAATTTTTTAAGATGACATTTGAAGATTTAAAATCTGAAGTAAAAAATATAATCAAGAGGGGAGATGCTTCAGTTGATGATAGATTAACAGGTATTTGCGAGCTTCTGCAAGAGAATGTTCCGTATTATGATTGGGTTGGTTTTTATTTCAGAAATGGAAATAAAGAAGAATTAAAGTTACGCTCGTTTGCTGGAGAGCCAACAGATCATACTATTATCCCTTTTGGGAAAGGAATTTGCGGCCAAGTGGCTGTTTCTAATAGTAATTTTGTAGTACCCGATGTAAAAGCGCAAAACAATTATATTGCATGTAGCATTTTTGTAAAAGCTGAAATTGTAATTCCACTTTTTGTAAACGGGGAAAATATTGGGCAAATAGATATTGATTCGCATACTGCAGATCCATTTTCTATAGACGATGAAGAATTTTTAGAATTTGTAAATAGCCAAGTAGCTTCAATTCTAAAATAAAGCATATAATAATCTAAAAACAGCTTTAATGCTGTTTTTTTCTTTTATACAGCACAACTATTTAATGCAAATAAATTACTTTTGCACAATCCAAAAACAACACAATAACAATGAATAATTTGAAGCAAGCCAAATCGGCTTTAATTTCTGTTTTCAGTAAAGACGGATTAGAACCAATTGTAAAGAAATTAGATGAGCAAGGAGTAACAATTTACTCTACTGGAGGAACCGAGAAATTTATAAAAGATCTGGGTATAAATGTGATCCCTGTGGAAGATGTTACTAGCTATCCTTCAATTTTAGGAGGGCGTGTTAAAACATTGCATCCAAAAGTTTTTGGTGGAATTTTAAACAGACAAGATCATGATGGAGATGTTGCAGAATTAGCGCAATATGAAATTCCACAGCTTGACATTGTTATTGTAGATTTATATCCGTTTGAAAAAACGGTAGCTAGTGGAGCAAGCGAGCAAGATATTATTGAAAAAATTGATATAGGAGGAATTTCTTTAATTAGAGCTGCTGCTAAAAATTTCAAAGATGTTATTTGCGTTTCTTCTATGGAAGATTATGCAGAATTTTTGGATATTATAACAACGCAAAATGGACAAACTTCTATTGAGAATAGAAAACGTTTTGCAGCTAAAGCTTTTAATGTTTCTTCACATTATGATAGCGCAATCTTTAATTACTTCAATCAGACAGAAGAAATAGAAGCTTATAAAGTAAGCGAATCTAATGGGCAAACGTTGCGTTATGGAGAGAATCCACATCAAAAAGGATATTTCTACGGAAATATGGACGAGATGTTTGATAAACTTCATGGAAAAGAACTTTCTTATAATAATTTACTAGATGTGGATGCTGCTGTAAATTTAATGGGAGAGTTTAAAAATGATGATCCAACATTTGCTATTTTAAAACACAATAATGCGTGTGGGGTTGCAACTAGAGCAACTATAAAGGAGGCGTATGTAGATGCGTTGGCTGGAGATCCTGTTTCTGCTTTTGGAGGTATTTTAATTTCAAATACAGAAATTGATGCAGAAACTGCTGAGGAGATTCATTCTTTATTTTGTGAAGTAGTAATTGCGCCTTCATATTCTGCGCAGGCTTTAGAGGTTTTAAAGGGGAAAAAGAATAGAATCCTTTTAGTTCAAAAAGATATAGAACTTCCTAAAACAACTGTTCGTTCTTGTCTGAATGGAGTTTTGGTTCAGGAAAAAGACCTTAAAACAGATGTTTTAGAAGATATTACTTATGAGACTAACAATAAACCTACCGAAAGTGAGTTAAAGGATTTATTGTTTGCTTCTAAAATTTGTAAGCATACAAAATCTAATACAATTGTTTTTGCTAAGAACTTACAACTTTGTGCAAGTGGTACAGGACAAACAAGTAGAGTGGATGCTTTAAGGCAGGCTATTGAGAAAGCAAAATCTTTTAGTTTCGACCTTAATGGAGCTGCAATGGCTAGTGATGCTTTCTTCCCATTTCCAGATTGTGTAGAAATTGCAGATAAGGCAGGAATTACAAGTGTAATTCAGCCAGGAGGTTCCATAAAAGATCAATTAAGTATTGATTATTGTAATGAAAATAATGTTGCAATGGTGTTTACAGGAACACGTCATTTTAAACATTAATTCATTACATTTGAAAGAATTAAAACAGAAATAACCTCGCAAAGTAATTTGCGAGGTTATGAATAAAATAAACAAATAAATACCGAAATAAATATTCGGTATATTTTAGTCGCACTTTGCGGAAATAACCAGATTAATATCAGAAGAATTCATGGGATTTTTTGACTTCTTGACCGAAGAAATTGCTATAGATTTAGGAACAGCAAATACGCTAATTATTCATAACGACAAAGTGGTTGTGGATAGTCCTTCTATTGTGGCCAGAGACAGAATGACTGGAAAAATTATTGCAGTTGGTAAGGAAGCCAGTATGATGCAAGGAAAAACCCATGAAAATATAAAAACAATAAGGCCTTTAAAAGATGGTGTAATTGCCGATTTTGATGCTTCCGAAAAAATGATCAATATGTTCATTAAAGGAATTCCAGCATTAAAAAAACGTTTTTTTCAGCCTACATTGAAAATGGTTATTTGTATTCCATCAGGAATAACAGAAGTAGAAATGCGTGCTGTAAAAGAATCTGCTGAGCGTGTTAATGGAAAAGAGGTATATTTAATTCATGAGCCAATGGCTGCTGCTATTGGAATTGGATTGGATATTATGCAGCCTAAAGGAAATATGATTGTTGATATAGGTGGAGGAACTACCGAAATTGCAGTAATTGCTTTAGGAGGGATTGTTTGTGATAAATCTGTAAAAATTGCTGGAGATGTATTTACAAACGATATTATTTATTATATGCGGACTCAGCATAACTTATATGTTGGAGAAACTACTGCAGAAAATATAAAAATAGCTATTGGAGCTGCTACCGAAGATCTTGAAATTCCGCCAGAAGAAATGAGTGTTCAAGGGCGTGACCTTTTAACAGGGAAACCTAAACAAGTACAAATTTCATATAGAGAGATTGCTAAAGCTCTGGATAAATCGATTTTAAGAATTGAAGATGCGGTAATGGAAACCCTATCTCAAACGCCACCAGAATTAGCTGCCGATATTTACAATACAGGAATTTATCTTGCAGGAGGAGGTTCTATGCTTAGAGGTCTTGATAAGCGTATTTCGCAAAAAACAGATCTTCCTGTTTATATTGCCGAAGATCCATTAAGAGCGGTAGTAAGGGGTACGGGGATAGCTTTAAAAAATCTAGAGAAGTATAAACCAATCTTAATAAAATAGAATTAGTGAATGCAACAAATTGTCAATTTTTTAATAAGGAATAAGACCTTTATTACCTTTCTATTGCTTTTTGGCTTGTCGCTATTTTTTACTTTTCAGTCACATTCATATCAAAAAACTAAGTTTGTAAACTCGGCAAATTGGGTATCTGGAAAAGTATATAGTAATTCTAATAATATCTCAGATTACTTTCATTTAAAAGAGTACAACAAGCAATTAGTAGAAGAAAACTTGCGCTTGCGTAAGCGGCTTTTAAATATTGAAGATAATGCAATAGATTCTACATTTTCTTCTGATTCTTTATTTACAAATTATAATTTGTACAATGCTTCAATTATAAAAAATAGCTTTAATAAAAGGCGTAATTATTTGCTTATAAATAAAGGGAGAAATGATAGTGTAAAGCAAGATATGGGGGTAATTACTTCCAAAGGAATTGTTGGGATTATAGAGAACAATTCTAGCAATTATGCAAATGTACAATCGGTATTAAATTCGCTTTCAGAAATAAATGCATCTATAAAGAATACTAATAATTTTGGATCTTTAAAATGGAATGGAGAAGACTTTAAAACTGTTCAGTTAGTCGATATTTTACGGTCTGCTGCCATTAAAAAAGGAGATACCGTAATAACTGGCGGAATGTCAAGTATTTTCCCCAAAGGAATACCCATTGGAACCATAGAAAACTTTGATTTGGATGTTTCTCAAAATTATTATTTAATAGATGTAAAATTGTTTAACGATATGACCACGTTAGACCATGTTTATGTTATTGAAAACCTGAACAGGGATGAGATTTTAACCCTTGAAGCTTCTATCGATGAATAATACAGCTTTTGTAACCATACTTCGATTTGTGGCGCTTGTAATTTTACAGGTGGTTATTTTTAGTAATATTAACTTTTTAGGTTATTTAAATCCGTATATCTATCTACTTTTTATCATTCTATTTCCTTTTGATAAAGACAATAGGATTTTATTTATTTTTTCAGCTTTTCTTTTAGGGTTAGCAATAGATATGTTTAGTGATAGTGGTGGCGTGCATGCAGCTGCATGTGTTTTTGTAGCCTATTTTAGACCGTTAATGATGCGGTCTGTTTTTGGGGTAAGTTATGATTATCATAATATAAAGATTGAAAAAACATATTTTGGTCAGCGTATTAATTATCTCATTATCTTAATTTTAACACACCATTTTGTACTTTTCAGTTTAGAGATATTTAGTTTTGCACATATATTGCTGATTCTAAAAAAAACCTTATTTTCTGCAATATTCACCTTAATTATGTGTTTAATCTTTATCTCACTCTTTAGTAGAAAAAGTACATGAGAAAACTTCTTTTAGCATCTATTATTATTATCATCGCTATTGTTTATATAGGGAGGCTTTCTTATTTGCAATTGTTAGATAATACCAATAAAAATCCATTAAATGATACTGCAATTAATGCAGTTTATGATTACCCAGAAAGAGGGCATATTTATGATAGAAATGGGGAGTTATTGGTGGCTAATCAACCTTCTTATGATGTAATGGTTATTCCAAGAGAAGTGAAGCCGCTTGATACTCTAGAGTTTTGCGCTTTGCTTAATATTACCAAAGAAGAGTTTGAAAAAAAATATAAGAAAGCAAGAATTTATTCTCCTAGACTTCCTTCAGTATTTGTACCGCAGCTTTCTAAAAAGGAGTATGCTATTTTGCAAGAAAAAATGCGTAAATATGAAGGTTTTTATATTCAGAAACGATCTTTAAGACACTATATGACACATGTAGGGGCTAATGTTTTAGGGTATATAAGCGAAGTGAATAACCGTGATTTAAAAAAATATTCTTATTACCAATCTGGGGAGTTAATAGGTAGGCAAGGTGTGGAAGAAGAGTATGAAAATGTTTTGCGAGGAAGAAAAGGGGTGAAGTTTATTCAGAAAGATCGTTTTAATAGAGTTATTGGTCCTTATAAAGATGGTGTTTTTGATACGCTCCCTGTTCCTGGAAAGGATATCGTTTTGACGTTGGATAATGAGCTTCAGAAATATGGAGAAAAATTAATGATTCATAAGCGTGGAGGGATAGTGGCTTTGGATCCTAAAACGGGAGAAATATTGGCTTTGGTTTCTGCGCCTAGTTATGATCCAGACTTGTTAGTAGGGAGGAAGAGGTCAAAAAATTATACAGAGCTGTATTACGACTCCATTGCGAAACCCTTGTACGACCGAGGTTTGAATGCTATGTATCCGCCTGGTTCTCCATTTAAAACAGTGAATGCTTTAATTGGCTTGCAAGAAGGAGTTATAGATGAGAGTACAACTTTTACCTGTTACCATGGGTATCGCTACGGAAGAAATTCGTTTATGGGCTGCCACTGCCCATCTGGAACACGAAACAACTTAAGAAGAGGAATTGAAGCATCTTGTAATGCTTATTTTGCAAATACATACAGGCGAATTATTGAGAAGTATCCTACTTCTGCAGAAGGGATGAATGCTTGGGAGAAGCATGTAGAAAGTTTTGGATTAGGAAATTATCTAGGATATGATCTTCCAACGGGTCAATCTGGTAAAATTCCAGATGCAGATTATTATAACAGCGTATATGGAGAAAGACGATGGTTTGCAACAAATACATTGTCTAACGCTATTGGACAAGGGGAGGTTTTGTCTACCCCAATTCAGTTAGCAAATTTAACGGCTACTATTGCAAATAGAGGGTATTATTATACGCCACATATTATCAAAGAAATAGAAAATGATACCATACCAAATAAATTTTTAGAAAAACATCAAACCACAATTGATACTAAAAATTTTGAGCCTGTAGTGCAGGGGATGTATGATGTTTATAATAAGGGAACAGCAAGCTTGCTTAGAATTCCAGGGATTAATATTGCTGGAAAAACAGGGACTGCGGAGAATTTTACAAAAATAGAAGGAGAAAGAGTACAGCTCACAGACCATTCTATATTTGTAGCTTTTGCACCAGTAGAAGATCCTAAAATAGCTATAGCTGTTTTTGTTGAAAATGGATATTGGGGGAGTAGATGGGCTGGTAGAATTGCTAGTTTAATGATAGAAAAATATGTAAAAGGCGAAATTACCAGAACAGATATGGAGAATTATCTTTTAAAAGGTAGTTTGGAAGAAGAATATGCTAAGCCACTAAGTGGAGAATCGTTTAGGATAAACGATGGAAAAACATTTGTTAAATGGCCAGAAAAAGAAGTTATAAAGCAACCTACTAAAAAACCTTTGCCTTAAATGAGTGATTTTTTAAAAAAAGTAGACTGGTTTAGTATTCTGCTGTATGCATTATTGGTTTTTATTGGTTGGTTAAATATTTATTCCGCTTCTTTTACTGGGGAGTTAGGGAGTGTTTTAAATGCTGAAACTTATTACGGGAAGCAATTAGTGTTTATAATTGTAAGCTGCGTCCTCATTGTCCTTATTTTATCTGTAGAAGCTAAATTTTACGAACGGTTTTCTAGTATTATTTATTTGGTTTCGTTGCTATCTTTATTAGGGCTCTATGTTTTTGGGAAAAATGTAAATGGAGCAACTTCTTGGTATGCAATTGGAGGGATGACGCTTCAGCCGTCTGAGTTTGCTAAAGCTGCAACAGCTTTGGCATTGGCTAAATTTTTAAGTGATATACAAACCGATATTCAGAACCCTAAAGACTTATTTAGAGCTTTTATTATTATAAGTTTACCAGCATTACTTATCATTCCGCAGCCAGATCCTGGAAGTGCATTAGTCTATGCTGCTTTCTTTTTTGTATTGTATCGAGAAGGGTTACATCCAATGTATCTTTTAGTGGGATTGTTTGTTGTTGTTTTATTTGTGTCCACGCTACTTTATGGTACTATCTGGGTGTTTTTGGGTTGTGCATTGTTGTTAGGGTTGGTTTATTATTTCTCTAAAAAGAAAAAGAAAAAAGTATCTATTCCTCAGCTAACAATTATTTTAATTATAGCTACTGCTTTTTCGTATTCTGTTAATTTTATATACAATAGTGTTTTTGAGCAACGACACAGAGACCGTTTTAGTTTGTGGTTACGACTAGAAGACGATCCTCTGAAACTTAATCAGATTAGAAAAACTATTGGGTATAATACGTACCAATCGGAATCTGCTATTGGTTCTGGAGGTTTTATGGGGAAAGGATTTTTAGAAGGAACAAGAACCAAAGGAAACTTTGTCCCAGAACAACATACCGATTATATTTTTAGTACAGTTGGAGAAGAGTGGGGTTTTGTAGGAACATCTGCAGTTATTCTATTATTTTCGATGCTTATTCTAAGGTTGTTGTTTTTGGCAGAACGCCAAAAATCTGCTTTCAGCAGAATATATGGTTATTCTGTAGCATCTATCATCTTTTTTCACTTTGCAATTAATGTAGGAATGGTAATTGGTTTGTTGCCTACTGTAGGAATTCCATTGCCGTTTTTTAGCTATGGAGGGTCAGGTCTGCTAGGATTTACCGTGCTTTTATTTATCTTTTTGAAACTAGACGCTAATAGAATTAACGAGTGGATGTAGGTTAATTTTGCATGAACACAACAATTGGGAATGATCCAAAATAAGCGTACAATAAAAGTCTATAAAAATAAAAAACCCTTGAAAATCAAATGATTAACAAGGGTTTTTGTACTCGAGGCGGGACTTGAACCCGCACGGACATTACTGCCCACTGGATTTTAAGTCCAGCGTGTCTACCAATTCCACCACTCGAGCGAAATATTATTTAGAGCGAAAACAATTCTGAGTATTCTCAGAAAGCTTCTAACATTTTCAATTTGTCATTCGCTCATTTTATTGAGCGAAAAACGGGATTCGAACCCGCGACCTCAACCTTGGCAAGGTTGCGCTCTACCAACTGAGCTATTTTCGCATTAGTTTAAATAAATAAAAGAACACTTGGTCTTTGTAGCGCTCAGTATCTCTCTGATTGCGGATGCAAATTTAATATAATTCTATAAAAACCAAAGCTTTTTTTGAAAAAGAATTCAATTTATTTTTTAACTGCCACAGTATCTACTTCTTAACAAGCATTCTTTTTATCTCATTTAGCTTCATTAATGCTTCTACAGGGGTTAATGTGTCTATATCGGTATGCAGAATTTCTTCTTTTATGTTTTGTAAAAGTGGATCGTCTAAATTAAAAAAGCTCAATTGCATTTCATTTTGAGATGCTTTTAGGTTATCGGTAAGCTCTTCACTGCTATGAGATTTTTCTAATTTCTTTAAGATTTTATTAGCTCTATGAATTACCTGTTGTGGCATTCCAGCCATTTTTGCTACATGGATTCCAAAGCTGTGCTCGCTCCCTCCTGGGATTAATTTCCGAAGAAAAAGAACATTGTCTTTTAATTCTTTTACAGAGACATTGTAGTTTTTTATTCTAGAAAAGGTTTCGGTCATTTCATTGAGCTCATGGTAATGTGTAGCAAAAAGTGTTTTTGCTTTCCCTGGGTGCTCATGGATATATTCGGCAATTGCCCAAGCAATCGAAATCCCATCATAAGTACTGGTTCCTCTTCCTATTTCATCTAAAAGAATTAAACTGCGCTCAGAAAGGTTGTTTAGAATAGATGCGGTTTCATTCATTTCTACCATAAAAGTAGATTCGCCTAAAGAAATATTATCACTAGCGCCAACGCGTGTAAATATTTTGTCTACAATTCCAATTCTAGCTTTCTCGGCAGGGACAAAACTTCCCATTTGTGCTAATAAAACAATAAGTGCTGTTTGACGTAAAATAGCCGATTTACCACTCATATTTGGTCCCGTAATCATAATTATTTGCTGCTCGTCCCTGTTAAGGATTACATTATTGGTAATATATGCTTCTCCTAGTGGGAGTTGCTTTTCTATTACAGGGTGTCTTCCTTCTTCTATTTCTAAATCATAAGAATCGTCCATTTCTGGAAGCACATAATTATTCTCCTTTGCCAATTGTACAAATCCACATAAACAATCTAATTGCGCTATTAAAATTGCGTTTGTTTGTACAGATTGTATGTAAGAATGCATCCAAGTAACCAATTGAGTGAATATTTGCTGTTCTAAGATTGCAATTTTCTCCTCAGCTCCTAAAATTTTAGCCTCATATTCTTTAAGTTCCTCCGTTATATAGCGTTCGGCATTTACCAAGGTTTGCTTCCGTATCCACTCTTCTGGAACTTTGTCTTTGTGGGTGTTTCTTACTTCTATATAATATCCAAAAACATTATTGCTTGCAATTTTTAACGACGAAATTCCTGTGCGTTTCATCTCACGCTCCAACATGCTGTCTAAGTAATCTTTTCCTGAAAATGCTAGTTTACGGAGTTCGTCTAACTCTTCAGAAAAACCAGTGGCAATAGCATTCCCTTTATTAATATTTACTGGCGCTTCTTCGTGTAGGGTTTGTTCAATGCGCTCTCGTAAAACATCACAAGCGTTTAGTCGGTCGCCAATAACTTTCAAGGCATCGTTATTGCTTTTTGCAGCTTCTTTTTTTATTGGAACAATGGCGTTTAAGGAATTCTTCAAAAGCACAACCTCACGCGGATTAATTTTTCCTGTAGCTACTTTAGAAATCAATCGCTCTAAATCGCTTATCTGCTTTATTTGGGTTTTAAAACCATTAATAATTTCATCGTTTTCAGAAAGGTATTGTACAATTTGATGGCGTTGTCTTATTTTGTCAATACTCTTTAAGGGTAAGGCAAGCCATCTTTTTAATAGGCGTCCTCCCATTGGAGAAATTGTTTTGTCAATTACATCAAGTAAGGTCACCGAATTTGCAGTTGGTGCTTGGTACAATTCTAAATTTCTAATGGTAAACCTATCCATCCACACATACTCTTCTTCTGCAATTCTGCTAATAGTAGTAATATGCTGTAATTTGTTATGTTGAGTTTCCGACAAATAATGTAAAGCAACTCCAGCAGCAATACTCCCATGCTGTAGATGATCTATTCCGAAGCCTTTTAAAGATTTGGTTTGAAAATGATTGTTAAGCGTTTCTTGGGTATAATCTTCTTGGAAAATCCAATCTTCCATAAAAAAAGTATGGAATTCTTTTCCAAAACTCGACAAGAATTCAGTTTTATGCTTTTTAGAAATTAAAACCTCACTCGGACTAAAGTTCTGGAGTAATTTGGCAATGTACTCTTCATCTCCTTCCGCAGTTAAGAATTCTCCAGTAGAAACATCTAGAAAAGCAATTCCCAACATTTTTTTTCCGAAGTAAATAGCGCTTAAAAAGTTGTTAGATTTTGCATTAAGAATATCATCATTCAAAGCAACTCCAGGTGTTACCAATTCCGTAACCCCTCTCTTAACAATGGTTTTGGTTTGTTTTGGGTCTTCTAGCTGGTCGCAAATTGCTACTCGTTTCCCAGCTTTCACCAATTTTGGTAAATAGGTGTTTAAAGAATGGTGTGGAAAGCCCGCCAACTCTGTTCTATCACCGCCGTTGTTTCGGTGGGTAAGTACAATGCCTAAAATTTTGGCAGTAACAACAGCATCTTCGCCAAAAGTTTCATAAAAATCGCCCACCCTAAAAAGCAATAATGCATCTGGGTATTTCGCTTTAATAGTATTGTACTGGCCCATTAAGGGGGTCGTTTTTTTCTTCTTTGCTGTTGCCAAATCTCAAAAATTAGGTTCTTTAGCGAAAGTATTATATTTTACCTTTTTATACCATTTTTAGCGCTATTGATTATGAACAACTTTTGTTAATCTCTCATCAAGGGTTTAATTTCCTAGCGCTTGTTCTGAGTTTACCGAAGTGTTTTACCTCTAAATGGATTAGATTATTTTTTATTAATGTCCTAGTAAAATACAAGACCGCTTCGCTATAAAAAGGAAGAACAAAGACTAAATATTAACTACCACAAAATAAGTAGCTTAAAGAGATAACATTTCAAAAATCCTCTTTTTATTCATTTTTATTAATAGCAAGGGGGCTATTTTTAAAACTCCAATCAACTACCTCTTTGGTTTGCCTTAAGGGAGTTTACTTTCTTTTTGGAGCATTTTTAACCGTCTCCCATTAAAATCTGTTTCCTGCTTTTGCCACTACACGGTAGTTGGCTCAATCAGGGCTAGCTGCTTTCGTTTTTTTGTACAGCGAGAATCCCTACTTTTGCGGAAAATAATTTAGCATGCGAAAATTAAAAAATAACGAGCTCGACCGATTAAATGTAGAAGAATTTAAAGAGTCTAAAAAAACACCTTTAATTATAGTTCTAGATAATATCCGTAGTTTAAATAATATAGGGTCTGTTTTTAGAACCGCCGATGCTTTTTTGATTGAAAAAATATATCTCTGTGGCATTACAGCTACTCCGCCGCATAAAGATATTCATAAAACAGCCTTAGGAGCTACAGAGAGTGTTGCTTGGGAGTATGTTGAAGATACTGTTGCACTAGTCGAAAGACTAAAAGATGATGGGGTAATTACTGTGGCTATTGAGCAAGCAGAAAATGCTACAATGTTGAACGATTTTAAGGTTTCTTCAGATAAAAAGTATGCTTTAATTTTTGGGAATGAAGTAAAGGGAGTAATGCAAAAAGTGGTTTCTTCGGTAGCTAATGTTGTAGAAATTCCGCAATTCGGAACCAAACATTCTTTAAACATTTCGGTAAGTGCAGGAGTAGTGGTATGGGATTTGTTTGCTAAGCTTAGTAGATAAAAAAAGGATCCGAAATAAGTCGAATCCTGGTAAATATATTAAGTAAAGTTAGCTAGTTTCTTTTTGAAAATCTGATACGAATTAAGCGAACCTTGACGAGAAATCCAAAAAAAAGAGTAATAAACTTTCTTGAAATTAACAGATAACCCTAAAATTCATGTATTTTATCGATGATGAATTGGTAGTCGTTTTTATTTTGTAAAAAATCTAATTCTGAAATGTCAATAATTAATGGGTTTACTCCTGGGTGTGTTTTAATAAAATCTAAATATCCATTATTTATTTCTTCTAGATAATTAGGAGGAATACTTTGTTCATAGCTACGTCCTCGTTTTTTGATATTTTGTAAAAGCCTTTCCGTATTTTGATGTAAGTAAATGTATACATCTGGTTTTACAACTTCTTTATACATAAAATTAAAAACCTTACGATAAAGCATAAATTCATCTTCCTGTAGCGTTACCTTAGCAAAAATAAGCGATTTAAAGATGTCGTAATCGCTAACCATAAAGCTTTTAAATAAGTCAGGGTGAGAAGTGTCGTCTGTAAATTGTTGGTATCTATCGGCTAAAAAAGACATTTCTAAAGGAAAAGCATACCTATTTCTGTCTTCGTAAAACTTAGGTAAAAACGGATTGTCAGCAAAGCGTTCTAAAATAAGTTTACCATTAAAATCTTCTGCAATTTTATTGGCAAGGGTAGTTTTTCCTGCTCCGATATTCCCCTCAATAGCAATAAAATTGAATTTTGAAAAATCTTTTTTAGAGAGTGTAATCTCCAAATTTGTTTTATCTAGTTCACTATCATCTTCACAAATATCGAGCAATTCAATAATGCTTTTTTCTAAAATAGGATGAATTTTTCCTGGAGCAATATCGGCAAGGGGTTGCAAAACAAACTTCCGTAAATGTAAATGTGGATGTGGAACAATGAGGTCGGGTTCATCAATAATAGCGTCTTCATAAAATAAAATATCTAAATCGATGGTGCGAGCTGAATATCCTTCCGTTTGTGTACGAATTCTCCCCATTGTCTTTTCTATCTGAAGTAAACAATCTAAAAGTTCTTGAGGTTGAAGTTCCGTATCAATTCCAATACAGATATTATAGAAATCCTCACTTTCAAACCCCCATGCTGGAGTTTGATAAATGGGAGAACAGGAAATTACGTTTCCAGCTTTTTCTTTAAGAAGCTGAATAGTCTGATTGAGATTTTTAAATTTATCTCCTAAGTTACTTCCTGCGGAGAGGTATGTGCGTTTGTAGTGAATCATATGAAGGCACAAAATTAACGAAAACAAACAGGACGAAACAGATAAAAAAAGATTTAATTCATTTCAACATTTCAATCCTCTGGTGTTTTTTTAATCCCTCATTGAGGGTTTTATTCCCCAGAGCCTGTTCTGAGTATATCGAAGTGTTCTAGGTCGAAATGTATTAAATTATTTTTCTTTGAATACCTCGTAGACTTGCCTCGAGGTAGTTGATTTACCTCTAAAATATATAAAGAATTTTGGCTGTTAGCTTCTATAAAAGTCTAGAGGGAAGGAAGAAAAGGATTTATTTGTGAATTCGGGACAAGAAGTTTTAGTCTTTTGCAGGCCTCTAAATCTTTAAGTAATGAGTGGTTTAGTATATTAAAGTAAGCCAAAATATTTTTTCTTTTGTAGGGAGATTTCATACAGATAAACTATATTGCTTCGGTATTAAAATCTTGAATAAACAACAACATTAATTTAATTTATAAATGAAATTTTTAAGGAATCTCTTAGCGGCAATATTAGGAACGCTTATCGCTTTAGGAATTATTATTATGTTTTTTGTAGTTATTGCTGCGGTTGCAGGGAGCGGAGAAGAGCAAATAACGGTAAAAAATAATTCTGTTTTAGAAATAGCTTTTAATGAGCCATTGAAAGATTATGGTGGTAAATATGAGTTTACCGATATAGATTATAAATTTGAAGAATACAATGGGTTAAATAATGTTTTATTAGCCATAAATAAAGCCGCATCTGACGATAAAATTAAGGGAATTAGTATTCATAATTCTTTTATAACTACAGGAGCTGCAAATACAAGAACCATTAGAGAGGCTATTAAAAAGTTTAAGGAATCTGGGAAATTTGTATATGCTTATGGAGATATTTACCTTCAAAAGGATTATTATTTAGCTTCCGTAGCAGATTCTGTGTTTTTAAATCCAACTGGAAACCTTGATTTCAGAGGACTTTCTTCTGAAGTTTTGTACTTGAAAGATTTGCAAGAAAATTCAGGAATAAAAATGGAAGTAATTCGCCATGGAAAATATAAAAGTGCTGTAGAACCTTATTTAAACAATGAAATGAGCGAAGCTAATAGAGAGCAAATTTCAGAACTTTTAGAATCGGTTTGGGGGACATATTTAAATGATATTTCTAATAGTAGAAATATAGAAGCGTCACAATTAGATGTTTTTGCGGATGAGTTAGCAACAAGAACTCCAGAGCTTGCATTGCAGAATAAGTTTGTTGATGGGTTGCGTTATATAGATCAGTATAATGGATTGTTGAGAAATGAGATGAACCTCCAAAACAAGGATGAAATTAACAAGATTAATATTCTAGATTATGCAGAATATGCTTCTAAAAAAGTAAGAACTGCTGGAAAGGATAAAATAGCAGTAATTTATGCACAAGGAGAAATTGGATATGGGAAAGGAAACGATAATTATATTGGACAAGAAACCATATTTAAATCTTTAAAAGCAGCAAGAGAAGACGATAAGGTAAAAGCTATTGTAATGCGTATTAATTCTCCCGGAGGGATGGCTTTAACTTCTGATATTATTTGGAGAGAAATTCAAGTTACCAAAAAAGTAAAACCTGTAATTGTTTCTATGGGGAATTTAGCGGCTTCTGGAGGTTATTATATGGCAGTAGCTGGAGATAAAATTTTTGCTGAACCTTCTACAATTACTGGTTCTATTGGAGTTTTTGCTACCATTCCAAATGTTAGTAAACTTGCCGATAAATGGGGGATTAATGCGGAACAGGTTAATACCAATAAAAACTCAACTACGTATAGTTTATTCGAATCTGATAACGAAAGTTTTAAAAACTATGCAAAAGAAGGAATAGAAGATTTTTATCAAACTTTTTTAAAGCGTGTAGCAGAAGGTAGAAAGATGGAAGTTGCAGCGGTAGACAGTGTTGCGCAAGGAAGAGTTTGGACTGGAATCCAAGCTAAAGAACGTGGACTAGTAGACGAAATTGGTGGCTTGGAAGATGCAATTTCTTATGCTGCAGAATCAAATAATGTGAGCGAATATTCGGTTAAAAACTTCCCAGTTTACGAAACAAGTATTGAGGAGTTATTACAAGGGTTTTCTGGTCTTGGCTTTGTAAAGAGCAAAGAGGAATTATTGAAAGAGGAGTTAGGAGAAGAAATATATAATATCATTCAGCAAATGAAAACGATGACAAATCAAAAAGGATTGCAAGCTAGAATGCCGTTTGAAATGAATATAAAATAATTGATGACTCAAAAAGATAAGAAGTTAGCATTTAAAATATACCTTTATTTAGGAGCGTTGTTTATAACCTCGCTGGTAGTGTCGAATCTTATTTTTCAAAAGTTCTTTTATTGGTATCCTTTTGGAGAAACTAAAATTTTTGGTGCTTCCTTGTTTGAAATTTCTGTCGGTATTTTACCTTATCCGATTACGTTTTTAATTACCGATTTAATTTCCGAAATCTACGGACAGAAAAAAGCAAACCAGGTGGTGACAGCGGGAATATTTGCTTCAATTTTTTCAATGGGAATTATTTTAATTGCAGAAAAAGTTCCTGCTTTAAAAACATCGCCAATTCAAGATGATACTTTTACACATGTTTTTGCGCTTTCTCCAATAGCAGTGTTAGCGTCTATGATTGCGTATTTGTTTGCACAATATATAGATATTACTATTTATCATTTCTGGAAAAAAATGACGAAAGGGAAATACCTTTGGTTGCGAAATAACTTCTCAACTTTTACCTCTCAATTTATAGATACCTTTACTGTTGTTTTTTTATTGTGCGTTTTTAAGGTTTTACCTTGGGAATTATTTTATGGCTTAGTAGTAAGCGGATTTTTATTTAAAGTACTAATAGCTATAATAGATACACCTTTTCTGTATTTATTTGTAGCTCTTTTCAGAAAAAGATTTCATTTAAAAGTAGGAGAGGAAATTGATTTAGAAATATAGGTTTTTAAATAAAATAATATTGTTGTCTGATAAAAGTTAACGGAATTTATTGAACTCCACTTATATCAAGGTTCAAATGGGTTTTTCAAAATAGACCCTTTGTTATTAATAAAAATGAATAAAAAGAGGATTTTTGAAATGTTATTTCTTTAAGCTACTTATTTTGTGGTAGTTAAGATTTAGTCTTTGTTCTTTTTTCTTATAGCGAAGCGGTCTTGTATTTTTACTCGGACATTAATGATAAAATAATATTGCGAATTAAACCCTCTATGAGTTTAGGTAATCCTTATCTAGCTTGCATCCGTATATATTTTTAAAAGATTAAACTTTTATTAAAGTGTAACCATTTATAAAAAATTTACTCCATTTTTGTAATGAACTCATCTTGACTTTTATGTTTAAGCAAAAAATAGTCAAGATGAGTTCAATAAAACAAAATCAAGAAAAAGATAATTGTACATATGAAAAAAATACTTAAAATTATAGGAATAGTAATAGCGCTGTTGGTAGTTTTTTTAATAGCTGCTCCTTTTTTGTTTGAAGGGAAGATTATTGAAATGGTTAAAAACACAGTGAATAAAAACATCAATGCAAAATTTGATTTTGCAGATGCCGACGTTAGTTTAATTCGCAATTTCCCGAATGCTTCTGTTACGGTTGAAGATATGAGTTTAATAAATAATGCTCCCTTTGAAGGCGATACTTTGGTCTTTGCAAAAAAAGCCAACATTAGTGTGCCGTTTATGCAAATATTTAATAAAGAAGGCGAGCCTTACTCTATAAATTCTTTTACTATAGATGGAGCTGTTGTAAATGTTTTGGTTGATAAAGATGGGAATGCAAATTATGATATTGCAAAAGAAACCGCTGCGTCTACTTCTTCTAATACAGCAACTAAATCAGACTCTACTCCAGATGAATCTGCTCCAGAAGCTTCAAATAATAATGTTTCTTTTTCGGTTCAGAAGTATGAAATTACCAATTCTCGAATTAAGTATTTTGATGAAAAAGGAAAGATGTATTTTGAATTAGATAGTTTGAACCATTCTGGAAATGGAGACCTTTCAGCTGTAAAATCTGAATTGGATACCGAAACAAGTGCACTAATATCTTTTGATATGGATAGTGTAAATTATTTCAATAGAAATGCTATTAACTTAGATGCTAAATTGGGAATTGATTTAGCCGAAAATAAATATACTTTTTTAGAAAATAAAGCAATAATTAATCAATTAGAGCTAGTTTTTGATGGTTTTGTTAAGTTAAATGATGATAATCAAGAGGTAGATATTTCTTTTAAAACACCTTCTTCAGACTTTAAAAATTTCTTGGCTGTAATTCCAAAAGAATATTCAAAAGATATTGCTAATGTACAAACCACGGGAGATTTTGTAGTTGAAGGAAAATTAAATGGAGTGGTAGACGAAACACATATTCCTGCTTTTAATATAGCAATTACTTCCAATAATGCATCGTTTAAATATCCTGATTTATCACAAGCGGTTACCAATATTACTATTGATACCAAAATAGCAAATGAAACAGGATTACTTGAAAATACGTATGTAGACATTAATAAGCTTACTTTTAAAATTGCGCAAGATGTGTTTAGTGCCAATGCCAATATTAAAAATATTATGGGGAATCCATTAGTGAATGCAAACTTAAAAGGACGTATTAATCTTGCGAATCTTTCTAATGCATATCCTATGCCTGAAGATTTAAACTTAAGCGGGATTTTAGATGCAAATCTAAGTACAGCTTTTGATATGCAGTCTATTGAAAACGAACGATATGAAAACACCAAAAATAGTGGGTCTTTAGGACTCAAAGATTTTGAATTTACATCTGAAGAGATGAAAAATCCAGTCCAAATTTCTAATGCTGCAATTACTTTTAATACGCAAAATGTTTCTTTAAATGCTTTTGAAGCCAAAACTGGAAAGACTGATTTATCTGCAAAAGGTTCTATTGAGAATCTATTAGGCTATATGTTTAATAAGGAAACATTGAAAGGGAATTTTACACTAAATTCCAATACGTTTGCAGTTAACGATTTTATGATGGAAAGTACAGAAGCTACTCCCTCTGAAAAACCAAAAAGTGAACAAGGTTCTTCTGATAAAAAACAAACAGAACAACCAAAAAATACAGCTACGACGGGGAAAGAAGAAATAAAAATACCATCGTTTCTAGATGCAACAATTGCTGCGAAAGCAAATACAGTAATTTATGACAATCTTACGCTTAAAGAGGTGTCGGGGACATTAATTGTTCGGGATGAAACGGTGACTTTAAAAGACTTAAATTCTAGTTTATTTGGCGGGAAAATAGCTGTTAATGGCTCTGTTTCAACCAAAAATGAAACGCCTACTTTTAATATGGATTTAGGAATGAAAAGTTTTAATATAGCGGAGTCTTTCCAAGGATTAGAAATGTTACAAGCTATTACTCCAATTGCAAATGCTTTGCAGGGGGTGTTAAATTCTAACTTCTCTATAAAAGGAAATTTAAATAACGATTTTACTCCAAATTTGAATTCGGTTTCTGGAAATGCCTTAGCTGAAGCTATTGTAAGTGGTTTCGATCCAGAAAAAGGAAAGATGTTGAGCGCTTTAGGGAATCGTTTAGAATTCTTAAACTTTGAAGAAGGAGAGACAAAAGATATTAAAACAACCCTTACTTTTGAAGATGGAAAGGTGAATGTAAAACCTTTCAATTTAAAATATAAAGATATTGATATCCAAGTAGCCGGGAGTCATGGATTTGATAAATCTATAAATTATGATGCCACTTTTGAAGTCCCTGCAAAATATTTAGGGAAAGATGTAAATAATTTGATTGCAAAATTAAATGATGCAGATGCTCAAAATATTACGGTTCCAGTAAAAGCAACAATTGGAGGTACATATAACAGTCCAACTGTAAACACCAATTTAAGTGCAACAGCTACTGAGCTTACTAAGAAGTTAGTGGATATGCAAAAGGACAAGTTGCTAAACCAAGGAAGTGATAAAGTTAAAGATGCAATTAACGACTTTCTAGGGGGAAGTAAACCAGCGGATACAACAGCTGTAGGAAAGGAAGCTGCTCAAAAGCAGGATTCTGTTAAGAAAGATAAAATTAAAAATGCCGCCGACGATTTAATAAAAGGATTGTTTGGTAAAAAGAAGGACACCACAAAAACAAATTAGAGATACTGAAAGTCGACGATTTTACGGTGTATGGCAATAAAAAAATGTTGTTGGTCTAATTGATTTTATAATATAAATATAAAATTGAAATTTAGGATAGTAATAAAAGGACACTAAGGTGTCCTTTTTAGTTTTCATTAATATACAGAATATGTATTTTTCTTTTAAAAAGAGTCTTGTCGGATTTTTAGTTTTTTTACTGTTAAGTGGCGTGTCTGCTCAACAGAAAATGGTTGTGCCGAAATCTTATATCGCTCATAAAACTTCAGAAAGTATAAGCATTGATGGAAAAGGAGAGGAAGCTTCTTGGGGAAGTGCAAAATGGACCTCAGACTTTATAGATATTGAAGGGGCAAAAAAACCACGTTATCAAACGCGTGTTAAAATGCTTTGGGATGAAAAATATTTATATTTCTATGCTGAATTAGAAGAGCCACATGTTTGGGCAACATTAAAACAGCGCGATACCATTATATTTTATAATAATGATTTCGAAATTTTTATAGACCCCGATGGCGATACATACAATTATATGGAATTTGAGATGAATGCCTTAAATACTTTATGGGATTTATATCTAACAAAACCTTATAGAGAAGGAGGGAAAGTAATAGATAACTGGGATATAAAGGGTATTAAAACTGCGGTTCATATTAATGGAACCATAAATAATGCTTCAGATATTGATAAAGGCTGGAGTATTGAAATTGCAATGCCTTGGACTTCTTTAATAGAAGCTGGGGATAATAAAATTCCAGTAGACAATTATTGGAGAATAAACTTCTCAAGAGTTAATTGGGATTATCAACTAAATCAAGACATATATCAACGAAAACAAGGAGCTAACGGAAAATATCTTCCAGAATATAATTGGGTTTGGTCTCCGCAATGGGTTGTAAATATGCATGAGCCAGAGTGGTGGGGATATGTATATTTTTCTTCAGAAGAAAGAGAAAATTCTAAAGATGAATTTATAGTTCCTTCAGATGAAAAAATAAAGTTAGAACTCTACAATTTATATAGAAAGCAAAAAGAATATCAACGTAAAAACGGGGCTTGGATAGAATCTTCTCAAAAATTAATTACAAACCCTATTGTTATTGAAGGGAAAGAAATTGAAGTGATGCTAGAAGCTCATAGTCAAGGATGGAATCTTATCGTTGATAGTCCGTTTACAGATAAACAATTAATTCTCAGTGAAGACGGCGCATTTAAAACCAAAACTAATAACTAAACCACTATACTATGAAATTATTAAAATTAGCTATCCTTACAATGCTCTTTGTGTTTGTTTCTTGTAGCGAAAAGAAAGAGGTTAAAAGAGATAAGGAGATTAAACAAGTTGAGACTTCTAAAGAAGAAAAGGATTTTAAATATTGGACATGGACAACTGCAAATGCTCAGCGTGCAGACACCTCCTACCAGAGAGAGTTTGCTAAGTATAAATCTAACGGAATTGATGCGGTTTTAATTAATACAAATACAGATCCGAAGCTTTTAGAACGTTTAACACCAATAGCAACCAAAGAAGGCTTAGAGGTACATGCATGGATTATGGCGATGAATCGTCCTGGAGATTCTGTAGCATTACAACATCCAGATTGGTATGCTGTAAGTAGAGAAGGGAAATCGTGTTTTGATACCCGCCCTTATGTAGATTACTATCAATGGATGTGTCCAACCCGAAAAGAATCTCGTGGCCATGTACTAGATTTAGTTGAAGGTTTGGCAAAAGTAGAGGGGGTTGCAAGTGTGCATTTGGATTACATACGGTATTCTGATATTTTTCTACCAATAGGATTATTACCAAAATATAATTTAAAACAAGAAGTTGAATTACCAGAATTTGATTTTTGTTATTGTGATGTTTGTGTTGCTGAATTTGAGAAAATTCATCACAAAAACCCAAGAGATTTTGAAAATCCAGCTATTGATATGGAATGGAAGCAGTTTCGATTAAACAAAGTTAAAGCTGTGGTAGACGATGCCTATAAAATTGCTCATAAATACAACAAAAAGCTTACTGCAGCAGTATTTCCCTATCCTGAAATGGCAGATCATATGGTTCGTCAGCGTTGGGATAAATGGGATATTGATATGGTATTACCTATGATTTATAATAATTTCTATAATGAAGAAATAGATTGGATAGGATTTGCAACTGGGCAGGGAGTTAAAGACCTTGAAGGAATGAATACAGAGCTACACACAGGAGTTTTTGTTCCTACGATGTCTGCAGAAGATGTTTCCACAGCTATTAAATTAGCAAAAGATAATGGTGCAAAGGGAATTTCTTTCTTTGATGGGAATGCCCTAACAGAAGCACAATTTAAAGCAATTAAGGCTTCAAAATAGATTAATAAGTTTTACACATAAAATAGTAATAGTAAAAGACTCTTGAATTTTTCAAGGGTCTTTTTATTTTTCAATAATAGTAAATCCTCAAAATATACCCTTTCTTATTTTATCAATTTCATTCATAATAAAGTTTTTTGAGAATTGGTTAATTTTTTATTTTTTCAATATTTTTTTATGTTAATTTTTTATTAAATCTAATACATTTGATAGGGACTAGTTGTTGAACTAAAGCTCAATTATTTGATAAGCAATTAATTATAAAAGTGTTTATTACTTATATAAACATATGAGTATAAACTGAAAGTCTCGTTTTTAATGTTGTTTGTTGCTTATTGAATGTTGTTTGTCGAAATATTTTCATCTTAATTAAGCTTTTTTTAACATTTAGTAAACTTATTGTTAATTCACTTGTGTTTTAACAATTTTTCAATCAACAAACTTAAAAATATAATTTATGCGTAAAAAACTATTACCTATTTTGGTGTTTGCGTTTCTTTTATTCAGTAATGTATTACTGGCGCAAGAAAAAACTGTATCAGGTACAGTCACAGATGGTGATGACGGAATGCCATTGCCAGGTGTAACCGTAGTTGTGAAAGGTACAAGTAATGGAACCTCTACAGATTTTGATGGGAATTTCACTCTAGATGGTGTAGCACAAGATGCAACATTAGTAATTACAATGATAGGATATTCCTCTCAAGAATTAAATACAACTGGAAAAACCAATTTTACCATTTCCATGAGTGTAGATGCTCAGCAATTAGATGAGGTAGTTGTAACATCTTTAGGTTTAACTAGAGATAAAAAATCCTTAGGATATTCTGTTACCGAATTAGACGGAGAGAGTGTTTCTTTAGTAAAAGAGTCTAACGTAGCTAGTTCTTTAGCAGGTAAAGTAGCTGGGGTTGTAGTTACCAAATCTACTTCTGGAGTAGGAGGTGGAACTAGAGTTGTTATTCGTGGAAATAATTCTATTACAGGGAACAATCAACCTTTATATGTTGTTGATGGGGTGCCAATAGATAACACTTCTTTAGCAACTTCTAATGGAGCTGAATATTCTGTTCCAGATTTAGGAAATGGAATCTCGGATATAAATCCAGACGATATAGAAAGTATGTCGATATTAAAAGGACCAAATGCAGCAGCACTTTATGGGTCTAGAGCTAGTAATGGGGTTATTATTATAACAACCAAAAGTGGAAGAAGAACAAAAGGACTTGGAGTTTCTTATACCTCTAGTGCTACTTTTGATACTCCTTTAGTATTACCAGAATACCAAAATCAATTCGGAAGAGGTAATAATGGGAATTTTCCTCAGGTAGATTCTACAGCAGGTTTGGCAACACAAGTAAATTCAGTAACTAGCAATGGTGGATCATGGGGTCCAAGATTTGATGGTTCTCAACGTCTTGAATTTGATGGAACAATGAAGCCATATTCTGCACAGCCAAATAATGTAAAAGATTTTTTTGAAACCGGATCAAGTATGGTTAATACTTTGGCTTTAACAGCTGGTTCAGAAAAAGCAACAGTACGTTTTTCTTATACAAATTCTGACTTAGAATCAATCTTACCAAACTCTAATGTAAAACGTAATAATTTTAATTTAAGAGGTACAGCAAATCTTTCTGATAAATTATCTTTAGATGCTAAAATCACTTATTTTTTACAGGATGCTAAAAATAGACCAACTCAAGGAACAGAAGGAGTTGTTGCTTATGTGTATCCTTTAGCAAGAAATATTGATGTTAATGATTTAAAGAATTATCAAGATTTAGAAAATCCAATAGATCCTACCAATCCATATAGAGTTATTGCTCCAACATCTTCAGGTGGAAACCCATATTGGATGTTAGAAAACGATTATAATGGAGATACAAGAACCCGTGTTACTGGATTTGCAAAATTAGAATATAAATTTACAGATTGGTTATCTGCTTTTGCTAGAGTTGGTACAGATGCAGTTCAACAAGATACTGAGGCATATGAAGCAACTGGACATCACTTTTTTCCTGATGGAAGAATCCGTTTTAGTAAAAATGATAGAACAGAAACAAATTACGATTTCTTATTAATGTTTAATAAAGATGTAGGAGGGAACTTTAATATTTCTGCAAATGCAGGAGGGAACATGAGACATTCTACATTTATTTCTTCTTCTACAAATGGATATGATTTTAAGATTCCAGGAAAGTATTTTTTAGATAATACAGATGGTTCTCAACTTACAGCAACACAGTCAGATTTAATAGAAAAAAGGGTTAACTCGGTTTATGGATCTACATCATTTTCTTATAAGGATATGGTGTATTTAGATCTTACTGCTAGAAATGATTGGTCTTCTGCATTGGCAGCAGAAAACAGATCGTATTTCTATAGCTCTGCTAGTGTGAGTGTACTTTTAAATGAAATATTTAATCTTCAAGAGTCTAATATTAACTTATTGAAGCTTAAAGCAAGTACAGCTAGTGTTGGTAACGACACTGGGGCTCAGCAAATAGTAAATTTATTTTCAGTAGCATCAAATGGATATTTAGGAAACACACAAATTAATAGACCTAATATTAGATTTAGTGAAAGCCTTCAGCCAGAAGATGTAAAATCAAATGAATTTGGTTTAGAGTTCAAAGCTTTCAATAATAGATTATATGCAGACTTTGCTTATTACGATATTAGTAGTAAAAACTTAATCTTTGATGTTCCTGTAGATCCTGGTACTGGATACGATTTCTTTAGAGAAAATGTAGGGGAGATTACTAACAAAGGTTTTGAGATATTAGTGGGAGGAACTCCAGTAAGCAATCAGAACTTTGGTTGGGATGTCTCTGTAAATATGGCTAAGAATAAAAACGAATTAGTAAGTTTAATTGATGGGCAAGAAAACTTTACTTTTAGTTCTAGTAATGGAGGGATTGTAGATGTAAGAGCTCAAGTAGGAGAAGGATATGGAGATATCTATGCTACCGATTGGTTGCGTAACGATAATGGAGACCTTGTTTTAACTGCTGAAGGTCGCCCACAAGCAACTTCAGAGCGTGTGAAAGTAGGAAATTATCAGCCAGATTTTTCAGGAGGTTTTACAAATACTTTTAGAATTAAAGATTTTACATTAAACGCTTTAGTCGATTTTAGAGTTGGTGGAGAAGTGTTTTCTTATACAGATGCACAACTTGATGCAACAGGAGTTTCTAAAAAATCTTTACAATACAGAGATGGTGGTGTTGTAGTAGATGGTGTTATTGATGACGGTAATGGTAATTATACCCAAAATACAGAGAATATTACTGCTCAAGAATATTGGGGGGCTGTAAGTGGGATAGGTTCAGAATATGTGTTTTCTCAAACAAATGTACGTTTAAGAGAATTGAGTTTAACTTATAACTTACCTTCTAAATTTTTGGATCGTTCCTTCTTAACAGGTTTGTCTTTAAGTGCAGTAGGTAGAAACTTATTCTTTATTTACAAAGAAGCTGATAATTTTGATCCAGAATCTAGTTACTCAACTTCTAACTTGGGGCAAGGAGTGTTATTTTATGCGCTTCCAACAACAAGAAGCATCGGACTTAGTTTGAACGTTAAATTTTAAAAATGTACGCCATGAAAAAATTCAAATATATAACAGGTCTTTTGTGCCTCCTAGTAGGAATATCTTGTACAAAAGATTTTGACGAAATAAATACAAATAATCAAGGCTTTACCTCAGATGAGGTGAGTGCAAAATATTTCTTAACTAGTGCTCAGGTTGGTCTATATGCTCCTGGTCGTTTCGAATATTGGAGAGCCCATTTAATTCATACCGATAGATTTGCGGGGCATTTTACTTTTGGAATGAACCAAAGTTGGTGGGCAGATGGACTTTCTTACACTTATGATCCTGGATATACAGATGCGGCATACGACTGGCTCGCAGGATATTTTGGAAATATTAAATCGTTTGGAGATTTAACAGCTGAAGGAGGAGAGTTTGAAAATCAGTTTATGTATGCAATGTCCTTAATTATGAAAGGACTTTATTACCAAATGTATACAGATACTTTTGGTATGGTTCCATTTAGTGAAGCTGGAGTAGAGGGGGTTTTGACTCCTAAATATGATACTCAAATGGAAATTTATAAAGGTATTATTGCAGATCTTGATACTGCTATGAATATTATTGGAGATGAAGAAAGAACAGGTTTAGGAATTGATGATGCAGGAGCTAATGATGTTTACTGTGGAGGTGATTTACAGTTGTGGAAAAAATTAGCAAATACTTTAAAGTTAAGATTAGGAACTCGTGCTTTAGGAGCTCCTGGTGAGAATTTTGCAACTCAAACTATAACAGAAGCAATGTCGCAGCCTCTTTTAGATGCTGGAAGCGGTAGTGTAACAATGAAAAAAGACTTTGTTATTAGTGAGTGGACATCTTCTTCTTATGGAGATGTATGGAATGATTTTGGAGCAGGATCAGACTGGACTGTTAGTCAGCCTCTTATTAATTTACTTCAAGATAATAACGATCCAAGGTTAGCTATCTATGCAAAACCAGCTAAAGGAGGGACTTTTAATTTTGAAAATGATGGAGATGATGATTTTATGGAGAGAGTAGATTTTATGGAAGCTGCTTTAATAGCTGCTGGTGCTACTTATACAAGAACAGATAATGGAAACACTGTGGTGTTAGAAGTACCATCAGGGCAATATATTGGTCAGCCAGTTAGAATGAATGGTTTAACTATGCCATACGTTCGTTATGACCTGTTTAGTACTCCTTCGGATGCTATTATCCAGCCAAGAGGTAAAGAAGCAGAAGGATATCCAGAAATAATAATTAGTAGTGCAGACTCTTATTTTTTACAAGCGGAAGCTGCTGTTAAAGGTATTGGCTCTGGGGATGCGCAAGCTTTATTTACTTCTGGTATAAAAGAGGCTATGAAGCTATGGAATATAGGAGAAGGAGATGCAGATACTTATATTGCATCAAGTGCTATTGCTGATATTTCTGTAGGAACAACAGAAGAGAAATTAGAAAAAATAGCATTACAGCGTTGGTTGGCAAGCTATACAGATGGTTTTGAAGCTTGGGCAGTTGTAAGAAAAACTGGTTACCCTCAAGAGTTAGCTGCTGGAGTTAACAACCAAACTATTTTTGAATTAGGAACTTTAAATGGAGCATACCCACAAAGGCTTCGTTATGGGACTGGAGCACAGGCAAATCCTAATTTTAATGCTGCAATTAGTACGCAAGGACCAGATGCGCAAGGAACAAAATTGTGGTGGGCAAAATAGAATACTGTTAGTTAATTAATATTCCCTCATTGGTCGTCTAAATTTATTAGGCGACCTTTTTTTATATAATATATTTATGGGGATAACTAACTGATAATTATCATTTTTTGCAGAGGCTTATAGTAGTATTTTTGTGTGGCAAATTGTGAGATTATGAGTAATTCTTTAATTCAAAAATACAATGTTCCTGGGCCTAGATATACAAGTTATCCTACAGTGCCATTTTGGGACTCAAGTACTTTCTCTTCAGAAAAATGGAAAACTTCAATTAAACAATCGTTCTCAGAAAATAATGGAGAGTTAAGTCTTTATATTCATTTACCATATTGCGAAAGCTTGTGTACTTTTTGTGGGTGTCATAAGCGAATTACAAAACGACATGAATTAGAATCGCCGTATATAAAAACTCTTTTAGAAGAGTGGAAACTATATTTATTTTTATTTGAAACTACTCCTAAAGTTAAAGAAATTCATCTAGGAGGTGGGACTCCAACTTTTTTTTCAGCAGAAAACCTCAAGCAATTAATCGATGGGATTTTTAAATATGCTGAAAAAGCAGATGATTATGAATTCAGTTTTGAAGGACATCCAAATAATACAACAAAGGAACATTTACAAACACTATATAATTTAGGGTTTAGAAGGGTTAGTTATGGGGTTCAAGATTATAATCTGGAGATACAGCAAGCAATACACAGAATACAACCTTTTGAAAATGTAAAAAAAGCGACCGATTTGGCTAGGGAGATTGGTTACACATCTATAAGTCATGATTTAATTTTTGGTTTGCCATTTCAGAAAATGGAACATGTGGTAGATACTATCAATAAAACCTTGTTATTAATGCCAGAACGAATAGCTTTTTATAGTTATGCTCATGTGCCATGGGTAAAGGGAAACGGGCAGAGAGGGTTTGATGAAAATGATATTCCGAAGGGAGATGAGAAACGTACTTTGTATGAAACTGGTAAAAAATTATTGGAAGAGTTGGGGTATGTTGAAATCGGAATGGATCATTTTGCGCTAAAAAGAGACAGCCTAACCATGGCGATGAATGAGAAAGAATTACATCGTAATTTTATGGGATATACTACCCAAAAAACAAATATGATGATTGGGCTTGGAGTATCTAGTATAAGCGATAGTTGGTATGCATTTGCTCAAAATGTAAAAAATATAGAGGAGTACTCGCAGTTGGTGGAAGAAGGAATTATACCCGTTTTTCGGGGACATGTTTTAGATAAAGAAGATTTGATAATTAGGAAGCATATTTTAAATTTAATGTGTAACCTTCAGACTTCATGGGAAAGTTCTGATAGCATTTTTGAAGACTTACCTAATGTAGTGACTGCTCTATCTGAATTTGAAAACGATGGACTAATTTCAATTTGTAGAGGTCGGCTTATTGTAAATGAAAAGGGGAGACCATTTGTAAGAAATATTTGCATGGCTTTTGATATGTACTTAAAGAAATCAAAACCTGAAAATAAGTTATTCTCAATGACTGTTTAGTAGCTTTTTAGAGTTTAGAGAGGGGTGCTCAAAAAAATATTTTTAAGGAACAATACAATCGGGATTGGCTTTTACCATTAATTGAATGTCCGATGGCGACAGGTATGGGATTCCCAAACCTAAGCCGCGTACAATAAATAATATACCTATACAGATAACGAAAACAGGAATTGCTTTCGTTATTTTTTTTCGTACAGAAACCGATAAGAAATTGCCTAAATAAACAGCACTTGTCATTAACGGAATGGTTCCTAATCCGAAGAAAACCATATAGATGGAGCTTTGGTAGGGATTGCCTAATGCTATGGCAGTAAATAACGCCATATAAACTAATCCGCATGGGAGGAACCCATTTAAAAAGCCAATTGAGAAGAGTGCTGAAGTTTTTTTCTTTTTAAGCTGTTTTCCTAATGCCGATTGTACTCTGGAAATCCAAAGCATCATCTTTTTTGTAATGAGATTACTTTTAGTTTTTTTTAAAGGAATTAATGCAATTAAAATAATAATAATGCCTATAATTATTGATAAGCGTTGTTGTAGTCCGCTTACAAAAAGCCCTTTTCCTAGCCATCCAAAAATAAAACCAATAAGGGCATAAGTCAAAATTCTTCCTGAATGATAAATTACAATTTGAAATGCTTTTTTTGTTTTGTTTTTATGATCTAATGGTAATAAAAAGGCAATAGGGCCGCACATTCCAATACAATGGAAGCTTCCTAACATTCCTAATATTACTGCAGATAAAAGCATAGTTTTATAAACTTAATTCTTTTTTATAGTAAAACCCTTCATTGTGGTAACTCCAATCTACCTCTATATTCCAACGTCCGCTAGGAAGTTTTTCTTCAGGAATCAAAAAAGTAGAATTAGTAAGTTTCAAAATAGTATTAAAGTCTAATTTTTTATTGGAAGGACGATAGAGAAATACCTCGCCTGTAACTTCCTCCACATTAATTTCAGAAGGGAAAGTAATAAGCAATCCTTCGGCAATGTTTTCAACATTTAATTGAAATCCTTTTTCCTTAGCTTTTTGAGCTTTATTAATTTTACTTTGGTATTCGAGTTCCTTTTTATAGTAATCTTTGGTAACTAAATCGTGGTCGTATATTTTGTTAGTATTCATCTTGATAACAAAGTACATGATGAAACTAATAAATAGTACAAAGGCAATAATAATTCCTGTTCCCCAGTTAAATTTCATAGCTTTTTTATTTTCTGTAACTTCTTGGACCTAAAAATGTAGTCGAAGTTGTTTCGATTAATGTATTGTTGCTAAAGACACCAATTTTTAATGTCGTTTTATCTTTTTGTAAAAAGGCTTTATCAATTTCAATAAATAAAGTTCCTTCGTGTAATCCTTCTTTAGGAATGTCAAAATTTTCCTTAGAAACTAATTTAACTTCTCCTTTGGGGCTTAATAATTCAAAATGAATATTATCAATTTCTTTTACTGTTTTATTGATAATTTTAAAGGTATAGACATTGCTAATAATATGCTCCCCTTTGTGTTCATAGAGTTGTCCAGGAAGTCTAAGAACACTTGCTTCTACATCGTTTCTTAAAAATAACATTCCTATAAGGAGACCTATTAAAATTAATAAAACAGCAGCATAGCCTTTTAGTCTAGGAGTAAGTTTAAAAGAAGCCTTTTTTTCAATATTCTCTTCACTTGCATAGCGAATTAACCCTTTTGGTAAATTCACCTTTTCCATAATTGTATTACACTCATCAATACAAGCAGTACAATTAACACATTCTAGTTGTGTTCCATTTCTAATATCAATTCCAGTGGGGCAAACATTTACACATTGTTTGCAGTCTATACAATCTCCAACCCCAAGCGCATCTCTATCTTCTCCTTTTTTGAATTTTTTTCTTCCATTTTCAGCCTCTCCACGTTTATGATCGTAGGCCACAATGATAGATTTAGTGTCGAGGAGTACGCCTTGTAATCTTCCGTAGGGACAAGCAATAATACAAACCTGTTCTCTAAACCACGCAAAAACAAAATAGAAAACTGCTGTAAATATGAGTAATGAAATAAGGGTTGAAATATGGTCAAATGGGTTCTCGGTTATATAGCGTAAAAGTTGATCGCTCCCAATGAGGTAAGCAAGAAAAACATTAGCTATAATAAATGAAATACAAAAAAAGATAAACCATTTTAAAGTTCTTTTTCTAATTTTTTCTGCGTTCCATTCTTGCTTTTCTAAACGCATTTGCGCACCACGGTCGCCATCAATCCAATATTCAATACGTCTAAAAACCATTTCCATAAAAATGGTTTGTGGGCAAATCCATCCACAAAATATTCTTCCAAAAGCTACAGTAAATAAAGTAATAAAAACTACTCCAATAATCATGCAGATTACAAATAGATAGAAGTCTTGTGGCCAAAACGGGAAACCAAAAATATTAAACCTTCGTTCTAAAACATTAAAAAGCAAAAACTGATTCCCGTTAATTTTAATGAAAGGCGCTAAAATTAAAAAGGAAAGCAGGAAATAACTCACATATTTACGATATGTATAGAATTTTCCATTTGGTTTTTTTGGAAATACCCATGCTCTTTTCCCTTCTTCATTAACAGTACCGATAGAATCTCTAAAATTTTCTTCGGACGTTTCCATATGCTGTTTTTATAGGTTTAAATCCCTTATAGAGGGTTTAATTCTCTTACGCTTTACGTAAAAAGAATTATTTGTTTTGTTAGATTCCTTCGGGGTTCATTCCGAGGGAGTTGATTCTATATAAAAAAGTGGTTTATCTTTTTTAAGATTGAATAGTATAACACAACAACCTTATAGTTTTTGGTTGCTGTATATTATTATTCAGTTACTTCAGCTTCTTTCCAAATATCTCCTTCTGGTTCTTTTGGGTCTGTAGGATTTGTTCCGTGTAAGGTTAAAATATAACTAGCAACCAATTGTATTTCAGAAGGTTTGAGAGATTGTTTCCAAGCAATCATTCCTTTTCCACTTCGTCCACCTTCGGTTATTGTATGGAATATGTTTTTTATTCCTCCCCCTAAAATCCAGTAATCATCGGTTAGATTAGGACCAATAGCGCCTCCTCCATCTGCACGGTGACAAGCAACACAATTTATTTTAAATATTTCAGCTCCCTTTTTAATATCTCCATCTTCTGTTAAGGCTACTACAGTTTTAGCATCTACTAAATCTACCGCAGTTTTTTTGTATTCTTCAATAGCAATTTTTGCAGCAGCAACTTCTTTTTCATATTCTACTTTTTGAGAATCGCCATTTAAAACTTCATATTTAATTAAATAAATGGCTGCAAAAAGTATACTTGCATAGAATCCATATAACCACCATGGCGGCAATGAATTATCTAGTTCTTTAATTCCGTCGTAATTATGATCTAAAATAATTTCCCCTTCTTCTTCAATAGGTTTTGTTTTGGTTAGTTTTTTAAGAAGGTTTTTATACCATGAATTTTCTTCAGCTTCTTTAAGTTGTTCTTCAGACAACAGCGCTTTTGTAAGGCTATTCATGGAAGCTACAACTATTTCAACAGCAACAAGTAGTAGTGTAAATAACACTAGAAATATAGCTACTTGTGGATATTCTATAAAAGCTGGTTTACTTCCAGAATCTATAAAATATTCAGCAGCACAAAAAACAATAAAAACTATTAGTAGAACTCGTAAATATGATGTAAAATTTCTCATGATGTTAGGTCGGTTTTATCGTTATTGTCTAATGGAAACTGACTCAATTTATTGATATAATCTTTTTTAGCAGTAAAAACCCACCAAAATAGAATTACAAAAAAGACGAAAAATATAAGTAGGGAAAAGATGGGGTAGATTGCAACCCCGTCTATCGATTCCATGTAATTTTTAACAAACTTCATCATAACTATTTGGTTTTACTAGTTGATTCTTCTTGATTGAAATCTATTTTTATATCAGTTCCTAATCGTTGTAAATAAGCAATTAACGCTACAATTTCACGATTCTTCATTTCTACAAAATCTTCATTATTAAGTTCAGCTGCACGCTTATCTTCTTCATAAGTTTCTTTAAAATCAGGATCTTGATATAAGTTTTGTTCTATAGTATGCGCTTGTTTGTCCATGTCTTGTTGCGCATTAGCTATTTCTTCTTCCGTATATGGAACTCCAAGTTTTACCATAGCTTTCATTTTAGCTTCTATGTCAGATCGGTCGAGTTCGTCCATAATTAACCAACGGTAAGAAGGCATAATACTTCCTGCGGATGTACTCTGTGGATCGTACATATGGTTAAAGTGCCAGTTGTCGTTATATTTTCCTCCAATACGATGTAAATCTGGTCCAGTACGTTTACTTCCCCATAAAAATGGATGATCGTAAACATATTCCCCTGCTTTGGAATATTCTCCGTAGCGCTCTACTTCACTTCTAAAAGGACGAATCATTTGTGAATGACAAGAAACGCATCCTTCTCTAATATAGATATCCCTTCCTTCTAATTCTAATGGGGTGTAAGGCGTAACACTTGAGATGGTTGGGATATTAGATTTAACCAATAATGTGGGCACAATTTGAACGATTCCTCCAATTAGAATAGCTATAGTTGCTAGAATTGTTAATTGTACGGGTTTTCTTTCTAACCAACTGTGGAAATTTTCTCCTGAAAGTCTCTTTTTAGAAACTCTTGTTAAAGGAGCAGCTTCCGCTAATTCATCCTTAACATCTACCCCTAGCTTAATAGTTTTTACGGCATTGTAAACCCCTATGGCAGCACCAATTAAATACATGGTTCCTCCTGCGGCTCTCATAGCGTACATTGGAATGATTTGCTGTACTGTTTCTAAGAAATTTCCGTAGAGCAACGTTCCGTCTGGATTAAATTGATTCCACATGGAAGCTTGTGTAAATCCAGCTACATACATTGGAAGTGCATAAAGTATAATTCCTAACGTTCCAATCCAGAAGTGGAAGTTGGCTAATTTTAATGAATATAACTTTGTTTTGAACATTTTTGGAACTAGGTAATAAATCATTCCAAATGTTAAGAAACCATTCCATGCTAATGCCCCTACGTGTACGTGTGCAATAATCCAATCGGTAAAATGCCCAATAGCATTTACAGATTTTAAAGAAAGCAAAGGACCTTCAAATGTTGCCATTCCGTAACCTGTAATAGCTACCACAAAGAATTTTAAAACAGGATCCACACGAACTTTATCCCAAGCTCCTCGTAAAGTTAAGAGTCCGTTTATCATACCTCCCCAAGAAGGCATTAATAACATTACCGAAAATGCAACCCCTAGATTTTGAGCCCATTCTGGTAAGGCAGTATATAATAAATGATGAGGTCCAGCCCATATATAAATAAATATTAGCGACCAAAAATGTACAATTGATAGTCTATATGAATAAATAGGTCTGTTGGCAGCTTTTGGAACAAAGTAATACATAAGTCCTAAAAATGGAGTTGTAAGGAAAAACGCTACTGCATTATGTCCGTACCACCATTGTACTAAAGCATCTTGCACCCCTGCATATACAGAATAGCTTTTCATGGCGCTAACTGGAAGTTCGATATTATTGAATATATGTAATACTGCAACGGTTACAAAAGTTCCTAAATAAAACCAAATAGCAACATATAAATGGCGTTGTCTTCTTTTAAGAATAGTACCAATCATATTAATTCCAAAGGCAACCCATATTACTGCAATAGCAATATCTATTGGCCATTCTAATTCTGCATATTCTTTAGAAGAAGTATATCCTAAAGGAAGCGAAATTGCTGCGGCAACAATAATAAGTTGCCATCCCCAGAAATTTAAACCACTTAAAAAGTCGCTATACATTCTAGCTTTTAAAAGTCTTTGTAATGAGTAATAAACTCCAGCAAAAATTGCATTTCCTACAAAAGCGAAAATAACTGCATTTGTGTGTAAAGGTCTTAATCTACCAAAGCTTAACCACGAGACACCGTCGGTTAGGTGTGGGAATATAAATAAAAATGCGAGCAGTAGACCTACTAGCATTCCAACTAATCCCCAGAACATAGTAGCATAAAGAAACTTCTTTACAATTTTGTTGTCGTAGTAAAATTGTTCCATTTCCATAGTTTATGATTGTTGTTTATTTTTGGTTTTACAAGTTTCAGTTTTACAAGAATCTTTTTTTATTTCATCTTCAAATAACATACGTACAGAGGGAGTGTAACTATCGTCATATTGCCCAGATTTTACAGCGCTTATAAAGGCAATAAAAAAGATTAAGGCAATTAAAATACTTATTGATAATAGTATATATATAACACTCATGATTGTATATTGTATTGCAAAATTATGGGCAACTATTATCAAAAAGAATGACAATTATCATGTTGCCTTATCAAATTAATTTTCTACTTACAAAATTTGTACACAACGTTGTAAAAACAACAATACTAATAGAGCTTAGCGGCATTAAGATTGCTGCAATAACGGGAGATAAATGCCCGGTAACAGCAAATAATAACCCTATAATATTATAGATAAAAGACAGTATAAAACTTGCTTTGATAATGTTAATGCCTTTTTTGCAAGTGTTTAAATACTTGTTTAATTCAGTAATATTTCTAGCGTCTAATATTGCGTCGCAGGCAGGGGAGAATATATTTACATTTTCTGAAATAGCTATCCCAACATCGCTTTGCTTTAGAGCACCAGCGTCATTGAGACCGTCGCCAATCATTACTATTTTAGCACCTTCTTCTTGATGATGCTTTATGTAAATCAATTTATCATAAGGTTGCTGGTTAAAAAGCAACTTTGTATTTATAGGAAGTAATTTACATAAATTTTCTTTTTCACTTGCATTATCTCCAGATAAAATTACGAGTTCATATTTTTTATTGAGTTTATTAAATAGTTTAGAGATGCCTTTTCTGTATTGGTTATAAAAAACATACCTTCCTTTATATTTATTATTTGTACTAATATGAACACTCGTTTTTAGCGCTTCTTTTGCAGCATTTTTATTAACAAAACTTGCAGAGCCTACTTTGATATTTTGATTGTTTACACGGGCTTCCAGTCCTTTTCCTGTAGTTTCTTTAAATTCATCTAAAGAAATAATATTGTTTGCTTTTAAAAGTTGATAAAGCTGTCTGCTTAATGGATGGTTGGAGCCTCGGAGGGTGTTTTTTAATAAAATCTCTTCATCTGCATTCAGGACTTCGCCCTCGTAGGTAATTGTGTTTTTATTGGAAGCTGTAATAGTTCCAGTTTTGTCAAAAATTATGGTATCTATTTTTGCTAATTTTTCAATTACAAACCCATCTTTTAAATAAAAGCCTTTTTTGCCAAAAATCCGTAATAAATTCCCTAATGTAAAAGGTGCAGAGAGTGCTAAGGCACATGGGCAGGCTATAATTAAAATAGCTGTAAAAACATACATTGCTTGAGAAGCATCTTTCCATAACCAATAAAAGAGAGATGAAAATGCTATGATTAAAATTGCAATGGTAAAATATTTACTTATTTGGTTGGTAATACTTTTAAAATTAGTTGTATTTTCTTTCTTAAAGGCATCGTTACTCCAAAGTTGCGTTAAATAACTTTGAGAAACAGTTTTTAAAGCTTCTACCTCGATACTATTTCTTGTTTGTTTCCCACCAGCAAATATTTTATCTCCCGAAGTTTTAGTAACAATATCCGACTCGCCAGTAACAAAGCTATAATCAATTCTTGCCTCTCCTTTTATAAGAATACAGTCAACAGGGATAATTTCTTCACTTCTAATTAAAATTCGGTTCCCTTTTTTTACGTCTTGAACTTGAATGTTTTCTTCTTGATTGTTATTTTTAATCACTGTAACTCCTATGGGGAAGTAGCTTTTATAGCTTCTTTCAAAAGACAAAAAGTTGTATGTTTTCTGCTGAAAAAATTTTCCAATTAGCAGGAAGAATACAAGCCCAGACAGACTGTCGAAAAAGCCTTGGCCAGTACCGCTTATAATTTCGTAGGTACTTCTTATAAAAAGAACAGCAATTCCTAAGGCAATAGGGATGTCTATATTTAATATTTTAGATTTTATGCCTTTATATGCCGAGATAAAATAATCGGAAGAAGCATAGAAAACTACGGGCAGTGAAAAGGCAAACATAATCCACCTAAAGAAAGGTTTGTAATGGTCAAGCCAATATTCATTTACTTCAAAATATTCAGGAAACGATAAAAACATGATGTTTCCGAAGGCAAAACCAGCAATTCCGAGTTTGTATATTAGACTTCTGTTAATAGAAGTGTTTTCTGTATTCTTATTTTCTAGATTTATTTTAGGTTCATAACCAATAGTAGCCAATAAAAGCACAAGACTTTTGAGGTTATAACTTTCGGTTTTATATGTTACTCGAATAGTTTTTTTTGGGAAATTAACCTGAGCATCTTTTACATTTGAATTTATTTTATGGAGATTTTCCAAAACCCATATACAAGAGCTGCAATGAATTGTTGGGATGTAAAGATTTACAATTTGGAGGTTATCATCATTAAATTCAAGAAGACTTTCAACGATTTTTTGATTTTCTAAGATATCATATTTTCCACGAATTTCTTTTGGAGTAATCCCTGGATTTTTATCTAAATCGTAATAAGACGTTAGGTTGTTATCTGAAAATATTTGATAAACAGTTTTACAACCATTACAGCAAAAAATCTTATCATCAAAAAATAAGGAGTCTTGCTCACAATCTAGACCACAATGAAAACATGAATTGCTCAATTTCTTAGTTTTAAAAGGTCAAATCTCTATAAATATATAAATAAAAAGTATGATATTTGTCATTGTAAAATGATTTAATGAATAATGCAAAGCGCTACAGAGATGAGTAAATGTGAACAATGTATAGTGCGAAAATTTAGTTCCTTAAAAAGCTTAGACAAATCAGAATTAATAAGTATTTCTGAATGTAAAACTTCTCAACAAATAGAAAAAGGCTCTTTTCTTTTTGAAGAAGGAGATCATTTAAATGGAGTTTATTGTATTAAGTCTGGGATTTGTAAGCTTACAAAATTGGCTTCTAATGGAAAGAGTCATATTGTAAAATTCATCAAAAAAGGAGATTTATTAGGGCAACGAAGCATTGTTAGTGATGATGCCGTTGGATTATCGGCAACAGCTATAGAAACAATGGATGTTTGTTTTATTCCGAAATCGGAAATACTTTCTGTATTTAAAAACAATGCTAATTTTTCTGCGAATATAATAAATGACATCTGCTATGATTTAAAATTGGCAAATGAGCATATAGTGCAAATGGCACAAAAACCGGTTAAATCTAGGTTTGCTTCTTCATTGCTAAGCTTATATGAAGAATTTGGAGTTGATAAAGAAGGCTTTTTAAAAATATCCCTTTCCAGAGAAGAATTTGCCAACATTGTAGGAACAGCTACAGAATCTATGATTAGAATGATTTCCGATTTTTCAAAAAAGGAATTGATTGAGACCGAAGGAAAAAAAATAAAATTACTAAATAACGTTAAGTTAGGACTTTTGGCAGAAGACCTCTAGTTTAAGATAGCTATAATTTCATTATGTTTTTGCATTTTTGCATGGTCTAACGCTGTTAGTCCATTTGCATCTTTAATGGCTTTGTCAGCATCATTTTTAAGTAACAGCTTAATAATTTCTGGTCTCCCAAAAGTAGCAGCAAAAATTAATGCAGTACTCCCGTTACCATTTGATAAATTTACACTTGCATTATGAGCAAGGAGTAATTCTGCAATGGTAATATATCCTTTAAAACAAACGCCCATTAAAGCGGTATTTCCTGAAGCATCTTTTGCATCTATTTCTGGATTGAACTTTAAAATGGTTCTTGCCACCTCATTGTTTCCATAATAAGTTGCCAATAATAAAGGAGTAGAACCACGTTGATCTCTCTGGTTTACCAATTCAGAATTTTTGGTAAGCAGTTCTTCTACTTTGTTTAAATCTTCAGATCGGATGGCATTAAATAATTCTTCTGTTTTCATGTGTAATTTTAAGAATAAGTACGCTATTAAAGCACTTCTCTCAAAAGTACAATTTTAGGCTGATAATTGGTGTTGATTTAGATTAGAATTAATAATGTAACTATTTATTTTTTTTGAAGTTAATAATGTTTTTCTTTGGAAAAAGGAGCTAAGTAAGATTGAGCAGAGTTGTAAAATACTGATAATCAATAAAAATATAGAAATAAACTAGAAATAAATAGATTAATCCGAAATAAAGACGTTTCTTTGCACTCAATAGCAATGAAGCACATACAAAATTTGGTATTTTTTATCCTTCCGAGAATTTATTATCCCACTTTTTTTTAGACTTTTTGCCACAGATACATAATTTCTTGTAATTGTGTTCTTGTCAATTTTTATAATTGATGTGCACAGCCTACATGATTTTATTGTATCGACTTATAAAAATTTAAAATTATTATACAATGAAAGAAGGGACAGTAAAGTTCTTTAACAGAACCAAAGGATTTGGATTTATCACTGAAGATGGTAGTAATGAAGATATCTTTGTACACGAAAGTGGTTTAATTGATAACATCAATGAAAACGACAAAGTAAGATTTGAAACCGAAAGAGGTAGAAAAGGAATGAATGCAGTAAACGTAGAAATCGTTGACTAAGCATTTATAAAAATAAAACCATCCTTATTTTGAGGGTGGTTTTTTTTAATTCCATTTACTGGGGTTTATCTGGCGCTTTTGCGCTCTTGTAATTAAAATGATTTTCGTTTAGCTACTTTGTAGATTTGCTCTGAAGTAGTTTTTATTAACTATAAATAATATACGCACTATGCTTATAATTCCGATTAAAGAAGGTGAGAACATTGATAGAGCCTTAAAAAGATACAAACAAAAGTATAGAAAAACACAACAATTAAAGAAGCTACGTAGCAACCAACACTTCACAAAACCTTCACAACAAAGAAGAGAAGAAGTTGCAAAAGCTATGTACAAGCAAGAATATCAAAGAAAGTTAGAGGATTAACCTCTAACTTTTTTCTTTTTACTCTTATTTTTAAGAAGGCATACTATTTATATTCACTACTAAGCCTTCATTTGCTCTGATATTAAAAACAGTTTGGTCTTCAAAGATTAAATACTGACCTTTTATTCCTTTTAAAACCCCAGTGTATTCGGGAGTTTTAGATAAATTGAGACTTTTTGGTTTTACAGGGTATGCTTCCACTGGAAATTCAATGGTTGTTTCTTCATTTTGATTAATAAAATAAGGCAACGCTTCCTCAGGGATGTATTGTTTTAACTGGTCTCTATAGGCAGCTAAATTTTCGTCTGTAATATCATTTTGGAGCATTTTGCGCCAATTTGTTTTGTCAGAAACGTGGTCTTTTAAGGCAACTTCCATAATTCCCGCTAAATATCTATTAGGAAGTTCTGCTATTTCAATAGCTTCATGTGCTCCTTGGTCTATCCATCTAGTTGGAATTTGACTCTTTCTAGTAACACCAACTTTTATACTGCTAGAATTTGCTAAATAAACAATATGCGGCTGTAATTGGGCTTCTTTTTCGTAAGCCAAATCTCTATCTTCAATATCCAAATGTGCTTTACTTAATTCGGGCTTTAAAATCCAATCGGCAGCTTTTGGAGTTTCAAAAAAACAACTTTTGCAAAATCCTTGTCGGTATATAGGTTTGTCTAAATGACAAGAAAGACATTCGAATTTTATAAACTTAATTTGAATCTTTTTATTGAGAAGCTGATTGAAATTTAGGTAGTTGTTTTCAAAGACTAAGTAGTAATTTATTGGTTTTGTGTATTCAGTTTGCATTTTAGTGAGAACACCTTCGAACATGATAAAAGTTTTTTCCTATTTTTATCAAATATAATTTAAATAAATGTCAATTCCATTATTCAACTCGATTGCTTCATGGCTTTTAAAAAAGCGTTTTCATCAGATGGAACTTTTTTTAAAATATCCAGGAGAAGTACAAACAGAGGTGCTTATTCAATTAATGTCTGTAGCTAAAGATACCGAAATGGGGAAGAAGTATGTTTTCTCCGAAATTGAGTCGTATGCTACCTTTGCCGATCGTGTTCCAATTGTTCGCTATGAAGATATTGAACCAATGATTGAAAGAGCTCGCAAGGGAGAAAGTAATATTTTTTGGCCTTCAAATATAAAATGGTTTGCAAAAAGTAGTGGAACTACCAATGCTAAAAGTAAGTTTATTCCTGTAAGTACAGAGTCGTTAGAAGATTGTCATTTTAAAGCAGGGAAGGATATGCTTTCTCTTTATTTTAATAACAATGAAGACTCTAAGCTTTTTACTGGAAAAAGTTTAAGACTTGGAGGGAGCAAGGAGCTGTATCAAGATAATAACACTTTTTTTGGAGACCTTTCAGCAATAATTATTGATAATATGCCTTTTTGGGCAGAAATGAGTAGTACGCCTAGCAATAAGGTGTCTTTAATGAGTGAGTGGGAAAGTAAGTTGGCAGCTATTGTAGAAGAAACAGTTAGGGAAGATGTTACAAGTCTTGCCGGAGTACCATCTTGGATGCTTGTTTTGTTGAATGAAGTTTTAGAAAAGACAGGAAAAAATCATCTGTTCGAAATATGGGAGAATTTAGAAGTATACTTTCATGGAGGAGTAAGCTTTAACCCATATAGAGAACAATATCAAAAAATATTACCACGAAAGAATTTTAGGTATTACGAAATTTATAATGCTTCTGAAGGCTTTTTTGCTATTCAGGACCGTAATAACTCGGACGAATTATTATTGATGCTTGACTATGGTATTTTTTATGAATTTATCCCGATGGATGTTTATGGAACCCCAAATGAAAAAGTAATTCCACTTTGGGAAACAGAAATAAATAAAAATTACGCTATTGTAATTACCACAAATGCGGGTTTATGGCGCTATTTAATTGGAGATACCGTGCGTTTTACGTCAACGTCTCCTTACAGGATCAAAGTAACAGGGAGAACAAAACACCATATTAATGTTTTTGGAGAAGAGCTAATTATAGAGAATGCTGAGGAAGCCTTACAAAGAGCCTGTAAAGAAACAGGGGCTGAAATAATAGATTATACTGCAGGGCCTATTTTTATGCAAGGAAAAGAAAAAGGAGCGCATGAATGGTTGATAGAATTTAGAAAATTACCAGAAGATATTAATGTTTTTGCTGGGGTAATGGACAATGCGCTTAAAACTCTTAATTCTGATTACGAAGCTAAGCGTTATAATAATATTACACTTAACATGCCAACCATACATATTGCAAGAAAAAATCTTTTTTATGATTGGTTAAAGAAATACGATAAGTTAGGAGGACAGCACAAAATCCCTAGACTCTCTAGCAATAGGCATTATCTAGAAGAGTTACTGGAAATGAGTAAAGGAAACTAATTTTTCTTTGGAAAAATTAGCTAGATATTGAAAGATAAATGTAGAAGTGTTTTTGTAGAGGTATTAGCTATAAGTTGAACAGACCAAAAAAAATATTAATAAATTTAAATAATCAAACTCTAATATGAATCCATAACTGAAGTTGAAAAATGAAATTCCTGATTAACAAACCATATCTGATTTTTTGGACATCTATTCCGATAATAATCTTGTTCGGAATTTTGACTAAAGCAGACTCTTTCGGATTTAATATTTACGACACTTATTTTATAATTGCAACTAATGATTTAATAATCCTGTTTTCATTCCTTTTTGGAATAATCGGGCTTGGATATTGGACTATGCTGAAAGCAAATAGAAAACTATCCAAATGGCTGAATTTCACTCATATTATGCTGACTTTTGGAGGAATTTTGATAATTTGGATTTTATCTCAGCTTTACAGAGAATCGATAAAGGAATTTGATTTTAATGATAATCTGACTTTTGCAATCTATTCAATCGCTTTGATTACTGTTTTCGGACAAATAATATATCCGATTAATATTGTAAGCGGATTAATAAAAAGTAAACCCAGTGGCTAACATGTGTATCAGGTACACCTTATAAAATAATTACTATTTTTTTATAAACACGTTGGCAACAACTTGAAACAATTAAATGTGAATTAATTCAAATGCATAATTATAATCTATTAAGCTTTTGCTTTTTTCATTTTCTAGCCAAGCTTTTTCCTCATGGCTTTTCTCCATTATTTGGGTAGCATTATACCCTCTAAATGTACTCACAATAATAACTTTTGTGATTATATTCGAATTTTTATTTTCGAAATTCTAAAGTGTTTTTTTTAATTTGTAAGGTCATTTTCTTACCTGTGATTGGACTTTTCGTAATTAACTTGTTTTTAGTTTAATCCTTAAACGGGAATTCCATAAAGAATTCAGCTTTATGGAAAGAAATGCAAATTGCTTGGTCTGTGATTTGAGAGATAGTCAGCTTAATATAAATTTGTTGCCCTTTAATTATTTTACCAAAAATCCACATTTCAGTACCTCCTTGTTGAGCTTCCTCTAAAGGACCTTTACTGTAATCCTCAATTTCTAGATTGAGAATTATTTCTTCACGCATTTTAGCAGTGATATTTATATCTGCAAGATTTTGAATACTATTTTTAGGACGATTGGAGAAGATAATGCCCCATACTTTAATAATCCTTCAGTTTTTGCAAGAAAGATTTTACAATTGATTTATCTGCCATTTTTACGCGTCAAATTCAATCTAAATATAAATGTATTTTAAATATAAAACACTATAAAGTTGATTTTAAATATATTATATAGTGTAATTTCAACTTTAAAGTGTAAATTAAATTAGCTTATGTCATTCCCTATTAAAACACCAACCCATTATAAAATTTCTACTTTAGTTTGTTGCTAAAAGTATCCTATACAATTGCCCTAATTTTCTTATGAAAGACCAGTAGAAGATTTGTGTATCTCTATTTTCTAGTAAAAAATTGGTTGTAATAATTTGATTTATAGTGATTTTACTTCAAAGGTGTTTGCTTGAAAAACCTTTTTAGATAAGGTTTAAAAGTAACTTGATAATTTCACTTTTTTCAGTTTCATTATTCATGATATAAAATTCTTTTAATTTAGAAAGATCATTTTTATCCCATATTAAATGCTTGTTGTTCTCAAACCAAGATTTTATATTTTCTGTGGAGAGATTGCAAATTTCTTTTTCTAATATATCATCACCTTTTAATGAGGGTACATTTAATGTTTTACCTTCGGTTACATATTTGTCCACCTCTTCTCGAATAGGAACCATATAAGGACTATGAGTGTTGTTTAAAATTATAATAACACTTTTGGTATTTATAAAGCGTTTGATGTACGATTTATTTCCTGCCCAACTTCCTGTATGATATATGGTTTTGTTTTTTGCTGTTGTATCTGTAATATGCCACCCATAACCATAGTCTGAAGGATCTTTGCTAGGAGGATGAGGAGTGAAGGCTAAAGCTTTACTTTTTTCATTTAAAAAATTGGGAGTGTGAAGAATGCTATCCCATTTCAATAAATCATTAACAGATGTTGAAAGTCTTCCCGAGCCATACCTGCCACTTAAAAAGGTGTAATATTTTTTTCCTTTTAATAATTCAGGTTTATCAAAAGAGCAAGTTTTTGGGTTTAACATGTAGCCAGGAGCATAATTTTTTGCTGTCCAAATATTATCTCGTTCCCAAAAACTACTGTTATTCATTTGGGCAAGTTGGAAAAGATATTCCTCTAAAAAAATATCAAGTGTTTTACCGCTTACTTTTTTTACTATAACCGCCAAAAGCACAAAACCAGAGTTGGAGTAGTGGTATTTTTCTCCAGGAGTACTCTCTAAAGGAGGCTTGCTTTCTGTAAAATAATTAAGGATATCTTGGTTATAAGCTATGGTTGTTGTATCCCATTCTTTTTTAAAATATGCTTCATAATCTTTTAAACCAGAAGTATGCGTTAGTAAATGTTGTATTGTAATTTGATGATACGGAAAGTTATTGCCTAGATATTTATAAGCATATTCATTTATATCTAACTTGTTTTGTTGAGCTAATATTTGAATAGCAGCAGCAGTAAATTGTTTGGATACCGAAGCAACTTCCATAGCTGTAGAAGGGGTAAAAGGAGTTTTTAATTGAAAATTAGCAACACCATATCCTTTTTTAAAAATAAGTTTTCCGTCTTTTTTTATAGCAACAGCACCATTAAACATTCCTTTGTTGGTAAGGTCATTAAAAAAGGAATTTAGGAGACTATCATTTTTGAAAGTATTTTCCGTCTGCACTACTTTATTAATCTCCTTTTTGCAAGCTGTAGAGAAAAGAATAAAAAAACTAGTACATAGGTAGAAGAAAATGTTTTTTATATTGTATTTCATTTCTTGATGTATTATATCATACTGCTAAAAGAATTATCCTTGTTAGCATTAGGGGTATGGTTACAAATTATGATTAGGTATTTTATAGGTAGAAATTTCTTTCCAGTTGACATTTGCAAGTCCGATGCCAGGATTTTTATTAACATGAATAACCCCTTGGTTAACTTGATGAGCTGTAAAAGGATCGTTTTTTATACCAAGATTGCCATCTAAATCAACCCAATCTGCTAGTGCGCCTAATTGTGCCGCGGCTCCAATAGCACATGAAGTTTCCGACATACAGCCTAGCATTACTTTTAGATTCATCATTTTTGCTGTTTGTGCCATTTTGTATGCTTCTCTTAACCCTGTAGATTTCATCAATTTTATATTAATGCCATGATAGAAATTAGAAGCATTTTTTACATCGGAGAAGCGTTGGATTCCTTCATCGCCAATTATGGGGAGAGGAGAATGTGCTGCAAGCCATGTAAGGTCATCATAAGAGGTTTTTGGGAGCGGTTGTTCAATAAAAACAGCACCTAACTCTTTTAACCAAAAAGTTTTTTCTAAAGCTTCTTCTTTAGAATTCCACCCTTGGTTGGCATCAATAAAAAGAGGCTGATTTGTAGCTTTTTTAATGGTGTCAACAATTTCTTTATCATTTTTTCCTCCCAGTTTTACTTTTAGAAATTTAAATTTTTTTGCTTCTATTACTCGCTCTTCAATAATTTTAGCAGTATCAATGCCAATTGTTTTACTGGTATAGAGTTCTTTATTTTTCAATCCAAAATAGGAGTGTAGAGGGATTTTTAAAAGTTGACCAATTAAGTCGTGCAGCGCTATATCAATAGCTGCTTTTATTGCAGGATTGTTTGGAGATATAGCATCTATATAATTTAAAATATCTTCTGTATTGAAAGGATTTTTAAAAGTTGATAAATCAATTTTTTTCAAAAAATTTATGGCTGTTTGAAAGCTTTCTCCATACAGTGGAGGCATAGAAGCTTCACCATAACCTGTATAATTATCAAACTTCAGCTGAATTAAAATTGCAGGGGTGCTAGTTCTAGCACCGCCTGCAATTCTAAATACATGCTTTTTCTCCAAATTATATGGTTTATATGATAATGAGAACATTAATAACCTGGATTTTGAGGTTTAATATTTGGATTAGCATTGAGTTCATCCAATGGAATTGGAAGAATGAATTTGTCGTTAGGGTAGGTTGCTTCAATACTATTTTCACCTTGAATAATACTTACATCCATTTTATTTCTGTTGAGGTCGAATAATCGGTTTCCTTCAAAGGCCAATTCTTTTCTTCTTTCTTCAATTATTTTATCGATTAAAGCTTGTCCAGTTTCAGTTACATCTTCTGTAGTTGGATTTGCTCGTTTCATAATGGTTTCTAGATCAGCTTGTGCTTTATCAAACTCATTATTTTTTGCATAAGCTTCTGCTCGAATAAGGTATTGTTCTGAAAGACGTAAAATCCTAATATTGTCGGTGTATTGGGTTCCTTCTGGAAATTTAAATACAAATAGGGCATTGTCTTCAGCTCCTTGCTTTGATCCTTCTGTAACAGTTGTTTTTCTAATGTCGTTGGCATCATAACTGTTGTATAAATCTGGTGTTACTAATGCATCAGCATAACCACTTGGGTCAAAATAATGTCCTAAACTATTAGTTCCTTCATTATCTGCAATGGTATTTATGATTTCAAATATAGACTCACTATTAAATTCACTTGCCCAGATATCACTATAGTTTTCATTTGAAACTAAAGAATAACCTCCTTTTTCAATAACTTCAGAGCTGTACTTTATAGCGTTACTATAGTTATCCTGATAGATAGCTACCCTTGCAGCTAATGCTTTTGCTGCATAATTTGTAAATCTCCCGTCATTATTTGTAGATGTCAAATTAGAAATAGCCATATTTAAATCGCTGTTTATTTGAGCATAGACTTCACTTACTGTGTTTCTAGATGGAGAGATATTCTCATCTGTTGAGGTATTAACAAGCGGGATTCCTAAATGGTCGGCTGCTGCTGTGAAGTTATACGGCTGTGCAAATAAGCGTGCTAAATCAAAATGAGCAAGTGCTCTAACGGCATATGCTTCTCCAATTAATTGATTAATTTCATTTTGTTGTTCAGTAGTTGTTGCTTCTAGCTTTTCACCTCCATCTATTACTTTAGTGGCATTTGCAACTACTTCATATATAGCATTCCAAGTATCTTCTACGTAAGTATTTTCTTCATTTACTATAAAATTATCAAAGTCAAGATACCTTCCTGTATTTCTAGAGCTTAAGTATAAATTATCGGCCATTAGTTCAGGAATTACATACATGCTTCTTCCATAATAAGCATCACTTTGAAGTTTACTATACACGCCATTAACTGCTGTTTGGAGTGTTTTAATGTCTACAACGGCATTTTCTGAAGGAACATTTTGTTCTGGGTCTATATCTAGAAAATCGCTGCTACATGCCGAAAGTGCAATAATTGCACAGAAGCAACTAATTATATGTTTAATATTGAATGTCATGTTTTTTATTTTTAGAATGAAAAGTCTATACCGAATAAGAATTGTTTTGAAATTGGGATTCTCAAATCAGATTTACCATTTACACCAACCTCAGGATCCATTTCTATTTTTTTATCTTTTACCCATGTAAGCGTATTCGTTCCTTTGATGTAGAATCTAAGGTTACTAATGTTTAATTTATTAGAAATATCTTCTGGTAATGAATATGAAAAAGTTACATCACGAAGCCTTAAGTAAGTACCGTCGTATAAAAATCTGGAAGAATGTTGACTAGAACTTCCAGATTGATCATTACTCCACACAACTTTAGGAACATTTGTAATGTCTCCGGGTTCTTGCCATCTGTTTTCGTAGATGTTTCGGGTCATGTTTCCTCTATCATTAAGTCCTGCGCTACCATCGCTATTAGTATATCTCCCCCAATAGTCGTAAACTTTATTTCCATAATTAAGGTAAAACATAAACGACAAGCTAAAATCTTTATAGCTTAAAGTATTGGTAAGACCTGCATAAAAGTCTGGAAGTGCACTTCCTTGCTCATAAGGATTTGCTTGGCTATACTCATTTGTAGTTTGAGTTTCTGTGCCGTCTGTATACCATAAAGCATCTCCGTTGTTTGGGTCAACTCCAGCATAACCAGGCATATAAAAGGAGTAAAAATCTCCTCCTACTTCTCTAATATATTCATCTCCAATAATAGGTTCATCAGAATCTAATTTGGTTATTTCATTGTTGTTTGAAGTATAATTAATGTTAGTAGACCAGCTAAAACCATTTGGGTTGTCAATATTGATAGTGTTAAGAGCCAATTCCCAACCTGAATTTTTCATTTCTCCAATGTTTGCTAAATAATCTGTAATTCCATTGGTAGCAGAAATAGGTACTTCAAACAGTAAATCGGAAGTGGTTCTTGTGTAATATTCTACCGTTCCGCTTATTCTATTTATTAAATTGAAATCCATTCCTACGTTAAATGGTTTATTTTTCTCCCAAGTAAGTTGCGGATTGGATTGTTGACTATAAGCATAACCAGGGTCTCCATTGTAATCCTCACCCGTTTCATAAAGTCCACGTGAAGCAAAATTTGCAATTTCTTGGTTTCCATTTACCCCATAACTACTTCTCAACTTTAATTGTTTTATAAAGCTTTGGTTTTCCATAAATTTTTCTGAGCTTAAATTCCAAGCTACCCCTATAGAGCCAAAGTTAGCATAGCGTACATCCGAACCGAACCTTGAAGAACCATCTCTTCTAGCAGTTAAATTTAAAATATACCTATTCATTAATGTATAGTTGGTGTTGAAGAAGTATGAAATTATAGAGGAAGCACTTTTACTACTAGAAGCACTTTCATATACAGAGGCATTTTCAAGAGTTGTTAACCCTGGAGCTCCATAATTACTTGCATTTGCATAAACATCGCTCTGATCTATTTTTTGAGCTTCTTGACCTAAAAGAAAGTTGAGACGATGGTTGTTATTTAGTTCCCAATTGTATTTCAATAAGTTGGTAATGTTGTAATTTAAAATATTATTATCATACGCAGTTCCTTCTCCACCTTTGTTTCGAGCAACACCAAAATCTGGATTGTTATATTCAAACTCATTTGCTAAGTTAAAATCTACATTCCCTTTAGTTTCAAAGCTTAAATTATCTGTAAATTGGTAGGTAAGTCCTAAATTTCCTTGAATTCCATAAAGTTTTGTTTCTCTAATATCTTCATTAACCAATCCTACTGGGTTGTATGTTAGTAAAATGTCTGTATTATAAGATCCATCTTCGTTATAAACAGGTTCCCATGGAACTGTTCTATAAATAGCTCTAACTGGGTTTGCGGCATTACCACCATCTTCATTTGTGTTTATTTTCTGATTACTCACAGAAACACCCATGTTAATTTTTAATTTTTCAGTGGCTTGGTGTGTAACATTTAATTTTGCGTTTAACTTTTTATAATCAATTCCTATTATAACTGCTTTTTGATCAAAATAACCTAAAGAAGCATAGAAACTTGTTTTTTCACTTCCACCGCTGGCACTAATATTATATTGATTGTATTCCCCATCTCTAGAAATAACATCAAGCCAATTTGTGTTAACAGTTCTATCAATTCTACTATAAATATAGTCTTCGACTTCTTGTTGAGTGTCACCAATATTAACTCGTCCTTCTACCAATAATTCTGAGAGTTCATTAGTGTTTAGTGGCTTGTTGTAATCTCTTACAATCATACTGCTCACCCCATATTGTGTGCTTACATCAAATTTTGTTTTTCCAGATTTACCTTTTTTAGTGGTTATTAAAATAACACCGTTGGCACCTCTAGATCCATAAATAGACGTAGCAGATGCATCTTTTAAAACCGTAATTGAAGCAATATCTTTTGGGTTAATTCCGGCAATAGTATTTGAGCTAGTGGCAATTCTAGAAATATTACCAGAAACAACAGGAATTCCATCTACTACATATAGCGGGTCTGAATTAGCATTAATAGATCCAATTCCTCTAATTCTAATGTCTGGAGCAGCACCTGGCTGACCACTTTGAGTTGAAATTTGAACCCCAGCTACATTTCCTTGAAGCGCTTCTTGGAAGGATGGAAGTGGTGAATTCTCCACTTTATCTAAAGCAACATCTACAGCAGCACCAGTATATGACGATTTACTTTGAGTATTGTATGCCACAACAATAACTTCACTAAGTTCATTAGCATCAGATTTAAGGGTGACATTTATTTTATTTGTGGAACCGTCTATTGCAACTTCTTTAGTTTGTAAGCCAATGTAGCTAAAAACTAACGTACTATTTTTATCAGTCGAAATAGAGAAATTACCATCAAAATCGGTTTGTGTTCCAGTTGCAGAGCCTTTAACAAGTATATTTACGCCAGGTAAAGGTACGCTAGACTCATCTTTAACTGTTCCAGTAATTACAATTTTATCTTGTAGTAAACTATTAATAGAAATATTAGAATGAGGATTTTTAGCATAAGAATCGTTGCTGGATAGGGTAGTGCCCTCAAAATCTTTAGCAAGTACTATGTTGTTGTTAATTAACTTATATTTAAAATCGGTTCCTTTTAATACATTTTCTAGCACTTCATCAATATTGGTACTTGTTATGCTTGTATTAATTCTAACCTGTTCGTTTATAATTGCATTATTGTAGAAAAACACGTAATCGGTTTGTTTTTCTATGGTTAGTAAAACTTCTTTTAGCTCAGTATTTTTATAGTTTAAGCTAATAGTTTGTCCATATAGATCGCTCCCCGAAGCTGAAATTTTTACAATAGTAAGGCAAAGAATTAATGCATAGATTTTCATGATGAGGAATAGTTTTCTAGAGGAACAATGTGTGCATAAAATATGCCTAGCATTGTTTTGCTTTTTTTTCATAATTTTAAACGGTTTTTAATGTTAGATTAATTCTGACAGATTTTTACTAAAAGGGGGTGTTCCAGCACCTCCTTTTTCCTGTCTTTTACTCGATATTCGAGACTTGTCTATTCCGCGCATTTGCGTCGGAATGTTTTTTAATTTTCTTTCTATTCCCTCGAAGATTCGCTTTGAGGTAGTTTGCTGAAAATAATTTTTTGCTTTTCTATGTCATAATTATATTGAATAGGGGATGAGGTTTTTATAATTTCTAATACTTCATGAACATTATTATCTCTCATGAATTTTCCAGAGAAAGAATAGTTTTCTATGGAAGAATCTTTTATTATGATTGTAACATTGTACCACCTTTCTAAATTTTTAATTACTTCCCCAAAAGATGTATTGTCAAACGTTAAGATTCCATCTCTCCATGATGTTGACTGCTGTATAGAGGCATTTTTAATAAGATTTATGGTTTTTTCCGACTTATTAAAAACAACAGTTTGCTTTGGTTTTAAAGTAATTTCTGGAGCAGATTTATGTGGCTTGTAAATTTCTACCTTTCCGCTTACTAAGGTTGTTTGTGCCGTAAGATCATTGTCGTATGCTTTTACGTTAAACTTTGTGCCCAGCACTTTTACTAAAAAGCCTTGTTCTGTTTCCACTATAAAAGGTTTTTCTTTATTTCTGGTAACTTCAAAAAAAGCTTCTCCAAAAAGTTTAACAGTTCTGTTTGAGTCATTAAAATCTGAAGTTACAATCAATTTACTTTCAGAATTAAGCTGTACTTTGCTACCGTCTTTTAAAATAAATTCTTTTTGTTTTCCAATACCCGTAGCATAATATTCTCCTTTTGCGAATAAACCCTTTGAGTTATTACTGAAAAATAAAACAGAACCTGCTAAAATTAAAACAGTTACAGTAGCAGCAATACTATAGGTGTATTTCCTAATACTGATTCTCTTTTTGAATTTTTTATGCTGATTTGAAATATCTATAACACTTTCATTGCCAAACTTCGAAACATATTTGGCTTTGACTGTATTAAAGTGTTTTCTGTTTTCTTCTGATGATTTAATCCAATCAATAACCTCTTCTTTAAAAGTAAGATCCCCTTGATTTTGGATAAATTTTATTAAGCTTCTCTCGTCCATATAATAATAAAACGATTCAACTCAAAAATACCCTTACGTGAAATTGTTAAAATTCTACTTTTTATTTAAGTATTTATATAGAAGGTTGTTATTAAGGAGGTGTTTTTATTGATTTGGTTAGAAAAATTAAAACCTGTGTCTTATAGAAAAAGACCCATGTACTCTTGAAGCTCGTGTCTTAAAAATTTTAATGCTTTTGTAATTTGAGCTTCTACAGTTTTTTGGGAGATACTTAATTCTTCTGCAATTTCTCGGTGCTTAAGACCGTTAAACCTACTTTTTATGAAGATGTCTTTGCAGGCAGGTGGAAGTTGGTCAATCAAATTGTTAACCTTATTATGTAATTCTTTTTCAATAAGTAATAAGCTGGGGTTATTTTGGAGAGATTCTTGATTGATTAGATTTATATCTTTTTCAATTTGATTTTTATATTGTTTTTTTACTTTTTGATGTTTTAAGTAATCAAGGCATTCATTCTTTACCATTGAGAACAGATAAGCATTAATATTAATGTCTGTAGCTAGCTTGCTTCTTTTTTTCCAAAGTTTGTAAAAAGCATTTTGAACTATTTCTTTGGCATCTTCATCATTGTTAATGTAATGTTTGGAAAAATAATGAAGTTTATCAAAATAAAGGTTGAATAAAGTTTCATAAGCCGACTCTTTACCTTTTTTTAATTGATGAAGAAAAAAAGAATTATTTATACTTATTGGTTTCAAATTTAAGGGGAGTTATGGCACAATATATATTTTTTAATTTAATAAAACAACAAAGCCCCCTAAAAGGAGGCTTTATTGATAAGGCTGTATAAAAAATATTAAGAAACTGCTTTTAATTTATTTACAGTTATCTTATTTAGTTTTTCTTCAACATATTCTTTGTTTACTTCAAGTTTGTTTTCTTTTGAACTTGGTAAATCAAACATAGCATCTGTTAAAATGGTTTCGCATAAGGATCTTAATCCACGTGCTCCCAATTCGTATTCTATTGCTTTTTCAACAATAAAATTTAATGCTTCATCATTTATTTTAAATTCAATATCGTCCATTTCAAACAGTTTTGCGTACTGTTTAATAATAGCATTTTTAGGTTCTGTTAGGATGGAACGTAGTGTTTCTGCATCCAACGGATCCATATAAGTAAGCACTGGTAATCTCCCTATAATCTCTGGAATCAAACCAAAATCTTTTAAATCTTTTGGAATAACATATTGTAATAGGTTCTCACGGTCTACTAAATCTTTTTTAGAAACACTGTAACCTACTGCTTGCATGTTTAGCCTTTTGGAAATATGTCTATTAATTCCATCAAAGGCACCACCAGCAACAAATAATATATTTTCAGTATTTACTTCAATAAATTTTTGATCTGGATGTTTTCTTCCTCCTTTTGGCGGAACATTTACCACAGTTCCTTCTAGAAGTTTTAGCAATGCTTGTTGAACTCCTTCTCCAGATACGTCTCTGGTAATAGAAGGATTATCGCTTTTACGAGCAATTTTATCAATTTCATCTATAAAAACAATCCCTCTTTCTGCTTTTTCAAGATTGTAATCTGCTGCCTGTAAGAGACGAGTTAAAATACTTTCTACATCTTCTCCAACATATCCAGCTTCTGTTAAAACAGTAGCATCTACAATTGCTAAAGGAACATTTAGCATCTTGGCAATAGTTTTTGCCATAAGGGTTTTACCAGTACCGGTTTGCCCAACCATGATGATGTTACTTTTTTGGATCTCGATATCGTCTTTACTGGCTGGCTGTAATAATCTTTTATAGTGATTATAAACAGCAACAGACATCACTTTTTTAGTAGCATCTTGGCCAATGATAAATTGATCTAGATATTCCTTAATCTCAGCTGGTTTTTTTAAAATCAGCTCTGAGGATAATTCACTATTCTTAGATTGTTGCGATTCTTCTAATACAATTCCATGTGCTTGTTCAATACAGCGGTCGCAAATATGTGCATCCAGACCCGCTATAAGCAAGCTAGTTTCTGGCTTTTTTCGACCACAAAATGAACACTCTAATTCTTCTTTCGCCATTTTTTTACATTTGTGAAAACGTAATACTACGTTTTCTATTTAATTAGACGGTTCTTTTTAAAACTTCGTCTATCATTCCGTATGCTTGTGCTTCTTCAGCTTTCATCCAGTAGTCTCGATCACTATCTTCGGTTACTTTTTCCATAGATTGCCCTGAATGATTAGCTATGATTTCGTATAATTCTTCTTTTAATTTAAGAATTTCACGTGCTGTTATTTCTATATCACTTGCTTGCCCTTGAGCGCCGCCTAGTGGTTGGTGTATCATAACACGACTGTGTGGCAAAGCAGAACGTTTTCCTTTTTCTCCAGCACATAATAAAACAGCTCCCATAGATGCCGCCATTCCTGTACAGATAGTAGCTACGTCTGGTTTAATGTATTGCATAGTGTCATAAATTCCTAAACCAGCATATACACTTCCTCCAGGGGAGTTAATATATATTTGGATGTCTTTAGAAGCGTCTGCACTTTCTAAAAACAATAATTGTGCTTGAATAATATTAGCAACTTGATCGTTGATTCCGGTTCCCATAAAAATGATTCTGTCCATCATCAATCTAGAAAATACATCCATAGCAACAGCATTTAACTGACGCTCTTCGATAATGTTTGGGGTAAGTCCCACGGGAGTCATAGCGCTTACAATTTTGTCGTAATACATGCTATTAATTCCTCTATCTTTTGTGGCAAAAGCCTTAAATTCTTTTTCGAAATTCATAAATTATATTTACTGTTTTTTTAGTACGTAAAAAGGCGTTAAAACTTACAGTTTAACGCCTTAAAGATACTTAATTTATTTTATAAGGATTTACCCATAAACTTCTTTAACAAAGTTTTCGTAAGTAATCTCTTTTGTCTTTAAGTTTGCTTTTTCCTTGTATAAATTCACAAGTTTTTCGCTCATTATTTGTTCAGACAATCTTTTAGCTTCTTCTTGATTAGATAAAACACGTGAAGAAATGTTTTCTAGAACTTCTTCTTCTGGATCTGTTTGTCCAAATTGTGCCATTTGCATACGTACGTATTTTTTAGCAAATTCTTTAAGCTCATCATAACTAACTTGAAGGTCATTGTTGTTAATAATTTTTCCTTCGATAAGTTGATATCTTAATCCTTTTTCAGATTTAGCATATTCTTCGCTAGCTTCTTCTTCAGAAAGATTGTTCTCTCCAGTAGCTTGAATCCATTTGGTAAGGAATTCAGCAGGAAGGTCAAATTTAGTATTTTCAACTAAATATTCAGTAATGTCATTTAAAAGTCTTTGATCTGCTTGTTGAGCAAATTGCTTTTCAGCATCTTCTTTGATTTTAGCTCTCATTTCTTCTTCTGAAGTAACAACACCTTCACCAAAAAGCTTATCAAATAACTCTTGGTTTAATTCGGTAGCTTCTCTTTTGTTAGCTTCATCTATTGTAAATGTAACTTCAATATCTAAATCGTGAGCCTCATCATGTTCTACTTTTAAGAAGTTAATCAAATCATGATCGTCTTCAAAAAGTCCTTTAGTTTTAAGTTCTAAAGTATCTCCTACTTTAGCACCAACAAATTTATTTAGGTTTCTTTTACCTTTAAGTTTGTCTAAAGTAAGTGTTGTTCTGTTCTCAAGTCCTTTTTCTTCATTTTTGAAAACTCCAGTAACTTCACTTTCTTCTGTAACTTCGTCTTGAGCGATTAATTTACCGTATTGTTTTGCAATTCTATCAACTTGCTCATCAATCATTTTATCGTCTGCAATGATTTGGTATTGAGTAATTGCTTTTTTAGTTTTTAAATCAACATCAAAAGCAGGAGCAAGACCTAATTCAAATTCAAAAGAAAAATTTTCAGCATCCCAATCTAAATCATCTTGTGCTTTAGGAAGTGGATTTCCAAGTACGTCTAATTTTTCTTCAGTAAGATATTTGTTTAGTGAATCTTGTAAAAGCTTATTTACTTCATCAACTAAAACAGCTTTTCCATATTGCTTTTTAACCAATCCCATTGGAACATGTCCTTTTCTAAAACCTGGGATGTTTGCAGTTTTTCGGTAGTCGGTTAAAATACTATCTACTTTATCGCTGTAATCTTCTTTTGTAATAGCAACTTTTACTATTGCATTTAAATCGTCAATTTGCTCTTTCGTAATGTTCATTCTCAAAAAATATTGAATAGCCCGTAAATGGGCATGCAAAAGTAAAACATTTTCAAAAGTTTACCAAGTTTTTAAAAGGCTGAAAAACAAATTCTTAATTTTTATTTTCCAGTTTTCATTTAGAAGTCCTAAATAAGGGCATTAAATGGTAATTGGTTAACTTTTATGATGTCTTATTTTATTAAAATTTTAAGATTTTTAAACTGAAATAAATGCTCTTTTTTAAGAAGATTTAATCACTTTTTGTTAATAATCGAGATTTATTCTGCGCCTACTAAAGATTCAAAAATAGACTGTAGAATAGATAGTAGTAAACTGAATAATAATGCCCACCATATGTTTACAACGGAAAATCCACCTACAAAATAATCTGCAAGTAAAATTATACAGGCATTAATAATTAGTAAGAATAACCCTAATGTAATAATGGTAACTGGAAGGGTAAGGATTACTAAAATTGGTTTTACTATAAAATTTAATAGCGCCAAAACTATGGCAACTATTATTGCAGTTCCGTAACTTTCTACGCCTACGCCAGGAAGTATTTTTGCTAAAATAACTACGGAGATAGCTGTTAAAAGTATTTTGATTATAAATTTCATTATGATTGGTTTAAATTGTTATGTATTAAAGATATAAAAAAAGCGCCTGTTTTACACAGGCGCTTTTGAAAACTTAGTAAGATATAATGTTATTTCACAAAAATAGTTGGATATGCTCCAGGGTTTAAAGCTGGAATAGTAGCATTGTATTTTTCGTTAATAGCATTTATAATTTGATTTGCAATTACTGCATAACCTCTTTGTGTTGGGTGCACACCATCAAGAGAGAAAGCGCCACCAGTAGCAAAGGTGTTAGTAATGTTTCCACCATCAAATGAAATTCCACCATTTGCCAATTGATTCATCAATGCTTCTACATCTACAAAAGCTAAATCGTATTGAGTAGCTAGCGCTTCAATAGTTGTATTGTAGGCTGTTTGTGCATTTGTTACCATTTCAATTTCTGTAGCAGTTAAAGCTTGACCGTCGGTTAGAGGGACAGCAACGCCAATAATTGATTGAGGATTATTTGGGTCTGCCAATGTGCCTAAAATAGAGGAGGTTGTTAGCGGAAGTAAATCTTCAGCCGTAGCTTGTCTCATATTTGTAAGTCCTGGGTTTATGCCTGTTAAATCTGTTAAATCTTCATCTAATATTACAACTGCATTTTGTCCAGCGCTAAACTGTATTGTACGTTGCGCTACTTCTTCGGCAGTTATTAAACCGAAAGATTGCGCTTGTAGTAATCCGCCATTATATTGCGCATATGCTTGGTTTACAACACCTGCAGTTTGTGCGTCTAATGGGATAGCATTGTAAGGTACCGTGGTAAAATATGGTATAGTTGTAACATTTGGAATGTTTGCTACCACCCCTTTAGCGCCTCCGTTTGTAAGGGCTGTAAGTAAATCGTTATATACTTTAGCAAATACATTTGGGTCTGTAATATCATTCTCTCCATAGGTAGTAGGATCTAAATTCCCAGATTGGTCTACTCCAATTCCACCGCTTGTTGCATAACTTAATATGTCGTTATTTCCTATCCAAAGTGAAAAGAAAGTTGGATTTTGAGAAGCAGCATCTTCTATAATAGAAGCATCTGTAGTGCTTGCCATTCTTACAAAATATGGATTTGCTGCGTCTACTTCAAGATTAGCAATATTTCCGTAACCGTTGGCAACTAAATGAAAAATTTTAGAACCAGGAACTCCCATATTGTTAAAAGGACCTTCTAGTACATTTGAAATATCTGTAGTTGGGGTTCCGTCTAAGATTTCTGGTGTCTGACTTCCGTCTGTTCCAAGTACTATAACACGACGGTTATCCATTATTTGATTTCCATTTGCTAATAATCCTCCAAAGTTATCGTTTACTAATGGTTGTGTAAAATCTCCTCCACCAACATGCTTAAATTGTATAGCTAGCATACTTGGAAAAGAGTTTTGTTGTCCGTTTAGATACAATGCGCCATCTGCATACCCGGCAGTAAGAGAGTTTCCAACAGCAACAAAGTTTGAAAAGTCGGCATCACCGCTTGAGTAAAAACCTTGTTCGTCTACTGGATCGTTAAATTCAGGCTGACAAGAAGTCAATGCAATAGCTGCAATTGATATATATAGTAGTTTTTTCATTTTCTTAATAATTAGCATTTGTTAAAATCCGTAAGTGATTCCTAAGCCTGGAACAAAAGCATTGTTCTTATAAGTCCCTCCAAATGGCACATTTTGACCATTTTCTTGATAATAATCGTAAGACTCGTCCACTTCATCAAAGTGGATGTATAAAAAGGATGCGTCCAAAGCAAAACGATTGCTTAATTGGAAAGTGAATCCTCCAGTAAAGTTATCAGAATCGTTTCTTGGTGTTTCTGGAGCAAAATATCCAGACTGCACAGGAGATTCATCAAAATAATATCCACCTCTTAACGTAAAACGATTGGTGGCTTTGTATTGCAATCCAAATCTATAGGTGGATGCGTTTTTATAATTACGAGGATTTAAAGATTCTTGTCCATTACTAAAAATAACATCTAATGCTTCGTAAGCACTCCAGTAAGCTCGATTGTAATCAAAAGCAACCAACCATTTGTCGTTAATAGCGTAAGAAGCTCCAACAGTTAATTCTGCTGGTAAAGGTAAGGAAGCGTTAAAAGTTACCCCTTCATATAATGGAGCTACTCCAGATGGGACGTTTTGGAAATCTGCTTCACCATTTTTAGCATCCATTTGTATTTCGGAGCGGTAATTAATACCTAAAGTAAATTCTTCGGTAGGTCTAACCATTAAACCAAGGTTATATCCCCAAGCGCCAATTCCGCTTTTGTCAATAGTAACATTGGCTCTTTCTCCTTCTGTATTTGTGGTGGTACGGTCAATATTTCTATTGAAGTTAACGGCTCCAGTAGCATAAATAGGTCCTCCTCCTATACTAATTTTATCATTTATTTTAATAGAAAGTGTAGGCTGAATAAAAATAGCTTGTAAGCTAATGTCGTTTATTAAATGAGAGCCTTCCCAGTTGGTAGGGTATTCAACACCACTACCATATGGAGTGTAGATCCCTAATCCTACACTAGCCCAATCGTTAATTTTATAAGCGGCATATACATTAAATGGAGTAGAAACAGGGTTGTTTGCTTCAGTATACCATCCATATTGTTCGTTTTGAAAACTGATATTTGCGAAAACGGCATTTGCGCCTCCACTCACAGTAAATTTTTCGTTTAAGAAAGTAAGACCAGCTGGGTTGAAGAAGACAAGTTCCGAAGAGTTGATAACAGCTACTCCAGTATGCCCCATGGCAAGTTGCTTTTGTCCTTGCAAAGAAATTCGATATCCTCCAGCATAAGTCAAGGCACTAGTAAGCAATACCATCGCCAAAAGCGTAAGTTTTTTCATGAATTTGTTAATTTAGAATTATGAATATTAGCTATTCAAAATTAATATAAAATTATTCATCTGCAATTTTGAGGCAGCTGATATTTAAAAATCATTAAAAAATTAACATTTATGAGTTAAGGAATGTTAGTGATTTTTCAAAAAATTGTTTTGGATTTTCTGCATGAAGCCAATGACCTGCATTGTCAATAATTTCTACAGAAGCTGTAGGAAAATGAGATTTTATAAGCTCTGTATCGTTTGGAGATATGTACTCAGATTTTGATCCTCTTAAAAAAAGTGTTTTTCCTTGAAACGTTTTTTGAGAAGGAAGGGCTTCTCCAATTTCTTCTTGAGATTCCGCTAAAACATCCAAATTAAATCTATATCCTAAAGTTTCTTTTGTTTTCCAATATAAATTCTTTAATAAAAATTGGCGCGTACCCCAGTCGGTAATATAACTGGATAGTTCTTCGTCGGCTTCGGTGCGGGAAGAAATTTTGGTAAAATCTAAAGCTTTTAATCCTTTAATAATATCTTGATGATGTGGTGGATAATATTTTGGAGCTATATCTGCAATTAATAATCTTTTTATAACTTCAGGATTTGTAACCGCAAGGAGCATGGCTACTTTGCCTCCCATGGAATGACCAATTATGTTAATGTCTTCTAAATCATTTAAATCAAGATAATTTAAAACATCTTCTACCATGATTTCATAGGAAAAATCTTCAGAATGAAAACTTTTTCCGTGGTTTCTGAGGTCTAGTAAATGTACTTCAAATCCTTCATCTGCATATTTAGTGCCAAGGGTTTTCCAGTTGTCGGACATTCCTAAGAAACCATGTAAGATGATTAATGGTTTACCCTTTCCTATAACTTTAGATTTAAGAATTTGCATGATTTAAAGAAGTTTTAAAAATTATTGGATTCAAAGATTAATAAGTGTCATTTTTTCAATGAGACATTTAGCTGTCTAAAAAATTATTTTAGTTTTTGCAAATACATTTGTACTACATTTTCGAGGCCTAAATAAAGAGATTCTGCAATAAGCGCATGTCCAATAGAAACTTCTAATAAATTTGGTATGTTTTGCTTAAAATAAGCAGTGTTCTCAAGGTTTAAATCATGACCAGCATTGATGCCTAAGTCAACTTTATTGGCAACCAAAGCAGCTTCAATGTATGGTTTGATGCCGTCTTTGTTCCCTTTTTCAAATTCACTAGCGTAGGCTTCCGTATAAAGCTCAATTCTGTCGGTTCCTGTTTCAGCAGCGCCTTCAATCATTTTAGAAATAGGGTCTACAAAAATAGAGGTTCTAATGTTATTCGCTTTAAATTCAGCAATAACATCAACTAAAAAATCTTTGTATTTAATAGTGTCCCAACCAGCATTAGAAGTAATGGCATCCTCTGCATCTGGAACCAAAGTTACTTGCGTAGGTTTTACTTTTAATACTAAATCCATAAAACTTTTTATAGGATTTCCCTCTATATTATATTCGGTATGTACTACACTTGGTAAGTCCCTTGCGTCTTGATACCGAATGTGTCGCTCATCTGGTCTTGGGTGAATAGTAATACCTTCTGCACCAAAATCTTGAATGTCTTTAGCAACTTGTAAAAGATTGGGAACATTGCCGCCTCTAGAATTTCTAAGGGTTGCAATTTTATTTATGTTAACGCTTAACTTTGTCATGAAAATAAAATCATATTAATTGACTACAAAAATACAAAGTAGACCCCCGCATACCAAGCTCAAAAAGCATTAAAATTAATGAATCCTGTAATATTGATAGCAGGATAGTGTTATTTCATTTTTACTTAGTAGTTAAAGCCTGCCTTTTTGTGGTAGAAATTGATTAATTTGCCAAAGAAATAATTGTGTTATGAACATACATTCTTATATAAATAATGATATCCTTCCATTATTGCCTAACTATCCGGTAAAAATGGTTAGAGGAATGTTTTCTGATTGTACCAATACACATATTCCCGTTGTTGAAGATAATAGGCTGCTCGGAAATATTTCTGAAGACGATGTTCAGGGTTTTGATCCTGAAAAAAAAGTGAGCGATTATCTGTATGCTTTAGACTTATTTTATGTGCAAAAGCATACCAATTGGTTGGATGTGCTGGAGGCATTTGCAAAATATAACGCCAATGTATTGCCTGTTTTAGATGAAAACAATATTTACATTGGTTATTATGAGCTTATTGATATTATGAATTTGTTTAAAGAAACTCCTTTTTTAAATGAACCTGGAGGAATTCTTATAATTGAAAAAGGAAATATAGATTATTCTTTTAGTGAAATTTCTCAGATTGTAGAAAGCAACGATGGAAAATTACTTGGTGCTTTTATTTCTGATGAAGAGGGAGATGTAACGCAGATAACTTTAAAGCTCGGAACTTCTGGTCTAAATAATATTATTCAGGCTTTTAGAAGGTATAGTTATAATATTATAGCTGGGAATGAAGAAGATTCTTATATTGAAGCCCTAAAAGATAGATCTAATTACTTAGATAAATTTCTAAAAATATAACTTTGACGCCGACTTAAAATGTGCGCGAGTTCTATAAGTCGATAAAGAATTATTATATTTCAGCAATAAAAAATAGCTAATGAAAGTAGGTATTTACGGTCAGTATTACAAAGAAGATTCTGAAGAATACATTCTTAAACTTTTAGAAGTATTACAACGCAATAAAGCCGAGGTGTATTTGGAAAGTGAGTATTTAATGCAAATAAAAGAACCACTTGGTATTACCGAAGCCTACAAAACGTTTTCTTCTTTTAACGATTTAGATAATTCCTTCGATATTTTTTTAAGTGTTGGTGGAGATGGAACCATGCTCCGTACGGTTCTTTTTGTAAGGGATCTTGATATTCCAATTTTAGGAATTAATACAGGGAGATTAGGTTTTTTGGCAACCGTGCAAAAAGAAAATATAGAAGCAGCAATAGAGGAGGTGCTTAAAAATAGATTTGAGGTTAAAAAAAGAGCTTTACTTCAAGTAAGTGCAGAAACTCCAATGGAAGATCAAACAGAAGTAAATTTTGCGCTAAACGAAATTACCGTCAGCAGAAAAAATACAACTTCTATGATTACTATTGCAACTTGGTTGGATGGAGAATATTTAACTTCTTATTGGGCAGACGGACTCATAGTGGCAACGCCAACAGGGTCAACTGGTTATTCTTTGAGTTGTAACGGTCCCGTAATTGCGCCAAGTACCGATGCGCTAGCTTTAACGCCTATTGCGCCGCATAATTTAAACGCACGCCCATTGGTAATTCCTGATAAAACAAAAATCCGCTTGAAAGTTTCTGGACGAGAAGATACCTTCTTAGTTTCTTTAGATTCTAGAATAGCAACATTAAATAACGAAACAGAAATTTTTATTGAAAGAGCCCCTTTTACTATAAAATTGGTAGACCTTAAAGAAGAGAGTTTTCTTAAAACCCTCCGAAATAAGCTTTTATGGGGAGAAGATAGACGTAATTAATCCCAATGAAGGCAATAATTTTTCACAAATTTTGTTTTACAAGCACATTCATTTAAATGATATTACTCATAAAATATCATAATGTATATATTTGCAAACTTTGAAAAGGTATGAATTTTAGAATCTTAGCTATTGCGCTTATGTTAACCACAACAATATCTTATGCTCAGATGTTTGAGGCTGGGGTATTTGCAGGTGGAAGTAATTACATTGGAGATGTAGGGTCTTCTTGGTACATAAAACCTAATAGCTTTGCAGCTGGAGGCGTGTTTAAGTGGAATATAAGCAAGCGCTACGCATATAGAGCTTCTTTTACATTTTCTACACTGCATGCTGCAGATAGAGATTCTGATAATTCTGCTAGAAAAGAACGCGATTATAGTTTTTCTAATGGAATTGTAGAAGGTTCACTAGGGATGGAATTTAATTTTTTAGAATTCGATCAAAGTGATTTCGAAAGACCCATTACTCCTTATTTATATGGAGGAGTTTCAGTTTTTTTGCATGATGAGTTATATTATACAACCAATAATGCTCAAGTATCTGGAAATAAAACTACATTTGCAATCCCTATGGCAATAGGAGTTAAGGGTAAAATAAGCTCGCGTTTCATTCTCGCAGCAGAGATTGGAGCACGTTATACTTTTACCGATAATTTAGATGGAAGTAATCCTAACACACTTCTGCCTAATAATAACAATTTGAAGTTTGGAAATATCTTTAGCGATGACTGGTATGTTTTCTCTGGGTTAACATTAACCTATACATTTGGAGAACGACCGTGTTATAGCTGTTTTGATTGATGAGTAATGAATGAAGAGTTAATTAATAAGGAAAATCTACCTAAGCACATAGCTATTATCATGGATGGTAATGGACGTTGGGCTAAACAGAAAGGAAAACTTAGAGTTTTTGGTCATGAAAATGGAGCCAAAGCTGTAAAAGAAGTGGTAGAAGGTTGTGCGCGTTTAGGTGTTCAAAACTTAACGTTGTACGCTTTTTCTACGGAAAATTGGAACCGTCCAAAGTTGGAGGTAGATACCCTTATGAAACTTTTAGTCTCTTCTCTTAAAAAAGAACTTCAAACGCTTCACGAAAAAAATATCAAGCTTAAAGCTATCGGAACCATAGAAACACTTCCTCAAAAAGTACGCGAAGAACTTTTGGAAGTAATGGAGAGAACCAAAGATAATACACATATGACACTTACTTTGGCATTGAGTTATGGGGCTCGAGAAGAATTAAAAAATGCTGTAGTACAGCTATGTACGAAAGTTAAAAATAATATAATTTCTATAGATTCTATTGACGAATCAATAATTAATAATCATCTTTACACGCAAGATTTGCCCGATGTAGACCTACTTATAAGAACAAGTGGAGAGCATAGAATAAGTAATTTCTTACTTTGGCAGATTGCATATGCTGAGTTGTATTTTACGAAAACACTTTGGCCAGATTTTACCAAAGAGCACTTGTGGGAAGCAATAATAAATTATCAAAACAGAGAACGTAGATTTGGAAAGACAAGCGAACAACTTAACTAAAAATATCATGTCTAAACGATATTTGGGTGTATTTATTTTACTATTACTATCCTTCACTAATTATTTAAATGCGCAAGAAACTTCCTTCGATAAAGGTAAGAAATATATTCTTGGTGGAATTGAAGTAACTGGTGTAAAAGGTTATAATGAGCAAACAGTTATAACATATACCGGTTTGAGAACTGGTCAAGAAATTACCGTTCCTGGAGAACAAATAAGTGAAGTTATTAGTAAACTATGGGGTTTAAACCTTTTTAGTGATATTAATGTTTACAAAACTAAAATTGAAGGAAATAAAATTTTCCTCGAACTTAATGTAACCGAACTTCCAACACTTTCTGATGTTAAAATAACAGGAATAAAAAAGAAAAAAATTGACGACATTGAAAAGGATGCCGATCTTAAAAAAGGGAAAAAGGTTACTGAGAGTTATATTTCAAATACAAGAAACTACCTAGTAAATAAATATAAAAAAGAAGGATATTTAAATACAAAAGTAAATATCAACACTATTCCAGATACCTCTGAGGTGAATGCTGTTAAAATGGTAGTTGGAATAGATAAAGGTGAAAAAGTTAAGATTAAAGACATTTCCTTTAATGGAAATGAAAAACTAAGCGAAAAGAAACTTAGATCTGCAATGAAAAACACCAAAGAAAAAATGGTGTTGCGTTTTTGGAAGAAATCAAAGTTTATTCCAGAAGATTTTGATGCAGATTTAGTGTCTATTGTAGATGCCTATAAAGAGAAAGGGTATAGAGATGCACGTATCACTAGAGATTCTATTCTTTATAATGACGATAGTACTATAGATATCCAGATTGATTTAGAAGAAGGAGATAAGTACTACTTTGGAGAAATTGATTTTGTTGGAAATGCTGCTTATACCGACGAGCAATTAAGTCGTGTTTTAGGATTAAAAAAGGGAGATGTATATAATGGAGTCTTATTTGATAAGCGTATTGCAGACCAAACAAAACCAGATGGACAAGATATTACCAACTTATATCAAAATAATGGATATTTATTTTCGCAGATAAATCCTGTTGAGGTTTCTGCCAAAAATGATACCATAGATTTTGAAGTAAGAATTATTGAAGGGAAATTAGCTTATTTTGAAAATGTAACGGTTACTGGGAACGATAAAACAAACGACCACGTAATTTATAGAGAGCTAAGAACTAAACCTGGTCAGTTATATTCTAAAGATAATGTGGTAAGAACTATTAGAGAGCTAGGGCAACTTGGTTATTTTGATCCTGAAAGTATAGCTCCAGAAATCTTAGACCCAAATCCACAAAACGGAACAGTAGGAATTAATTATGCGGTAGCAGAAAAAGGATCTAGTCAAATTGAACTCCAAGGTGGTTACGGTGGAGGAGGTTTTATAGGAACTTTAGGGCTTTCTTTTAATAACTTTTCCATAAGAAATATCTTTAATAAAGAAGCGTATAAGCCAGTTCCAATGGGAGACGGACAAAGACTGTCGTTGCGTTTGCAAGCAAGTAGATTTTTCCAAACATATAGCTTCTCTTTTGTGGAGCCATGGATGGGAGGAAAAAAACCTGTACAGTTTTCTACTTCTATAAACCGTACGCTACAGTTTAGATACAATCCTAGAACAGGAGATGCCGATAAAGATCAGCGTTTTGTAATTACAGGAGCAACGGTAGGTTTGGCAAAACGTTTAAATTGGCCAGATAACTACTTCCAGTTATCTCATGCTTTGAGTTTTCAGCATTACGATCTTCAAAATTATCAAACTTCGTTGTTTAATTTCCCTAACGGATATTCTAATAACTTAGCCTATACCATAGCATTGTCTAGAAACAATACTTCGGTAAACCCAATTTTCCCAATGGCAGGTTCTGAGTTTAGTATTAGTTTAAAATTAACAGCACCATATTCATTATTTAATAATATAGATTATGCAAATCTAGGAGATGATCCAGATTATCAAACTGTAGGGCCTAACAACGAAATTATTCCTGATGCAGAAAAAATAGATCAAGAAAAATATAAATGGTTAGAGTTCTATAAAGTAAAATTCAGCGGAAACTGGTATACTAATTTATTTGCTAAATTGGTAATGAAAACAGGAATGGAGTTTGGATTCTTAGGAGCTTATAATCAAGATAGAGGGGTAATTCCATTTGAGCGTTTCTTCCTTGGGGGAGACGGATTAGGAAATTATACTTTAGATGGTAGAGAGAATATACAATTAAGAGGATATCCAAACCAGTCGCTTTCTGGAAATGACGGATCTACGGTTTATAATAAATTCTCATTAGAAATGCGTTATCCTATTACATTGAAACCAACTGCTTCGATATATGCATTATCATTTTTAGAAGGAGGAGCGTCTTATGACAACTTAGAAAGTTATAATCCATTCGACCTAAAACGTTCTGCAGGACTTGGAGTACGTATATTTATGCCTGCTTTTGGATTGTTAGGAATTGACTTTGGGTATGGATTTGATCCTATCCCTGGGCAGATTGAACCTAGCGGATGGCAAACACATTTTATTATTGGACAACAATTTTAATTTGTGGCACGATATTTTCTATATAATTTATGTTTTTATAAATATCTATTACTTAGAAAGATTGATAAGTAAGAAATTTTTGTTTTCTTCGTATTCAGAAATTAAAAATTTAGAAGGATGAAAACTTATGTTCTTTTTATATTGATAGCTTTTAGTACGTTTTCTGGTATTGCACAGAGAGGAGTAAGAATTGGCTATGTTGATATGGATTACATTTTACAAAATGTAGAAGAATATCAAATGGCAAATAAACAATTGGCTTCTAAAGTGCAAAAATGGAAAGGTGAAGCGGAAGATCAAGAACAGACTATCCAAAAGATGTGGGCTGATCTAAATGCTGAGAAAATTCTTCTAACAAAAGAACTTATTCAAGAGCGTGAAGAGGAAATCAACGCTTTGGAAAGACAGATGAAAGATTACCAGCAAGATAGATTTGGGCCTCAAGGCGATCTAGTTAGACAACGAAGTCAGTTAGTGAAACCTATTCAAGATCAGGTTTTTAATGCTGTTCAAGAAATTGCTGCTAATAAAAAATACGATTTTGTTTTTGATAAATCAGCAGATGTTGTTATGTTGTACTCCGATAAGCGCCACGACATAAGTGAGCAGATTTTAAGAAGCATTAATGTAACCCGAAAGCAAGAAGATAGGAGAGCGCCTAATAGTGCCTTGGATGAATTTCAGGAAGAAGAGAAAGATCCAGAGCTAAAAGCTAGAGAAGAAGCTTACGAGGAGAAAAAGGAAACAATGGCGAATGATGTAGAAGCGAGAAGAGAAGCTAAGTTGAAAGAAATTGAAGCGAGGAAAAAAGCATACGAAGAGCGGAGACAAAAAATGTTAGAAGAAAGGGAGGCCAGAAGAAAAGCTAAACTTGAAGAAAGAGAAAGATTAAAAGAAGAAAATAAAAGTTCAAACACGACGGAAAACGAAGAGGGAGAATAAATATGGAGCCTAAAATAATATCAATTAAAGATAAAAAAAAGGCTGCAACATAAAGGATTCAACACAGTAGTTGAAAAATTTAAACCTCACTTTTAGTGAGTAATTAATTAACAAGTAAATATTTTTAGAAATTTTAGAAAACCATGAAACACTTTAAAACATTAGTAATTGCAGTTGTATTAGCAGTAGGATCGATAAGTTTTGCATCTGCTCAGAGTAAAGTAGCTCACATTGATGTTCAGCAATTAATGAAAGACATGCCAGCAATGAAAACTGCACAGGCTGAATTGCAAAAATTAAGCGAGAATTATCAAAACGATATTAAAACAAGTTACCAAGAACTTCAAACTAAAATGTCGCTTTACCAAAATGAGGCTGCTACAAAATCTCAAGATGAAAATCAAAAGAGAGCTGCAGAAGTAGACGGAATGCAAAAAACAATCATGCAAGCACAGCAACAAGCGCAAAAAGAACTTCAAGAAAAAGAGCTTGAATTGCTTCAGCCTATTATGCAGAAAGCAAATGATGCTATTCAGAAAGTAGGGAAAGAAAAAGGTTTCCAGTATGTATTAGATGCTTCTCCAGGATCTGGAGTTATTTTAGCTGAAGGTACTGATATCATGGCAGACGTAAAAAAAGAATTAGGTTTCTAAGAAACAAATTATTTTTTTTATTAAAATATTCGAAACTGCCTACAGAAATGTAGGCAGTTTTTTTATTTTTACTATTATGAACACACAACCTATAGGTATTTTTGATTCTGGTGTTGGAGGAACTTCCATTTGGAAAGAGATCTATAAATTACTGCCTTCAGAGGCTACTATTTATTTGGCAGATAGTAAATATGCGCCCTATGGAGAGAAAACACAAAAAGAAATACTCCAATTAAGTATTAAAAATACAGAGTACCTCTTGTCTCGTGGATGTAAAATTATTGTAGTGGCGTGTAATACTGCAACAACAAACGCTATAGATTATTTAAGAGAAAATTATAAAGTTCCTTTTATTGGAATTGAGCCAGCTATTAAACCAGCAGTTTTGAATTCTCAAACAGGGGTAGTTGGAGTGTTAGCAACTAGAGGAACCTTGGCAAGTAGTTTATTTACAAAAACAACTGCTTTGTATGCTAAAGACAGAAAGGTTATTGAGCAATTTGGAGACGGATTAGTTCCTTTAATAGAAGCTGGTCAAATTGAAAGTAAAGAAATTGAGGCTTTGTTGCAAAAATACCTCACGCCAATGGTGAAAGAAAATATTGATTATTTAGTACTTGGCTGTACACATTACCCATATCTTATCCCGCAGTTAAAAAAAATACTGCCAAATACAGTAACTATTATAGATTCTGGTAGTGCTGTTGCAAAACAAACACAAAAGGTACTACAGGAGAATCTACTTCTAAATAATAGTAATAACAAGGCAGTCATTGAATTTTATACCAATAAAGAAATAGAAGTTTTAAAGTCCTTATTAGGAGAGTATGCTGTAGAAAGTAAAGTCTCTTATTTGGAATTTTAATCCCTGTTTATTAGGAAGGGGCATTATGTTTGAAACAGTTTTCAGCAGCCTATTAAAAAAAGGTCAGAATCTAAATTTAGAATCTAACCCTTAATATTTTAGTTTACACAGTTTACGGGATACTCCCTTTATCATTTTCTTTGGGTAGTGTTTGTAAAATTAATCTGTATTATTCCTTCCTAACATAAGTCAAATAAGTAAAGCTATAATTGTGTTTTTCATCTTTCTCATGGTGTTCTTCAGATACTAATTCCCAATCCTTAGTATTAATTTCTGGAAAATAAGCATCCGCTTCAAAAGTTCCATGTACGCGTGTCAGTTCAATTTTATCAGAAAATGGGAGAGCAAGTTTATATATTTCGCCACCACCAATAATAAAAGGTTGCTCATCATCTGTAGCTTCCTTAATAGCGGCCTCTATATTATTGACAACAATACAGCCATCTGCGGGCTTGTAATCTTTCTGTCTAGTAATTATTATATGTTTTCTGTTGGGCAGCGGACTAGGGAAACTCTCATATGTTTTGCGACCCATAATTATAGCATGTCCTGTTGTTAACTTTTTAAATCTTTTAAAGTCGTCTGGCAAATGCCAAACCAAATCATTGTCTTTTCCAAGAGCATTGTTTTCTGCAGCTGCAGCAATCATTGTAATCATTAATTATAAAGTATTTTCAGTGTTATTTTCCAATGGAAATTCCTTTTCAACTTTCACTTGCAATTTAGCAATTCTGTCTTTCTGTTTAGTAACTAATTTTTCACGCTGATTCCTTTCCCATTCTTTCCCCAAAAATCTATCTGTTACATATACATTAATAACATGCATTAAAAATAAGAATCCCCAAGCAGAAATTCCCCATATAAACCAATTGTATGATTCGCCATATTTTAAAAATTTATTCATTACAATCATTATTACACATCCTATCAAAAAGATTACAAAGTGGTAATACAATCTCTTTTTTTGTCGAATCCTCGCCTGTGCTTTTTCAATTAATTCATGTTGGTCAAGCTCTATTTCGTGTTTCGGTTGTATTTTGTTTTTTGAAAACATAGTTTATCTTTTTTATAAATTTACAAAATCTGTATATATATAGAATAAAAGTTAGGCTAATTATTTTTCTATCTACTACTTTTTTTATCAGTCTTTATTCTTGTTTGAAAGAAGTCGGAAGACCGAAGTCAGGAGTCGGAAGTAAAAAAGGAAACAAGAATAAAGAGTAAAGAGTATAGATTGCATTCTAACTCTTTTTCGAATTTGTAGTTAACCATTAACTAAAAACATACTGCTTATTGAAAGAAGACCGAAGTCAGGAGTCGGAAGTAAAAGGGGAGGCAAGAATAAAGAAAGAGCATATAGATTTTGTATTCTGAGCCTTTTTCGAATTTGTAGTTTGCCATTAACCATTAACCATTAACCATTAACCATTAACCAATAACCATTAACTAAAAACCATAAACTTACTGCAAACTGAAGACTGCCTACTGAACACTAAACGTTTTATTAATGGCGTGTCCCTTCGGGTCGGGCTCTACGCTTTATCTTTCTTCGTGCCTCATAAAGGATGCCGCTTCGATCCCTCACGCAAACAACACTATATAGGTGTACTTTTTAGTTTAAGTAGATTTAATGATTGAAAGATTGAAAGATTGAAAGATTGAAGAAGTCAGGAGTCAGAAGACCGGAGTCGGAAGTAAAAAGGAGAAACAAGAATAAAGAGTATAGATTTTGCATTCTTTATAGAATTTGTAGTTTGCCATTAACCATTAACCATTAACCATTAACCATTAACCATTAACCATTAACCATTAACCATTAACCAATAACCAATAACCATTAACCATTAACTAAAAACCATAAACTTACTGCAAACTGAAGACTGCCTACTGAATAGCAATCAACTCTTTGTACTTAATACTAAATACTAAGTACTTTTTTCACTGCTTAACCTCCGAGTTCTAAGGCAGTTAAGAAATAGTTTTAAAAATACTTAAAAAAAGGTTTGGATAATGGTTAAATAAGTTTCTATATTTGCACCCGCTTTGAGAGAGAGATGATGTAGTAGAGAAGGGGCGAAGTTCTTTAAAATAGGGTGTTTTGAGCTGTTTGTTGAGATTAGAGAAGCTTTTAAAAGTTTCGAAAAAAAAATCAAAATAAATGTTGCGAGAAACAAAAAAGTAATTTACTTTTGCAC
>Ga0208029_1000036_pt1 | contig 120583 bp, 94 predicted proteins | sample MalvireepMed_s12_FD_184242 | JGI IMG/M metagenome (GOLD analysis project Ga0208029, IMG submission 184242) | Marine viral communities from the Global Malaspina Expedition - Malaspina viral metaG DeepMed_s12 (SPAdes) (version 2) | ecosystem: Environmental > Aquatic > Marine > Oceanic | place... | reverse complement strand
ATACTATCTAATACCATAATGATCCATATAATCCCTGATGTTAGATAGAACTTTTGAACATCTATAGGAACGATTACTAATAATACTATTGAAAGTATTTTAATACAATTAAATGCTGCTTTTTTTTCATTGAAAATTATTATTATCCGATAAAAGTTAACGGAATTTATTGAACTCCAATTATATTGAGATTCAAATGAGGTTTCCAAAATACCCCTTGCTATTAATAAAAATGAATAAAAAGAGGATTTTAGTAATGTTATTTTTTAAACTGCTTATTTTATAATAGTTAAGATCTAATCTTTGTTCTTTTTTCTTATAGCGAAGCGGTCTTGTATTTTAAACCGGATATTAATGATTAAAAATTAATCTTTAATTACGCTATGTTTTTCTATGAGGGTTGAAATTTCTTTTTTGTAATTTTCAATAATAGTATTGTCCGTTTTAAAGAGTTTTTGATATTCCTCAAGAATTATGGAACTGTATTGTTTTACACTTTCAATATCAAAATACATACGTCCTGTTCTACGGATAAAAAAGTCTATTGGGTTTTGTAAAATTTCGTATTCAACAGTAAAATGAAATTCGGCTTTTATAAGTTTTTCAGGATTATCGTCTCCTGTAAAATTATGGTATAACTTTAAAATTTCTTCGGTTTGCTTTCCGTATGTATGTACTAAATAAAACGCATCATATTTTGAAAAACCATCTTTTTCAAGCTCTTTAAAAAGTTGTTTTCTGTACTGTTTTACTTCCCTGTAGCTTTCCCAAGTTCCACCAGAAAGTGGAATTTTATCGGTGTTGCATTTTGGAATTTTAATAGCAAAGTCTTCTTCCATTCTTTTGGCTATTTTATCTACAGTTCGTTCCGCCATTTTACGATAACCAGTTAGTTTCCCTCCAGCTATACTTATTAGTCCGCTTGCAGAAACAAAAATCTCATCCTTTCTAGAAAGTTCCGATGGAGATTTACCGTCTTCATGAATTAAAGGTCGCAATCCAGCCCATGATGATTGGATATCTTCCAACGATAAATTTATTTTTGGAAACATATGGTTTATGGCTTCTATAAGATACACCGCATCTGTTAAGTTAGTATAAACTTCATCCTTATTTTCGGTATAATTGGTATCGGTTGTGCCTACATACGTTATTTTTCCACGGGGAATAGCAAAAATCATTCTCCCGTCTGGAACATCAAAATAAACGGATTGTTTTACAGGGAATTTTTCAAATGGAAAAACAAGATGCACTCCTTTTGTTAAATGCAACCCATGTCCTTGTTTTGACTTATTTAGCAATCGTAATTCGTCTACCCAAGGCCCTGTGGCATTAATTACATATTTTGAGTTGATTTTATATGTTTCCCCCGTAATTTTATCGATTACTTCAACACCTTGTACCTTTTTGTTTGTGTATAAAAAATTAGTAACCTCTGTGTAATTAATAGGAACAGCTTGGTATTTCAGTGCTGTTTTTATGTTTTCTATAGTTAAACGGGCATCGTCGGTTCTGTATTCTGCATAATAACCAGCGCCTTTTAAAATTTTCTTCGGAAGTAAAGGCTCTAGGTTTAAAGCTTCCGTTTTATCTACCATTTGTCGTTGGTCTTCATCTTCTACCTGCGCTAATAAATCGTATACTTTTAACCCGATAGAAGTAAGCCACTTCCCGTAAGAGCCATTTTCAACCAAGGGGAGTAGCATTTTCTCTGGGAGGACTAAATGTGGTGCTAATTTGTGTACAATAGCACGTTCGGTACCTACTTCTTTTACCAACCAAAAATCGAATTGCTTTAAGTACCTAAGTCCGCCATGAATAAGTTTGGTAGATTTACTACTAGTACCAGAAGCAAAATCTTCTTTTTCTATCAGCGCTACTTTTAAGCCCCTTGAAGCGGCATCTAGAAGGATTCCAGCGCCTGTTATTCCGCCACCAATAACTATAAGATCAAAGGTAGTCTCTTTTAGTATTTTAGTGTTTTCTGAACGGTTGAGGTTGGAGAAGTTATATAGTTTCATGGATTGATTTTTCCTTTAAGAAAGATACAATTTTAAGCTATAAAAAGGTTAAGGGCAAACTCATACTTTACAAAACAAAGTGAAATTTAGTAAAAATCCATTTGAATCAATCTTAAATCTCAAAATTTTGACACTTTTTTTATTTTCAATAGTCTTAAAAATTGCTTTACATAAAAATAAGTAGAAATAAAAGGCTTCAGTTTAGAACTACGTTGATTATTTGTTGACTCCAATATCAACCCAAACGCCAGTGATTTTGTGCTTTTCATTTCTTTTGCTCGCCCAAAAGAAACGAAACAAAGAAAAAGGCGCCTTATCCAATGAATTTTTTCGACAACGGGGTCGAAAAACCGTAACCGAAACTCTGCGTCGCTGCACTCCTGATTTCAGAGCTTTCGGTCACTATTCTGCGGGTAAGGGATTTAGCTGCGCTAGCACCAACACTACTTTTAACGAAAGCTAAATAAAAAGTATGAGTTTGCCCTGTAAAAAGATTAAGAAGTTTTTTCGATTTCAATAAAAATTGTTTTTTCATTTCCCAATTCATCTATTGCAGTAATTTGATGTTTCCCTACGGAAGGAAGAATAGCAATTTCATGAAAAGTTTTAGTTTCACCAATATAGGTATTGTCCAAATACCAGAAAATATTACTATCTCTTTTGGGGTGCGCAATTTTACAAATCACTTCGTTGGTTTTACCTCTAAAGTTTTTGGTTAAAATTATTTTACTATTGTTTTCAGGATAAATAAAATCCATCTGAGAGGCATCGTTATTCTTACAAGCTATATTTAAAGGAGGCATGCTTTTGTAATTTGCATCACTGCTTTTATAATAAAATTCCATTAATGGAGGTAATACAAACCATGATTCAGAAATCATTTTTTCCAGTGGATAGCAAGAGGCGTTCACTCTAAATTGTTTTTTTTCGTCTAAATGAATCAATTTATGATAGGGACATACCTTAAAATTTGCTCCAGCATTAGGTACTTTTATAGTAGTATTTGGACAAATTGGAGACGCTAAATATCCGCTATTATTGCAGATAGTAACTTCTGTTAAAGCGTCAAAAGGAGTTTTAAACCAAGTAGTTTTTGGTAAGGCATCAAAGACATCAAACAATAGGGGAGCGGCACTATTTACGCCAGTTAATTGTGGTCTCCCTTCGCCATCCGCATTTCCTACCCAAACCCCTACCAAGTATTTTTTGGTTACGCCAATAGCCCAAGCATCTCTATTTCCGTAGCTAGTTCCTGTTTTCCAAGCTATTTCTTTAGAATTGTCAAAAAATTCCCATGCTTCTTCATTTTCTGGACGATTCACTTCTTTTAAAGCTTCAAGTGTTAAAAAAAAACTCCCAGCATCAAAGACATTTTTTTCTTGTGTTTTATTTCCGAAGTTATAATTTTCTTGCTGAAGAAATACGGGGTTTCCAAATTCATTAGAAAAATATTCACTAGAAGTTTCTGTAAAATGATTCACAGTAGAAGCCATTCCAGCATATGCTTTGCATAAATCCCATAAATTGCTTTCAGCGCCACCTAGAATCAATGAAAGGCCGTAATAATCTGAAGTTTTATTAATATCCTTTTGATGAAAATAATTGAGCTGTTCTCTAAATTTCTCCAAGCCATATTCTTGTAATAAACGTACCGCAGGGACATTAAGAGAGCGTGCTAATGCTTTTTTAGCCTGTACCGCACCAGCATACTGTTCATTAAAATTGGTTGGACTGTATCCAGCAATTTGTGTAGGAACGTCTGAAACCAATGTATTTGGTAGGAGTTCTCCGCTATCCAACATAGCGGCATATAAAAAAGGTTTTAAAATACTCCCTGTACTTCTTGGAGCTTGAATAACATCAACATCTTTTTGATGCTTTTTTGTAGTTGGGGTATTCCCTACATAGGCAATTACTTTTTTGGTTTCAATATCCATAACTAAAACGCCTGCATTATATACCTGGTTTTGGCGTAGTGTTTCGTAATGGCGTTTTACAATGGTATTTGTACGCTTTTGAAGTTCAAAATCTAGTGTTGACTTTAGTTTTTTTCCTTTATTTTTTGAGGAAGAAAATTGTAAGAAATGAGGCGCTATTTGTGGTAAAGCAAAAGGTTTTTCGGGTAATGTTTCTGTTATTGCTAATTTATAGGTTAATGAATCTATAATTTCTTCGTTCCATAATTTATGGAGGAGTTTATCCCTTTTTTCTAATAAACGAGATTTGTTTTTTCCAGGATAAATAAGGGCTGGAGCATTTGGTAGTACTGCTAATGTTGCTGCTTCCGCCCATGATAATTTTTCAGAAGAGATTCCAAAATACCGCCAAGAAGCTACTTCCAATCCAACTACATTTCCTCCAAATGGTGCGTGTGCTGCGTATAAATTTAAAATTTCGTCTTTTGTATCTCGAAGCTCTAAACGGGTGGCTTGTACCAACTCAATAAGTTTTTCGAAATAAGTACGCTTTTTTCCTTCTCTTGAAAGTCGGATTACCTGTTGTGTTAATGTACTTGCTCCCCGAACTACTTTTCCAGATTTTATATTTGCTACAAATGCTTTTGCTATAGAAACAGGATTAAATCCTGGATGATGATAAAAATAACCATCTTCAAACTGTATAATACACTGCTTAAACTTGTAAGGAACACTGTCGTTTGCTGGAAAACGCCATTGTTCATCATTGGCAATTTTAGCACCTAAAAGAATTCCTTCCCGACTTTCAATTACTGAAGAAGTTGGATTGTTGAAAAGCGACTTTGGAAGACAAAAATAATATCCTACTAACAGCAATAAAATGACAACACTTTTGTAGCGATGCGTTACAAAAAGGAACTTTTTTGCATCGTATAAAAAATGTTTAATTATTGAATTCATCTTGTCTTTTGCGTTTAAGCGAAAAATAGTAAGATTGCTTTAACCCCTTTAAATCTTTCCGATAGCTATAAAGTTATAAAGCGACAGCGTATTCTTAATTTTTCAATCATTAAATCCTTCAATCTTTCAATCTTTTCCATCAACACTTAAACACTAACTTATTTAATTACTTCTACCCATTTACCTTTTGTTCTCACCATATAATCATTATCATACATAGCTTCACATTGAATTCCTGGTAAATAATACTTTCCTAAGTAGGATGCATTTAATAGAATTCTAAATGTTTTGCTTTCATTTTTCTTTAAGTCAAAATAGAAATTAGCACTGCTATCTCTAAGGTCGGTATAATTAACTTGGTTATCTTCAAAATTTCCGAAATCGGTAAAACGGGTGTTTACAATTTCCCATCCGCTAGGGAAAAATTCTGTTAAAGCAACGTTTTTTAAGTCTACAGCTTTAGTGTTGGTTATAGTAACTTCAGCAATAAAATTAGTTCCTTGAGTTAATGTATTTATATCTATAGACTTACCGTTTTTTCCTTTGAAGCTAACCAGAGCTTTTAAGTTTCTACTAGATTCTTTTTCTTCTCCTACCGGAAGTTTCCCAGTATTAAGTACTCGTACAAAAACAGTATTTTCTGCATTGTTTTTTAGAGTAATAGTATTGCTTCCTTTTTTTACTGAAAGTACTCGGTTTGCTAAGGTTTTATCAGTCTCGATAGTATTGCTGTTTGTATTCAAGGTATAAGAAATGTGCATTCCTTTCCCGCCAATATAGTTAGCAAATTTTGCCATAGCAAGCAAATTGTAGGCTGTACTCTGTGTACTCATCCATTTATCTGAAGCCAATGTTTTGGCAACATCTTTTGAGATACTTTGAGCTTGCTCTTTATTTTTTAAAAGCACTAAAGTTTCTAAAGCCATAGCTCTATTTCTATCCGTAGAGCCATAGGTGTAAGCATCATAATCAACAGGTGCAAAATCTATAGTAGCGCTGTTAAAAACGGTTTTAGCAACCTGAAGCTGCCCAGCAAGTGCATAAGCTGCTGCAAGTCTATGTTTGGCTTCATTAGAAATGCTTGGAGTTTCCAATAACCTATTCATGGAAGAAACATCGGGTTTTCCCGCTAAAGCCAATGTATATAAGCGGTAAGCTTGTGCTAAACTTGAATTAGTACTAGAATTTCGCCATTGTTTAGCTTCTTGTTGTTGGTAGTGAATCCATTTCTGTTTAAAGCCAATAGGTAATACATATCCTTTGCTTTCTGCCTCTAATAAGAAATGTCCAGCATAAGAAGTCCCCCAGTCGTCGGTAAAGTTTTGTCCTTGCCAATAGGAGAAGCCTCCATTTGGAAGTTGAAAACTACTAAGACGATTAATACCTTTTTCGATATTTGTTTGAATACGTTGTTTTTTATCAATAGTAAGATCAAAAATATCTGCCAAAAATAATTGAGGAAAAATGGCAGAGGTTGTTTGTTCCACACAACCATGAGGATATTTAATTAAGTATTCCAATCGGTTAGTAAAATCCATTGGAGGCAATGTAGAAAACTCAATTTGAGCACTGTTACTGCCATCAATTCCAAAGGTTTCTAAATTAATAGTTTTTGAAGCTGTAGCCTCCAAAATTTCTTCTTGCACAATGGTAGAATACGGATTCGGATTTACAACATCCAATTCGATTTTATAACTTGCTTTTTCACCATTTGCTGTTGCATTTACTTCAATGGCTCCTATGCCTGTAATTTGATTTACCTGAAGGTCAAAATAAACCATTTTTTCATCAGGTTCTGTAAACGTTACCGTTTTGGTTTTTTCGCCAATTACTTCGTAAGCAACATTATTTTTAATAGAAACGGTTACATTTTTAATAGTGTTTTCCATGGCGAAAACAGTAACTGGAATACTAACTGTTTCTTTTGGAGTTATTTTTCTTGGAGCCGATGCAAGCAGCATTAAAGGTTTTTTTACAGGAGTAGATTTCTCTGCAATTCCGTAGGCATTTTCAGCAGTATTTCCTGCAATAATCATGGTGCGTACAGCTCCAATATATTTAGGAATTTTAATTTTATGCGTTTTTGCTTTCCCTTCTGGAAGTTCAAATGGTCCTAAATAGACAACCATAGGTTTGAATCGGTTTGCCTTTTTATTCTTAGCACCTGCCAACATTCCGTCTCCTCCAATACTAAATACTTGATCAATTCTACCGCCAAAAGCCCCAATAATATCATCATAAACATCCCAAGTTTTAACACCTAAAGCTTCACGAGCAAAAAAGGTATCCCAAGGATTTGGAGTTTTAAATCGGGTTAAGTCTAGTAAACCTTCATCTACAATAGCTAACGTATAAGTCATAGCTTTCCCATTCTTTTCACTCACTTTTACATTGATATTCTCTTCAGGTTTTAGAGAATTAGGCATAGATATTACTGGTTCTAAAATGGTTTCTGGATTATTAACAGTAATCGGAATTACACCATACATTCTAATAGGAGCGTCATTTACTGTGGTGGCATGCGGTTGAAGTAATGAAATATGAATATATACATTTGGGGTGTAGAGCGCTTCAATTGGAAGCTCAAATTTGGTTTCTTCCTTTTCAGGAATTATCCACATAGATTTTAAAACTTCATTTCCATTTTCAACGGTTACTAAAGCTCTTCCTTGGTTGCTAGAAGGAAAGGTTATAATTGCTTTTTCCCCTACATTATATGTTTCCTTATCAGAAGAAAAAACAAGCATGGTAGCCGATTCTGGGTCTTGGTTTTTAGATTTCCCAGCCCATCCTGGCCAATCAAAATAAACAGTTTTCCCTGTGGAATGTCCTCCTTTAGAATCCTCAATACGCACTAAATAACGTCCCCATTCTGGATATTTTATTTGGAATTTAAAACTCGATTTTCCGTTTTTATTAGTACTTACCGTAGTTTTAAATACTTCTTCTTGATAATTGCTGCTATTAAAAGTGGATAAATTATCTTCGGAAGTGTCCCACCACCAGCGCCAATCAATTTTATAAACCGATACATTAAGTTTGTCTACCGCTTTTGGTTTTCCATTTTCATCTACAGTAGCAACTTCAAAGGTGTGATTCTCGTCTGTTAGCAGCATACTTCTTTTAGCATCTCCGTCTGGAACTCTAAGTCCTACATAAGTGTTGTAAGGCGAATAATTTTTTGTAAATACATCGGTGCTGAAATCTCCCCCGTTTTCATAGACTTTTGTAATAAATGAAGCCTTTAACATTCCTGGAGCTTTGCCTTTTAGTTGTGGAGATAAATTGAAAGTAGTTTTTCCTTCCGCATTTATTTTTCCATCGAAAACAGTTTGATCTTCAGAAGAAAATTTAATGGTAGGATCGTCAAAAGTGTAATTTGGAAATTCTTTAAATGTTGTGTTTGTTACTGAAAAACGCCCTTGAATATCGCTCTTTAAGTTTTTTGCAATAGCGCCATGTAACCACGTAACCGACATGTTTCCTTGGATAGCTTCGTTGGCGGAAAGCACTTCTTTATTAAAATCGACTTTTATCTTTAATCGATTCGGTTTGATAGTTTCTATTTTAAGATTTTTTGTAAACGTAGCGCCACCTACACTTACTTTTGCAAGCCAATTTCCTGTTGGTGCATTTTGCTGTGTTACAACATTAAAATTATAAAACCCACCAACACCATCTGCTTTAACCTCTTTATGAATTATTTTACCATAAGGATCACTTAGCTCAAATTTTACAGGATGATTATCTGGAATAGGGTTATTTTTATCATTTAAAATAAAATTTAAAAAGAGGGTGTCCCCAGGGCGCCAAACTCCTCGTTCGCCATATAAAAATCCTTTAATTCCTTTTTGGAGTTCTGCTCCTGCAACATCAAATTTACTTACAGATAATGCGTTTCCGTCGTTTAACTTAAGATATGTTTTTTGATTATTACGTTCGGCAATAGCAAAGAAAGCAGGGGAGTTTGCGTCAAAAATAGTAGTGCCAGAGGTTTCGGTAATTACGTTTCCAATAGGTTGTTGTTGGTAGTTGTAAAAAGTAACTTTTGTTCCTGCTAGAGGTTTTGTAGAGATAATATCATTGGCACTTACAAAATAGCTTTGGTTTTTTCCTTTTTTAATGGTTAAAGCAATGTCACTAGCAATAACATTTGTTTTAACGGTTTTGTTGTAATAGTAAGAATCCTTGCACGGATCTTCGCGCTCATTCCAATTGTAATTGTAGTAATAGTCATTATCCCAATAGGTGTTGTCTGTAGTTGGCGACCATTCCTCGGAATTGTTTACCTCATTTTTAAAATTGTCAAATTCATTGAGTTCAAAAGTTTCACTTTCTTCACTATTGCAGGTATACGAACTGTATTTTTTTCCGAAGGAAAATTCCACTCTATAAATAGCGCCAGGGTCTGGAGTTATAATATCTCGAAGGTCAAGGGCGTATGCTCTCCAGTTTCCTGTATTTTTTGTAAGGTTGGTTTGAAGTTGAATTGCTTTTTTAGCAATTGGACGAGCAGTCGTGCGTAAATTTCCTTCTCCGTTGAGGTCGTTTTGCTGAAGAAATTGAAGAATATTATTTTCGTAAATTTTAATAATTGTAACATCTACGGCTTTTAAGTTAACTGCTTCGAAGTTAATTTTAAGGTTGCTAGAATTTGGTAAAATAGTACCGCTACTTAAAAGTCTAACATTCGGTTTTAGTTGTTCAAAGGCAATATTTTCACTAAAGATATTTTTAAGTTTAAAACCTTCCGAACTTTCTATTCCTTGAAAAATAGTAAGATTATTTACACCCTGAATTTTTTTATCTGGATATGCTTTTATAACATTCCCATCAATAATAAATTTTAGATTTTCTGCACCTTCAAGTGTAATTAATCCTTCAAGCTTTTGAGATTTTTTAATTGGGTCGGAAAAATTTATTTCTAAATATTGATTTTCCCCTTCGTACGTATTTACATCTACAATAGTAAAATTATCTTTTCCAGGAATTTTTACTTTTGCCTCCCCTTTGTCATGAATACCTTGGTTATTTCCATCCCATAATATTTCTATTTCCGAATCATTGTCAAAGCGCTGAATACTATCAATAGTAAAAAGAATTTGAGTTCCTTCTTGGATTGTTTCGTCAAATTTGATGTTAAGCGATTTACTGTTTTGATAAGCAGAAACTAAGCTTTTTGCAGTTTTTAAATCCATAACATCACTACTGCGCAAACTTCCTTCTAAATATTGCCAATCTCTGTTGTAGGATTGAAGGTTTGATGTAGTGATATTAAATTGTTGTTCAAGCGTTTTTACTTTAAAAGTAAAGTCCTCAAGGTTGGACGGAATGTCCTCAATAAAGTTTTCTAAGTCTAAGGTAAGTGTATATTCGGTGCCTTGTTTTAAACCTTTTTCAGGAATAAAAGCAATAGTCTGATTGTTTAAAGCAACCACTTTTCCAGCAGCATAAGGCTTTATCTCTAGTATTTTATCATCTAGAATCTTGTTCTCCGAAAGTTTACTAGAAGGGTTTTTTAATACAACTCTAATATCGGATTTTGCTGAAATAATTCCTGTAGAAACATCAGAAATGTATTCTCTATATTTCAACAGGTTTTCCTTTTGCTGCTGAATGTCATTTTCTTTGTTTTTACAACCAATAATTAAGATTGCTAAAATGAAGAATAGTATTTTTTTTACCTGCATGATGTTTTTTTATAGGCGGATTAGACTATCAACCAAGAGTTATATTTTAAACAATGTATTATTTTAATCCCTCATGGAGGGCTTTATTCCTCGAAGCCTGCCCTGATTTTACCGAAGGGCTCTACGTCGAAATGGGTTAAATTATTTTCCTTTGAATACCTCGGAGGCTTGCCTCGAGGTAATTGATTTACCAAAGATACGAACAGTATGCTATTCTATGCAGGAAATTAATTACTTTCCGTAGATAGCAATTTCTAATTCCCCATTTCCGTTAATAGAAGCGCGATACATCCCTGCGGTATTAAATTCCATCGCCATGTTTCCTTCATTGTCAATAGCAATAATACCTCCATCGCCACCCATGTTTGGCACTTTTTCTTGAATTACTATTCTAGCAGCTTCAGCCAACGATTTTCCGCCATATTCCATCATGGCAGAGATATCATAAGCCACAACTCCACGAATAAAATATTCTCCCCATCCTGTAGAAGAAACAGCACAAGTTTTATTATTTGCATAGGTTCCGGCACCAATAATTGGAGCATCTCCCACACGTCCCCAACGTTTATTGGTCATTCCACCTGTAGAAGTTCCTGCGGCTAAATTTCCATTTTTATCTAAAGCTGCACACCCAACAGTTCCAAATTTATCGTCTTTAATAAAAGGGTCGTAAAATGCAGTTTGATCATCATGATCGAGTTCTATTTTTTCTCTTTTTTGGGCTCTTTTTAAAGAATTCATTCTATTTTCAGTATAAAAATAAGAAGGATCAACTAGTTCAATTCCTTGTTCCTTAGCAAACTGTTCTGCCCCTTCTCTAGCAAACATAACATGTTCGGAATTTTGCATAACCGCACGTGCAAGATTAATGGGGTTTTTAACTGTGGTTACACCTGCCACAGCACCTGCATTTAATGTTTTTCCATCCATTATTGATGCATCCAACTCATTCTTCCCGTCATTGGTAAAAACAGCTCCTTTTCCAGCATTAAATAGCGGAGAGTTTTCCATTACATTAATTGTTTTTTCAATTGCATCTAAGCTACTCCCTCCTTTTTCTAGGATAGCGTAGCCTGTTTCTATAGCTTCTTTTAATTTTGTTCTATAGGCATTTTCCAGAGAGTCGCTCATATTCTTTTTTAAAATAGTCCCGGCGCCACCGTGAATAACAATTCCAAATTTATTTTTGCTTGGAGCTTCTTTTTGAGCAGGAGTTTCTTCCGTAGAAATTGTAGTAGTTTTTGACTGGCAAGAGAAGAAAAGAACCACAAAGGTTAATAAAAGGTATAGATTTCTCATGAAAATTATTTAAATTAGGATGTTAGTAGTTACTAAATTACTTTATTCCCAACTCTTTCCCAACTTGTATCCTTTTCTTTTTTTTGGAAATATTTATATAATGTCCCATTTCTGAAATTTATTCCCTCATTGAGGGTTTAATTCCCATACTTTTACTCGATAATCGAGATTTGAATGTTCCGATACTTGCGTCGAAATATTTTTAGGTTTTTGTTTTAATCCCTTATAGAGGGTCTAATTCCCCGAAGCCTGCCCTGAGTTTACCGAAGGGCTCTGCGTCAAAATGAGTTAAATTTGTTTCCTTTGAATACCTCGCGGGCTTGCCCCGAGGTAGTTGATTACATCATGAGCTTGCTTAAATCTTTTATGAGTAGAAAAAGATTAAACAACATTCATATTAAAATTAGTCATCTTACTACCATTTTTTCTATAAGTTACTTACTTTTATAGTTCATTTAGAAATAATATGGCAATTAAAAAACCTTTCAATTTAAATAAATGGGTAGAAGAAAACAGAGGACTCTTAAAACCTCCTGTTGGAAATAAAAACTTTTATAAAGAAGCCGACGATTACATTGTAATGGTAGTGGCTGGTCCAAATGCCCGTAAGGATTATCATTACAACCAAACGGAAGAGCTTTTTTATCAAATAGAAGGAACTATAGAAGTTCATGTCCAAGATGAAGGGGAGAAGAAAATTATGGAGTTAGGCCCTGGAGATATGTATTTACATCCTGCAGGAATTCCTCATAGCCCTATTCGTTCAGAAGGTTCTATTGGTTTAGTTATTGAAAGAAAACGTGATAAGCTTAATATTGAAGACGGATTATTGTGGTTTTGCGATAATTGTAATCATAAATTATATGAAGTTCGTTTTCCATTAAATGATATAGAAAAAGATTTTTTGAAGCACTTTAAACATTTTTATAATAGTAAAGAATTACGAACATGTGATAATTGTGGAACGGTGATGCCTATTGATGAACGTTATGTAGCTGATGAAGATTAATATGGGTTTTTGTAACGAAATGTCTCCTGCCTGTCGATATGACTTCGGAATATAAAATAAATGAATTTATTATCTGTAAAGCTATTTCTATAACATTTATAACCTTGCATGAAAGCATCTATAGAATGAGGTTCTAGTTTGTAATTACGTTGATTATTTGTTAGCTCTAATACCAATCCAAATGCCAGTGACTTCATGCTTTTCATTTCTTTTGCTCGCCCAAACGAAACAAAGAAAAAGGCGCTTTATCCAATGCATTCTGCGGATAAGGATTTTAGCTTTACTAGTCATCAACACTGTTTTTAACTAGAGTTTTTCTATAATTTAAGTCACAGATACAGGGATTTATATAACAGAATTTTCTTAATACTTTGTACTAAATACTAAGTGCCAAAATAACATTAGTGAATTTGTGGCAGTAATTTTCAATTTCTATACTAGAGTTTTTCTATAATTAGATACACGGATTTATATAGCAGAATTTTCTTAATACTTTGTACTAAATACCAAGTACCAAAATAATATTAGTGAATTTGTGACAGTAATTTTACTTTAATATGCTATCTTACAGTGTGTTAAGTCTATGAGAGTAGACCGTAGTTAGTTTCAGGAGTATCTGTCTTTTTATGCAATCTTTTTTCTTTTAAGCCAAATATAGTAACCTGTAATGGATAAAAATGGCCCTGAAAGTCCGATTATACAGTACAGAATTTTACTAAATAAGCCTCCATATTGTCCAAAGTGAAGTGGGAGAATACTACTGTTAAATTTAGTACTGAAATTGGCTTCGCTAATTTTGGTAACGGCTTTAATATCCCCCGATTTATAATCTATTAAAACCTTGTTATAATATTCGCTTAAGTAAAAAGCATCCCCTTTAAAAACACCATTCACCGTAATACTACTTTTTGGAGAAGTAGGGAGTCTAAGGTAGGTGGGAGTAAAATCTGGGTACTGTTTTTTTATAGTTTTTAATGCTGCTTCTACGGAAGTTTCTACTGTTGGAGGAGCTGGTTCTACTGCCTTTTTAAGTCCAGAGGTAACCACTTTGTAGGCTAAAAATATACCGGTAAAAACAATAATTAAATTTAGAAATAACGCCCAAACTCCAACATAACGGTGTAAGGAAGAGTAGTAATTTCGTTTGTTTTTACTACTTATTTTTGTTTGGAATAGCAGTGTTTTAAAAATAACTTTTCGGTAAAGAATGATTCCCGTAATTAATGAAAGGAAAAAACATATTCCTGCTAAAAGCACCAAGAAACGCCCTACAATACCAGCATGTAACGAGTAATGAAGTTTAAGAATCCACTTTGTAAAATGGGTGTTGGCATTTATAACTTTGCTTATTTTTCCTGTGGAAGGGTTTACATAAGCGTATTTTCTAGCTTCGGGAGTTCTTAAATTAAAAATTATTGTTTTTCCTTCTTCAAACTTAATAATCCGCTTATCCCAATTAGGAAATTTTTTCTGAACTTCAGCAATTGCTTTATCTAGTTGTAAGTCGTTAGTTGTTGTTTCAACTTCATAACTATCAAAAATCAGTAAATCAATATCGTCTGTAAAAACCAACACAGAGCCCGTAATACCCAAAGCGAATAAAAAGATACCCGCAATGATACCGAAGTACGAATGGTATTTTAAAAGGACTCTGTTGTTCATGGTTGTATCTTTCTATAAGTTTACTGTAAGTGATACATTAAATTGTGTTCCGTTTGCCTTAATATAATTGGAGTCTCTAGCATTCCATTGAGAAATCGGATTATAATAATCTTCATTCAACAAGTTTTTAATACCTAAACCTACCTTTGTAGAAGGAGTTAGTTGATAATTTGTTGTAAGATTTAATATGTTAAAACTATCAACAGGACCTTTACCATAGGTGTAGCTTCCATTATCATTTGGTTCAAAACGGTTTCTATCTCCACTGTAGATATAAGAAAGGCGAGCATCAAATTTGTTATTCCATTTGTAAGACACATAAGAAACTATTTTAACAGGAGGAATTCTGTCTCCTCCCATATAAGTATCGTAATCTCCACTATCTTGACTGTCTATTTTTCCTTCAGTATAAGAAACCGAAGTTCCAAAATTTACATTTCTTGCGAGTTCTGTATCCATAGAAACTTCAAAACCATATACTTTTTCTGGCTGACGTAAAATCTCAAACGCACCACTAGCAGTTTCACTGTAAGTAGAACCTAAATCTGAGGTGCTTATAAAGTAAGCTCCGCTTAAATTAGTTCTTCCTAGGTGACTGTTAAAGCCTATTTCGTAGTTGTTTGCAATTACAGCTTCGGAATTAATCTCGTTAACTGTATTTTCTGTTGCAGAGCGAAGTGTTCTTCCTAAATCTGCAATAGAAAAACTTTGAGAGAAACTTATAAAGGGTTTAAAAACACTCCATTTGTTATATCGTAATCCAGCGTTAAAAGTAGTTGCATTATAGTCTAACTCGCCTCCTGTTATGGCATCACCCCCACTATTAGGAGTAGTTTCTCCTACGTTATATCTTGTAAGAGTTGTGTAATCTGGAATCTCGATATTGATGTTTTCAAAACGAATTCCAGCTTTTAAAACAAAGTTTTTATAAAGTGTTTTTAGTTGAGCATAAGGCGCAAAGTTTGTCATATCCATTTGCGGAACCCAATCACGACCATCAACTAATTCTTGCTCTGTTTTATCATTTAAAACATCAACACCATAAAGAATATTTCCTGTTACTTCTCCAAATGTATAAGGTGTTTTTAAATTAAAACGAGCTCCTTTTTTTGCTGATAAAATGGATGATTGTCCGCCATCATAGCCTAAGTTTGGATCGTAAAAGCTATCTGTATACCCATATACGGTTTTAAAATCTTGCATATAAAGGTTCAATCTAAAATCTGTTTTCCCGAAGATATCATCATAATCATACGTTAATTGTGCATTATGGTTATATCTATTTCCTTGATCTTGACCTAAATCTTCACCAAGTACTCCAATAGTTGGTGTTTCACCATAAACCCCAACCTGCGGAACGTAATCTGTATCTTGATTGCTGCTGAAATAATTATACATTAATTCCACTCGTTGCTTTTCGGTAATTTGATAGTTAAGTTTCCCGAATAAACTATACTGGCTAGTTTCTCCTAACCCATAAAACGGAGAAATTACCTCGCCATTAGCATCTTTATAAATGCCTGTTTGTCTAAAGCTTCCACTAGCAACATATCCTAATTTATTAAGTTGCCCAGAGAAAGTTTGAGTTACTTTAGCTCCAACAGTATTGTTAATGTCTACCAATGCCCCTTCAGCGCCAACATACGTGGTGCTTTCTAATTTTTTGTTAGCATGTGGTTTTTTGGTAATATAATTTACAATACCACCATCAGCACCATTCCCATAAATAGCAGTTGCACCTTTAATAACCTCTACTCTCTCTAAAGTACTTGGATCTATAGTATTTACATCTCTTCCTCCTGATCTTAGTGGGGTAGACTGCGGAATTCCATCAATTAAAACCAGCATTCTTCTACCTCTTAATGTTTGCCCGGTACTACTTGTTTGGTTAGAACTTAGAGACATTCCAGGAACTTCTGTTAACACATCGGCAACAGAATTACTTGTTTGCGCTAAATTTTCCACTTGTTTTGAAGTTATAACAGAAACAGAAGAAGGAACTTCATCTAGTGTTTCTCTAGTTCTATTGGAAGTAATTACAACTTCGTTTAACTGCTCCATTGATTCTTCTAATAGAACATTGATTTCTGTTGTAGTATTGTTTTTAACTTCTACTTTTTTTGTTATAGTAGTAAAACCAATAGCAGAAAATTTAAGAGTATACAATCCGTTTTGAAGATTCTCTAAACGGTAAGTACCATCGTTGGCTGTAGTAACGCCTTTATTATTTTCTTTTATTACGACCGAAATATATGGGATGCCCTCATTTGTATTATCTACTACCTTCCCTTGGATACCTCCTTCTTGTCCATAAATGGCTATGGAGCTGATGAAAAACAGTATAAAAGTTAAATATTTCATTATTATTCTTATTTAGATTTGTTTAAAATAGCAGCAAAAGTACGCTCATTTTACTCTTATCCAAATATTATGAATGTTAATTTTCTATTTTCTTCTAATAAGTAAGAGTATTCTTATTTTTCTGATGTATGAAGGATTTGTTGGTTTCAGGGAGGGTTTAAAATCTTATAATTTTGCTACAAATACTAAGAGATAATTTCTCCTGTTTGATGGGGTGGAAATAATGATGTATGTTTGGATTCATCACAAAAAATAGCCTGCTATATCCCTTTGTTTTAACAGTATATAGGGGTTTATTTTTAGCTTACTGAATGTGGCTTTCCATAAAGAATTTGTATTTTCGTGATTATTGAAACATAAATGAGTTAAAAAGTTATAAATATGACAATTAATATAAGTGATTCTAAAATTTCTGAAGCGTTAAATCAATTAGGAGTTAAAACTGAAAATTTAGGAAGTTCAACAGGGAGCAATTGGTTTGCATCTGGAGAAGAATTAATTTCTAAATCTCCTGTAGATGGTGCTATTATTGGTAAAGTAAACCAAACTACAGCTGAAGATTATGAAAAAGTGCTTCAAACTGCAGAAGGAGCATTTAAAGAATGGCGTAAAGTAACTGCACCCCAACGTGGAGAGATAGTAAGGCAATTTGGAGATGAACTTAGAAAACACAAAGCTTCTTTAGGGAAATTAGTGTCTTATGAGATGGGGAAGTCGTACCAAGAAGGTTTAGGGGAAGTTCAGGAAATGATAGATATCTGCGATTTTGCAGTAGGGTTATCTCGCCAATTGCATGGTCTTACTATGCATTCAGAACGTCCAGGACATAGAATGTATGAACAATACCATCCATTAGGAATTGTAGGAATTATTTCTGCATTTAATTTTCCGGTGGCGGTTTGGGCTTGGAATACAGCTTTAGCTTGGGTTTGTGGAGATGTTTGTGTTTGGAAACCATCAGAAAAAACACCTTTAACGGCTGTTGCTTGTCAGAAATTAATAGGGAATGTTATAGAAGCAAACAATTTGCCAGAAGGGATTTCTTGTTTAATAATAGGCGATTATAAAGTTGGAGAATTACTTACAAATGATAAAAGAGTTCCGTTGGTTTCTGCAACTGGGTCTATAAGAATGGGAAAAATAGTAGCACAGGCTGTTGCGGCTCGCTTAGGGAAATCTCTACTAGAATTAGGAGGAAATAATGCCATTATTGTTACGCCAGACGCAGATATTAAAATGACGGTTATTGGTGCTGTATTTGGTGCTGTTGGAACTTGTGGGCAGCGTTGTACATCTACACGCCGACTTATAGTGCATGAAACTATGTATGACCAAGTTAAAAATGCGCTTGTAGAAGCATATAAACAGCTTAGAATAGGAGATCCTTTAGATGAGAATAATCATGTTGGGCCACTTATAGATAAAGATGCTGTTGCTAATTATTTAAATGCTTTAGCTGAAGTTAAAAAAGAAGGAGGTACAGTTTTAGTTGAAGGTGGTGTGCTTGAAGGGAAAGGTTATGAAAGCGGATGTTACGTAAAACCTGCAATTGCCGAAGCTGAAAATCATTTTGAAATTGTGCAGCATGAAACATTTGCTCCTATTCTTTATTTAATGAAGTATAAAGGTGGTGTTGAAAATGCTTTGGAGCTTCAAAATGGGGTAGTGCAAGGCTTATCTTCAGCAATTATGACTAATAATTTAAGAGAAGCAGAACACTTTTTATCTCACCAAGGATCCGATTGTGGCATTGCAAATGTAAATATAGGAACTAGTGGTGCCGAAATTGGGGGTGCTTTTGGTGGCGAAAAGGAAACAGGAGGAGGAAGAGAAAGTGGTTCCGATGCTTGGAAAGTGTATATGAGACGTCAAACCAATACCATTAATTATACAACTGAACTTCCGTTAGCACAAGGAATAAAATTTGATTTATAATAGCATAATCATACTTTCTACATAAAAAGGAGGCTATCAGGCTTAGCTAATCGAAGTTTTTAAACATCTAACTCTTAAATATTATCTTAAACTTGATAGGATACTCTTATTGTTAGTTGTTTAAAAACTTCAACAAGCTCATTTTTAAAGTTATAAATTACTTTTTAGACGGCTGTTTTTAATATTGTAAAACACTATTATTCGATAAAAAGTAAGCTTAAACCCTAAACTATAGTAACTTAATTACCAAGGTTAATAAATATTTTCAGAAAGTATCCCTTTTGCTGTTAAAAATAGAAAGCAAAATTTTAAAAAGCTTCCTTTCTAAAATAAATATTTTATCCCAGTAACAACTTGTCTTTACTTTTTTTGCAGCGAAACGGTCTTGCGTCTTTATCTGAAAAGTACAGATTATAAAACTCCATTAGCTTCCACCCATTTAAAAATATGTGGATCTTGGGGAGTAGACATTCTTTCTGAAATACGTTTTAATCTTTCAGGTAATCTTACTAGGTAATCTCTAGCTTTTTCACCTTTATCATTTAACTCTCTAATTTTATCGATTTCCCAATATTGGTTTAATCGATCTAAAATATTGATATAATCAAAAGTTGTGTAAACACCTAGGCGTTGTGCCGCATTAGAGAAGTTTTCAAAAGCACTTCCAATATGGTCTCCAGATTCCCTAACAAATTGTGCTGGCATTACAATTTTCCGCTTCATCATATCAGCAAAGGCAATCATCATTTCACTAGGGTCGTAATCAAAAATAATTTTTACAAACTCACGGTATGCCAAATGGTGTCTCATCTCATCTCCAGCAATTATGTTACACATTTTTGCCAACATAGGGTTTCCTTTCTTCTTAGCTAATTGTCCCACTCTTTTATGAGAAATATTGGTAGCCAATTCTTGGAAAGAAGTATAAACAAAGTTTTTATATGGGTCTCTTCCGGTACCTATATCAAAACCATCAGCAATCATATGTTGTGTAGTAACTTCAATTTCTTTCATGTTCACACGGCCAGAGAGGTATAAATATTTATTTAAAACATCTCCATGTCTGTTCTCTTCTGCAGTCCAATGACGAACCCATTTTGACCAACCATTTCTTGCATGTTGGTCTACGCCTTCTACATCCATCAACCAAGATTCGTAGGTAGGTAAAGCTTCTTCTGTAATTGTATCTCCAACCAATACTACCCAAAAATCGTATCCTAATTCTTGTGCCTCTCCTCTTATTTTTTTCACTTCTTCAAAAAAGTTTTCACCTTGAGAATCTGGTAAGAAATCTGTAGGTTGCCATATTTGGTCAGCAGGAATAAGATATTGCTCTAGAAAAGAATCAACTCTCTTTTCTATAGTTTGCATTACTTCAAGTCTAATATTATGTAGTGACATGCTGTTCTGATTTTATGTTGGTAAATATCGTATTTCTAAAAAATATATACGAATACTTTAAGCTTTTTCTGCAATTCTCTTTTTAAAAGGAGGTTATGCAGTATTTTTTTGGTTTTAAAACCTCTTATTTTACTTACTAATTGAGATTTTAACGCTCCAAAACGTGCTCTTTATTTGCTGATGAGTTTATGTCTAAATGTTTTTTCAGTTTAATACAAAAAGATTTTAATCCCAACGCTTTCTATTAAAGATACAAAATTTAAAAGTTAGAATGAAGAATTTTACATTTTCATAACTATTTGACTCAAAGTTTTTTACATATTTAGCCCTACAATTTAAGAAATTGACTAAATTTGAGTGTAAGAATTTATAAACCAAAGTGATATCCTATGAAATCTCTCTACTTAGTTGGTATAATTATAACCATTATAGTTGGCTCTTTTTTTAATTGGATTTTATGTTGTGAGGTAGAAGCAATCCCAATAGAAAATATAGAGACTATAGCTCCAAAAGAAACTTCAATGGTTGTTAACCCACTTGTAATAATAGACAGCACAGGAAATTTTAATTATAAAACGAATGATAATTTCAATTTTAATAAATCTGATTTTATTATTCTTAGGCCTCTTGGTGCTGGGGTAGAAGAAGGAATTGCTCAATTGAAAGATTATCTTAATGGAGATGGTGCAAAATTTATTGATGTAACAGGCTTTTATTCAATTGCTGAAGAAAATAATTCTGCTTTTCCAAACTTAGGATTAGCCAGAGCAAATGCAGTTAAAAACCATTTGATAGCAAAAGGGGTTTCTTCTAAAAAAATTAATACTTATGGAGAATTAAAACCAAATCTAAAAGTTCAAGATAGTATCTATGTAGGGCCTGTTTCTTTTGTTATAACAAACGATTCTAATTTTAAAGATGCCGAAGCGGTTGTAGAAAATATTAAAAAGAATCCAATTGTATTATACTTTGAGACTGGCAGAAGTACTATTACCTTAACAGAGGAGCAACGGGCTAAGTATTTAAGTATTGTTCAGGCTATGGATAAGGTTGATGATGTTTCAGTCCAAATTATTGGTCATACCGATACCACAGGAGACACAGAGAATAATAAGGTTTTAGGAAAAGAAAGAGCAGAATTTATAAAAACCTATTTGGTAAGAAATGGTATTTCTTCTGAAAATATTGAAACCATTTCAAAGGGAGAAACGGAGCCTATAGCAGATAATAATACGAACGAAGGGCGAGCAAAAAATAGAAGAACTGTAATTACAATTAAGAACTAATCATCCAAAATTTATATATATGAACTGGTGTTTACTTATTCCATTAATAGTAGGCGTTATATGCGCAATTTTAGGTTATTTATTAGGGAGGTTATCTTCTAGAAATAATACTGCCGAGATTGAAGCTTGGCAAAAAAAATACGACAAATTGGAAGCCGACCTTACTGATTGTAGGTCTAAATTGGCAGCCAAACCTAGTCCTTCTGTAAGTTCAAAAACTGAAAGCACAACTTTAAATTTAATTCCATTTGATGCTGCATTAGCTAAGGCTACTTATGGAAAAAAAATAAAACAAGACGACCTTAAAATTGTGGAAGGAATAGGGCCTAAAATTGAACTATTATTTCACGCTAAAGGCATTACCACTTGGAAAGGACTTTCTGAGTGTAGTGTAGAAAAATGTGAAGAAGTTTTAAAATCTGGTGGAAAGGCATACGAAATACACAAACCTGGAACTTGGCCAAGACAAGCACAATTAGCTTACGAAGGGAAGTGGGTAGAGTTACATGCTTGGCAAGACGAGTTGAAAGGCGGAAAATAAACTAACCAACTTAAAAAATAAAAGGTTCTCTTTTTTCTAAAAGGAGGATCTTTTTTAGTTTACCAATGTAAATAAAAATAATACTTTGTATTGTTCTCCCAATCTATTTCTTAACTTACTATATGCCTTTGTTATTTGCGCTTCTACAGTTTTAATAGATAAATCTAAATGTTCGGAAATTTCAATATTGGTAAGGCCTTCAATTTTACTTAACATAAAAACATCTTTGCATTTAGGCGGTAATTTTTCAATTTCTTCTGTAACTATTCTAAAGAAATTTTCAATTTTAGAATCATCTATACTTGTAGTAATTTCTTCTAGGCTTTCTAAATATTTATAATGCAAATAGGTGGTGGCTTTACTTTTTTGATAGGTATTAACAAATTCGTTGTAAACAGATTTATAGAGAAAACTCTGAATAGAAAAATTCTTATTTAATTTCTTTCGATACTGCCATGTCTTTAATAATACATTTTGAACAATATCTTCTGCAATAACCTTGTCGTTTATTAAGCTTACAGCGTATGCATATATTTTTCGATAGTATTTATCTACTAAATATTCATAGGCTTTTTCATCTCCTTTTTTTAAGCTATTTATAAAAATTTCATAATTATTGTAAATCATAAATTGTGGGTTGGCAGGTTGTTAAACCTCAAATTTATGTTAATAAAAGTGAATTTGACAAAAAAAAGCTAAAAAAAATAAGGGTATTATAATTTTGATTTGTAATACTATTAAATACTCAAAATGATTCCTTCAAAAATAGAAGACATTATTGTAAAATTTTTAACTAATGCTGCAACATTGAATGAGTTAGAAGTGCTTCATGAATGGATTGAGAATGATAATAATGCAAAAGTATTTAAAACTTATATTGAAACGCATTTCGCAATAGCTATCGCAATGAATCAACCAGATTTAAAAAAGGTAAAGCAAGACTTTTTAAAGGATATAAAAAAAGAGAAGAGAAAACAGCAACTGCAAAAAATTACTTCTGTAGTTAAATATGCAGCTGTTGTTATTTTTATTGTCGGAGCTAGTTTTCTTGCAAAAAATCAATTTTTCCCAGAGAGTATTAAAGAATCAATTTCATCTAGAGAAGAGCAAATAACCTTACAGTTGGCTAACGGAGAGTTGAAAAGCATAAAAAATGGTGCCAAAGAAGTAATTAAAAATCCAGACGGTCAACCCCTTGCTAATAATGACGGGAATAAGCTTTCTTACCAAGACAATAAAGAAGACTCCTCCCCTCTAGTGTACAATAAGCTAACTATTCCTTATGGAAAAAAATACAATTTAATTCTAGCAGATGGAACTCAGGTTGTAATGAATTCTGGAAGTGTTTTGAAGTTTCCTGTTAAGTTTTCAAATAAAAAAGAACGGAGAGTATATCTTACAGGAGAGGCCTTTTTTACGGTTGCCCATAATGAGCATAAGCCATTTTTTGTAGAAGCTAATGGAATGGAAGTAAAGGTATATGGAACGGAGTTTAATCTTAAAAGTTATACTGAAGATTTAACTTCAGCTGTTGTTTTGGTGAATGGTTCTGTGAGTTTAGCTGATAATAATTCATCTAAAAAAGAAGAAATAAAGTTAGTACCTGGAGAAAGAGGTTCTTTAGATAGACGGAAGAAAGTAATTATAAAAGATAAGGTAGATACCTCAATATATACCTCTTGGATTAAAGGGGATATGGTTTTTAAAAATGAACCTTTTAAAAATATTATTAAAGCCTTAGAACGAAATTACAATGTGGTAATTATTAATAATAATGAAGCTTTAAATGAAGAACATTTTAATGCCACAATAGAAACGAAGTATGAAAGTATTGAACAGGTGTTTAATTATTTCAGTAAAGTATATGATATAGAATATCGAGTTATAGAAAATAAAATAGTAATCAATTAATTAAAAATGTCTTTATGAAGAAAAACTAGTTCAACCATTTTCTAAGAGTTAGTCATTTTACAAATAATAAATCAGGGAATGCGGTCACATCCCCCGATTTGGTTAAGTGACTAAAAAATTATTAATCAACGCTAACAATTCAAAATTATGAAAAAACTATTAAAGCTGAGGGTTTTAAACTCTCGGACTTACAACCTTGATTTAAAAATGAAGCTATCCATTTTGTTTCTTTTTGCAATGATTTTTACTTTGCAAGCTAACACTTCATATTCTCAGAAAACTAAAATAACTATAGACCTTGAGAATGGTACTGTTGGAACCGCTATTAATGAAATTGAAACTACTACAGAATTTAAATTTATTTTTAATTCTGAAGCAGTCGATTTAAATCGTAAAGTATCTTTAAAACTTAAAAAAGTTTCCATAGATAAAGCCTTAGAGCAAATTTTTATTGGTCAGAATATAGATTTCGAAGTAGTAGACCGAAAAATTTTATTAAAAGAAACGGCTCCAAAAGATAGTACTTCCATAGAAATAGGAGCTAATACAATGCAAGAGTTTGAGGTTTCTGGTCAGATTCTAGATAATAATGGAACTCCATTACCGGGAGCAAATATTTTAGAGAAAGGAACTTCTAATGGAACACAAACAGATTTTGATGGTAATTTTACTTTAACCACCTCAAGTGGAGACGCTATTTTAGTAGTTTCTTACATCGGATTTACTTCTAAAGAAGTTCCATTAAATGGTCAAACAAATATAACAGTTACCATAGAAGAAAGTGCTGCTGCTTTAGATGAGGTGGTCGTAATAGGTTATGGAACGCAAACTAGAGAAGAAGTAACAGGGGCAATGTCTTCTGTTAAAGCTGAAGATATTGTAACTCAGGGATCTAGTACTGTTGAAAAAGCTTTGCAAGGACGTGTGCCTGGAGTGCAAGTAGAATCGTCTGGGGGAAATCCTGGTTCTGGAGTTAGAATTTTAATTAGAGGTACAGGATCTTTAGGAAATAATAATCCACTTTATATTGTAGATGGAGTACAAGTAGATAATATCAATAACTTAAATCCAACGGATATTTCTTCTATGGATATTTTAAAAGATGCTTCTGCTGCTGCTATCTATGGTTCAAGAGCAGCAAATGGTGTTGTTATAATTACTACTAAAACAGGTAGAAGTGGAGAAAATGTTATTGACTTTAGTACGTATTATGGATTTCAAAATATAATAAATAAAGCAGATGTATTAAATGCTTCTGAATGGGCTAATGTAAGTAATGCCGCTCATGACAATGCGGGACTTGCAAGGCTAGATATTGCTAATAATCCTGAATCTTTAGGAGAAGGAACAGATTGGCAAGATGAAATTTATAGAACAGCACCAATTAAAAATTATAATTTATCTGCCAGTGGAGGAGGAGAAAATTATAATTATAGCGTTTCTGGAGGATATATAGATCAGGACGGAATTGTTAAGAATACAGGATACAATAGGTATAATCTTCGTTTAAAATCTACTTTAACAAAAGGGAGATTTAAAATTGGAGAATCTGTTATATTATCTAAAGAATATTGGAGAAGAGCCGAAGGTTTAGGTGGACAAGGAGGAAATGCAGTAGGATCTGCTCCTAAAATGATTCCTGTTTTTGATGTATATAACCCAGATGCTGTTGGAGGTTATGGAGGGGCATACGGTCCAGTTGTAGATATAGCAAACCCAGTAGCGCAATTAAACTTAAGAGTTCCAGAAGACCGAGTTAAAAAAGCTATTATCAACGCTTTTGCAGAAGTTGATATTATAGAAGGTTTGAAATATAAACTGAATTTAGGATACACTAGTACAGAAGGATATAATTACCAATATACGTATCCATATGAAGTGGGTGCCTTATTTACTAATTTGGATTCAGATTTGACAGAAACAAGATATGAAAACGATTATGTATTGGCAGAAAACACACTTAATTATAAAAGAGAGTTTGGGAAGCATAAAATAGATGCCTTAGTTGGATATACCTACCAAGATACTAAATATAGAGGTTTAACAGGTTCCAAAAGTGGAATGCCTCCTGGAGTTATGGTTTTAGATGCAGGTACTGTAAATGCTGCTGCTGGAAGTAATGCTTGGGAAAACGTATTAGTTTCGTATTTAGGAAGGTTAACTTATTCTTTTGATGAACGTTATATTTTAACTGGAATTATTAGAAGGGATGGTTCTTCTAGATTTGGGGGAGATAATAAATTTGGAAATTTCCCTTCTATTGCTTTTGCTTGGAACCTTTCAAGAGAACCATTTTTTAGTAAGATTCAAGAAACAGTAAATGTTGCTAAACTGAGAATGAGTTATGGGGTTTTAGGAAACCAAGAATTTGATGATTACCGATTTAGTCCTGCAATAAATCTTAATACCAATTATGTAGCAGGACAAAATCAAGCCTTATGGCCTGGAGCTATTCAAACGGCGTTTGCTACTCCCGATATAAAATGGGAAACTTCTAAATCTTACAATATAGGTACCGATTTAAGCTTCTTTAATAGAAAACTAGATTTTATCTTCGATTATTTTGTAAAAGAGAACTCGGATGTATTATTGCAAGTTCCAATTCCGCTTTCAACAGGAGCAAGTGCTAATAGTCCGTATATAAATGCAGGGCAGATTACCAATAAAGGTTTTGAAACTTCTTTGTCTTACAGTAATTCTGGCGATGAGTTTTCATATCAAATAACTGGAACTTTTGCTTCAGTAGATAACGAAGTAGACTTTCTAGGAACTGGTTCTCAACAAATTTTTGGAGGTCAGCCAACTCATCATGGCGCATCTGCAACTGTTACACAAGCAGGACTTCCTGTAGGAGCTTTTTATTTAATTAAAACGGATGGAATTTTTAATTCTGAAGAAGAGGTTAATGCACATACACAAAATGGGCAATTAATTCAGCCAAATGCAAAGCCTGGAGACATCAGATTTATTGATTACAATAATGATGGACAAATAGATGAAGATGATAGACAATATCTAGGGAGTCCAAATCCTGAATTTTCTTACGGTTTGGGAGCTAATTTTGCATGGAAAGGATTCGACCTTAATTTGTTTTTTCAAGGTACTCAAGGAAATAAAATCTACAATGGAGTTCGTCAAGACCTTGAAGGGATGAATTTAGAATACAACTACGCTAAAACAACATTAAATGCGTGGACACCAACTAATCAAAATACATCTATACCACGTGCAGTTATTAACGATCCTAACCTAAACTCTAGAACTTCAGATCGTTTCTTAGAAGATGGTTCTTATTTTAGATTCAAAACGCTACAATTTGGGTACACATTGCCTTCAGAATTAATGAATCAGATAAAAGTTAGTAGATGTAGAATCTATGTAAGTTTTGACAATATTTTTACCATTACAGATTATAAAGGATATAATCCAGATTTAGGTAGAACAGGATCTGTTTTAGATAGGGGAGTAGATTTTGGACATGTTGCATATCCACTTTCTCGAACTTTTCTAACAGGAGTTGAATTTTCTTTTTAAGACGAATAGATAAAAATAAATACGATGAAAAAATATATATACATACTTTTAATTCTGTTGCCACTGGTGGGTTGCGATGATGAATTAGAACAGATAAATCCAAATGTAGTTACTCAAGAAAATTTTTGGAAAACTGAAGACGACGTGCTATCAGGACTTGCAGCAACCTATAAAATGTTTAAACACGTAGATAATGGTTATTGGGGCGTAAGAGGGGTAGAAACTACAAATGGTAGAGGAGACGATTTCTTTATTAGAAACGATGTAAAGGCATTATATGAGTTGTCTACCTTTAGTAACAACCCATCCACAGGTACTCCAAGTGCTATTTTTACAGGTTGTTATACTGGTATTTTTAGAGCAAATCAAATTATTGATAATATTAGCACTGTAGAGATTTCTGAAACTGAAAAAGAAAAATATATTGCAGAAGCTAAGTTTTTAAGAGGACTTAACTATTTCAATTTGGTGATAAATTTTGGTGCAGTGCCTATTTTTACTTCGGTACCACAAACTAGAGAAGATTATTTTGTAAAACAATCTTCGGAAAGTGAGGTTTGGACACAAGTTGAAAACGATTTTAAAGATGCTGGCGCTAATCTTCCTGTAAGTTATCCTTCACAATGGGTAGGAAGAGCTACCAAAGGAGCTGCAATAGGATATTTAGGAAAAGCATATTTATATCAAGAGAAGTGGGAAGAGGCTGTAAATCAATTCTCATTGCTTACAACTCCAGATGGAATGCCAAAAGCACCATATAATTATGACTTGTTAGCAGATTATCAAGATAATTTTATGCCAGGAAGTGATAATAATATAGAATCTCTATTCGAAATCCAAAATCAAAACGTAGGAGGAATAGATCCATGGGCTGGAGAAAATGCAAATGAATCGCAAGGGGTAACTACAGCTCAAGAGTTTGCTCCAACAGAAGTTGGGGGCTGGTTTGAAGCACATCCTACAGAAAAGATTTTTAATGAATTTCAGGTTGAAAAAACAGTAGATGGAGACTTCGACCCAAGAATGTATGCTTCTTTAGCTTGGGATTATCCGGGGTCTACTTTTTATAATCTTCCTTTTTCTGAATTCTCTTCTCCTTTTGGTTATAGTGCTAAAATTAAAAAATATCAAAATTGGTATGATGATAATGAGGGGATTTGGATCTCTGAAATTAATGAAAAAGCACTTCGCTTTGCAGATATTATTTTAATGTATGCTGAAGCTTTAAACGAGCAAGGACGTTCTAGTGAAGCTATTCCTCTTGTTAATAGAATTCGTGAAAGAGCTAATTTAACTGCTCTAACCTCTTTAAGTCAAAATGCCATGATGGAAGAAATTAGACATCAAAGAATGGTTGAGTTTTTTAGAGAAGGACTTCGTTTTTACGATTTAAAACGATGGGGACTTATTCAGCAAGAAATGGATGATAGTGATAAAGTGGGGAAAGAGTTTTTAGTGTTGCCAAAACATGAGCTTTTCCCAATTCCACAGGGAGAAATTAATACCAATCCAGAGATTGAACAAAATCCAAATTGGTAATAAATAAAGGCTCTAGTCTAGAGCCTAAATAAATTAGAATAAAATAAAAATAGGCTACTGATTTTGTATCAGTAGCCTATTTGTTTTTAGGTCTGTTATAAAGAATTACTTCAATTCTCTCACCCAAATATTTCTATAGCTAACACGACTATTATCGCCGTGATCTTGAAGTCTTATTGGGCCATCGCCGTGTGCTTCATTTTTAGGCCATCCAATATAAGGGGTAGTACCTTTTATTTCAGTATGGTCTTGAATTAGTACGCCGTTATGTAAAACGGTTATAGTAGCCGATTTTATTTTCCCTCCTTCACTATTAAATTCAGGTTCATGGTAAATAATATCATATGTATTCCATTCTCCAGTTGGCACAGAAGCCTTTGCTAACGGTACACCTTGTTTGTAAATAGCGCCTACTTGCCCATTTGTATATGTGTTGTTGTTATTATTGTCTAATACTTGAACTTCATATAGGTTTTGTAAAAATACACCACTATTGGCTCTGTGTTGTCCGTCTCCTTGAATTTTGGCAGGCGATTTCCACTCTATATGTAATTGAATGCTTCCAAAACTCTGTTTGGTTTGAATATCGCCCGCTTTATCTTTTACGGTCATACTTCCGTCTTTATTCAAAGTCCAAGCAGCAGCAGTACTGTCTTTAGAGCTAATCCAATTGTCTAAATTTTTTCCGTCAAAAAGGATAATAGCATCACTAGGAGCTCCATTTTTTTCGGTTGGATTTACAGTTGGAGCAACAGGTTTGTAAAATTCTGTTTCTTCAGGAGTAGTTGGTTCTTCCCCAGAATATTCTTCATAAGTTATAACGTCAGATTTTTCTTCAGTTTTAGGAACTTCTACTTTTTGTTCTTCTTTTTGAGGCGAATTACATGCCGCAATAGCACCAATTAATAGGGCGCTAAATAGTATTTTTTTCATCCTTAATTAAGTTCTTTTATTTTTATATTTCTAAAAGAAACTTCATCTCCGTGATATTGTAAACCAATTTTTCCAGTTTCTGAAGCTCCAAAGCCATCCCATCCTTTAAATTTAGAATTTGCTATCATTTCTTCCCATTTATCTCCATGAACTGGGAATTTAACAATTTCCGTACCGTTTAAAGTTACAGAACCTTGATTTGTTTTATGGTTAATTACCAAAATACATGTGTTCCATCCTCCAGCTGGTCTAGCTACTTTTTCACTTGGGGCAATCATATCGTATAAAGCTCCTGCTTGGTGACTCTCACCATTTTTTGCATCTGGATGTTTTTCATTATCAATTATTTGGATTTCTGGTCCAGTTTGATAGGGCTCATGGTATTTTTTATCTTCTATGATACCCCAGAAAAAACCACTGTTTCCACCTTCAGAAATTTTCCATTCTAAAGAAAGTTCGAAATTTTTAAATTCTTCATTTGTAACAATATTTCCAGCGTTTTCACTTGGAGTTAATACCATTGCGTCATCTTTGATTGTCCAAGAATCGTTTACTTCGCCACCATTAAACATGTGCCAAGAATCAAAGTTTGTTCCATCAAATAGTATTTTCCATCCGTCATTATTAGAAGCTAATTCTTGGGTTGCCTCTGTTTCTGTTTTAATACTTTCTTCAGAAGCAGTTTTATCATTATTTTGTTGCTTGCAAGACATCATTGCGAGTGATGCTATAAATAAATAGTTAATAGTTTTCATATGTTTGTTTTTAGTTTTTTATAATCCTAGTATTTTTTTCAATTTTGCGTCGTCTGTATCTCCACCTGCAAAATCGTCGAATACTTTTTCCGTAGCTTCAATAATATGTTTTTGGATAAAAGGCGCACCTTCTCTTGCTCCTTGTTCTGGACTTTTAATACAACATTCCCATTCCATAACTGCCCAAACATCACATCCGTATTGAGTGAGTTTTGAAAAGATTCTTTTAAAATCTATTTGTCCGTCTCCTAAAGAGCGATATCTTCCTGCACGGTCTCCCCAATTATTATATCCTCCAAATGCTCCTTTTTTTCCTGTCGGATTAAATTCGGAATCTTTTACATGGAAGGATTTGATAAATTCATGATAATGATCAATATACTCAATATAGTCTAACTGTTGAAGGACAAAATGAGATGGGTCGTACAAAATATTTACACGTTTGTGATTGCCAGTAGCTTCTAAAAAACGTTCAAAAGTATCTCCATCGTGAAGGTCTTCTCCTGGATGTATTTCATAACAAACATCAACGCCTTGCTCATCAAATTCATTTAAAATAGGGAGCCAGCGTTTTGCTAATTCTTCAAATCCCATTTCTACCAATCCTGGTGGTCTTTGTGGCCAAGGATGGAAAGTGTGCCAAAGTAAGGAGCCTGAAAAGGTTGCATGCGCATTTAACCCTAAATAATTACTGGCTTTTGCAGCTTTCTTCATCTGGTCTATAGCCCATTCGGTACGTGCTTTAGGGTTATTTTTTACATTGTCTGGGGCAAAATTATCAAACATAATATCATAGGCAGGGTTTACTGCCACTAGTTGCCCTTGTAAGTGCGTAGATAGCTCTGTAATCTCTAACCCGTAGGAATTAATTTTTCCTTTGAGATCATCGCAATATGTTTTGCTTTCCGCCGCTTTATCTAAATCGATTAAGAACTTTTCGGTGGTTGGAATCTGGATTCCTTTATAGCCTAAATCGGCTGCCCATTTACAAATTCCGTCAAGAGAATTAAAAGGGGCTTTGTCATCTACAAACTGCGCTAAAAATACCGCAGGGCCTTTTATAGTTTTCATTTATTGATGTATTTAGTTGAATATTATAAAATCGTTTTAGTGATTTAATTAGCAATTTATTCAGAAATAAAATTGATAAAAAATAATTAGTCTTAAAATTATGCTTTTAAAGCCGTCCAAACGGAATTTTCCTTATCACTTTTTACTGCTGCATAAATAAACTCAACCCCATTAACGCCTTCTTTTACTGAAGGATAATCGGGTTTCTCTATGGTTTTGTTCTCTAATGTACTCATTAGGTGTAATCCAAAGGCTTTATATATATTTCCAAATGCCTCTAAATAGCCTTCTGGGTGTCCTTTTGGAATTCTAGATATAGCTCTTACATTATCATAAATAGCTATCCCGTCTGGAGTAAAAGTTTGCTGAGGTTTGTCAACCCACTTGGCAATAAGTTTTGTGGAATCTTCTTGATTCCATTCAATACTTCCTTTGCTACCATATATTTTTACAATCAAGGCATTTTCTTCTCCAGTGGCAACTTGAGAGATTGACATTGTTCCTTTGGCTCCATTTTTCATTCGTAAAAGAATGTTTCCATCGTTATCAAGTACACGGTCTTTTCCAATTCTCCCTAAATCTGCTGCAACTTCTGCAATCTCAGAATTAGTAATATAGGATACCAAATTTTCTGCATGTGTGCCTATATCTGCTAAAGAACCTCCAATACCAGATTTTGTAGGATCCGCCCTCCAAGGTTTAATTTTTGCCTGTTCATTTACTTCGGCGGTCATCCACCCTTGTAAATACTGCACTTGTACTTTGTAAATAGCTCCTAAATCCCCGTTTAAAACCATTGCTCTGGCTTGTTTTACCATGGCGTTGCCTGTGTAATTGTGAGTCAAAGCAAAGAGGAGTCCTGTTTTTTCAACTAATTTTTCAAGTGTTTTTGCTTCTTCAACAGTAAGCGTCATAGGTTTGTCACAAACTACATGAAAACCATTTTCTAGAGCCATTTTAGCTGGCTCAAAATGTAAGTGGTTTGGCGTAACAATAGTTACAAAATCCATTCGCTCTCCTTCTGGGAGTTGTTTTTCTTTTTCAATCATCTCTTGATAACTTCCGTAGCATCTATCTTCAGGGAGATATAATGCTTTCCCAGAGGCAATTGTTTTTTCTAGAGAGCTATTAAATGCACCGCATACTAACTCTATCATTCCATCAAGGCCAGATGCTTTTCGGTGTACATCGCCCATAAAAGAGCCAATGCCACCACCGACCATTCCCATTCTTAATTTTCTCATTGTTTTTTTATTACTGAATATAAATTTAGTTTTATTAAAAAACAAGGCTGTGTGTATACATACGCACAGCCTAAATTATCATAATTGAGTAGAAATTATTTAACTTCTACCCAAACATTTCCTTGTTGATGTGAGGCTACTGCACGTTCAATAAAATTCATTCCACGCACTCCATCTTTCATAGTTGGAAATTCTCCTGGATGGTATTTTTCTTTTCGGATGGCTTTAGCAACTCCTTTGTAAATATTACCCATGGAGTCAAAAATTCCTTCTGGATGTCCTGGAGGAAGTTTTGTTCCGTCTAAAGAAAATGCACTGTTATAAGCATGCCCTGGTTTTAAAACTTTTAATGGCTCATCTTCAGTTAGGTGGTGTAAATAGTTTGGATTTTCTTGCTCCCATTTTAAACCACCTTTATCTCCGTAAATTTTTACAGTAAAATTGTTTTCTTCTCCAGTAGCAATTTGGCTTGTTCTTAAAACTCCTTTTACATTTTCCGCAAAGCGAAGTAAAATAGTTCCGTCAATATCCATTTTGTTGTCGGCATATAAATAATTGAGGTCGGCTAGAATGGTTTTTACTTCCATCCCTGTAACATACTCAATCATATCAAAACCATGTGTTCCAATATCTCCAACGCAACAGCTAATTCCAGACTTCTCTGGATCTAAACGCCAGGTGCTAGCTCTTTTTTCTTTATCGTGAATAATTGGATTAATCCAACCTTGATAATATTGAACATCTATTTTTTGAACCTTCCCAATTACTCCAGTAGAAATCATCTCTTTCATCTGGCGGACCATTGGGTAGCCTGTATAGGTATAAGTTACAGCAAAAATAGTATTTGCTTTTTCCAATGTTTTTTGAAGAATTTGAGCTTCTTCAAATGTTGTGGTCATTGGTTTTTCACAGATAACATTAAAACCAGATTCCAATAGTTTTTTTGCCATCGGAAAATGTAAAAAGTTAGGTGTTAAAATCGAAACTACTTGGATGCGCTCATCTTCAGGAAGTTTTAATTCTTCCTCAATAAATACATCAAAATCTTTATAAATTCGATTTGTTGGGATGCCAATTTGTTCAGCAAACCCTATATTATCATCGTAATTCGGATTAAAAACACCTCCAACCAATTGGTAGCTATCGTACATAGAAGAAGCGATACGGTGCAAAACACCAATTAACGAATCGCCTCCGCCTCCTAAAATTCCTAATCTTATTTTCTTACTCATATTGTTAGTTAAATATTATAAAGTTAAAAAGAGTACATGGAAGAAGTTATGGGTGTTTTACAATTTATACACGCCTAAACTCTTAATTCCAAACCTCTATATTATTGCTCTTTGTATTCTATTTTTTCATCTTTAAAAAAGATAGCAAACAATACCGCTACGGCAAGTGCAAAACCAGCAGGGTAAATCCAAATGCTATACCAGTCGTGAGACCCTTCAGCAATTAAGAATTTATCAGAAATCATTCCTGCAATTTCAAAACCAATTAACATTCCAACCCCGTAGGTTGCAAGGGTAATAAGTCCTTGTGCAGCACTTTTATATTTAGCACCAGCTTTAGAGTCGGTATAGATTTGTCCAGATACAAAGAAGAAATCATAGCAAAGTCCGTGTAAAGCAATTCCTATAATAAGCATAAAAACTAAATCTCCGGAGTCTCCAAAAGCAAATAATACATAGCGTAAAGTCCAAGCAAGCATTCCTGCAAGAATTGTTTTTTTGAAGCCAAATTTTTTAAAGAAAAATGGTAAAAGAAGCATAAATAATACTTCTGACATTTGTCCGAAAGACATTTTAAAAGTTGAATTCTCAACGCCAATTTCAGTTAAAAAAGGACTCGCATTTTGGTAATAAAAAGCCAATGGAATACATATTAATACGGAAGAAATAAAGAATAATAAAAAGTTTCTATCCTTTAATAATTTCAAGGCATCTAAACCTAAAATTTCTGAGATACTTGCTTTTTCTTCTTTATTAATTTTTGGTGGTGTTTTAGGTAAAGTAAAACTAAATATACCTAGAGCAGCAGAAACAATGGCTGTCATTAAAAAGGTATTTTTAAGCATTCCTTGGGCAATATTTTCACTAGAATCCCAAGCAAGGTAACTAATTACACTTCCTGCAACAATCCATCCAATGGTTCCAAAAACTCTTACAAAAGAAAATTGTTTTCCAGGGTCGGTCATTTGGTTAAAAGAAATAGAATTTACCAAGGCCAGAGTTGGCATAAAGGCAATCATGTATGCTAGTACATATGGGTAAAAGGCACCAAAATCTGTACTTTGGTACATTAAATACATCAAAATTGCGCCAATAATGTGTAATACCCCTAAAATTCTTTCGGCATTAAAATAACGGTCGGCAATAAGTCCTATAATAAATGGAGCAATAATTGCGCCCCAAGATTGAGTTGAAAATGCCATGGCAGATTGTGCGCCTGTAGCTTCTAAGTTGTTGCCAAGAAAAGTTCCTAGCGTTACAAACCAGCCTCCCCAAATGAAGAATTCTAAGAACATCATAAAGGATAGCTGAAATTGAATTTTTTTGTTCATGTTCGCTTGCGTTTAATAGTTATAGTTAGTAATTATAAAGAATCCCAATGCTTGCAAATTGGGATTGTATATTCAAAAATAGTTATGCTTGATTGGTTGTTGAAGTCTCACTTAATTTTTTTGCAACAGCTAGTAATAATGCTTTTGTTGCTAAAATTCCTTTTTCTTCGGATAATTCTTCTCCTTCATATTCTACTCCAACAAAACCAGTAAACCCTGCATCTTTAACAATTTTCATCATTTTATAAAAATCGATGGTTGTTTCGTTGCCATTTTCGTCAAAGTTAAAAGTTTTTGCACTAACTCCTTTTGCAAATGGCATTAATTCTTCAACACCTTTATAGATATCATATTCTTCAATACAAGGTGCGTCCCATAATTTATTGTCTTCTCTTTTTAAGCAGAAATTTCCAAAATCGGGTAATGTACCACAATTTTCTTTATTAACAGTTTCCATAACTTCGGCCATGAGTGCGCCATTTGAAGAGAGGTAACCATGGTTTTCTACAATTATATTTACATTTTTTTCTGAAGCATATTCAGAAAGTTCCTTTAAAGAAGCGACGGAATTTTCTTTCCAAATCTCTTCATCGTTAGATCCAAATAAATTAATCCGCATGGAATGGCATCCTAAAATTGCAGTAGCATCAATCCAGATTTTATGATTTTCCACTCCTTGTTTTCGATGTGTTTGATTGGGGGTAGAAAGTAAATTTTCGTCTCCCTGTAAATCAACCATCATAATCTGATTTTTCATTTGCTGCTGATCGCTTATTTTTTTTAAATCTTCAGCTAAAGAAATAATTGCATTATTGTTGTTTCCTCTTTTTTCGAGTTCTTTATTATAAAGTTGATTTACATATTCTAAACCTTCAAAACCTAAATCTTTTGCTTTTTTTGCAAAATCCATTGGATTTAATTTTTCTTCCCAGATCATTTTATGAAGAGACCATTGTGCTAATGATAATTTAAAAAAAGGTTCAAAGACGGCTGCTTCCTCTTCGGGAATTGCTTCTTTTGAAGGAGTTTCTTTACAGGCGTACATTCCTAAAAATGAGAGTGCTAAGCCTGCTTGACTAGTGTTTCTAATAAAATTTCTTCTCTTCATATTCGTAGGTTATTAGGTCGAAAATTATTAAATCAACAATGTTAATGTTGTTAAAATGATTAATTGATAATTAAAATATTCGTCTAATGTAAAAAATTAATTTTTATATTTGGAGAACTACTATTGTAAACAAGCTAAAAAAAATGAGTACATTTTATTACAATTCCCCTCAAGAGGAGTATGATGCTATAGTCGTAGGAACTGGAGTTTCTGGTGGCTGGGCAGCAAAAGAACTTTGTGAAAATGGATTAAAAACGTTGGTTTTGGAAAGAGGCCGTATGGTAAAACATGTGGAAGACTACCCAACAGCAAATTTAGATCCATGGGATATGCCAAACGGAGGCGCAGCTTCCAGAGAAGTAAAAGAAAGAAAATTCAAACAAAACAGAACAGGTTACACAGTTAGTGCAGCAAGCGAACACTTTTTTGTTGATGATGTTAAGCATCCTTATAATGAAGACCGCCGCTTTGATTGGATGCGTGGATATCATGTTGGAGGACGTTCACTAATGTGGGGGCGCCAAAGCTACCGAATGGGAGATGTTGATTTTGAAGCAAATCTTAAAGATGGGATTGCTGTAGATTGGCCTATTCGTTATGATGAAATAAAACCATGGTACGATAAAGTAGAGCAATTTATTGGAGTAAGTGGTGTAAATTTAGGTTTACCTGTTTTACCTGATGGTAAATTCTTACCTCCAATGGATTTAAATTGTGTGGAAGACCATTTTAAAGATATTATTGAAGAAAAATTTGGAGACCGTACCATTACAATTGGACGTGTAGCTCATATTACTCAAGGAACAAAAGAAGGACAAGGAAGAGGTCCATGTCAATATAGAAATAGATGTATTAGAGGGTGTCCTTTTGGAGCATACTTCAGTAGTAACTCATCTACATTACCTACTGCAGAAGCAACAGGAAACATGACGCTTCGTCCAAATTCTATTGTGCATGAAATAATATATGATTCTGAAACAGGAAAAGCAACTGGAGTTCGTGTTATTGATGCGGAAACTAAAGAAACAATGGAGTTTAAAGCAAAAGTTATCTTTTTATGTGCTTCTGCAATTGCTTCAGCTTCTATTTTATTACAGTCTAAATCTGAAAGATTCCCAGACGGAATGGGGAACGACAGCGGAGAACTAGGTCATAACTTAATGGATCATCACTTTAGAGTAGGTGCTAGCGGGAAGTTTGACGGTTTCCACGATAAATATTACAAAGGAAGAAGACCAAACGGGGTTTACATTCCACGTTTTAGAAATCTAGGTGGTGCCACAGACCGCAAAGACTTTATTAGAGGTTACGGATATCAAGGTGGTGCAAGTAGAGGAGATTGGTCTGAATCTATCCGTGAGCTTGCTTATGGAAAAGAATTGAAAGAAGCAATTATGGAGCCAGGAGACTGGACTATGGGAATGACTGCTTTTGGAGAAACGCTTCCAGATCATAAAAACCGTATGTATCTTGATTATGATAAAAAGGATGAGTGGGGATTACCAACGGTAACTTTTGATGCTGATTTTGGTGAAAACGAATTGGCAATGCGTAAAGACATGAAGCAACAAGCTGCCGAAATGTTGGAAGCTGCTGGTTTTAAAGATATTTCTACTTATGATAGTATTGGAGGAATGGGATTAGGAATTCACGAAATGGGAACTGCTCGTATGGGAAGAGATCCTAAATCTTCAGTATTAAATAAAAATAACCAATTACATGCTGTGCCAAACGTATATGTAACAGATGGAGCTTTTATGACTTCTTCAGCATGTCATAATCCATCTTTAGGATATATGGCGTTTACAGCAAGAGCTGCAAACCATGCGGTAGAAGAACTTAAAAAAATGAATTTGTAAAAAACATATTATGGACAGAAGAAGAGCACTTAGAAATATTGGTTTAACTACAGGTTTTGTTGTAGCAACACCTACGCTTTTAAGCATGTTGCAAAGCTGCACTGCCGATAAAGCAACTTGGGTTCCTGAGTTTTTTACACCAGAAGAAGGAGTTGCACTTACAAATATTGTAGATGTAATTATTCCTGAAACAGATACACCATCTGCTTCTCAAGTTAATGTACCTCAATTTATAGACAAGTATGTTAAAGAAGTAGAGTCTGATGAAGCGCAAGCTCGCTACCGTAAAAGAATGGCAGGTTTGGTAAATCAGTTAAAAGCAACTTATAATGAAGATTTAAATGATATAACTCCAGAACAATATGAGGAGATTGTAGCTGCAAATCTTAAAGTTTCTGAAGATAAAAAGAAAGATCTAAACAAACGTATTAGTATTGAAGGGAATGAAGTGGAAATTGGAACTACCGAAAATAAGGTAGAAGACAATGAAGCACTTGCTTTTGGTATGATAAACGATTTACGTTGGTCAACAATAAACGCCTTTAAAAACAGTCAGAAAATAGGGGAAGAAGTATTGGCTTATGATCCTATTCCTGGGGTGTATAATGGCTGCATGCCAGTAGAAGAAGCTACTGGTGGTCGTGCTTGGTCATTATAAAAATTAAAATTATTTACTTAGATTTTGCATTTTTTAAAAGCCCTCTTCTTTTTATGGTTAAAGAAGAGGGCTTTTTTTTGTCCTATTTTTTTTGCTTCTGATTAAAAATAAACTCTTACAAAAGGCATAAAAGGTGTTCCGTAAATACTTTTGTCATCATCATATAAAACATCATACCGTACTCCTATAGTTACAGGTCCTGTGTTGTAACCTGCTCCAAGATGCAGTGCTGGATACCAATATTCGTCTCTAAAATCTGGGATTCCGTCATATTCATATTTTCTGTTTACATGAAGTTCTTCAAATTCTGCTGAAAGTTGAATCTCTCTAATTGGGCTATAAAAACCGAGTACGCTTCCTCCAAAAACAGTAGCTGTATAATTACGATCGTCGGTATAAGTAAAGTTTAAACCAACACCAGTTGCAAACTTATCATTTACTTGATAAATGGCACTTGGAGTTATAGAACCACTAAAAAAGTCATTTCCAAACCCTAATCCTAATCCACCACCAAAACGTACATTGTCCCAAAAATTAGGACTTCTGTAATTTTGCGTCATTTGAGCAGTAGCAAATTGAGTAATTCCTAACATTAAGAGAGCGAAGATGTATTTTTTGAAACAGGACTTGTTATAAATATGCATATCAGTAATTTTTATCTTATAAATATATTAAAACTATGTATCAATTTTCTCAAATATTGTACTTTTGTATAAATTTTGTCTAAAGAGACAGTGAAAAGAAAACATGGATAAATATTCCTTTTTAAATGCGGCAAATACCGCTTTTTTTGCGGACTTATACGATCAATACCTAATTAATCCGGATAGTGTAGAGCCAAGTTGGAGAGCTTTTTTTCAAGGCTTTGATTTTGGGATGGAAACTTCGTCTTCAGAAGACGACACAGTAACCATTGAACATGCTACTTCAGGAGAAAAAATTGAAATTTCTCAGGATGTTTACAAAGAGTTTCAGGTAATTCGCCTTATAGACGGTTATCGAAGCAGAGGGCATTTGTTTACTAAAACCAATCCTGTAAGAGAGAGAAGAAAGTATTCCCCTACCTTGGCTATCGATAATTTTGGGTTAGAAAAAGCTGACCTTAATAATGTCTTTAATGCTGGAGATATTTTAGGAATTGGTCCTTCAACCTTACAAGAAATTATAGACCATTTAGAAGCAATTTATTGTGATGCTATTGGGATTGAATATATGTATATTCGAAACCCTGAGCGTAAGCAGTGGATTCAAAATTGGTTGAATGTAAACGATAATCATCCGAAGTTTAATGACGATGAAAAGAAAAACATTCTTAGAAAATTAAACGAAGCCATTTCTTTTGAAAACTTTTTGCATACTAAATATGTAGGGCAAAAGCGTTTTTCTTTGGAAGGAAATGAGTCTTTAATTCCTGCGTTAGATACCTTGGTTGAAAAAGCAGCCGATATGGGGGTGCAGCAATTCGTAATGGGAATGGCACACCGTGGAAGGTTAAATGTGCTTACCAATATTTTTGGAAAATCTGCTAAAGACATCTTTAGTGAGTTTGACGGAAAAGATTATGAGTTGGATATTTTTGATGGAGATGTTAAGTATCACTTAGGGTGGACAAGCGATCGGAAAACAACTAGTGGGAAGAAAATAAATATGAATATTGCTCCTAATCCTTCGCACTTAGAAACAGTAGGTGCTGTTGTAGAAGGGATTACTAGAGCAAAACAAGATAGACATTATAAAGACGACTTTTCTAAAGTGTTGCCAATTGTTGTGCATGGAGATGCTGCAATTGCAGGACAAGGACTTGCTTACGAAGTGGTTCAAATGGCGCTTTTAGATGGCTATAAAACAGGAGGAACTATTCATATTGTAGTAAATAACCAAATTGGATTTACTACAAACTATTTAGATGGAAGGTCTTCTACTTATTGTACAGATGTAGGAAAAGTAACGCTCTCTCCAGTATTACACGTAAATGCAGATGATGCTGAAGCTGTAGTTCATGCAATAACTTTTGCTTTGGATTACCGAATGAGATATGGAAGAGATGTATTTATAGATTTATTAGGATATAGAAAATACGGACATAACGAAGGAGACGAACCTAGATTTACACAACCTAAACTTTATAAGGCTATTTCTAAGCATGAAAATCCACGTGATATTTATGCAGATAAGTTGAAGAAAGAGGGAGTTATTGACGATTCGTATGTTAAAAAACTAGAAGACGATTATAAAGCTTCCTTGGAAGAAAAATTAGAAGATTCTAGAAAAGAAGACAAAACTGTTATCACTCCATTTATGCAAGATGAATGGAAAGGATTTAATCCTGCTTTGGAGGATAAAATGATGGATACAATAGATACTTCTTATCCTAAAGATAAATTAACTCAAATTGCAGAAACAATTACCAATCTTCCGAAGGGTAAAAAATTTATGCGTAAGATTGAAAAGCTTATAAAAGAGCGTAATAAAATGTTCTTTGAAACAGATAAGCTGGATTGGGCAATGGGAGAGTTGTTAGCATATGGTTCTCTTTTAGAAGAAGGATTTGCAGTGCGTATGTCTGGTCAAGATGTGGAAAGAGGAACTTTTTCTCACCGTCATGCAGTTATTAAATTAGAAGATTCCGAAGAAGAAGTAGTGCTATTAAATGAGTTAAAAGAAAATCAAAATGCACATTTTGATGTGTATAACTCATTACTTTCTGAGTATGGTGTTGTTGGTTTTGATTATGGTTATGCCATGGCAAGTCCAGATACATTAACTATTTGGGAAGCACAGTTTGGAGATTTTAGTAATGGGGCTCAGATAATGATAGACCAATACATCTCTGCTGCAGAAGATAAATGGAAATTGCAAAACGGACTTGTAATGTTATTGCCTCACGGTTATGAAGGGCAAGGAGCAGAGCACTCGTCGGCAAGAATGGAGCGTTACTTACAATTGTGTGCTAAAGACAATATGTTTGTGGCAGATGTTACTACCCCAGCAAATTTATTTCACTTGTTAAGACGACAAATGAAAGCCGATTATAGAAAGCCTTTAATTGTTTTTACTCCTAAGAGTTTATTAAGACACCCAAAAGTGGTTTCTTCGGTAGACGAGTTTGTAAACGGAAGCTTTCAAACGGTTATAGACGATGCTGAAGCTTCAGTTAAAAAAGTAAAAACCCTAGTTTTCTGTACTGGTAAATTCTATTATGATTTATTGGCAGCAAAAGAAGAAGGTAAAAGAGAAGATGTTGCTTTAGTAAGAATAGAGCAGTTGTTCCCATTGCCAACTTCAGAAATGCGTAAAATAATGGATAAATATAGTAGTGCAGAAGAAGTAGTTTGGGCACAAGAAGAACCAAGAAATATGGGAGCTTGGAGTCATTTATTACTTCATTTTGAAGAGGCACGTACTTTTAGAGTGGCTTCCAGACGTTTTTACGCTGCTCCAGCAGCAGGAAGTGCTACGCGTTCAAAACGTAGACATCAACAAGTAATTGAATATGTTTTTGATAAAACCAAAGACAATATGCAACGAAAAGCGAAATAAGAGTATATTTATAATAGAATTAGACAATAAAATATAAAACTAAAATAAAGAACAATGGTTTTAGAAATGAAAGTTCCCTCTCCTGGGGAATCGATAACAGAAGTAGAGATAGCGGAATGGCTAGTTGAGGATGGAGATTATGTTGAGAAAGATCAAGCAATTGCTGAGGTAGATTCTGATAAGGCTACTTTAGAGTTGCCTGCAGAGGCAAGTGGAATAATTACACTTAAAGCTGAAGAAGGAGATGCGGTAGCTGTTGGAGAAGTAGTTTGTTTAATCGACACTTCTGCAGAGAAACCAGCGGGTGGTGAAGATGCATCAGCCGAAAAGGAAGAAAAAGAAGCGCCTAAAAAAGAAGAAAAAGCTGCTCCAGCTGAAAAAGCTCCGGAGAAAAAAGAAACATATGCTAGCGGTACTGCAAGTCCGGCAGCTAAAAAAGTACTAGCCGAAAAAGGAGTAGATCCTAAAGAGGTAAAAGGTACTGGAAAAGACGGCCGAATTACTAAAGACGATGCCGTAAAAGCTACTCCATCTATGGGGACTCCAAGTACTGGAAGTCGTGGTAGTGAGCGTAAAAAATTATCAATGCTTAGACGTAAAGTGGCAGAGCGTTTGGTTTCTGTAAAAAACGAAACGGCTATGCTAACTACATTTAATGAAGTAGATATGAGTCCGATTTTTGAATTGCGTAAGCAGTACAAAGACGAATTTAAATCGAAACATGGAGTAGGTCTAGGCTTTATGAGTTTCTTTACATTGGCAGTTGTACGTGCATTAAAAATGTATCCTGCTGTTAACTCCATGATTGATGGCAAAGAAATGATAAGTTATGATTTCTGTGATGTTAGTATTGCGGTTTCTGGACCAAAAGGTTTGATGGTTCCTGTAATTAGAAATGCAGAGAATTTAAGCTTTAGAGGTGTTGAAGCAGAAGTTAAAAGATTAGCAATAAGAGCTCGTGAAGGAGAAATTACAGTTGACGAAATGACTGGAGGTACTTTTACAATTACCAATGGAGGGGTGTTTGGTTCTATGTTGTCTACTCCAATTATTAATCCGCCGCAAAGTGCAATCCTTGGGATGCATAATATTGTAGAAAGACCAATTGCTAGAGATGGTGCTATTGCAATTGCTCCAATAATGTACGTGGCTTTATCTTACGACCATCGTATTATTGACGGGAAAGAATCTGTAGGATTTTTAGTAGCCGTAAAAGAAGCATTAGAAAGTCCAGAAGAATTATTGATGGACGGTAATGTTAAGAAAGCTTTAGAATTATAAAATATAAGTTTTATAGAATTGGAAACGCCCAACTGAATTTCAGTTGGGCGTTTTTCATTTTGGTTGGCTAATATATCGGAATTCTAAATTGATAAAACCAAAAATAAATTTAGAAGGAAAGTAATCATAGCTAAACTTACAATAGTTATGGCTAAGTGAATGTCGTTTGAATTTTTTTGCTGCTGGATGTCAGTCTTCATAATCATTTCATTATTAGTTGGTTTGGTAAAATTCTATAATTTAATGAGTTATTTCAAAGGGAATATTACCCTATTTATCTAGGATGAATTACAAATACTATCGTTTATAGTGTTAAAAGACAGTAAATGTTAATAAATAGCGCTATTGCAATTAAAAATATGAGGAGGAATAATAATAAGGTAGGAATCTTTTTTATAACATAGAGTGGTATCATTACTTCGGTATTAGGTTGATTATGAGTTATAAAGCTACACTATGTTTGTAATAAATGGAATACGTACTTACTCGTATATTATTTTAGAAGAAGTTCTTGATTTTCTATTGCCCAAAGTAATAAGGCGTTGGTTTTATGGGGTATTTCTAGCTTGTTTATAATATTACTTCGGTGTTTCTCAACGGTTCTTATGGAGATAAAAAGCATTTCGGCAATCTCCCTGTTTGTTTTTTCTTTAGCAATTAATCGAAGTATTTTTATTTCTGAAGGAGTGAAAATGGCTAGGATATCATCTTTGTTTAGTTGTAAAGACTTTGTTTTATGAAGTATAATTGGACTGTAGTACCTTCTGTTTTGACAGACTTCTTCAATGCAAAGCTTAATTTCCTCAATGGCAAATTCTTTTAAAATATATCCTTCTACATTGAGTTCTTTTGCTTGATAAATAAGATCCGGTTCTTTGTGTAGGGTAATAAGAATAATTTTAGTTTTTATATTATTCTTTTTACAGTTTAAAGCTACTTCAAGTCCTGTCATTTTTGGCATTTCAATATCCAAAATAGCAATATTGGGTTTGTGTTTTACAATTAAATTGTATGCTGTGTTTCCGTCCTGAGCGCTATCTAAAATGTTATACTTGTTCTCAATTAAAAAATCATTGAGACCTTTTAATAGAAACGGATGATCATCTGCAGTTATAATGGACGGATTCATCATGCTATTGGAATAATGTATGAGAAAGTAGTTCCTTTATTTTTTTCTGAATCAACTTTCATAGTTCCTTTTAAATATTTGGTTCGCTCTCGAAGTGTTTTTAGTCCGAGCGATTTAAAATCATTATACCTTTCTGAAAAGTCAAAACCATCCCCATTGTCTTTAATAACAATAAGAATGCGTTTGCTTTCTTTTATTACAGAAATTTTTGCAGCTTCCGCATTAGCATGTTTTACAATATTGGAAAGTGTTTCTTGAACAATTCGGTATAAATTTAATTCTTGGTCTTTGGTAAGTGTATTTGAAATATCGTCAATATCGGAAGAAATAAAGATATCTGTGTGTTCGTCTACGTCTCTAATTGTATTTTTTATTGCTTTTGTGATTCCTAATTTTTCTAACTGAAAAGGATGGAGTGCTCTAGAAATAGAACGTACTTCTTCAATGGCGTTATTAAACATTGTTCTAGTGCTTTCATCTGTATTTAAAGCTACTTTATTTTTTATCAGAAGTAAACTTTGACCTACTCCGTCATGAAGATCTTTAGAAATACGTTCTCGTTCTTCTTCTTGAGATAATAGTAACTGCTGACTAAAATCTTCCTGCTGGATTTTCGATTTTTTTAAATGTTGTTTGTTTCTGTATAGAAAAACACATAAAAACAGTAAACATAATCCAGCTATAGAAAAGCCTAGAAGTCGTTTTTTGGCTTGATTTTCTTCCTTTAAAGCTTCAATTGAGGCGTTTTTTGTTACTAATTCTTTCTCTTTTTTCTCTGTTTCGTACAGTGTTTGGTAATAGGTGAGGGCGTTGGTTTTTTGAACATTAAATAAAGAGTCCTTTAGAGTGTTGTATTCTTGAAAAGCTTTGTATGAAGCAGTGGTGTTTCCAGTTTTATTATAGAGTTGTGCTAATTGTTCTTTTAAATCAACTAAATGGTCGTTACTTTTTCCTTCTTCAGAAAAAAGAATAACTTCTTTCAGTAAAGCAATGGCTTCCTCGTATTTTTTTTCGCCTTCTAAAATTGCAACTTTCGCAATTTTGTAATGATTCATTAATTGTTTTTCATTTACAATATCTTCTTTAAGGTCTTCGATAATAGCAAAATGTTGACGTGCTTTATTGAGTTGATTGATGTTTACATAAAGTTTTGTTAGTGAAGTTTCAATATATATGCTGCTGTAAACATCATTATTATTGGCTTCTTTATTAATTTTTTCAGCCTCTAATAGTAATTCTTCTTGTCGTTTTGGGTTTTTTAATTCTTTATAATGTATGGCTTTGTTGTAAAGAGTACTTACAATTGCATCTGCTTTATCGTTCTCTTTTGCGTAGGCAATTACTTCGTCTTCAGCTTTTTCAGCTTGCTCATAAAATTTATTCATTCCATAAACAGTTGCAACTCCACTTTTGGCTAGAATAACATATTCCACGTCTCCAAGAGACTCATAATACATAGATGCGGTTTTGTAATCTTTAATAGCTTGTAAGAAGTTTCCTTGATAAGCTTCGGATTGCCCTTTAAATAGGTATGAGTCGGCTACGTAAATGGAATCTTTTATTCCAAAATTTAAAATAGCTTTAGCGTAATTTTCGGCTGCTTTTTTAAAATCTATATCATAATAAGCGCCACCTTTCTTTAGGTAAACACTTCCAAGTAGAAATGAATCTTTGGTTTTATTTAAATATTTTTCAGCATTTAGAACAACTTTTAGAGCGTCGTCTTTATGGTTTTGGATGTTATTGATGTAGTAAAATACTTTAACAGAGGCAGCAATCATTTTGTCATACATTTCTAACTTTTCAGCTATAGAAATATAATCTTTGGTATAGGTAACATACGTATCTGTATAAGCTTGTTTGTCTATCTTATTAATAATGGAGTCTAAGACTTGGAGTTTTATAGTTTCGTTTTGCGCTGAGTCTAATGCTTTCACAAAATTGCTGATATTTTCTTGCGCATTAATCAGTGCTACTATAAAAAATAGTAGTGTAGTTAATAAAGTCTTAGGTTTCAAACTAGTTGGTTTTTAAGACTTTAAAAATAATGTTTTTTTGTTATAATCTATTACAGCTTTGGCCTTTTTTAGAACATCTGCACCAATAATCCCATGAACGGGAAGGGCATCATGAATAGTAAGTGCAGAATTTACATGTGTTAAATCAAAAAGTACGATTTTGAGTTTTTTGAGTTTCCAAGATTCCATCTCCAAAGTATTTTTTTTAGAAACCTGTGTTAACATATTTGTTGCTCCAGCACCCGCTGCTTTGACTTCGGAAGCCTCGGTTTCTAAATTAAAATGTTCAATGCAGTCAAAACCAATACAAGTATTAGAAGCGCCTGTGTCTAGAATAAATCTACCAGTAATACCATTAATTTTTGCAACTACTTCAAAATGATTTGTTTTGGTGAGGGTAAGTGGGGTTTTTATATATCCTTTTGCTAACAAGAATTTTTTTAAACTTTGCATTATCTCTTCAGTTTTATGCAAATATAGCCGTTTAAACTGTTATTTTTGCGCCATGATTTTAACAGATACACATACTCATTTATATAGTGAGGCTTTTGACGAAGATAGAGATGCTATGATCCAAAGAGCACTAGATGCAGGAATTGAACGTTTTTTTATCCCTGCTATCGATTCTACCTATACGCAAGCCATGTTGGAGTTGGAAAAAGCATATCCCAAAAATGTTTTTTTAATGACGGGATTACATCCAACGCATGTAAAAGAAAATTATAAGGAAGAATTAAAGCATATTGAAGAGTTGTTGACTAGAAGAAGTTTTTATGCTATTGGAGAAATAGGAATAGATTTATATTGGGATAAAACTCTTTTAAAGCAGCAACAAGAGGCTTTTAAATATCAAATCCAGTTAGCTAAAAAATATAAACTTCCAATTGTAATTCATTGTAGAGATGCCTTTGATGAAGTATTTGAAGTATTGGAAAGTGAAAAAGGAGAAGATCTTTTCGGGATTTTCCATTGCTTTACAGGTACATTAGAGCAAGCAAAACGAGCTATTTCTTATAATATGAAATTAGGAATTGGTGGTGTTGTAACTTTTAAAAATGGAAAGATTGATACTTTTTTAAATGAAATTCCGCTTACAGAAATTGTTTTGGAAACAGATGCTCCTTATTTGGCGCCTACACCCTATAGGGGTAAACGTAATGAAAGTTTGTATTTAACAGAAGTTGCAGGAAAATTGGTAGATATATATAATACCTCTCTAAAAGAAATAGTTACCATTACCACTAATAATTCTAAAGAGGTATTTGGAGTTTAACAAGCTTTTACGGTTAAAGTGAACTAAATTTTGTTTTTTTGCCATTAAACATAGAGTCCGAGTGATTACAATAGACGATATAAGACCTTATTACGATTCTGAAGTCAACGATGCCCTTTTGAAATTTATGGAGCATCCTATGGTTTTGGCGATGCTTCAATTTACTTTCCCCAATAAGAATATGGAGGAGATTATGGCAATAGCAGAAAGTTGTCATTCAATAAGAGATTTTCAGAGTAAAATAATATATAACAGTATTAGAATGGTGCTCGAAAAGAGCTCCGAAGGTTTTTCTACAGATGGTTTTGAGAAGCTAGAAAAAGGAGAATCTTATCTTTTTATATCCAATCATCGAGATATAATTTTAGATACTTCTTTATTAAATGTTGCCTTGTACGAACATGATTTGGTAATGACAGCTTCGGCAATTGGAGACAATTTGGTAAAAAAACCTTTTTTAATGGCATTGTCTAGACTAAATAGAAGCTTCATTATTAAAAGAGATTTATCGCCTCGAGAAATGCTGAAAAGTTCAAAATTAGTATCTTCTTATATAAGCAATTCACTTCAGAAAGAAAAAAGGTCTATTTGGATAGCGCAACGAGAGGGGAGAACAAAAAATGGAGATGATCAAACCCAACAAGGGGTTTTGAAAATGTTAGCGCTCGCAAATGATGAAGACCAAGTGATGGATTATTTTAAAAAGCTTAAAATAGTTCCTATTTCTATTTCTTATGAATACGACCCAACAGATGTGTTGAAGATGCCAGAATTAATGGCGAAGCATAAAGAAATAGAATATATAAAGTCTAATAATGAAGATTTTAATAGTATTTTAAAAGGAATTACTGGAAGGAAAAGACATATTCATATTTCTGCAGGGAAAGTTTTTTCTGCCGAATTAGATGAAATTAAAAATAGTGGAGAGCCAAATAATAAGCAGTTTCAAATGTTGGCAGATGCTATTGATGCCGAAATATATAAAAACTATAAGCTGTGGCCTTCTAACTATTTAGCTTATGATTTGCTCAATAATACAACTAAGTTTTCAGAATTTTATTCAGACAAAGAAAAGCGTCAATTTAAAAGACGGATTAAACGTCGTGTCCAAATAGGGGATAAAATTGAATTGGAGAATTTTTTAAGAATGTATGCTCACCCAGTTACAAACCATTTAAAATATAAAGTAAGTGCAAGCTAAAATTTTACTTATTTATACAGGAGGAACTATCGGGATGGTGAAAGACTTTGAAACAGGAGCTCTCCATGCATTTAATTTTGACGAATTGTTAAAACGAATTCCAGAATTGTCTCTTTTAGATTGTAATATTGATACCATTTCTTTTGAAGAACCTATAGATTCTTCAAATATGAATCCAGATTCTTGGGTTCAGATTGTAGAAGTAATCGAGAGAAATTATGAAACTTACGATGGTTTTGTAGTGCTTCATGGAAGTGATACCATGAGTTATACATCTTCGGCTTTAAGTTTTATGCTTGAAAATCTATCTAAACCTGTAATTTTTACAGGGTCTCAACTTCCAATAGGAGATTTAAGAACCGATGCGAAGGAGAATTTAATTACTTCCATTCAAATTGCCTCATTAAAACAAAATGGCAGTGCCGTTATTAGAGAAGTATGCTTGTATTTTGAATATAAACTATACAGAGCTAACCGAACGACCAAGATAAATGCAGAGCATTTTCAGGCGTTTGCTTCTTTAAATTACCCCGCAATTGCAGAAAGCGGAGTTCATTTAAAAGTGCATCATGAATATTTATTGAAGTCAACTCGAAAGAAGTTGAAGGTTCATAAACAAATGGATGCGAATATTGCTTTAGTAAAGCTTTTTCCTGGCATTAATGAAAATACTTTAGGTTGCTTATTAACAAACCCAACTACAAAAGCTATAGTATTAGAAACTTACGGAGCGGGAAATGCTCCTACCGAGAAATGGTTTGACGATTTGTTAAAAAAAGCTATTAAATCGGGAAAAATAATTGTAAATGTTACACAATGTTCTGGAGGAAGTGTGATAATGGGACAGTATGAAACGAGTTCTCACCTAAAAAAAGCGGGTGTAATTAACGGGAAAGATATTACAACAGAGGCTGCAATTACAAAATTAATGTATTTACTTGGGAATAATATTCAAGCTAAAGTGTTCAAAACCATATATGAAACGTCTTTAAGAGGCGAGATGAATTAAAATTAACTACATAAATTTTAAGAACTAAAAAAAAATTCGTTATTTGGCACTCTAAAGCTATATGTAATATAGAGAGGTGGCCGAGTGGTCGAAGGCGCACGCCTGGAAAGTGTGTATACGTCAAAAGCGTATCGAGGGTTCGAATCCCTTCCTCTCTGCTGTAGTTTTTAATGTTTAATAACATTTTTTTTTTATCTTTAACCCTATTAACGAACAAATTTAAGTTTAGAAGAAATGAAAAGACTATTCTCTATGCTGGCAATTGCCGGATTATTGGCTTTTAACGCAACAACTGCCAACGCAAAGGATTTAACGCCAGTTATGGCTGATCAAATCTCAGAAATTGTTGCTATCGACGATGCTGCAACAGCATTAGTACAAGACGACGCAGCTCCTGCTGCAGAAGAAAAAGGCTTCCAACAAGTCCTTAAGGAAAAGTTTATCCAAGGGGGTGCAGGCTTTATGGGTATTGTACTATTATGTTTAATTTTAGGACTAGCTGTGGCTATTGAAAGAATTATTTTCTTGAATATGGCTACTACAAACACAAAAAAGCTTACTCAAAAAGTAGAAGATGCATTAGCGTCTGGTGGAGTTGAAGCTGCAAAAGACGTTTGTAGAAACACAAGAGGTCCTATTGCATCAATTTATTATCAAGGTTTAGACAGAGTTGACGAAGGTGTTGATGCTGCTGAAAAAGCTGTAGTAGCTTATGGTGGTGTGCAAATGGGTCAATTAGAGAAAAACGTTTCTTGGTTGTCTTTATTCATCGCAATTGCACCGATGTTAGGATTCATGGGTACTGTAATCGGGATGATTCAGGCATTCGAAAAAATTAGTGCTGCTGGTGGACTAGATGCATCTCTTATTGCAGGAGATATTCAGGTTGCCTTATTAACAACAGTATTTGGTCTTATTGTGGCTATTATACTTCAGATTTTTTATAACTACATTATCGCAAAAATCGATAGTATAGTAAACAGCATGGAAGATGCTTCAATCATCTTAGTAGACATGTTGGTAGATCACAAAAAATAATAAGCATTTAATTTAATTTAAGATATGTATAAAATAGCTAAAATATTAGCGATAATACTTAGTGTAATTGGATTAGTGCTGTGGGTTTTAATAGTACAATCTGATGACAACGAAGGTGTTATTAGCTTAATGATAAGCCTAGGATTATGGCTAACCGTTATTATAGCAGGAATTACACTTGTACTTTCTCTTATGGGGCTAGCCTCAGACGGAGATAAATTAAAGAAAGCATTAATTTCTGTTGCTGCTTTTGCTTTAATTATAGTAATAAGTTATGTTGTATTTGCTACAGGAAAAGATGTAAATCTTCAACAAATGGCAGATAGAGGCATCGAAGTTACTGAAGGAACTGTAAAAACTGTAGGAGCAGGTTTATGGTCTTTCTATATTCTAGCAATTGTAGCGGTAGTTGCAATGGTAGTAGGAGGATTTAAGAAACAATAATTAAAAAATAATAATAATATGGCAAGAAGAGGAGCACCGCCTGAGGTTAACGCAGGTTCAATGGCAGACATCGCTTTCCTACTCTTGATCTTTTTCTTGGTAACAACTACCATTGAAACAGATGCAGGATTAGATCGTAAGTTGCCACCAATCGAGCCGCCAGAAAATCCGCCAATTATTAAGCAGAAAAATATTTTTACGGTAGTTGTTAATAAAAATAACGACTTACTTGTAGAAGAAGAAGTGATGGATCTTAAGAACCTTCGCGAAGCTGCTGTAAAATTTTTGGATAATGGTGGAGGTACAGGAGAAAAAGGAGAGTCTTGCGACTATTGTCAAGGCCCAAAAAATCCTGAGTCTTCAGATCACCCTAGTAAAGCTATCATCTCTTTGCAGAATGATAGATTGACAGAGTATGGGACATATATAGCAGTACAAAATGAATTGGTAGCTGCATATAATCAATTGAGAAACAGAGAAGCGCAAAGACTTTATGGTAGAGATTTTACGGAAATGAATGATACTTATTTAGATCCTAAAACTTCAGACGCTATTAAAGATGATCTGAAACCAAAGTTAGAGCGTATTCAGAAAATGTATCCTCAAAAATTATCTGAGGCTGAACCAAAAAATAACTAATTAAATTAGTATAAGCTATTATGGCAAAATTCACAAAGAAAAAGAAAGGGGATTTACCAGCGGTTTCAACCGCATCATTGCCGGATATCGTTTTCATGTTGTTATTTTTCTTCATGACCGTTACCACAATGAAAGATAGTTCCCTTATGATTAAAAATGAATTGCCTTATGCTGATCAAGTTCAAAAACTTGATAAAAAAGACAGGGTAATTTATATCTATGCAGGTAAACCTAGTCCTCGTTACCAAGATAAATTTGGAACAGCAGCAAAAATTCAGTTAAATGATAAATTTGCAGATGTTTCTGAGGTAGCAAACTACGTACTTGCTGAGAGAGCTTCAAAGCGTGAAGAGTTACAAAATGTACTTACAACTGCTTTGAAAGTTGATAACGAAACCAATATGGGACTCGTATCGGATATTAAACAAGAATTGAGAAAAGTTAATGCATTAAAAATTAACTATACTACCAGAGGTGGTACTGCTTTTCAAAACTTGAAATAATCCATTTCAGTTAAACTTATATTTAAAAAGCGCTTCTATCTTTAGATTTGAAGCGCTTTTTATCTTCAATACAATTCCTTTTTCTATTACCTTTACTGCTACATAAGTTTAAATTAGTTTTCATTGAAGCGTATAGTTTTCCTTTTTCTGTTGTTTTTAAACTCTATAATATGGGCGCAACAAGATTCTCTTTTTGTTGTAGAACCAGACGATAAGTATGTAGAAGATCAGTTTTACTTCGGAATTAATTACAATCTTTTAGTAAGTGCTCCAGATAATGCTAGTCAAAGTAGTTTTTCTTATGGTATTATGGGTGGTTTTATTAAAGATATCCCTATCAATAAAAGACGTAATATTGGATTTGGAATTGGTGTAGGATTATCTTTTAATGCTATTTATAGCGATTTATTAGCTACTCAAGCAGATAATGGAAGTATATCTTATCAAATAGTTCCAGACGATATTTCTTACAATAGAAATAACCTTACCATGAATTTTGTTGAATTTCCAATTGAGTTTCGTTGGCGTTCTTCTAAAGCAGATGATTATAGATTTTGGCGAATTTATTCTGGAATAAAACTTTCTTACTTAATCTCCGGAAATTCAAAATTTGTTGCCGATACAGAAACCATAAAATTTTCCAATAAAGATATTAGAGATATGCAATATGGTGTTTATTTTAGTTTTGGGTATAATACCTGGAACTTCTATGCGCAATATGATCTTTCTAATATTTTTGAAGATAATACCTATACAATTGACGGAGATTTAATGGATACTCAAATCTTTAAAGCAGGATTAATCTTCTATATTTTATAGCCAGTATCCAAAGGTTAAGAATTGGGTAATAACACCTATAAAACATCCTATAATGATTTCTGGATACGTATGAGATTTTAAATAGAGTCTTGCGGTAGCTACTATTCCAGTAATTAAAACTAATAGTGATAACCCTAAGGTAATGTTTATTTCATAATGAAAAGACAAGCCTAAGATAAAGGTTGTTAAGCCGCAAATTCCCATCATATGCATACTTGCTTTGAAATTGAAGTAAATCATTATTAAACAGCTTAAAAGAGCTCCTAAAATGCCAATAAAGTAATAATACAACTCAATTGAAAAATCAAACGTAGTAATTTTCATTATTGTGATGTAAATTACTATAATGAAAATGTAAAGAGGAATCTTCCGTTCTTTAATATGAGTCAGTCCGTTATTTGTAATCCATCCTAAATTTCTTAGCAGTAAGAAAAATATAAAAGGAATTATTACTGTTAATATTAAAATAGCAAGTAATATTAATCGCTTAGCTTCGGGCGGGTTAAATTTTGGGGTGATAAAAAAATAAAGAATCGAACCTGCTAGCGGAAAAAATAAGGGATTAAAAATATGACTAATTAATTTTGAAAATATTCGCATTAAATTTCTTTTCTTAGACGCGCAACAGGGATGTGGAGTTGCTCTCTGTATTTAGCTACAGTTCTTCTTGCAATTGGATATCCTTTTTCTTTTAAAATAGCAGCTAACTTATCGTCGGTTAGGGGTTTTCTTTTCTCTTCTTCATTAATTACAGTTTCTAATATTTTTTTAATTTCTCTAGTGGAAACATCTTCTCCTTCATCATTTTTCATTGATTCAGAGAAAAATTCTTTTATTAGTTTAGTCCCGTAAGGAGTGTCTACATATTTACTGTTTGCAACTCTAGAAACAGTAGAAACATCCATTCCAATTGTATCGGCAATATCTTTTAAAATCATAGGGCGAAGTTTGCGTTCGTCTCCTGTTAAAAAATATTCTTCTTGATAATGCATAATGCAATTCATAGTTACATAAAGCGTTTCTTGACGTTGTTTAATAGCGTCTATAAACCACTTTGCAGCATCTAATTTTTGTTTGATAAACTGAACGGCATCTTTTTGAGATTTTGACTTAGTTTTAGTGTCTTTATAGCCTTTCAGCATATTATTATATTCTCTAGACACATGAAGTTCTGGAGCGTTTCTTCCGTTTAATGTTAGCTCTAGTTCTCCGTCAACAATTCTAATGTTAAAATCTGGGACTACATGTTCTACAATTCTATTATTTCCAGAATAAGAGCCTCCCGGTTTTGGGTTTAGACGCTCTATTTCATGTATTGCGTCTCTGAGTTCTTCTTCAGTGATATCGTATTTTTGAATTAGACGGGTGTAGTGCTTTTTTGTAAACTGTTCAAAAGATTTGTCTAATATTTCATAAGCAAGGTCTACACTTTGTGTAGGTTCTTTCCTTTCAAGTTGAATTAATAAACATTCTTGAAGGTTTCTGGCGCAAACCCCAGCAGGATCTAATTGTTGTGTTATATGAAGGATTCGTTCTACTTGTTTTTCTTCTGTAAATACATTTTGAGTAAAGGCAAGATCGTCTACTATGTCTGGTATTGCTCTTCGGATGTAACCGCTCTCATCTACACTTCCTACTAAAAATTCAGCAATATCACGTTCTTCATCATTCAGTCTAAAAGTATTTAACTGGTTTAATAAATGCTGATGAAAAGAAGTTCCCGCAGCGTATGGAACCGATTTTTCATCGTCATCACTACTGTAATTATTTGCTTGGAGCCTATATTCTGGCACTTCATCGTCACTTAAATATTCGTCTACATTTATATCTTCAGCATTTATAGATTCGTTGTCGTAATCGTCTTGCTGTGAATTATCGATATCGTCATTCTCAAAATCATTATCATCCTTACCACTTTCTAATGCAGGATTTTCTTCAAGCTCTTGTTTTAAACGCTGTTCAAAAGCTTGTGTAGGCAGTTGAATCAATTTCATTAATTGAATCTGCTGCGGAGATAATTTCTGCGATAATTTAAATTGTAACTGCTGCTTTAGCATATATTTTTTAACCTTTATATAAAAATAAAAAAACTAGCTATATGAAATGTGTTCATATGCTAGTTTTATTACTGTTTACTGTTAATTTATTCTAAAATTCGGCGTTTTGTGGTGTTCTAGGGAAAGGAATTACGTCTCTAATGTTTGTCATTCCTGTTGCAAATAACACTAAACGCTCAAATCCAAGTCCGAATCCACTGTGTGTTGCCGTTCCAAATTTTCTAAGTTCTAGGTACCACCAAAGCTCTTTTTCATCAATTCCCATGGCTTCCACTTTTTCTTTTAAAACATCATAACGTTCTTCTCTTTGGGCGCCACCAACAATTTCTCCAATACCAGGGAAGAGAATGTCCATTGCTCTAACCGTTTTCCCATCTTCATTGGCTCTCATGTAAAAAGCCTTTATGTCTGCAGGGTAATCAAATAAAATTACTGGAGTTTTAAAATGCTTCTCTACAAGATAGCGTTCATGCTCACTTTGTAAATCCGCACCCCACTCTTCAATAATATAGTTGAATTTTTTCTTTTTATTAGGCTTAGAATTTTTTAATATTTCTATAGCTTCTGTATAGCTTACACGCTTAAAGTTGTTGTCTATTACAAAATGTAGCTTTTCTGTAAGCGTCATTTCACTTCTTTCTGCTTGCGGCTTTGTTTTTTCTTCTTGTAATAAACGTTGCTCTAGAAATTCTAAATCATCTTTACAGTTATCTAGCACATATTTAATAACATACTTTATAAAATCTTCAGCAAGATCCATATTGCCGTCTAAATCTAGAAAAGCAACTTCTGGTTCAATCATCCAGAATTCTGCCAAGTGTCTAGAAGTATTTGAGTTTTCTGCTCTAAAAGTAGGGCCAAAAGTATAAACTTTCCCTAATCCCATTGCATATGTTTCGGCTTCTAATTGACCAGAAACGGTAAGATTTGTCTCTTTTCCGAAGAAATCTTCTTTAAAATCAATTTCTTTGTTATCTGTGAGCGGAGGGTTTTTAATGTCTAGGGTAGAAACTCTAAACATTTCTCCAGCGCCTTCAGCATCAGAACCTGTAATAATAGGGGTGTGAACATAATTAAACCCATTCTGATTGAAATATTGATGTACAGCAAACGATAAAGAAGAACGAACACGCATAATAGCACTAAAAGTGCTTGTTCTAACTCTAAGATGCGCTTTCTCTCTAAGGAATTCTAAGGAGTGCTTTTTTGGCTGAATAGGATATTCTTCCGGATTAGATTCTCCTAAAATAGCAATGTCTTTAACTTGGATTTCTACATTTTGCCCTTTTCCTTGGCTCTCAACAAGCGTTCCGTTTATGCTAACTGCTGCTCCAGTATTAAGTTGTTTTAATATTTTTTCTGAAATATTTTCAAAGTCAACAACACATTGAATGTTATTTATTGTGGAACCATCGTTTAGTGCAATAAAACGGTTGCTTCTAAAAGTTCGAATCCATCCTTTAACGCTAACTTCTTGAAGTAATTTCTCACCACCAAGCAGTTCTTTAATGTTATCTAATTTCATTATGGGTTACATCAAATAATTGTGGGCACAAAGATAAAATTTTAAACCTATTAATTATAAGCATTGTAGCTTTGATTCTTAAAAATATTTGTACCATAACATTATTCTTTTGTTAAATGCAAGAAAATTAAATATTAATGATGTAGAACAAATCAAATTTTTTCGTACATTTAACATAAGCCTATAAATTTTAAGATAATTTTTGTAGGACAAAAAAAGGGATAAAAACCCTTTTATGCTATTATATTAATTTGATATATTTGTAGAAAATAGTGCATACGCTGTCTTAAAAGACACAATAAAAATATATAAGAATGTAGGTTTGGGGGAACCTTAAAGTCTGTTCGGAAACTTTGTTTTCGGCAGACTTTTTTTTGTAAATACATTATGATTAAATGATTATCTAAAATAAAATCCCCATTTGATGCTAATACAAATGGGGATTTATTGGTATAAATTTTTAATATATTTTATTCTTTACTGCTTTTGGGAAGTACATCTATATTTGGCTTTTTAAGCACTTGCTTGTTTGCAATATTTCTTTCTAAAGCCAATAATAATGCAGGAAGAAGTATTAAATTGGCTAGCATGGCAATTAAAAGTGTAAAGGAAACTAAGCCTCCAAGAGCTTTTGTGCCTCCAAAACTACTTAGCATAAATACAGAAAATCCAAAGAAGAGTACAATAGAAGTATAGAACATACTAACGCCTGTTTCGCGTAGGGCATTATAAACAGATTTTCTAATGTTCCAGTGACTTTTTGTAAGTTCTTGTCTATACTTTGCTAAGAAGTGAATGGTATCATCCACAGAAATTCCAAAAGCTACACTAAATACTAAAATAGTTGAAGGTTTGATAGGAATTCCTAAAAAGCCCATCATACCAGCAGTAATAATAAGGGGTAATATATTTGGAATTAGTGAAACAATAATCATTTTAAAAGACCTAAACATATAGGCCATAAAAAGAGAGATAAGGAAAATAGCCAATGCTAAAGACATTACTAAATTCTTTACCAAGTACTTTGTTCCTTTCATAAAAACCAATGCTTTTCCTGTTAACGTAACGTCATATCTGTCTTGAGGTAAAACTTTGTGTATTTTTTTCCATAAATCTGCTTCTATGCCTTCCATTTTATCGGTACCTATGTCCTGCATAAAAGTGGTGATTCTAGCTATTTGTCCTGTAGAGTCCACAAAACTCTTAAGTAAATCTGCGTTATTAGCCGATTTTTTTGCGTAAGAAAGGATAAAAGTATTTTCCTGATTATTTGGTAATTGGTAGTAATTTGGATTTCCGTTGTAATATGCCTGTTTGGAGTATTTTACCAAGTTGGTAACAGAAATAGGATCGGAAAGTTCTGGAATTTCTTTTATAAGGGTCTCCAGCTCTTCCATTCTACGAAGTGTGGTAAGTTTTAAAACCCCATTTTTTCTTTTGGTGTCTACCATAATTTCAACAGGAAGGATTCCGTCAAATTCTTTTTCAAAAAAGCGAATATCATCAAAAAAGGCAGCATCTTGAGGCATGTCTTCTATTAAACTCCCTGAAATTCTAATTTGGTATATTCCGATAATGCTACCAATTAAAGCTATTAATGATATTATAAACACAGCTATTCTATGGTTACGAACCGAATTTTCCATCCATCCCACAAAAGTGTTGATCCATTTTGTGTTTAGGTGCTTTAAATGCTTCGTTTTAGGTAGAGGCATAAAGCTATAGATAATTGGAATTATCAGTAACGATAAAACAAAAATTGCAAAAATGTTTAGAGAGGCAACAATACCAAATTCTTTTAAAAGTTTACTTTCAGTAATAATAAAAGTAGCAAAACCAGCCGCTGTGGTAATGTTGGTCATTAATGTTGCATTACCTACATTTGAAATTACCCGCTGTAAAGACTTTGCTTGATTTCCATGTTTTTGAACTTCCTGCTGATACTTGTTAATGAGGAATATACAGTTGGGAATCCCAATTACAATTATTAAAGGAGGGATCAATGCTGTTAAAACGGTAATTTCATAGTGTAATAAACCTAAAATCCCAAATGCCCACATTACACCTATAATTACAACTATCATGGAGATAAAAGTTGCTCTAAAGGATCTAAAAAAGAAAAAGAAAATAAGAGAGGTCACTCCTAAGGCAGCACCAATAAACATGCTAATTTCGTCTATGATACTTTGAGAGTTTAAAGTTCGGATGTATGGCATTCCAGATACTTTAACATCTAGTCCAGTTTTAGCTTCGAAATCGTCTATTAATGGTTCAAAATCATTAATTACAAAATCTTTTCGAACACTGGTGTTTACTATTTCTTTATCAATATAAATAGCAGTTCTTATAGTGTGCGTTTTTTTATTGAAAAGTAAACTTTCGTAAAACGGGAGTTTTAAGAAAAGTTCATCTTTAATGCTGTCTACTTCAGCTTTATTCTTTAATTCGTTTTTAATTAAAGGTTCTAATTCAAATTGGTGTTTTTCGGTATTTTTTACGAGTTTTTGGAGGCTTTCTGTAGAAATAACTGCATCAACTTCTGGTTTTGCTTGAAGTTGTTTGCTTAATTTATTCCATTCGTTAAAATTTTCTGGAGTGAATAAATTACTGTCTTTTACAGCAATTATAATTAAATTTCCTTCTTCGCCGAAAGTATCTAAAAATTTATTGTACTCAACGTTAACAGGGTGATGGTCTGGGAGTAAATTTGCTTCCGTAAAAGTAAAGCGCATGTTTTTCCATTGCATGGCTAGGAAAACAGTGACTCCAAGAAGAATCAATAAAATAATAATACGATTGCGGAGAATTATTCTCGCCGTTTTCTTCCAAAAGCCTTTACTGATCTTGTTTATCATCAAAAAAAATTTCCATGCAAAGGTAAAGAACCTCTGCGAATGTGCCTAAAAACCTAAAGTAAAATAGTAGGTAAACTTAAAGGAGATATTATCGTCAAAATTTGGTAAATGGTATGCGCCGTATCTATACATAAAGTTTAATCCAAATCCTTTAAGAATTTTATTTACTTCTAGACCGCTCTCTAAGTATCCATTTTCTAAAGAGCTAAACTCAATACCCTCATGTTGTTGTCTTTCAGAAATATTTCCAATTGCAAAGCGGGAGATTAAAACTAATTCTGGTCTAAATTTATCGGTAATATTAAAGCGTTTAAAATAATGTTTTGCTTGAGCAACTGCGTATCTATCCGAAAAGAATTCGTTAAAATACATGGTTTCAAAGCTATCGCGTCCAGCTACCGAAAATCTATTTAAAATATGTTCTCCATCTGGTTGGTTTGGAGAGGTGTTGTATAATTCTGTAATTGGCAAATCTCCAAAGCCAATTCCTCCAACAAATAGGAATGTTGTTTTGCCCATGTTAAGCGGACTAATTTCATGCATAACCCGCATGGATATTTTAGAAAAACTTAAATCGCTATCAAAAATGTTTCTTAACGCTTGTGTAGTTTGGATAGTAAATTGGGGATAGTTATTCTCAATAACTACTTTTCCTGTATTAGTTTGCATGTATTTATTAAACGGATTCCATTGTATGGAAGCTGTAATCGAGCTTGTTTGATAGCTTTCATACGTTTTTCCGTCATTGGTAAATGTATATTCGTAAGTAGGTTTTACATCTTGATGAGATAATTGTAATTTAGAGCTTAATTTTGGGGTGAAATCGTGAGTCATGTAGGTGCTAATATCGTTTACCTTATGAAATTGACTCAAATTAAAAAGGCGTGGTTCAAATAGGTAAAAGGCTCTTCCGTCTGTTATAAAAGTTAAGCTTCCAGTTTCTACTAAATCGTCTTTGTAATTAATTCCAATTCTAGTATCGTCATATTTGTCTAATCTTCTTTCTGCTCCAAAACCATATTTAAAATTACCATCTTTGGTTCCGTAAGCTCCATATCCATGAATCTTATATTTATTAGAGAAATTATTATTTGTAACCGCACTCATCCCTATTCTAAAACCTTCGTAACGGTTAAATTTCAATAAGGATTTATAGTCAAAATCTATGTATTTTGTACTTACGTACCCTACTGCAGCTTTTCTAATAAATGATAATTTTTTCTCGTAATTATTGGCTGCAACTAGGCTGTCAACAGCAGTATAGGTTTCTTTTTCTTTTTCTGAAATTGGTTTAGTTCTATAGGTTTTCCAAAATTCTTCATCTCGTTCTGAGGCTACATCTACAAGCTCAATTGCAGTGCCTCTTCTTTCAATAGTAACAGGACTGTTTAATCTAATTTCAAAATTGTTGGTTTCTGAAGTTAGATAAATGTGTTTTGTAATATCATCTGGATTTGTACTAACAAAAGTGGAGTCTTCCATTTTAGAGCTGGATGCAATTCTTAGTGTCCCAAAAAGGTTTACTACATTATTGTTATCTCCTTTTCCAACTACCACTTTGTTATTTGTAGGGAACCAAATGTTTTCTTTTGGAAAGTAGGTGTAATTTTGAACCGCTTGTACGTCTATCGAAGCATTTAGTTGTGAGATGGTTTTTTGTAAGGCATAACTTTCTCTATCTATATATAATACCCCCTCCAAGGCTATCTTTTCTTTGTCCTCTTTTGGGTAATAATGTACCAAATAGCCTTCTCTGTTTTGCTCTACAACGGTGTCTAAAATTTTGTAATTATATGTTTTTAATGCAGACTCTCCTAGTGGACTTACAAATTCGGTTCCGAAAACTTTATAATGATTTTTATAAAAAGAAAAAGATTGCATTTCTAAAGCAAGCACCTCATAAATAGGTTTGCTTAATCCAGCCATGTGTGTTCCAAGTATAGTTTCTCTTTTTCCTCGATGTTTTGAGAATAAAAAATTTGAAGCTTTTTCTAAAATGTATAAATGAGATTTTTCTAGTTGCTTTTTAAGCTGATAATTGGTGGAATCTATTTTCTTAAACTTCAATCCTTTTTTCTTCACTCTAAAAATAGAATCGATAGTTCCATTTATAGAATCTTTATCGGCCGTAATAATTAATTTGCTATAGCTTCTATAATTGAATGTGTTTAAAACGTCTTCTGGGTTATTTTTCTGCCTATTTACAATAGCTTTTTTAATGATTGTATTAGCATTGTTTACTTTTTGCTGTTGAAGAACAACTTCATCTAACTTTTCAATATTTTTTTCAAGTTGAATAACTAGATTGTCATTCAATTCTGTTACTTCTTTTGGCTTATAACCTACGTAGCTAACTAATAACTTTTGATTATTGTTAGCAATCTCAATTGAAAATTTACCGTCCAAATTAGAAACCGTATTGTTCTCCTTTGCAACTATAGTTGCAAAGGGGAGTGGGGTTTTAGTTTCTTTGTCTTGTATACTTCCATGAATAACATCTTGGGCAAAATTAGATTTTACTAATAATAAAAAGAAAACTAAAATATAGGATGCTAAGTTTTTCATTTACTAGGGGAAAACAATGCTTTTAGAATATCTTGTAATGTTACAAAAAAATAAAGCGACTCGTAGAAGTCGCTTTATTTTTTATTGAAAGTTTAACGATTGTTATACCGTCATAATTTCTTTTTCTTTCACTGCTAATGTAGCGTCCGTTTTTTTGATGTATTCATCGGTTAAAGCTTGAACATCTACTTCTGCATTTGCTTTTAAATCTTCAGAAATATCAAGTTTTTTGATTTCCTTATTAGCATCTTGTCTAGCACTTCTAATAGACACTTTTGCGTCTTCTGCTTCTGCTTTTGCTTGTTTTACTAAATCTCTTCTTCTTTCTTCAGTTAGTGGTGGAACGTTAATAATAACCATTTCCCCATTATTCATTGGGTTGAAACCGAGGTTGGCAATCATAATTCCTCTTTCAATTTCTTGAAGCATTCCTTTTTCCCAAGGTTGAATAGAAATAGTTCTTCCGTCTGGAGTATTTACATTGGCTACTTGGCTCAAAGGCGTAGGAGAACCATAGTAATCTACCATAACACTTCCAACCATAGCTGGACTTGCTTTTCCGGCACGTATGTTTACAAATTCTTTTTCTAAATGCTTTATAGCGCCATCCATTGCTTCTTTGGCACTATCCATTATAAAGTCTACTTCTTCGTTCATAACTATGTATGTTTTCAATAGTTTGGCTAAAATAAGCCAAGTTTATTAAAGATTTACTTTTGTACCAATATTTTCTCCTGAAACCACTTTTAGTAAGTTACCAGGTTTATTCATATCGAATACAATAATAGGTAATTCGTTTTCCTGACTCAAAGTAAAGGCTGTTGTGTCCATTACTTTTAACCCTTTATTTAGCACATCTTTAAAAGTGATGTTGTCAAATTTTGTCGCGTCTTTATTTTTTTCAGGATCTGAGGTGTAGATTCCATCAACTCTAGTTCCTTTTAAAATAACATCAGCATTTATTTCGATAGCACGTAAAACAGCTGCAGAGTCTGTGGTAAAATAAGGATTTCCTGTTCCTCCACCAAAAATTACAACACGCCCTTTTTCTAGATGACGAATAGCACGTCTTCTAATAAAAGGTTCTGCTACTTCATTGATTTTAATAGCCGACTGTAAGCGTGTTTCTATACCTTCGTCTTCCAAGGCAGATTGCAATGCAAGTCCGTTAATTACGGTTGCTAACATTCCCATATGATCGCCCTGTACACGATCCATTCCATTGCTTGCTCCTGCTAGTCCTCTAAAAATATTTCCTCCACCAATTACAACGGCAACTTCTACACCAGACTCAATAACAGTTTGAATTTCTTCAGCATATTCTTTAAGTCTTTTTGGGTCAATCCCGTATTGTTTTTCCCCCATAAGGGCTTCTCCGCTTAGTTTTAGAAGTATTCTTTTGTATTGCATGTTTTTCTGTTGAAGATTATTTCTGAAAATTTTCCGAAGCAAAAATAAGCAAAATAATTAAGTGTTTTCAAAAACCTATTTAAAGTAAGGCTGTTTATTTTGAATGAAAGCGAAGGGAGTGTAGGTAATTCTGTACAATGGAAAGCTGTAGTTTCAGATTGCAATTTAATAAGGAGCATCTAAAACCTTCTCACAGAAAGAAGTATGGACTATTGCGAAAAAGAAAAACCCACTTTCAAAATTATTTTGGAAGTGGGTTTTGATATGTTTAAAAGTAACTTAGAATTATCCTAAAGCTACTCTTTCAAATGCTACTACAGTAAGTTCTTTGTCAAAAGATTTTACGTATTCAGCAACGCTTTGTTTGCTGTCTTTAATAAAGTCTTGGTTTACTAAAGTATTGTCTTTAAAGAAACGCTTTAATTTACCTTTAGCGATGTTTTCCAACATAGCTTCTGGTTTCCCTTCAGCTCTTAGTGTATCTTTAGCAATTTCGATTTCTTTATCGATAACCTCTTGGTCAACACCAGACTCGTCTAAAGCAACAGGATTCATAGCGGCAGCTTGCATAGCAACATCTTTAGCAGCAACATCTACTCCTTCAGCGTTTGCAGATAAACCAACTAAAGTAGCTATTTTGTTACCAGCGTGAATGTAAGAACCTACAAATGGAGCTTCTAAAGTTCTGAAATCTCCAATTTCAATTTTCTCACCAATTACTCCAGTTTGCTCGATTAATTTGTCGGCAACTTTAACTCCTTTGTAATCTGCTTCTAAAAATGCTTCTTTAGAATCAAAGCTTAGCGCTAATTCAGCAAGTTCGTTTGCTAAAGTTACGAAAGTATCGTTTTTAGCAACAAAGTCTGTTTCACAGTTAAGAGAAACAATAACACCTCTGCTGTTTGCATCGTTAACCTTTGCAATAACTGCACCTTCAGTAGATTCTCTGTCAGCTCTTTTAGCTGCAACTTTTTGTCCTTTTTTACGAAGAACTTCTACTGCTGTATCGAAATCACCTTCAGCTTCTACTAATGCATTTTTACAATCCATCATACCAGCTCCGGTAGCTTTTCTTAGTTTATTTACTTCAGCGGCTGTAATTTTTGCCATTTCTTTATCAGTTTTAATTCCTCTTTGAGGGTTTTATTGTCTTGCCCTACAAATTGGAATAGTTTTTAAATTTATTTTTGAGTAACCTTAAGGTGTAACCTTTGGGTACTTTAACTTAATAAAGTCGTTATCAATTTATTTCAATACAAAAGTAGAGAAGATAAAAAGATAACGACTTTAAGAAATTATTATTTAATCGTTTTCTTCAGTTTCTAAAGCCTTAGCTTTTTTTTCTTTAGCTGCGGTCTCTGCTTTAGTTTCTTCATCTTCTTCAGCTTGCTTTTCAGCAGCTTTATCAGCTTTTCTTTCAGAAAGACCTTCGTTAATAGCGTCTGTTACGTGCGTAAGAACTTTTTCGATAGATTTTGAAGCATCATCATTAGATGGTATAACGTACTCAACTTCTCTAGGATCTGAGTTAGTATCTACCATTGCAAATATTGGAATGTTTAATTTTTGTGCTTCTTTCACTGCGATATGCTCACGCATAGTATCTACAATAAACAATGCCCCTGGTAAACGAGTCATGTCAGAAATAGAACCTAAGTTTTTCTCAAGCTTAGCTCTTAAACGATCTACTTGTAGTTTTTCTTTTTTAGAAAGTGTGTCAAAAGTACCGTCCTTCTTCATTCTATCAATAGCAGCCATTTTCTTAACCGCTTTTCTAATAGTAACAAAGTTAGTAAGCATACCACCTGGCCATCTTTCTGTGATGTAAGGCATGTTTGCTGCTCCTGCTTTTTCAGCAACGATATCTTTTGCTTGTTTTTTGGTAGCTACGAAAAGTATTTTTCTACCTGATGCTGCGATTTTTTTAAGAGCTTCGTTAGCTTCTTCAATCTTAGCAGCTGTTTTGTATAAATTGATAACGTGGATTCCGTTACGCTCCATATAGATATAAGGAGCCATATTTGGATTCCATTTTCTAGTAAGGTGACCAAAATGTACACCTGCTTCTAGTAAGTCTTTAACTTCTATGTTATTTGCCATTTTTGTAATAGTTTACGTTCCGTTGCCCACAATGTGGGTTTGAATATTTAGCAATGTTAAAGTGGTCACGATTGCTCGATTGCCTTTCCCATTTGGATGCTAAACTTATCTTCGCTTCTTTTATAAAGAGGTGAAGCAACGACATGTTTTAAATTCAATAATAAATGAACAATGTGTACGAATACACATATGTAAAAATTGATACAGATTAACGTTTCGAGAATTGGAATTTCTTACGTGCTTTCTTCTGACCAAATTTCTTACGCTCTACCATTCTTGGATCTCTAGTTAATAATCCTTCTGGTTTAAGAGTCAATCTGTTTTCGGCATCTATTTCGCACATTGCTCTAGAGATTGCCAAACGGATAGCTTCTGCTTGTCCTGTTACACCACCACCAAAAACATTTACTTTAATGTCAAAGTTCTCAACGTTCTCTGTTAATGTAAGAGGTTGTTGTACTTTGTACTGTAATGTTGGTGTTGGGAAGTATTGTGCAAATTCTTTTTTGTTGATGGTGATTTTACCTTCACCTTCAGAAACGTACACTCTTGCAACTGCAGTTTTTCTTCTGCCGATTTTGTGAATTACTTCCATTATTTAAGATCGTTTAAGTTAATTGTAGCTGGTTTTTGAGCTTCTTGAGCGTGCTCAGTTCCAACATACACTTTTAAATTACGGAATAACTCAGCACCTAATTTGTTTTTAGGAAGCATTCCTTTAATTGATTTTTCTAACAAACGAGTAGGATCTTTTTTGTAAAGTTCCGTCGCTGTTGTTGTTCTTTGACCGCCTGGGTAACCTGTGTGACGCACGTATTGTTTTGCATCCCATTTTTTACCCGTTAAGTTGATTTTCTCTGCATTGATGATAACAACGTTATCTCCACAGTCAACATGCGGTGTGTAATTAGGCTTGTACTTACCTCTAAGTAGTTTTGCTACCTTAGAAGAAAGACGTCCTAGCGTCTGACCTTCAGCGTCAACTAAAACCCACTGCTTGTTTACAGTAGCTTTGTTTGCTGAAATTGTTTTGTAGCTTAATGTATCCACACTAACTTATTTTAAAAAATTAAACATTCCATTCCCATACCCAAACGTGAATTCGGGATAATGGGGTGCAAAAGTACAATTATTTATGTTATTTACAAATAGAGGATGTTAATTATTTGTTGATAAGAAAAAGTTGGTTTCTAGTAAGTTAAAAGAATCTTGTTATAAGTAACTGTTTCATGTTTTGATTTTAAAGAGCAAATTTTATAAAAGCTAATAATAATTTGGGAGGGAGTATATAAAATCCTCCCATTATTTTGAATAAATTAATGCGCCTCCAGCCAATCATTTCCAGTTCCTACTTCAACATCTAATGGAACACTCATTTTGTATGCGCTTTCCATTTCTGTTTTAATCATCTGTTTTACAGTGTCTAGTTCTTCTTTGTATGCATCAAACACCAATTCATCATGTACTTGTAAAAGCATTTTAGTTTTAAAATTGCCTTCTTTTAATTTCTGATGAATATTTATCATGGCAATTTTTATAATATCGGCAGCACTTCCTTGTATTGGAGCGTTTACTGCATTCCTTTCAGCAGCACCACGAACTACTTGATTTCTAGAATTAATATCTTTTAAATATCTACGGCGACCTAAAATGGTCTCCACATACCCATTGTCTTGAGCAAAATGAACTTGCTTGCTCATATAGGCTTTTAATTTTGGGTATGTTTCATAATAAGTTTCTATTAACTCTTTAGCTTCGCTTCTAGATAAGGTGGTTTGGTTGCTTAATCCAAAGGCAGATACCCCATATATAATTCCGAAATTAACGGTTTTAGCATTACCACGTTGTTCGCGCGTTACTTCTTCAATAGGAACTTTAAAAACTTGAGCTGCTGTGGAGGCATGAATATCTTGACCTTCTTGGAAGGCTTTTATCATGGTGTCTTCTTCACTTAAAGCAGCAATAATACGAAGTTCTATTTGAGAATAATCTGCTGCTAATAAAATGTAATCCTCATTCCGTGGAATAAAGGCTTTTCTTACTTGTCTACCTCTTTCTGTACGTATTGGGATGTTTTGTAAGTTAGGATTATTGGAGCTTAACCTTCCTGTGGCGGCTACAGCCTGACTATAAACGGTATGTATTCTATTTGTTTTTTTGTTGATTTCATTTGGCAATGCATCAACATAAGTGCTTTTTAATTTATTGAGTTGTCTCCATTGTAAAATATCAGCAACAATTGGGTGGTCTTTTGCTAAGTAAGAGAGTACATCTTCTGCGGTAGAATATTGACCTGTTTTGGTCTTCTTAGGTTTGTCTACCAATTTTAATTTATCAAATAAAATAGGGCCTAATTGTTTTGGAGAAGCTAAATTAAATTCTTCCCCTGCTTGCTCAAAAATGTCTTTCTCTAATCTGAGAATATCATTATTGAGGTCTTTTGTTAAGGAATGAAGAAATTTTTCATCTAAATTAATTCCTTCTATTTCCATGTCCGCCAACACTTTTACAAGTGGTGCTTCTATTTCTTCAAATAGTTTTTTAGCATTTCTATTTGGTAATTCTTGCTCAAAAATATTTTTTAGCTGAAGTGTAATGTCAGCATCTTCAACGGCATATTCTGTTTGCTCTTCTAAAGCAACGCTTCGCATAGAACGTTGATTCTTTCCTTTTTTACCAATAAGAGTTTCTATAGAAACAGGGGAGTAGTTTAAATAAGTTTCTGCCAATACATCCATGTTGTGGCGCATATCTGGATTGATAAGGTAATGCGCTATCATGGTATCGAAAATCGGTCCTTTAACAGGCATGTTGTAATTGGAAAGTACTTTAATATCATATTTTAAATTCTGACCGATTTTTTCAATTTCTTCATTTTCAAAAAATGGTCTGAATTCTTCTAAGATATTTTGTGTTTCTTTTTGGTCTTCAGGGAAAGAAACATAATAACCCGTTCCAGGTTCCCAAGAAAAGGCACAGCCTACCAATGCTGCATTTAACGATTTTAGGCTTGTAGTTTCCGTGTCAAAACACACGCTACTTTGTTGCATTAACTTTTGTAGTAAAAGCTTTCTGGCTAATGGCGTATTGGCGTGTTGGTATAAATGTGGAACTTGTGCAAGGGTTTTGTATCCAGAAATGCTGGTAGTGGTTGTTTGCTCAGTAGTGTCGTTACTCCCAAAAAGGTCATATTGAACTTCTAAACTGTTGTTTACCTTGCCCTTATTTTCTGATGGATTACTTTCTTCGGAAGGAGTGTCTTCTTGTTTAAAAGTTTTCATCAGATTTTCAGCAAGCCTTCTAAATTCTAATTCCTGAAAAATTTCTTGGACTTTTTCAATATCTGGAGTGTCTAATTTAAAATCGTTTTCATGAAATTCTACAGGCACATCCAACATAATACGCGCCAATTCTTTAGATAATAATCCTTGTTCTTTATTAGCTTCTACTTTTTCTTTCATCTTTCCTTTCAGCTTATCGGTGTTTGCTAAAAGGTTTTCCATACTGCCGAATTCTTTTAAGAATTTCTTGGCTGTTTTTTCTCCAACACCTGGTAATCCTGGGATATTATCCACAGCATCTCCCATCATTCCTAAAAAATCTATTACTTGGTCTGGGGTTTCTATTTCAAACTTTTTTTGAACTTCTGGAATTCCCCAAATTTCAATTCCATTTCCCATTCTCGCTGGGCGATACATAAATATATTTTCTGAAACTAATTGCGCAAAATCTTTATCTGGAGTAACCATATACACCTTATAGTTTGCTTTTTCCGCTTGTTTTGCTAGCGTTCCAATAATATCATCGGCTTCGTATCCTTCTTTTACAATACAAGGAATATGCATTGCTTTTAAAATATCTTGAATAATAGGAACTGCTATTCTAATGGCTTCAGGGGTTTCATCTCGGTTGGCCTTATAAGCTTCAAACATTTCTACTCGGTCTACACTCCCTCCTTTGTCAAAAGCAACCGCTAGATGGTCTGGTTGCTCTCTTTTGATAACATCTAAAAGAGAGTTCATAAACCCCATAATGGCTGAAGTATCCATTCCTTTTGAATTGATTCTAGGGTTTTTTATAAAAGCATAATATCCTCGGAATATTAATGCGTATGCATCTAAAAGAAAAAGCCTTTTTTGCTCAGCCATATTTTTTTGTTTGAAATTTAAGATTTAGAAAAATAGATAGTTTGTAAAGTTAAAAAAGTTAAATGAGATTTAAATGGCTCGTAGTTGTTTACTTTTCTTTGACGAAGGATCCTGAAGGATTATTACTTTGTCCTGTGCCATCATATTTGCTATAGCTAAACCCAGGGTGTATGCAGTAAGATCCTGTTTCTCCTTTTTTATTGATGGCTAAAAATCCTATCTGGAAGGTATCATGATTTTTATTTTTTGCTATAATTCTGTTCACAGCTTCTTCACAAGCTTTTTGAGGCGATTTCCCTTGTCGCATTAACTCTACAATTAAAAACGAACCTACAGTTTTAATTACTTCTTCTCCAACTCCTGTTGCTGTTGCTCCGCCAACTTCATTATCTATAAAAAGTCCGGCGCCAATAATTGGGGAATCTCCAACGCGCCCATTTACTTTATAGGCCATTCCACTTGTGGTGCAGGCGCCTGCAAGATCTCCATTTTTATCAATAGCAAGCATTCCAATAGTGTCGTGGTTTTCAATATTAATAATGGTTTCATATTTAGATTCTTCTTTCCATTTTAACCATTCTTTTTTGGATTGTTCGGTAAGTAAGTTTTCTTTCTGAAACCCTTTTTCATAAGCAAATTGTTCTGCTCCTTTTCCTGCTAGAATTACATGTGGCGTTTCTTCCATCACTTTTCTAGCTACAGAAATTGGATGTGCAATATTTTGCAAATAAACTACCGAGCCACAATTTCCATCTTTATCCATAATACAGGCGTCTAATGTAACATTGCCATCTCTATCTGGTCGGCCACCTTTTCCTACGGTTTGGTTGTTTACATCGGCTTCTTCTACCATTACGCCTTGTTCAACAGCGTCCAGAGAGGTGCCTCCATTATTTAAAACTTCCCATGCTTTTGCAGTAGCGTTTTTAAAATTCCATGTGCAAATAGCAATAGGAATTATAGGCTTTTCAATAGATTCTGGAGTCACGTTAATTGTATCTTCCGTCCAAGAAGCTAAAAACGGAACAGATAGTATTCCTGTTGCTCCTAATCCTGTCTTTTTTAGAAATTTTCTTCTTTGCATGGGTATATCTTGTTTATTTTTACTTGATGATGAAGAGGTTTGAATATTTCAACGCTTGCATCATTACTTTTTTTGACAATAAGAAATGGTAAATTTGGGTTAAATATAAGGAATATGATTATAGAAATTTGTGCAAATTCTGTGGAATCTGCGTTAAATGCCGAAGAGGGAGGGGCAAATAGAATAGAATTTTGCGGAGAACTATCGGTTGGAGGAATTACGCCTTCTTATGGAATGTTAGTGCGTGCTGTAGAACAATTATCTATTCCTGTTTTTGTGCTCATTCGTCCAAGAAGTGGAAACTTTACTTATTCTGATGAAGAATTTGAAGTGATGAAAGAGGATATTCTTTTTTGTAAGAAAATTGGTTGTAGCGGAATCGTCTCTGGAGTATTAGATGCCGATAATAATTTAGATATTGACAGAACTCGGGAGCTAGTGGAGCTTTCAAAACCTTTAGAATTTACTTTTCATAGGGCATTTGATTGGGTTTCTCAACCTGAGGAAGCGCTTAAGCAGTTAATAGAAATAGGATGTAAGCGGGTATTAACTAGCGGACAAGCGGAGAAAGCTATTGATGGATTATCATTATTGAAAAAGCTAAAAAGTAAATACGGAGATAGCATAGTTATAATGCCTGGTAGTGGAGTGAATATTGATAATGTATTGGAATTTAAAAAGGATGGTTTTTCTGAAATACATTTCTCTGCAAGTAGTGCGTATAAAAATCTCACAGCAACTCCTAAAATATCATTTAACGGAAATGCTAGTGATGAAAGTTTTATTACAAAATCCGACTTAACATTAATTAAGCAGATGGTAGATAAAGTTAAATAATCTGTAAAAAAGGGTTATTTGTCTGTATATAAGGTAATTTTGTTAAAAATAGCGAAGAAAAATATATGTCACGTTTTTTTATAGTCTTAGGTATAATATACCTTATAGGAGCCTTTTATGGCTTTCAAGCTTTTAGAACACTAGTTAAAAATCCATATTTACAAATAGTATACGGAATTGTTTTTATAGCAGTTTTAGCAAATGTATATCTGCAGTTTAGTCATTTTGATAGGAGTCATGGAATGACTCATAAAATGGGATTTGCTGTAGGTTTGTTTTTGGCGTTTATGGCTTTAGGGTTTAGCGCTGGAATTTTTATGCTGATAGAAGATGTTGTTCGGGTTTTTACATGGATTTTCGGTAAGGTTTTTCAGTCAGGTGAAGCTGCATCATCTGGACTTCCATCTCGAAGAAGATTTATGAGTCAGATTGCAATTGGAGTTGCAGCAGTTCCTTTTTTATCGCTTTTATATGGGATGTATAAAGGAAAATATGATTATCAAGTTTTAAAGCACACGCTGGAGTTTGACGATTTACCAGATGCTTTTGATGGTTATACCATTACGCAAATTTCGGATATACATAGCGGAAGTTTTGATGATAAAGAAAAGGTAGCTTATGCAGTAGATCTTATTAATAAACAGGAATCGGATGTAATTTTATTTACGGGCGATTTAGTAAATAATGTTGCTTCGGAAATGCATACGTGGAAAGATACTTTTTCAAAACTTAATGCAAAAGATGGGGTGTATTCTGTTTTAGGAAACCATGATTATGGAGATTATGCCGATTGGCCTTCCGAAGAAGCAAAAAAAGCAAATTTGGATGAGTTAAAGCAAATTCAAAAAGATATGGGCTTTAACTTGCTATTAAATGAAAGTAGGTTTTTAGAAAAAGAAGGTCAGCGTTTGGCGCTTGTTGGGGTTGAAAATTGGGGAGAAGGCGGTTTTAAAAAAGCAGGAGATCTTGAAAAGGCTATTGAAAATATAGATAAAAACGACTTTAAAATTTTAATGAGTCACGATCCGTCTCATTGGCAGTATCAAGTTGTAGACCATCCATATCATTATCATTTAACCTTAAGTGGGCACACACATGGAATGCAATTTGGAGTAGAGATTCCGGGTTGGTTAAAATGGAGCCCAGTAAAATACAGGTATAAATATTGGGCAGGAGTTTATGAAAAAGCGGGACAGTTTATTAATGTAAATAGAGGCTTAGGTTTTATTGGTTATCCAGGGCGTGTAGGAATTTGGCCAGAAGTAACGGTTATAAAATTAAAAAAGAAATCTAAAGAAATAGTGTAAGTAAAAGCTAGCTAAAAAGCCTTGTTTAGAGCATTTTATCTGTTTTTTTATTACATTTGATTTATCAAGTTGTTAAAATTGAATATTTATGTCAAAGTTTGGTGAGCTAATTCACGGTAACATTCCGGTGTTATTAGACTTTTATACAGAGTGGAATGAATCTTCTACAGCAATGCATCCAGTTTTAAGAGATGTTGCAGCAGCACTTGGAGATAAAGCTAGAGTTATAAAAATTGATGTTGATAAAAACAGCGAATTAGCCGAGGCTCTACGCGTAAAAGGATTACCAACATTGATGATTTATAAAGCAGGAGAAATGGTTTGGCGCCAAAGTGGGGAGCAAGACGCAAATACCCTCATTGGTTTGTTGCAAGATTATGTGTAGTTTATATTGCTGAAAAGGAATATCCTTGATTTTGTAAGTTTTTTAAGATTTCAGGAAGGGCTTGTTGCAGTATGGGAAAGGCTTTTAGGCTGTCGTGAAAAACTATAATACTTCCAGATTTTACGTTTTTAATAACGTTTTCTATACATTTCTCTGCTGAAATGGAAGTGTCGAAATCGGCACTTAAAATATCCCACATTATAATTTTATATCCCTTTTGTTTAATTGTTTTAGTAGCTTTTTTAGAGATTCTACCATAGGGTGGTCTAAAAAGTTGTACTTGGTTTTTAGGATTATATTTAAGAATAGTTTCTTCCGCTAAAAGTACATTCTCTATATATAAATCTAGTTTATGCTCCTTGCAATTGTAATGATTGTGAGTATGATTTCCAATAGGGTGTCCATCATCTAAAATACTTTTAAAAATTTCTGGATGCTTAGCAACATTTTTTCCTATACAAAAAAAGGTGGCTTTAGCATTGTATTTCCTTAATTCGTCTAAAACAAAAGTGGTAACTTCTGGAGTTGGACCGTCATCAAAAGTTAAAAACACTTCTTTGTCTTCAGTGTTAAAATCCCAGATAAGGTTTTTAAAAATGAATTTAACTACGCTAGGTGTTTTTGTAAGATAAGGTTTCATTTAAATTAGAGTTTACTATTTGTTAACCCCTCACAGAGGGATTGATTCCTCAGCTTCTACCCAGAGTTTGCCGAAAGGCTCTGTGTCGAAATAAATTAAGGTTGTTTTGTTGGAATACTTCGGGTTAGCGCCGAGGTAGTTGATTCCTTACTAAATTAAGAAATTCAGCGTAGCCAAAAATACTTTTTTTTAACTACGCTGAATGTTGTTAAGAGGCTGTTTAAAAAGCTCCTAAATTTTAAATATCTTCCTGAGCTTGTCGAAGGATTCTCTTGAATGTTAGTTGCGAAACTTCGACAAGCTCAGTTCGACAAGCTCAGTTTTGACAGGTATAAATTGCTTTTTAGTCAGCTTCCTATAGGTTGTTACTAATTATTTAAAGGGATAGAATCTATCTCTGTTTGAGGAATTACCTTTCCATTTACTGGAGCATTTTCTATCACTGCTGAATCCATATTTGCAGGTATTGCATTACCGTCAATAACAGGTTCTCCTTCTGGCATTTCTGTAGGACTTGCATTTCCAGGTCTTCTATAGAAATGACTAAAACGCTCTAAATACTCATTAAAAGTGGTTGTTTCTGGTAATCCAAATTCCTTATCATCATTCGCAACAACAATGTCGAGAAGACTTCTGTAACGCTCAATGTCGCTTACTATATCTGATGCATAACTATATTGAGTGTCTATTGGAAGGTTGCTATAATAGTTTAAGCTTTCTTGATATTTTTTAGCAACCTCTTTGTAAAGAGCTCTTGCTTTTTCTTTTTCGCCTACTTTGTAGTAACCTTCAACATAAGGTTCTAAGAATACATAATACCCGAAATACCCAAAAGGCATTTTTTCCATAGCTAAATCAAGTACATCTTTAGCCTTTTCTTCTTTTCCAGTATTAATAAGCTTTCCTGTAAGTCTCGCTAAATTACCACGGTAAGAAATACTATTTTTTCGTGTCTCTGGATCGTGATAAATATCTGGAGATTCAGAATTTCCCCATTCCCAATCGATTACAATGTTGTACATTAAATCTTCGTCAATGCGACCCATTTCATAAGGATTGTTTTTATCTATAGGCGTTTTTATAGGAACTAATTTATAAACAAGTCCATCTAGTTGTAAATAATCTTTCATCCATAGGTATTCCGCAGGATCAAAACTACCACCAGTAAAGTAAATTGGGCGTTCCCAATCGTTGTTTGCTAATAAATCGAGCATTAAAAGTCTATTTTTAGGCAAAGCACTTTTTGGTAAATCAATGTCTATATAATCTACAATTTCTGCTGAATCCTTTTCTTTTACCAATCCTGTTGCTAAGGCATTTTTCTTATTTACAGGTACTCTAATTTTATTGGTAGGGTAGAAAGGAAGGTTTAGGTAACTTTCTGGATACTGACTCGTATCTCCGCCTCTTTTTTTGATGAGGTTTCGAATAGTGTTATCGTCATTAGCAATCCAATCCATGAATTTTTTAATATCCCAACGCTCGTCTGTTAGTTGTTGGTAATAAACAACATCTCGAACTCCAAAGGCATATTTATCATGTGTAAGCTGAGATGGAATTGGAGCACTTTCATAGGCGGCGCGTTTCATTTGATCTATATACCAATCTGTAGCAAACAAACTGGTATTGATAGTTCTAACATCGGTACGGTATCCTTCTATCTCTTGTGCATACCAAAGGGAGAATGTATCGTTATCTCCAATTGTAAATAACATAGCACCCGCATCTTCTTCAATAGAATCGAGGTAAGATTTCGCCATCGATTGTGCGGTATATCTGTCGGATCTGTCATGATCGTCCCAGTTCTGGTAAGCCATAACTGTAGGAACGGCTAAAAAGCAAATAACCGTTACGGCAGGAGCCAATATTTTTGGATTTAGATATTTTTTGAATTCTTCAAATAATGCATAAACACCCATTCCAATCCACATAGAGAATACAAAGAAGGAGCCAACGAGGGCATAATCTCTTTCTCTAGGTTCAAAAGGACGTTCATTTAAGTATATTTTTAAGGCAATTCCCATAAAAAGGAAAAGCGAAAAGAGAATCCAGAATTGTTGTTTACTAGATTTTAAAATAAATAGAAAACCTATGAGTCCTAATATTAAAGGTAAGAAGAAGTAGGTATTTCTTGCTTTGTTGTTTAGTACATCCGAAGGAAGATTCTCTTGAGATCCTAAACGCCACTCATCAATAAATTTAATTCCACTTAACCAATTTCCATGGTCGTCTAGTCTTCCTTGGATATCGTCTTGACGCCCAGTAAAGTTCCACATAAAATACCTCCAGTACATATATCCCATTTGAAACTCAAAAAGGTAATGCATGTTTTGTAGGAATGAAGGCTTTTCAATAACAAGGTATTCATTAAATTGCTTGATAAAGTTTAAATATTCGTCCTCATCAATAACTCCATTTTCAAGGTCGCGTTTAAACTGACTTACAGCATCTGTTAATTGTTTTTCACTTCTATATTCTGGTTTTACGGTAATGTTTAAAGGTCCTGTAATCTTCATGTAGTTAGCAGCGTGTTCACTACTCCACATTCTAGGAAGAAAACCTTCTTGAGCACTATTTGGAGCAACTCTAGAGTTTTTATAATTGTTTACAATAACATATTTGTTGCCTTTTCTTTCGTATTTAGGCTTATCATCTTTGTAAGGATTATCTGGATCCTGACCAGCAAAGGCATCAGAATACATTGGTCCATAGAAAAGATGTGTCTCAGGGTATTGCTCTAAATTGTAATAAGCCAAAAGTTGTCGTGCATCTGTAGGACTATTTTCGTTAATAACCGTTCCTGCATTTGCACGGATTGGAACCATTAACCAAGTAGAAAAACCTATTAGAATAAATAAAACACTTAAAACAATTGTATTTAGAAGTTTATAATTCTTTTTTCTTGTATAATTTAATCCGAAGTAAAATAATGCAATAATGATAATTCCAGCGATAATCGTTCCAGAATTAAATGGTAATCCGATGCTATTTACAAAGAAAACTTCCAGATAACCGAATACTTTTAGAACATTAGGAAGTAGTAATTTAAATAAGAATAAAAGTACAGCAATGGAAATAATATTTGCTATTATAAAGGATTTAGCATTATAGTCTTTGTAATTTTTGAAGTAATAAATCATTCCTAATGAAGGAATGGTAAGGAGCGCCATAAAGTGAACTCCAAAAGAAAGTCCAACAACAAGAGAGATTAAAATTAACCAACGATTTCCTCTTGGGGTATGCATTTCGTCTGCCCATTTTAATCCTAACCAAACCATCAAAGAAGTCATGAGCATAGCCATGGCGTATACTTCTGCTTCCACTGCATTAAACCAAAAGCTATCTGTATATGTAAAAGTTAAAGCGCCTACAAATCCGCTTCCTAAAATGGCAATATATTTTGCAGATGTAAGTTCTCCAGATTTAGCAGCCAATTTTCTTGTAACATTGGTTATTGACCAAAACATAAATAAAATTGTAAAAGCACTAGAGAAAACCGACATATGGTTTACGGTAACTGCCACTGCTTCAGCATCTGGTGAAAACATGGCAAAGAAAGCCCCCATCATTTGGAAAAAAGGAGCTCCAGGAGGGTGTCCTACTTGTAATTTAGCTGAAGTAGCAATATATTCTCCAGCATCCCAAAAACTTGAAGTAGGCTCAACCGTTAAATGATAAGTGATTAATGCGATCAAAAAAACGATCCAACCAAGGATAGTATCCCATTTTTTAAATTGATTTGCAGACATGTAACTGTTTTTCGTATATAGCAGGCGAATTTAATAAATTATAAATGAAAGTACCCCACTTTTGATAAATGTTAACACGGCAGTTTTAAATGATTTAAAAATTATTTAAAAAAATGTTTGCGCATATCAAAGTTTGTCTTAAATTTGCACCTGCTTTTACGGATGAGAGTTCAATAAGCAGGTTTAATGGCCTATGGTGTAATTGGCAACACAGCTGGTTTTGGTCCAGTCGTTCTAGGTTCGAGTCCTAGTAGGCCAACAAAAAAATCCCGATGAAAATCGGGATTTTTTGTTTTTAATAGGTTCGAAAAGAGTTGTGAGCTATTTAGGTTTTTTGTTTGGGTTTTTTCTTGTGGGGAATGTGCGATATATTTTTACAATGTTGTTGTCTATCCTATATACTAAAACGAAAGGGTATTTTTTTAAAGGAACTTGTCTAAAATCTTTATAGGTAATCTTAAATTGTAAGGGATTGACCTCTAAGTAGTCAATAGTTTTTTTTATTTCTAAAAGAAAGTTGTTGGCTAAGGTCTCAGAAATTTTTTTGTACCAGTCATAAGAGTCAGCAATATCTATCTTTGCGCCATCCTCAAATAGGACAGTAAATCTAGACATTATCAGGATTCCTTACATAAGATTCAATTTCTGACCAAGAATGAAACCTAGATTCTCCTTTATCTTCTTTTGCTAAAGCTTTATCTAAATTAGCCTTTTGTTGTTTGGTAAATTCATGTTCTTTTTTATCAAACCATTCTTCAGGAAGTAAATTAAGGAGCTTTATCTTTTCTTTGTTAGATAATTCTTTTAGCGCTTGGGCTAATTGTTCTACTGTTAAATTTGAAGTTGTTGCCATAAGTCAAAGATAATTACATTATTGTAAGTTTTTTTAAAAATGTTTAGAGACAAAAAAAATCCCGATGAAAAATCGGGATTTTTTGTTTTTATCTACTTCTTAGTTTATTTGCTGTCTTCAGAAATTTCTTTCTTATTTTTTACATAAGTATCAAGCCATTGGTCTTGTTCCCAAATAACATGTAAAATACTTTCTTTGGCTCTGTATCCATGACTTTCTTTTGGAAGCATTACAAGTCTTACGGTAGCGCCTAGTCCTTTTAAGGCGTTAAAATAACGCTCGCTTTGCATAGGGTAGGTTCCAGAATTATTATCAGCTTCCCCATGAATTAAAAGGAGAGGGTTATTCATTTTTTCGGCATGCATAAACGGAGACATTGTGTTGTAAACTTCTGGAGCTTCCCAGTAACTTCTTTCTTCACTCTGAAATCCAAATGGAGTTAGGGTTCTGTTGTAGGCGCCACTTCTAGCAATTCCTGCTGCGAATAAATCGGAATGAGAAAGTAAATTGGCAACCATAAAAGCACCATAACTATGTCCGCCAACGGCTACCCGATTTCTGTCGATATATCCTAAATTATCCACCGCATCAATAGCTGCTTTGGCATTTTCCACTAATTGTTTTCTAAATGTATCATTTGGTTGTTCGTTATTCTCTCCAATAATAGGGAAGGATGCATCGTCTAAAACAACATATCCTTTGGTAACCCAAAATATTGGTGATGAATACGAAAGGTAAGTAAACTCATTAGGGTTTTGTGTGTTTTGAGATGCACTGTTTTTGTCTTTGTATTCTCTTGGATATGCCCATAAAATCATTGGCATTTTCTCCTTTTTATTCGTGTCGTAACCAACGGGAAGGTATAATGTTCCAGAAAGTTCTAATCCGTCATCTCTTTTGTAACTAATAACTTCTTTGTGGATGTCTTTTATGCTTGCAAAAGGGTTGTCGAAAAAGGTGAGCTGTTGAGGTCCTTTTCTTAGTTTAATATGTTTGTAAAAATAATTTGGATATTCGCTAGGAGACTCAACTCTTGTTAATAATAGGTCTTTTTCTGGGTTGTAATCTAGAAGATTTTCTTTTTTGCCTTCTAAATTAGAAGTGTATAAAGTTTCTTTCTTAAGATTTTTAAAATTGATTTTATCTACAAATGGATGTTGTCCTTCATTAGAAAAACCATCACCTATTAAATAACCATTATTATTTTCATCTATAAATAAAACTCTTTCTTGATTTTCATTTTCATGAGTTACAAAATTTCCAGGATCGCTATAAACGTCTTGGTAATTTCTATCTGAAATTATTTGAGGAGTTTTTGAAGTATTTTCTGGGTTAAAGAGGTAGGTTTTTGTGTTTCTATTATTCCACCATCTATCATAAGCAATAGCTGTTGTTTTATTTCCCCATAAAATCCCACTGAATCTATTTTTTGTTTTTAAGATGCTTGTTCCTTTTCCTTCAAAAGGAGCTTCAAGTAAGAAAACTTCATCTCTGTATTCAACTTTATTTTCAGGGTCTCCACCATCCAATGCTTCCACATATACTAATGTAGCAGGTTTGTCTTTCCTCCAAGATAAATCTCTTCTTCCTTCTTCCGTAGCCATAAAACCTTTTGGTAATTCTTCTAAAAGAGGAGCGTTAAGAACTTCGTTTACTAAAGAGTTGTCTTTTTTGTAAATAGTTGTAGTTGAAGGGAATCTGTAGTAAGGAACAATGTAAGAAAATGGTTTTTTAACAGTGGTAACCATTACATATTCTCCGTTTGGCGAAAAGCTAATGCTGCGGTACATATTGCTTTCTTTCCATTTTGTAGTTGTTCCGTCTAATGAAATTTTATAAAGTTCTGACAGGGCAAGTTGCTCAAAATTAAACTCATCGTTAGGATTGCTCAGAAGGTCTTGATAGGTTCTGTTTTGAGCTTTCTTTCCGTTGTTGGTAGAAATAGTTGGGCCTGTAGGAATACTTTCTGCTTGATTAATTAATTCCTTGCGAGTATTCGGAATCATTTTTACTAATAATGACTTGCTGTCTTTAAACCAATTTATTACGTCGCCTAAGTTAGCATTCACAGTAGCTTCTGTAAGTTTTTTAGCCTCTTTAGTTTCTAGATCGATTACCCAAAGTTCTACACCCTTTTTGACAGTATTGGTAAAAGCAATTTTTGATTCATCTGGCGACCATTTGTAATTAGAAAGGCGTAATTTCTCTGGAAGGTTTTTAATTTCAGAAGCTTCCTTTTCGTTAGGGTTTTTAACAGTTATTTTATTGTAATAGGTAGTTCTGCTTCCAATATTTGTAGTTGGATTGATACGTAAACCTCCTAAGCGTAATTCAGGTTCAGAGAGTTCTTCAATGCTTTTATAACGATTGCTATAAAGCATAATCATAAATTCTCCATTATTGCTTATTCTTACGCTTGGTGCTAGTTGCACGTCTGCTAATTCTAAAATCTCCGATGGAGGTTTTTGATAAGTTAGTTTCTCTTGCGCAAAAGCTAGTCCTGTTACAAGAAATAGAAGGTGAAAGATTTTTTTCATCTAAAAAAAATTTGAATTTGTTATAAGTTTCGTTAAAAATATGATTAATGAATGGTTATAGCAAGTTGGAATTAAGTTTGTTTAAAATGCTTTTTTTATCATTAATGTCCGAGGGATAATACAAGACCGCTTGGCTATAAGAAAAAAGAGCAAAGACTGAATTTTAACTATCATAAAATAAGTAGTTTAAAGAAACAACATTATCAAAAACCCTCTTTTCGTTTATTTTACTAATAGCAAGGGATCTTATTTTAAAAACATCATTTAAACCTTGATATAAGTGGAATCCAATAAATTCCGTTAACTTCTATCGGGCAACAATAATTTTTTATTAAAAAGGAGTTATAAATCTAGATTTGCTTTTGAGATTGAGGTTGAAGAAGGGAGGAATAAATTCATTTTTAGAAAGATATGCAGTATAAAGTTGGGTTTAGGTGTTTTTAGGTTTAAAAAAAATTGTATATTTGCACCGTTGAAAGTGAATAATCTATTTCAGAGGGGACATAAAGTCCCCTCTTTTTATACAAATATTAGATGTTGAAGGAAAAAGTAACAGCGCTTTTAAACGAATTTTTTGAAGAGAATAAATCGTTTTTTTTGGTTGATTTCTCATTAACTCCCGATAATAAAATCAAAATAATTGTTGATGGAGATAACGGAGTTACTTTGAAAGATTGTATTGCAGTAAGTAGGCAAGTAGAACATAATTTGGATAGAGAAGAACTCGATTTTTCTTTAGAGGTTACTTCCCCAGGAGCTACAGAGCCTATAATAAACAACAGGCAGTACAATAAGAATATAGGTAGAAAATTTCAAGTAAAAACTGCTGAAGATAAATTTGAAGGAGAACTTACTGCTATTACAGAAAGTGGCATTCAGTTAAGTTGGAAAGCCCGAGAGCCTAAACCAGTTGGGAAAGGTAAAGTAACAGTAAAGTACGAGAAAGAGATCCCTTTTGCGGATATTGTGGAAGCTAAAGTGATGATAACATTTTAATTAAGGAATTGACATGGAGAATATTGCATTGATCGAATCATTTTCTGAGTTTAAAGACGATAAACTCATAGATCGTGTGACGTTAATGGCCATTTTAGAAGATGTATTTAGAAATGCGCTAAAGAAAAAATTTGGATCTGATGATAATTTTGATATTATTATCAATCCAGATAAAGGAGATTTAGAGATTTGGAGAAACCGAATTGTGGTTGCAGATGATGAAATAGAAGACGATAACCAAGAGATTTCATTAACAGAGGCTAGAAAAATCGAACCAGATTTTGAGGTTGGAGAGGATGTGTCAGAAGAAGTGAAGCTTATCGATTTGGGAAGAAGATCTATTCTTGCTTTAAGACAAAACTTAATTTCTAAAATACACGAGCACGATAATACAACCATTTATAAGCAATTTAAAGATCTTATAGGAGATATTTATACTGCGGAAGTGCATCATATTCGTCATAAAGCTGTTATTTTGTTAGATGATGAAGGAAATGAGATTATCCTTCCGAAGGATAAGCAAATCCCTTCAGACTTTTTCAGAAAAGGTGAAAATGTTAGAGGAATCATAGAAGGTGTTGAGTTGAAAGGAAACAAACCTATGATTGTAATGTCTAGAACGGCTCCTGAGTTCCTTGAGAAATTATTTGAACAAGAAATTCCAGAGGTTTTTGATGGCTTAATTACTGTTAAAAAAGTAGTTAGAATCCCTGGAGAGAAAGCAAAAGTTGCGGTAGATTCTTATGATGATAGAATAGATCCAGTTGGAGCTTGTGTTGGAATGAAAGGTTCTAGAATTCATGGAATTGTTCGTGAATTAGGAAATGAAAATATAGATGTTATTAACTTTACAAACAATCCACAGTTGTTTATTAGCAGAGCATTGAGCCCAGCTAAAGTAAGTTTAGTAACTTTGAATGATGAAACTATGCATGCCGAAGTGCTTTTAAAACCAGAAGAGGTTTCTAAAGCAATCGGAAAAGGTGGTTTTAATATTCGTTTAGCCGGACAATTAACCGGTTATGAAATTGATGTGCTTCGTGAAGGAGTAGAGGAAGATGTTGAGTTAACAGAATTCTCAGACGAAATAGAAGCATGGATAATTGACGAGTTTAGAAAAATTGGTCTTGATACTGCAAAAAGTGTGTTAGATCAGGATGTGGCTGATTTAATTAGAAGAACAGACCTTGAAGAAGAAACAATTATAGAAGTTGTTAGAGTTCTTAAGGAGGAATTTGAAGACTAATTTTATAGTATAAGTAGCCTTTGTATTTTTGTATAAAGGTATATTGAAGATAATAATAAGGATGTTTTTGGTGTAGCCGCTTTTGTAGCAACATTGTAAGCATTAAGCTCACCGAGTGAGTAAATAAAATTTAGGATAACAAATATTGTATGGCTGAAAGCGCAAAATTGAGGCTAAATAAAGTTTTAAGAGAGTTAAATATTTCATTGGACCGAGCGGTAGAATATCTATCGTCCAAAGGTCATGAAGTGGAGGCACGCCCTACCGCAAAAATTACCAATGAAGTATATAACGTGCTCTTAGACGAATTTCAAACAGATAGAAGCAAGAAAGTTGCCTCTAAAGAGGTTGGAGAAGAAAAGCGTAAAGAGAAAGAAGCGATTAGGCAGGAATTGGAAAAAGAGAATGAGCTAAAACGTCAGAAGCAAGAAGAACATGAAGTTGTGAAAGCAAAGGCGAATTTAGCAGGTCCAAAAACTGTTGGTAAAATCGATCTTGATGGAAAGAAAGAACAAGCTGCTCCAGAGAAACCGAAGGAAGAAGTTCAAGCCGAGAAAGTAGAAACGCCTCAGCCTGAAAAACAACCAGAGAAACCGAAGGAGGAAGTTAGTAAACCAGCGGAGTCTAAAGTTGAAGAAAATAAAAAGCTTGATAAAAAAGTAGAAGAGCCTAAAGCGGAGGTTGAAAAACCTGTTGAGGTTAAACCAACAGAAAGCAAGCCTGAACCTAAAAAGGAAACAGAGCCTGCTAAACCTAAGCAAGAAGTTCCTCAGCAAAAACCAAAACAAGAGCCAAAACAGGAATCTAAGCCAGAACCAAAACCAGTTCAAAAAGAACCTGTGGTTCCTAAGGAGACTAAAAAGGTTATTGTAGATGGGGAAGAGGTGGATTCTGAACAGGTTAAAACCAAGTACACAAAACTTTCTGGTCCAAATTTTACTGGGGAAAAAATAGATCTTTCTCAGTTTAATAAACCTAAAAAGAAAAAAGAAGATCCTAAAGCTGCTGATAAAAAAGGAGCTAAAGCTGCAGACGATAAAAAGAAACGTCGTCGTAGAATTAGTAAGGATAATAACAATAAAGGACCTAGACCAAATACAGGTGGAGGAAATAATGCAGGGGGTAACAGATTTTCTAAAGATAGAAATAATGCTCGTGGCAAAGGAAGAAGAAATACTGCTCCTGTTGAAAAGGTAGAGCCTACAGAAGAAGAAGTACAAAAACAAGTAAGAGAAACTCTTGAAAAACTTCAAGGGAAATCTAATAAATCAAAAGGTGCTAAATACCGTCGTGAGAAAAGAGATTTCCACAGACAAAAATCTGAGAAAGAATTAGCACAGCAGGAAGCAGAAAGCAAAGTGCTTAAAGTAACAGAATTTGTTACTGTAAGTGAAGTTGCAACTTTAATGGATGTTCCAGTTACTCAAATTATATCAGCATGTATGTCGCTTGGTATGATGGTAACAATGAATCAGCGTTTGGATGCGGAGACGCTATCTATTATTGCTGATGAATTTGGATATGAAGTTGAATTTATTACAACAGACATCGAAGAAGATGTTGAAGTGGTTCTAGATGCTCCTGAAGATTTAATACATAGAGCACCAATTGTTACGGTAATGGGTCACGTTGACCACGGTAAAACGTCTTTGTTGGATTATATCCGTGAAGAAAATGTTATTGCTGGAGAGAGTGGAGGTATTACACAGCATATTGGAGCGTATGGAGTTACATTAAAAGACGGTCAGAAAATAGCGTTCTTAGATACTCCTGGTCACGAAGCCTTTACGGCGATGCGTGCGAGAGGGGCTCAAGTAACCGATTTAGCAATTATTGTAATTGCTGCCGATGACAATGTGATGCCACAAACAAAAGAAGCTATTAGTCATGCGCAAGCAGCTGGAGTTCCTATTGTATTTGCAATTAATAAAGTGGATAAGCCAACGGCAAATCCAGATAAGATAAAAGAGAGTTTAGCTCAAATGAATCTTCTTGTAGAAGATTGGGGAGGTAAGATACAGTCTCAAGACATTTCTGCTAAAACAGGACAAGGTGTTCCAGAATTATTAGAAAAAGTATTGCTAGAGGCTGAAATATTAGAGCTTAAAGCAAATCCTAATAAAATAGCTAATGGTACCGTAGTGGAAGCATACCTAGATAAAGGTCGTGGTTATGTATCTACCGTATTAGTTCAGGCAGGAACATTAAAAATTGGAGATTATGTACTAGCGGGAACGCATAGTGGTAAGGTTAAGGCAATGCAAGATGAGCGTGGAAACGATATCAAGGTAGCTGGTCCTTCAACTCCAATTTCAATATTAGGTTTAGATGGAGCGCCGCAAGCTGGTGATAAGTTTAATGTTTATGAAGATGAACGTGAGGCAAAACAAATTGCTACTAAACGTACGCAGTTACAACGTGAGCAATCTGTAAGAACTCAACGTCATATTACTTTAGATGAAATTGGAAGACGTATTGCTTTAGGGGACTTTAAAGAGCTTAACATTATCCTTAAAGGAGATGTGGATGGTTCTGTTGAGGCACTAACCGATTCTTTCCAGAAATTATCTACAGAAGAAATACATATAAACATTATACATAAAGCTGTAGGTCCAATTACAGAGTCTGATGTATTGTTAGCTTCGGCTTCTGATGCAATTATCATCGGGTTTAATGTTAGGCCAATGGGTAATGCCCGTTCGGTTGCTGATAAAGAAGAAATCGATATCCGTACCTACTCAATTATCTATGATGCTATTAATGACCTTAAAGATGCTATGGAAGGTATGTTGTCTCCAGAGCTTAAAGAGGAAATTACTGGTACTGCAGAAATCCGTGAAACGTTCAAAATTTCTAAGGTTGGAACTATTGCAGGTTGTATGGTAACAGATGGTAAGGTTTATAGAAATTCTGGTATTAGATTAATACGTGACGGAGTTGTAGTGTATACTGGAGAATTGACTTCATTAAAACGCTTTAAAGACGATGTTAAAGAAGTTTCTAAAGGCTACGATTGTGGACTTCAAATCAAAAACTACAATGATATCCAAGTTGGAGATGTTGTAGAGAGTTTTAGAGAAGTTGAGGTTAAGAAGAAGTTGAAATAACATTCTATATATTCAATAAAAAAAGCGACTCTTAGAGTCGCTTTTTTTATGTCTAAAAGTTAATTTTTATTATGGTTGTAATAAAAATGCACTAGGATATTCGTTTTTAACTTGAATAAGATATCTGTCGGCTTCTAAACGTGTTCTAAATTTACCTACTCTTACTTTATAATTTGGAGTTTCAAATGCAATATCAGAAGTAATATCTTTAAATTCATTGCTAAAATTTCGCTTTGCTTTTTGTGCACCCTCTAAAGTTCCGTTGTAAATCTGAATTCTAAAACGTTTTTCATCATCAGTTTTATTCAGTTTTGTTTTGTAAGAAACCAGTTTTTCTATTTGAGCGTCTTGCTCAATAGTTACTTTTCCATCAGTTTTTGAAGTTTTAACATTTGTTTGTGCGTGACTTATTCCGCTAAAAATAAGGGCAAAAACGAGTGCCGCTACTTGTTTTTTATGTTCTAATAATCTCATAATGAATGCTATTTTATGCAAATGTAAATCTATTATTCTTTTTAAGTTTAATTTTTTTTATTTAGAATTGGTATAAATTATGTATTAACGCTTCTCTAACATTTCTAAAATCGAGACTATATCGTATTTTTGTGCTCGGATTAAAAAAACGGTTTATGACTTTTACAGTGTAAAAATCGTGCCAATTTATGATAGAAAATACATATTCTAATATGAAAAAGGTGATACACCCTAATTCAATTTCACGAATTTTAGGTATCGGATTAGCGATTCTGCTAGCATTTACGAGTTCTCTTTATGCTCAGGACGGAGGGGGAGACCCTGCGGCTGGGAAATCTTTATTTAACACTTATTGTGCGGCATGTCACCATCTTGATAGAAAGATGACAGGTCCTGCTTTGAGAGGTGTTGGAGATAAGCATGACAAAGAGTGGTTGCATGCTTGGATAAAAAATAGCCAAGCTTTAATTAAGTCTGGTGATGAAGAGGCGGTTAAGCTTTGGGATGAGTATCAGCCGTCTGTAATGACAGCTTTTCCTCAATTAAGCGAGGCAGATATAGATAATATCATTGCATATACTATGCAGCCTAAAGAAGAAAAACCTGCGCCAGCTGCTGGAGTTGTTGCTGCGGACGGAGGTAATGCGTCTTCTAATGGTGTAGGAAACGAAATTATATTAGGTGCGCTTATTTTAATATTTGGCGTGCTTGTGGTAATGCTTTTCTTAGTGAATAAAACACTTAGAAGAATTGCAGAAGCAAACGGTGTTGAGTATGCTGTGCCAGAAAAAAGACTTCCGTTATGGAAAGCTTTTGTTAAGAATCAATTTTTAGTATTGGTTTCTGTGGTTTTCTTGTTATTAGCTTCAGGGTATTTTGCTTATGGTTACATGATGCAAGTTGGAGTTGATCAAGGGTACCAACCAATTCAGCCAATTCACTTTTCGCATAGAATCCATGCTGGAGATAATGAGATCGACTGTAAGTACTGTCACTCTTCAGCTAGAACATCAAAAACATCTGGTATTCCTTCTTTGAATGTTTGTATGAACTGTCATAAAAGTATTCCAGAAGTTGCAGATGAAACTGGAACTGCGGAACATTCTAAAGAATTTTACGATAAAGAGATTGCTAAATTATACGATGCTGTAGGTTGGGATGTTGCTAACCAAGAGTATACAGGAGAAACTAAGCCAGTTAAATGGGTTCGTATTCATAATTTACCAGACTTTGCGTACTTTAACCATTCACAACACGTAACAGTGGGTAGAATTGCATGTCAAGAATGTCATGGTCCAATTCAGGAAATGGAAATTGTACATCAAGATGCGCCACTTACAATGGGATGGTGTATTAACTGTCACCGTAAGACTAATGTTAAAATGGAAGGGAATGAGTATTATACAAAAATACACGATGAGCTTTCTAAAAAATACGGTGTAGAAGAATTGACAGCGGCACAGCTAGGAGGAACCGAGTGTGCTAAATGTCACTATTAATTAAGTGATTTCTTAAAAGGAATTCAAAAACAAAAATCTAAGATAAGCCTGTTTAGGCAGGTTGATTTAAAATAGTTATATATAACATGGCATCAAACAAAAAATACTGGTCAAGTGTTGAGGAGCTAAATCCAAATAGCTCTATCGCTGAGACGCTTAAACAGAATGAGTTTGTTGAGGAAATCCCTAACGATGAATTTTTAGGAGATAAGGATTCATTGGGTTCTTCGTCTACCAGTAGACGTGATTTTCTTAAATATGTTGGATTTACTACAGCTGCTGCTTCTTTAGCAGCCTGTGAGGGTCCAGTTACTAAATCTATACCTTACGTAGTGCAGCCAGAGAACATTGTTCCAGGAGTTGCAAACTACTATGCAACTACTATTGCAGATGGGTATGATTTTGCTAGCATATTGATTAAAACTCGTGAAGGTAGACCAATTAAGATTGAAAGCAATACCGACGCTAAGGTAAATGGAGGAGCTAATGCTAGAGTTCATGCGTCTGTTTTAGGATTATACGATAGCATGCGTGTACAAGGTCCTAAGGCTAAAGGTGAGTATATTTCTTGGGATGATCTTGATACAAATGTAGCAAGCGGACTTAACGCAGCGAAAGCTAGTGGAAAGCAGATTGTATTGTTAACGCAAACTTTTGCAAGTCCTTCAGTAAAAAATATTATTGCTGAATTTTCTCAGAAGTATGGAAACGTAAAACATATTCAGTACGATGCCATTTCTGAAGATGCAGCCTTGAATGCTTTTGAAGCTTCTTATGGGGTGCGTGCTTTAGCAGATTACGATTTTTCTAAAGCTGAAGTAATTGTTTCTTTTGGAGCTGATTTCTTAGGAGATTGGCAAGGTGGTGGATTTGATTCTGACTACGCAAAAGGACGTATTCCTTCTCACGGTAAAATGTCTAGACATATCCAGTTTGAATCAAATATGAGTTTGACTGGAGCGAATGCAGATAAAAGAGTTCCTTTAACGCCAACACAGCAAAAAGTAGCTTTAGCTAAATTCTATGGTTTCTTAAACGGAAAATCTGTTGGAGGAGAACTTCCAGCTAAAATAGAAGAAGCTGTTAAGAATGCGGCTGCGCAAGTTGCTAGAGCAGGTAAAAATGCAGTTGTTGTAACTGGAATTAACGATATAGATGCACAAAAAGTTGTTTTGTCTATTAACAAATCAATCGGAAGTGTAGTAATGGATGCAGATGCGCCAAGAATGACGCGTCAAGGAAATGCAAAACAAGTAGCCGCTTTAGTAGAAGATATGAAAGCTGGTAAAGTTGGTGCTTTGATTATGAGCGGTGTTAATCCGCTTTATACGTTGCCAAATGCTTCAGAATTTGAAGCTGGATTGGCGAGCGTAGGTCTTTCCGTAGCATTCTCTTTAAAAGAAGATGAAACCTCTACAAAAGCAGGATATATTGCTGCCGAACCTCATTACTTAGAATCTTGGGGAGATGTAGAGATGAAAAAAGGTCATTATAGCCTAATGCAGCCAACAATTCGTCCTATATTTAATACAAGACAATTTCAAGAGTCTTTATTGAAATGGGCTGGAAATGATGTTAGCTATCATGATTATATAAAACAAACATGGGAATCTACTGTTCTTGGAGGTTCTTCATGGAATACTGCATTACACGATGGTGTATTTGTTGGAAATGGAAATGTAACTGTTGAAACAGATGAAGATGCGGTTCCATTTGCAGTTTCAAATGAAGATACTGAGCCAGTAAATGCTGAAGCAACTGTAGCTTCTGTCTCTTCTTCAGTAAATAAATTAGCTGGAGCTACTGCTAATGGAATGGAGATAACACTCTATTCTAAAACAGGAATGGGAGATGGTCGTCAAGCAAACAATCCTTGGTTGCAAGAATTGCCAGATCCAATTACTAGAAATACTTGGGATAACTACCTTACTATTTCTATGGCAGATGCTGAGGCTTTAGATCTTGAAAACTATACAGTTTCTAATGGAGCGCTAAATGGAGACTATGTAAAAGTTACTGTTGGTGGTGTTACTCTTGATAAAGTTCCTGCTTTAATTCAGCCAGGACAAGCTAAAGGAACTGTAGGTCTTTCTTTTGGTTATGGTAAAACATTAGGAGTTAAAGAAGAGATGAAAACTGGAGTAAATGCATATCCGCTTTACTTAGGTTTTAATAATACACAAGAAGTTAAGTTAGAGAAAGTTTCTGGTACGCATGAATTTGCATCTGTGCAAATGAAAAGTACTATGGACGGAAGAGGAGATATTTTAAGAGAAACCTCTTTAGAGATTTTCAATACTAAAGATTCTCACGATTGGAATCCTCAACCAGAGGTTTCTGTAAATCACCAAGAAGTATCAGCTGACGAAGCAGATATTTGGGCAGAGTTTGATTCTAGTATTGGGCATCATTTTAACTTGTCTATAGATTTAAATGCTTGTACTGGTTGTGGAGCATGTGTAATAGCATGTCATGCAGAAAACAACGTTCCTGTTGTAGGTAAAAGCGAAGTAAGAAAATATAGAGATATGCACTGGTTGCGTATTGATAGATATTATTCTTCTGAAGAAAGTTTTGAAGGAGATATGGATGTAGTTGAAGCTGCTCCAAATTCAATCAGCACATACCATCAGTTAGAACATCCTTCTGAGAATCCTCAGGTGGCTTTCCAACCAGTAATGTGTCAGCATTGTAACCACGCTCCTTGTGAAACTGTTTGTCCTGTTGCGGCAACGTCTCATGGAAAACAAGGTCAAAACCAAATGATATACAACCGTTGTGTAGGTACTCGTTATTGCGCAAATAACTGTCCATACAAAGTGCGTCGTTTCAACTGGTTCTTATATAGTCAAAACGATGAGTTTGATTTCTATATGAATGACGATCTTGGTAGAATGGTATTAAATCCAGATGTTACTGTAAGATCTCGAGGGGTAATGGAGAAATGTTCTATGTGTATTCAAATGACACAAAAAACAATTCTTGATGCTAAGAGAGACGGAAGACCGATTAAAGATGGTGAATTTAAAACCGCTTGTTCGGCAGCTTGTAGCAGTGGAGCAATTAAGTTTGGAGATGTTAATGATAAAGAAAGTGAAATCGTTGAATTGAAAGAAGATAAACGTATGTATCACTTACTTGGATTTAAAGGAACTAGACCTAATGTATTCTATCACACAAAAGTGAGAAATACAGAAGAAGCATAAAAAAAGAATTAACAAGAATAATTATATAAAGTATTATGGCGTCGCATTACGAAGCACCTATACGTGAACCTTTAGTAACGGGAGAAAAATCTTACCATGATGTTACTGTAGACGTTGCTGCTCCTGTTGAAGGAAGAGCGAATAAACAATGGTGGATTGTCTTTTCAATAGCTTTAGTTGCCTTCCTTTGGGGATTAGGCTGTATTATCTATACTGTATCAACTGGTATTGGTGTATGGGGATTAAATAAAACCGTAGGATGGGCCTGGGATATTACCAACTTTGTATGGTGGGTAGGTATCGGTCACGCAGGAACACTTATTTCGGCAGTATTATTATTATTCCGTCAAAAGTGGAGAATGGCCGTTAACAGATCTGCAGAGGCAATGACAATCTTCTCGGTTGTTCAAGCAGGTTTGTTTCCAATTATCCACATGGGGAGACCATGGTTAGCATATTGGGTACTTCCTATTCCTAATCAATTTGGATCCTTATGGGTTAACTTTAACTCACCATTACTTTGGGATGTATTTGCAATTTCTACGTATTTATCAGTATCATTAGTGTTCTGGTGGACTGGTTTACTTCCAGATTTTGCAATGCTTCGAGATAGAGCAGTTAAGCCTTTTCAGAAAAAAATATATAGCCTTTTAAGTTTTGGATGGAGCGGAAGAGCAAAAGATTGGCAACGTTTTGAAGAAGTGTCTTTAGTGTTAGCAGGTTTAGCTACACCATTAGTACTTTCGGTTCACACCATTGTATCTTTTGACTTTGCTACGTCTGTAATACCAGGATGGCACAGTACTATTTATCCTCCATACTTTGTTGCAGGAGCAATTTTCTCTGGATTTGCAATGGTATTAACTTTACTTATTATAATGCGTAAAGTATCTAACCTAGAAGCATATATTACTAGAGGACATATTGAGTACATGAATAAGGTTATTTTGCTTACAGGAGGAATTGTAAGTGTTGCCTATATTACTGAGTTCTTTATTGCTTGGTATTCTGGTAGTAATTATGAAGATTATACGTATCTTTCTATAGGTGCAGCAACAGGGCCTTATTGGTGGGCATTCTGGGCGCTTATTATCTGTAACTTTATAGTGCCTCAAACATTGTGGATTAAAAAGTTAAGAAGAAATTATATGTGGTCTTTCATTGTTTCGATAGTTATTAATATAGGAATGTGGTTTGAGCGTTTTGATATTATTGTTATCAACTTAAGTAAAGGTCACTTACCATCATCTTGGACAATGTTCTCTCCTACTTTTGTAGACGTAGGTATATTTTTAGGAACCATCGGATTCTTCTTTGTATTATTCTTATTATATGCAAGAACATTCCCAGTTATTGCGCAAGCAGAGGTGAAAACTATTTTGAAATCTTCTGGAGAACGTTACAAACGTTTGCGTGAAGATGGAAATAGCTTAGTAGGTACTGGAGCCGATAGTAGAACTTCTGATATAGTTGGAACTACTAAAGAAAATTTAGATCAAGACACAAAAAATAATTCATAAGACTATGGCTTCGAAAGTTATACAAGCAATATATAATGATGACGACGTTTTGATGTTAGCCGTAAAACGTGTTAAAGAAGCGCATCATCATATTGAAGAAATATATACGCCATTTCCAGTTCACGGACTAGATAAGGCTATGGGATTAGCTCCAACTAGACTTGCAATTACTGCATTTATGTATGGTTGTGTTGGTTTAACAGTAGCTATTACGATGATGAATTTTATTATGATTGAAGACTGGCCTCAAAACATTGGTGGAAAACCAAGTTTTAGTTTTATTGAAAACATGCCAGCTTTCGTTCCAATTATGTTTGAGTTAACTGTATTTTTTGCAGCGCATTTAATGGTTATTACTTTTTATATGAGAAGTAGACTGTGGCCATTTAAAAAAGCAGAAAACCCAGACGTTAGAACCACAGACGACCATTTTTTAATGGAAGTGTCTTTGAATGATAATGAAGACGAGTTAACAAGACTCTTGGTAGATACAGGAGCAGTAGAAGTTAAAGTTTCAGAAAAGCATTAATAATTCGAAATGAGAGTTTTTGTAAAAATAGCGATTGTTTTAGGTGTTGTTACCTTAGTAGCATCATGTCAAAACACATCATCAAGGAATTACCAATACATGCCTAACATGTACGAATCTGTAGGATACGAAACCTACCAAGAAACAAGTGCATTTAGAAATGGTAAAGAAGGGCAGTTGCCTGTAGAAGGGACTATAGCTAGAGGGCATATGCCTTATGAGTATCCAAATACTTTAGATGGATATAATTTGGCAAAAGCAAATCTTCAAAATCCATTACCTTTTGAAGCCTATAGAAATGCTGATTCTACAGTTACAGAAGATTATTTAAAGAAAGGGGAAGACCTTTTTGATATCTACTGTGCCGTTTGTCATGGAACTAAAGGAAATGGAAAAGGTATTTTGGTTGATCGAGAAAAGATACTAGGGGTTCCTAGTTATGACGACGCAGGAAGAGCTATAACAGAAGGTAGTGTTTACCATGTAATTCGTTACGGATTAAATGCTATGGGGTCTTATGCAAATCAACTGAATGAAGAAGAGCGTTGGCAAGTTACAGAATATGTAATGACGCTTAAACACGACTTAGAGAATAAATAATTAAAATCAACTATCAAAAAGAAGATATCAAGATATGTATACGTTTTCAAATAAATTAAAGATGGCATCTATCATACTAATGATAGTTGGTATTCTTGGGATAGGATACGGTTTTATTAGTTCTCCTTCTACAGTAGAAGAGGCAAAAGCTATGGTGGCAGCAGATGCACACCATGGAGGAGCTGCTTCACATGGAGAAGAGTCGCATGAAGCTACAACTACTCATCATTCAGAAGCAAGTGAAGATGCTCACCATGAAGCTAGCGCTTCTCATGGAGACGAAGCAGCAGAACATGCTTCTCATGATGCTCACACTTTAAGTAAATTACAAAATCGCCCTTGGGCAGCTTTCTTAATAGCAGGATTTTTCTTTTTCATGATTGCTTTGGGAGCTTTAGTTTTCTATGCAATTCAGCATGTAGCACAAGTAGGTTGGTCTCCAGTACTTTTTAGAGTAATGGAAGGAATAAGTTCTTACTTGTTCCCAGGAGCAGTAATCCTTTATGTGTTTTATGTTTTAACTGCTGGTTTCCACATGAATCACCTTTATATATGGATGGATCCTAATGTAATGGCGCATGATGAAATCCTTCAATTAAAATCTGGATACCTAAACGTACCATTCTTCTTAATAAGATCTTTTATTTTCTTAGCAGGATGGGTGCTTTACAGACACTTTGTAATTAAGAACTCTTATGCTCAAGATGAAGCTAAGGATAATACATACTACAGAAAGAACTTTAAGTTATCTGTATTTTTCTTATTATTTTTCTTCGTAACTGAGTCTATCATGGCATGGGATTGGTTTATGGGATTAGAGCCACATTGGTACAGTACATTATTTGCATGGTATGTATTTGCAAGTATGTTTGTTTCTGCAATATCTGTTATTGCAATGATTACAATGTACTTAAAATCTAAAGGTGTTTTAGAGTTTGTAAACGATAGTCACTTACACGATTTGGCTAAGTTTATGTTTGGATTAAGTATTTTCTGGACTTACCTATGGTTTGGGCAGTTTATGCTAATCTGGTATGCTAATATTCCAGAAGAGGTAGGATACTTTATAACTAGAATTGAACATTATAATTTTATATTTTTCGGAATGTTATTGTTCAACTTTGTATTCCCATTCTTAGTACTTATGAATAGCGATTTCAAGCGTGTAAATTGGTTTGTTATGATAGCTGGAGTTAGTATTCTAGTGGGACACTATATGGATATCTTCCAAATTGTAATGCCATCTACGGTAGGTGAATTATGGAGCTTTGGAATACCAGAAATCGGAAGCATACTTTTCTTCTTAGGATTGTTTATTTTTGTTGTCTTTGGAGCATTGGCTAAAACCCCATCGTTCTTAGCAAAAAGAAACCCATTCGTTGAGGAAAGTAAACACTTTCACTATTAATTAAATTTTAAAAAGTAAACAGGATATATACGATGACTGCTTTATTAACTATAATTGTTCTTCTACTTGTTGCCATTGCCATCTGGCAAATGACTAAAATCTTTGAATTGTCGCAAGTCAATACAGATAATTCTCAGGTTGCTAATGATAAAGACAACAAGCTAAATGGGTATTTGATGTTTGGATTTCTAATCTTCATCTACCTTATTACCATCTATTCATTCTGGGCATGGGGCGATGTTCTTTTAGGAACACCAGCTTCTGAGCACGGACCAGAATACGATAGCTTGATGAACATTTCGATGGCATTAATTTTCTTTGTACAAATTGTAACTCAAGCATTATTGCATTGGTTTGCTTATAAATACAAAGGACAAAAAGGTAAGAAAGCATTATTTTATGCTGATAATGATAAACTAGAGTTTATCTGGACAATTATACCAGTTATTACTTTAGCAGGTTTAATTATCTACGGACTTTTTACTTGGACTAGTCTTATGGACATCGATCAAGAAGAAGGAGATCCTATCATTATTGAGCTTTATGCACAGCAGTTTAACTGGAAAGCACGTTACGCTGGAGAAGACAATGTTCTAGGTCAAGCAAATGTTCGTTTAATTGATATTAACAAAAACAATGTTATTGGTATTGATGAAGCAGATTCTTACGGACAAGATGATATTGTTTCTCAGTCAGAATTACATTTACCAGTAGGGAGAAAAATTATCTTTAAGATGCGTTCTCAAGATGTTTTACACTCTGCATACATGCCTCATTTTAGAGCGCAAATGAACTGTGTTCCAGGAATGATTACTCAATTCTCTTTTACTCCAACAGTAACAACAGAAGAAATGAGAATGGATCCAGATATGGTTCAAAAAGTTCAAAAAATTAATAAAATCAGAGCTGAAAGAAGAGCTAACGGTGATGATAATGCTGATGCTTGGGAATTTGACTACGTATTATTGTGTAACAAAATATGTGGATCTTCTCACTACAATATGCAAATGAAGATTGTAGTAGAATCTCAAGAAGATTTTGATGCTTGGTTAGAAGGTCAGGATACTTTTAAGCAAACAATCGCAAAGGCAGAGTAAAAAGCTATTAATTAAGTTTATAAAAATAAAGGAAATAAGATTATGTCAGCAACAGCACAGACGCACTCAGAAGATCACGCACATGATCATGGACATCATCATAAGGAGACGTTTATAACAAAGTATATATTCAGTCAAGATCATAAAATGATCTCCAAGCAATACCTAATTACTGGTTTAATAATGGGTGTTATCGGTATTGCTATGTCGTTACTTTTTAGAATGCAAATTGCATGGCCAGGAGAATCTTTTAAAATATTTGAAGTTTTATTAGGAAAATGGGCTCCAGATGGAGTTATGGACCCTAATATATATTTAGCATTGGTTACCATCCACGGTACTATCATGGTTTTCTTTGTACTTACACAAGGATTGAGTGGTACCTTTAGTAACTTACTTATTCCATTACAAATTGGAGCTCGAGATATGGCGTCAGGATTTATGAACATGGTTTCTTACTGGTTGTTCTTCCTTTCTAGTATTATTATGATCTCTTCTTTATTCCTTGAAGCTGGACCTGCTGCTGCTGGATGGACAATTTATCCTCCATTAAGCGCATTGCCACAAGCACAAGGTGGTTCTGGAATGGGAATGACACTTTGGTTAGTTTCTATGGCAATATTTGTTGCGTCTTCTTTATTAGGATCGTTAAACTATGTTGTTACAGTAATTAATTTAAGAACAAAAGGAATGTCTATGACAAGATTGCCACTTACAATTTGGGCTTTCTTTGTTACTGCAATTATCGGGATTGTTTCTTTCCCAGTTCTTCTGTCTGCTGCATTGTTATTAATTATGGATAGAAGTTTTGGAACTTCTTTCTTCTTATCAGATATATTTATTCAAGGGGAGGTTTTACATTACCAAGGAGGTTCACCTGTATTATTTGAGCACCTTTTCTGGTTCTTAGGTCACCCAGAGGTATATATTGTAATTTTACCTGCAATGGGACTTGTGTCTGAAATTATGGCTGCAAACTCTCGTAAACCAATTTTTGGATACCGTGCAATGATAGCTTCTATCTTAGCAATTGCATTTTTATCTACTATTGTATGGGGTCACCACATGTTTATCTCAGGGATGAATCCATTTTTAGGTTCTGTATTTACATTTACTACCTTATTAATTGCAATTCCATCTGCTGTAAAAGCCTTTAACTGGATTACAACTATTTGGAAAGGTAATATACAAATGAATCCAGCCATGTTATTCTCTATTGGTTTTGTTTCTACATTTATTACTGGAGGTTTAACAGGGATTATTTTAGGAGATAGTGCATTAGATATTAACGTTCACGATACATATTTTGTAATTGCTCACTTCCACTTAGTAATGGGTATTTCTGCTCTTTACGGAATGTTTGCTGGGATTTACCATTGGTATCCTAAAATGTTTGGAAGAATGTTGAATAAAAATTTAGGGTATATCCATTTCTGGATTACTGCAATTTGTGCGTATGGAGTTTTCTTCCCAATGCACTTTGTAGGAATGGCAGGGGTACCTAGACGTTATTATACAAATACTAACTTCCCAATGTTTGACGATTTAACAAACATTCAGGTGGTAATGACAGTTTTTGCTTTAATCGCAGGATTAGCACAGTTAATCTTTGCTTGGAACTTTGTTTACAGTATTTTCTACGGAGAAAGAGCAACTCAAAACCCATGGAAATCTACTACTTTGGAATGGACTACACCTGTAGAGGCAACTCACGGAAACTGGCCAGGAGAAATTCCAGAAGTTCACAGATGGCCTTACGATTATAGTAAGACTGATGAGAATGGGGAGTACGTAATTCCAGGACAGGATTTTGTTCCTCAAACTGTTCCTTTACAAGAAGGAGAAGAAGAATTACAACACTAGAATATAACTTATATATCAAAAAAAGACCTTCACAATTGAAGGTTTTTTTTTTGGAATGAAGTTTTTGTTTGATGTTATTTTTTTATGCAATAAGGATTGCAACGGATAGCTTTTGTAGTGCTTTTGCTTTTGGCACTACAAAACTATGAGTGGAAAGCCTGGTACCGCACATTGGTGCGGTAATTGCAGACATAAAAAAACTGCTACCCAATTTGGATAGCAGCTTGCTTGTTTTAAGCTGAAATAGTTTTTTTAGTATCTGTAATATTCTGGTTTAAATGGCCCTTCAACAGTTACCCCAATATATTTAGCTTGCTCTTCATTAAGCTCTGTAAGCTCAACTCCAATCTTTTCTAAGTGTAGTTTTGCTACTTTTTCGTCTAAGTGCTTAGGAAGCATGTAAACGTCATTGTCGTACTTATCAGTATAATTCCAAAGCTCAATTTGTGCTAAAGTTTGGTTGGTAAAAGAGTTACTCATTACAAAGCTAGGGTGTCCAGTTGCACAACCTAAATTTACCAATCTCCCTTGCGCTAAAAGAATTACATCTTTACCATTAATAGTATATTTATCTACTTGTGGTTTAATATTTACTTTGTTTGCACCATGATTTTTGTTTAACCAAGCAACGTCAATTTCGTTATCAAAATGTCCAATATTACAAACAATTGTTTTGTCTTTCATTTTCTCGAAATGCTTGCTTGTAACAATGTCTTTATTTCCAGTAGTAGTAATAATGATATCTGCTTTTTCAACAACAGTTTCTAGTTTTTTAACTTCGTAACCGTCCATAGCAGCTTGAAGTGCACAAATTGGATCGATTTCTGTAACTGTAACAATAGAACCTGCACCTCTAAACGAAGCCGCTGTACCTTTTCCTACATCTCCATAACCACAAACAATAACGCGTTTACCAGCTAGCATAACGTCTGTTGCTCTTCTAATAGCATCAACCGCACTTTCTCTACATCCGTATTTGTTATCAAATTTAGACTTGGTAACCGAATCGTTTACGTTGATAGCAGGCATTGGTAGCGTTCCATTTTTTACACGCTCATATAAACGGTGAACTCCAGTAGTAGTTTCTTCTGAAAGTCCTTTTACATCTTTAGCAAGCGCTGGATATTTGTCTAAAACCATATTTGTAAGATCACCACCATCATCCAAAATCATATTTAATGGTTTTCTATCTTCTCCAAAGAAAAGTGTTTGCTCGATACACCAGTCAAATTCCTCTTCTGTCATTCCTTTCCAAGCATACACAGCTGTTCCAGCAGCAGCAATTGCAGCAGCAGCTTCATCTTGCGTAGAGTAGATATTACAAGAACTCCAAGTAACTTCTGCACCTAATGCAAGTAAAGTCTCAATTAAAACAGCTGTTTGAACCGTCATATGTAAACATCCTGCAATACGCGCGCCTTTTAATGGTTGCTCGTTTTTGTATTCTTCTCTAAGCGACATTAAACCTGGCATTTCTGCTTCAGCTAATTCTATTTCTTTTCTTCCCCATTCTGCCAAAGAAATATCTTTTACTTTGTAGGCCACATAAGGAACTGTTTTGGTACTCATATTACTTTTTCGATTTAAATTTTTGTTTCCTTAACGAGTTAAAATCTGTTATTATGAAGGATGATTCCCGAATAATTAAGTTTGTTTAAACTCATTTCTTATTTTTACGTCTGTTAAGCAACAATAGTTGCTTTGTAATAGTAATTTTTTCTGAAAAAAATCAGTGCAAAGTTACATAAATAACTTTTATTATTCATGCCTCTTTACAAAACTATAACGCCCGCTTCTAATACTAAAGTGCTGATTTGGAAGATAGAAGAATCTTATGATGATTTGCGTCAAGGAATTGAGCTCACTGCAAATTGCAAAGACCGTTTGAGTCATATGAAATCTGAAATTCATCAACGCGGATTTTTAAGTGTCCGACACTTACTGAAAGCGGCTGGCTATGTTACTTCAGATTTGTATTATGATGCTCATGGAAAACCGCATTTAAAAGATGGAAATTATATTTCAATAACACATTCTTTTACTTTTTCTGGGATTATAGTGAGTAGCAATACCAATATAGGAATTGATATAGAAAAGCAACGTAATAAAATAAGTGTGATTGCAAATAAGTTTGTAAATTATGAATACAATTTCCTTACAGATGAAGACGTAAGAAAACTAACCGTTGTTTGGTGTGTTAAAGAGAGTTTATATAAAGTTTTTGCTACGGAAGGAATGAGCTTTAAACAACATACGAAGGTTATTTCTTTTGATTTAGACGAAGGGAATACTATTGGTTGGATTTTTTACCACGGAATTATACAAAAGTATAAAGTAGAATTTTTAGAGTTTGATGGTTTTACTTGCGCGTATGCTTTGGAGGTTGGAAGTTTGGGGAGTTTGGAAAGTTGAAAGTTGAAAAGAAAAGTCGGAAGACGGAAGCCTGAAGTCTGAAAAAGGGTTGGAAGTAAAAAAGTTAATGAGGTAAGGAGAAGAAATCTGTTGTTTTAACCAACAACCAACAACCAATAACAATTAACCAATAACTAATAACTAATAACAATTAACCAATAACAACTAACACCTTATTCTAAAAAGAAAAGCATTAAAATTAGAAATATTATAACATGAACATATCAATAGAATTAACGTTAACGCCACTTCAAGACGATTTTGAACCAGCAATTATTCATTTTATAAAAAAAATGAGGGCAAGCGGACTCACAGTGTTAGAAAATCCGTTGAGTACACAAGTCTATGGAGATTATGACAAAGTGATGAAAGTAATAACTACAGAAGTTAAAGAAGCTTTTGAAATGATTGATAAAGGCTTGTTATATATGAAAATTGTAAAATCTGACCGAAGCGAGTATGAACCTCATTTTTGATTGGCTTTTCTCGCAATACAACGGTGTTCCTACTCATTATATAGTTCTTGAAATTATAGGAGTTGTTTTTGGTTTTTTAAGTGTGTGGTATTCTAAAAAGGAGAATATTTTAGTCTATCCAACGGGAATTATTAGCACCGCTATTTTTGTGTATTTATTATTGCAATATGGCTTACTTGGCGATATGATGATTAATGCGTATTATTTTTCCATGAGTATTTATGGATGGTATGTATGGACACGCAAAGTAGACGATACCCATTTTATTCCGATAACCAAAACCACTAAAAAGGAACAAATAATATCGGTGTTTCTTTTTATAGGAACTATGATTTTTGTGTTTGCTGTTTATGAGATTTTTGATAAATGGGAGTCGTGGATGTCGTATGTAGATATTTTAACTACCGCCATATTTTTTGTAGGAATGTGGCTTATGGCAAAGAAGAAATTAGAGAATTGGATTTATTGGATTATAGGAGATATTATTTCTGTTCCACTCTACCTTTTTAAAGGATTAGCATTTACAAGTTTGCAATATTTAATTTTTACAATTATTGCAATTTATGGTTACAAAGCATGGAAGAAAAACTTAAACAAGAGCCCTCAGACATTATTAAAATAGTAATGTTCGGGCCAGAATCTACTGGAAAAACCACCCTAGCACAGGCTTTAGCAGCTCATTATAACACTAAATGGGTTCCAGAGTATGCACGGGAGTATCTTCAGGAAAAATGGAACAGGGAACAAAAAACTTGTGAGCCTAAAGATTTGATTCCCATTGCTGAAGGACAAATTCACTTAGAAAATAAGCTCACAAAGCAAGCGAATAAAATCCTTTTTTGTGATACCGATTTGCTGGAGACAAAGGTGTATTCAGAAGCATATTACTTAGGGAATTGTGATCCAATTCTTGAAAAATATGCAGTAGAAAATACATACAATTTATATTTTTTGACGTATATTGATGTTCCATGGGAGAAAGATGATCTTCGTGATAAACCCGAGGAACGCGAAGAAATGTTTGATTATTTTAAAAACACCCTCGATACCTATAATAAAGGCTATGTGTTGCTAAAAGGCGATTTTGAAAGTCGTATGAAAACAGCTATTAACCATGTAGAAAAACTTATACAAGAAAATGACAACACTTACGGAAACCGATAAGAAGCAATTAAAGCAAAAGGGAATTAAGGAAACTCAAGTAGCTGAGCAGATCGAAATTTTTAAAAAAGGAATTCCATTTGTAAATTTAATAGCAGCAGCTACCATCAATCATGGAATTCATAAATTTTCAGAAAAAGAAAAAGAAAAGTATGTAGCTCTTTTTGAATCTGAAAAGGACAAACTCAATTTATTAAAATTTGTTCCAGCTTCTGGTGCGGCAACCAGAATGTTTAAGGCGTTGTTTCAATTCTTAAATACATATAATCCTGCACAAGAAACTATTAATGCATATATAAATAGAGAAAAGGCAGAGATTATTAGAACCTTTTTTATTGGGATAGAAAAGTTTCCGTTTTATGAAGAGGTTATAAAAAGATTTGTTGAAAAGCATCCCGATTTTTTAAATCTTCCAGACCATTTTCAGAAGTATTATGTGGTTAAAATATTACTAGATAAAGATGAGTTTGATTATGGATCGAGTCCTAAAGGCTTACTTCCTTTTCATAAATATAAAACGCATCCTGCAACTGCTTTTGAAGAGCATATGTATGAAGCCGCTCTGTACGATGAGTCTAACGGGGTAGCCAAACTTCATTTTACAATATCAAAAGAACATAATAATGACTTTGATGAGGAAATGGATAAAATCGAGAGTCGTGTTACAGAAAAAACAGGGGTTTCTTTTGAGACTTCTTTTTCATATCAAAAGGAATCTACCGATACATTGGCAGTTTCTATGGAAAACGAGCCTTTTCGTTTAGAAACAGGAGAAATATTATTTAGACCTGGAGGGCACGGAGCTTTAATAGAAAATCTAAATGACCAAGATGCAGATATTATCTTTATTAAAAATATTGATAATGTAGTGGTATATAAATATAAACATGAGTTGGCTCAGTTTAAAAAAATACTTGCTGGAAAGTTAATTGAAGTTCAGAATAGGGCATATAAATATGCCAAACTGCTAGATGAAACTACTCCAAATGAGAAAATGATAAACGAAATAAAAGATTTTCTGAGAACAGAATTAAATGTTCATGTAAAATCTGATGTAGATAAGTATAAGGAGGTTTATCAAATTGAATTTTTGAAGGAAAAACTAAATGCACCAATCCGAATTTGTGGAATGGTAAAAAATGAAGGAGAACCTGGGGGAGGACCCTTTTGGATAAAGGATGAAGATGGGAATATTTCTCTGCAAATTGTAGAGTCGCCACAAATAGATTCTAAGAATAAATTTCAGGAAGATATTTTAAAAGCAGCTACCCATTTTAATCCTGTGGATATTGTTTGTAGCACTAAAAATTACAAAGGAGAAAAATATAATCTTTTGGATTATGTTAATAAACAACAAGCTTTTATAACCAATAAAACCAAAGAAGGAAAAGAATTAAAAGCATTAGAATTACCAGGGCTTTGGAATGGAGGAATGGCATTTTGGAATACCATATTTGTAGAAGTTCCGTTAACTACCTTTAATCCTGTAAAAACCGTTGTAGATTTATTAAAACCTGCACACCAAGTAAAGGATAAGTAAGTAGTTGTTTTACGGTATTATATTTACAGAGGAGAATTTATAATGATTGAGTTTAAAGAAAACAACAATTTTTATATAATAACTGGAGGACCTGGAGTAGGAAAAACTACTTTATTGGAGGAATTAAAAAATAGAGGGTATAGTACAGTTCCTGAAATTGCTCGAGAATTAATTAAAGAAGAGCAGTCCAGAAATGGAAATGCTTTACCTTGGAAAGACAAAAATTTATATAAGGAGGTAATGTTTAACCGCTCAATAAATAGTTTTGAGCAAGTCTATAAGACTTTAAACATAAGTAATAAGAGCCCCATTTTTTTTGACCGTGGTTTTTTGGATACCATTTGTTATGCAAAATTAATCCAATCGGAAATAGATGAACAAATGGAACTTTATGCAGAGAATTGGAGATACAATGAGAATATATTTATACTTCCTCCTTGGCAGAAAATATACGAAACCGATACTGAGAGAAAGCAAGAATGGACGGAAGCAGTTTTGACATATGAAAAAATGTGTGAAACATACAGCAGTTATGGCTATAATATTGTAGAAATACCAAAAATAGCTGTACGTAAAAGAGTAGATTTTATATTGAAATTTATAAAGGAACTACACAGATAAGTACCTGCCAAAAGTGGCTGTCTAAATAGTAATTCATAGTTGTCAAACTTGTAGAACTGAGCTTGTCGAAGTTTCACAACTAACTCTCAAAAAATCCTTCAACAAGTGCTGGAAGACATTTAGAGTTTGGATTTTTTTGTTCCAACCACTAAAACTGTATCTTTTTTACCCATCTTTTTAAAATAAATACACTTTTTTACTCACTTATATTTTTCATATTTGGAACAGATCTCGTGTTAGTCATCTGATTATCATTTAGTTAAATCTTTATTGACTTCACATATTATAATTGGTATAAAATTGGCTTTATATTAATCAGAAAAAAATTAAATAAAATATATAGTATGAGAAAGTTAGCATTAGCATCAGCATTAGCACTAGGTAGTTTTGCATCGTTTGCAGCAACACCAGTAATTTTTCACGATGGAATAGCAGAAGAGATTTATGCAACGCAAGATGAATATGAAGAAATACAAGTAGCTGAAGTTCCTCAAGCTGTTTCAGATGCACTGGCAGCAGATTTTCCAGGAGCTGAAATCTCGAAAGCATATAAAAATGAAGCCTCTGAGTATAAATTAGAAGTTGCCGTTGGAGAAGAAATAGCAACTCTTTACGCTAATGAAAGTGGAGAGTGGATTCAAAAATAGAATGACATAAGCTTCGTTTATTTTAATTACGTTTGAAAAGGACTTGCCTTCGGGTGAGTCTTTTTTATGTTATAAAGTTATAGTAGTGTAATTTAGATTTACTCTGTACTCTTTTTCCTTGCAGTGAAGCAGTGATGATTCTTAATCTTGATACTTTTTTTTATAATTATTTCTGTGTAAAACAGTGTATTTTTTACTCAGGAAACGGGGTGCTTACACATTGTTTACACACTTTATATTTTATTTGCATTCGCAACATCATATTTAATAACCTGATTTTCAATTATTTAAATATTAACTTATCTAAGTTCATTTTTTTGGAACGAAGATGGTACTATACTAATCAGAAATAAATTAGTATTAATCATAAAAACATATAATCATGAAAAAGGTATTTTTAGTAGCAGCATTAGCATTAGGTAGTTTCGCAACATTTGCAGCAACACCAATAGTTTCTAATACAAACGGAATCTATATGATTCAAGATGAATATCAAGAAATTGATGTGGCAGAAGTACCACAAGCAATTACAGATGCACTTGCAGCAGATTTTCCTGGAGCAACAATTTCTAAAGCATATAAAAATGATGCCTCAGAATATAAAATTGATGTAGCTGTTGGCGAAGAAACGACAACACTTTACGCAAACGAAAATGGAGAGTGGATACAGAAATAGTAGCAAGTAAACTCCGTTTATTTTAATTACATTTGAGAGAAAGACTGTCTTTAAAGGCAGTCTTTTTTTATGGAGTTTTTTAAAGGGATGGAATCTTATTTTATACCTAAAATAAAACATACATACTCTTAAAGAAAAGTATACTTCTTACCCATTATTGTGTGCATATTACACACATTTTCACAGATAATGGGTATTTATTTTTTTATGAAAAGCCCATAATAACTGATAGTTAAGTGGTTATGTATGTGTTCTTGTTTTTGGTATAGAATTGGCTTTTAATAAAGTAAGTATTTAAAAGAAGTTTAATATAAAATAAAGAAGATATGAAAAAGTTAATTTTAGCATCAGTTATAGCATTAGGAAGTTTTACAACATTTGCAGCAGTTCCAGTAATTTCTAATAATGATTTTGTAGAAACAGTATATGTAGATCAGGATGATTATACTCCTATAGACGCTACAGAATTACCTGACGCAATTACAAATGCATTGGAGACAGATTTCCCAGGAGTTCAAGTTTCAAAGGCTTTTAAAAATGAAGCGGATGAATATAAAATTCAAGTATTGGTAGGAGATAAAACAACCAATTTGTATGCTACTAAAGATGGGGAGTGGATTCAGAATAAATAATAATTAGTAGTATTGAGAACAAACAATACACTCAAGTTTACTCTATAATTGAGATTAGAACATTTTGAATTTAAATCCCTCCTAATTTCTCTTGAGTTTACTAAAGAAATGAGTGATAGTAATACAAAAATCAACACTTAGCGTGTAAAACAAAGTCATATTTTGTTTAAGGATGGTGAAAGCCATCCTTTTTTTATGATTTTTTTAAATTGTTACACCTATTTACTTCCTATTTTTGTAGAAACCCACTTGAGAATGCCAAATATCCTATTGATAGAAGATGATGTTACTTTTTCGGCGATACTGGAACGTTTTTTAAAGAAAAACGGTTTTTCAGTAGAAGCTAGTTATTCGTCGGAAGAAGCGCAAAAAAAACTTTCCAATACTAAATACGATTTGGTATTTACCGATTTGAGATTGCCAGACGATGATGGAATTTCTATTTTGACAAAAGTTAAAGAAAAACATCCTGAAACTCCTGTTATTTTAATGACTGGATATGCAGAGGTTTCTACCGCTGTAAAAGCTATGAAAAAGGGCGCTTTTGATTATATTTCAAAACCTTTTAATCAAGATGAAGTACTTATTGTAATTCAAAATGCTTTAAAAGGAGATAATCAGCAAAAACAAAAATCTACTGAAGCTGCAGCTGCTCCACAAGCAAAGACTGAAAAAAAGAAAGAGGCTTTTCCTAAAAAAGCAGTTACAGGAATTAGTAGTGCCTCAACAAAACTTAATGAGTATATAAAACTAGTGGCTCCTACCGATATGTCTGTTTTAATTATGGGAGATAGTGGAACGGGGAAAGAAGTGGTAGCAAAAAGAATTCACGACAATAGTAGTCGAAAAGATTTTAGCTTTATTGCGGTAGATTGCGGAGCTATTCCAAAGGAAATTGCGGCAAGCGAATTTTTTGGTCATGTAAAAGGCTCTTTTACTGGTGCTGTAAACAATAAGATTGGACATTTTGAGGCTGCAAATGGAGGAACTATTTTTTTAGATGAAGTGGGGAATTTATCTTATGAAAATCAAATTCAGTTATTAAGAGCTCTTCAAGAGCGAAAAATCAAACCGATAGGAAGTAATCAAGAGATTGAGGTTGATATTAGATTAATTACAGCTACTAATGAAGATTTATTACAAGCTGTTGAAAAAGGACAATTTAGAGAAGATCTTTATCACCGATTGAACGAATTTACCATTAAAGTACCTAATTTATACGAGCGAAAAGAAGATTTGCTCATTTTTGCAGACCATTTTTTGAATATGGCAAATGAGCAGCTTAATAAAAATGTATTAGGATTTTCTGATGAAGTGATTACAATTTTTCAGCAATATAAATGGCCAGGAAATTTACGAGAAATGTCCAATGTAATAAAAAGATCGGCATTACTTACGCAAGGAGATTTGATTGAAAAATCGGTTTTGCCAATGGAACTTACAAATCCACCAAAAGAAAATCAGCATATAAAATCTTTTTCTACAAAAGATAATGAGCGCGACTTAATTATAAATGCGTTAAATGAAGTAGGAAATAATAAATCTAAAGCCGCAAGATTACTTAATATTACTCGTAAAACACTTTATAATAAAATTAAAGAATACGAAATAGAAGCATAGTTTCTAAGAAAGATAATTATTTATTGTTTTTAAGATGCTTATCGATAGCCGAAAAAGTTAGTTTTATATTCTTTTTTAAAGCTTTGTAATTAGAGGGTAATTGCTTTTTCTCTTCATCTTTGAAATGCTCTAAAAAATTAAGGATAGGCACTACTGTTTGTGCATCTATTTGCTTAAACATAGTTTGCATTTTGTGAGCTATTTTTCGGATTTCCTCTAAATTTTCTTTCGCTATATACGTTTTTAAATCTTTTAGGTCTTTAGAAGTATTCTCTTTAAATACCTCTAAGATGTCTAACATGGCTTCGTCATCACTCAAAAAAGAACTTAAAGAGGAAAGATCAAAAAGGGTATTTTTTTTGATAGTTGTCTCCGTTTCTTCTTCATTTTCAGTAGTTTCTTGCGTGTTATCTAAAACTTTAGAAATTTTGTGTAGTAAAGATTTTGGCTCATAAGGCTTGAATAAAAATTCGGCAAATCCAGCTTCTAGATAACTTTTTTTATTGAGATCTTTTCTTCCTGTAACAGCAATAATTGGTTGGTTGTTATATCCGTATTGTTTATCAGAACGTAAGGTTTCAGCAAAATAAAATCCGTTAAAAGATGGTAATTGAATATCGGTTACAATAAAATCATATTCAATACTTTTAATCTTATCAAGCGCTTTTTTACCACTATCAAAAGCAAATACTTTAAAATTATTTTTTTCTAGGATTTCTTTATTTAGTTTCAGGAGCGTTTCATCATCATCTATAACAATAGCAGTGTATTTTTTATTGAGAATAGTAAAATCGGGATTTTCAACATTTTTTATAATCACATCTTTACTGCTAAATTTTGCAGGAAAAACAAATGAAAAAGTACTACCTTTTCCTTCTTTACTTTCTAAATATAAACTTCCGCCCAATAACGAAGCAAGCTTTCTAGAAATAGTTAACCCTAGTCCGCTTCCTCCATATTTTTTTTCGGTGTTACCGTCGGCTTGTGTAAACTCTTCAAAAATAATATGTTGCTTTTCTTTTTTAATTCCTATCCCAGTATCAATAACAGAAATAGAAATTAACTGTTCATTTTCGCTTGTAGTTTTTAATCTTACTTTAACGGTTATACTCCCTTCTTCTGTAAATTTATAGGCATTCCCTATGAGGTTTGATAAAATTTGTTTTACTCGGAAGGGATCTCCTATTAAATGTTTATTTATTGATTTGTCGATGTCAATTATCAGATTTATATTTTTTGCACTATAGATAGATTGTACACCTTCTGCAGTTTCCGTAATTAGGGTATTCAGATTAAAAGCTACGTGTTCAATATTAATTTTTCCAGCTTCTAGTTTTGTAAAATCTAGTAAATCATCAACCAATTGTGTAACATAGCTAGAAGCATTTTTTATACGGTCGGTATAATGAGATTCTTTTTCGTTCAAATTGGCATCTTTAAGAAGTTCGGTATACCCCAAAATTGTACTTAAAGGAGTTCTTAAGTCGTGACTAACCATAGAAATAAGCTGTTCCCTGCTTTTTACTAAAAGTTTATTATGCTCATTAGAATCTTCAATTTGCCTTTTGTATTGCTGACTTCGCCAGGAATCTCTTAAAATAATAATTGAAAAAACAATCACTAAAATCGCACCAATAATGGCTGCAATTGTAATAACCTTAATGCTTCGCTGAAGTACACGCTCTCTTTCAACATTTAATATACGGGCATTATTTACAAATTCGTTTTCAAAAGCCGTTAGTATTTGACGTAATTGTTGAGAAGTAGTGAGGTCGTTTCTTAGTAATTGACGCTCTTTAATTGCCAAAGAAAGCTTTTGTGTTGAGGCTTTTTCTTTTACATTTTGAAGCATTTCTCTAGAAGCAGTAACAATAGAATCTAGGGTTCGTTCATCAACAGAATTACTGGAGTCTCTAGGAATATACCTATTATTAATAGCAATAAATTCTAATAACTTTTTCTTTGTTTCAAGATCTAAACTATCGGGGTTTGCTACAAAATCTTTTAAGGAAAGTCGCCCTAGTTGATCTTCTATATTTGAAAGTTTTTCAATAGCACTTTCAATTGTTTTTTCAGAGGTGTCGTTAATCCTAAGCTCTCTAAGTTCGTTGATGTTCTTTATTTTCTGCTGAAGTAAAAAATTAACACTATCTAGTAATTTGGATTGATATGGCTGATTTATAATTTGTTTTAAGGAATCTATTTGTATGGAAATAGAGTCATTCTTCCGAAGAAAACTTACATAAGGTTGTTGAGAATTTGATTGAATAGCCGAACGCGCAAAGCTTTCACTTTCGTACATAAGAGTAAGGAGTTTACCTATACGAAGGATCTTATTTTTCTCAATAGTTTCATCTTTTTGCGCTTGGGTAAAAGAACTTATCTCTTGATATACCAACCAGCCAACAATTACAACTAGAGAAACCAAAGCTAAATAGCTCAGCAATACTTTTAAAGGGATTCTGCTCTTCGAATTTTCCATTTTTTAAAGATAAATAAAGGACGTCAAACCGATGTGAAATTTTTGTCAAAATATTTTCCGAAACCAGCATTCGTTTTGTAATTTTGCGGCATCTCATAAGGGGTGCTTTTTAGGGGTTAAATTTTATATTTTTCAACTAAAAAAAGGCTGAGATTATACCCATGGAACCTAGAACAGGTAATGCTGTTTAGGGATGGCCGAGTTTAAAAGCGGTTTTAAATATAAATTCGAAAAGGAGTTAATAAACAACTGTCTTTTTGAGTGGAGTTGGGAAGAAATATTTTCCCGAAGCTTTGTAGGCAACAAATTAATTTTAATCAAACTAAAGAATAATAACCCCTTTTATTCGTAAAACAATTACGAATGAAGTTTTTATTCACATTTTTAAGTCTTTTATTTCTAGGAGTCGAATTGAGTTCTGCCCAAGAATTTAAAGTATCAGGAACCTTTACCGATCAAGAAAATGTTGGTGTTCCTGGAGCTACGGTAATTTTAGAAAATACCAATAATGGTACGCAGACGGATGCAGATGGATATTATGAATTAGCTGTTCCACAAGGAAAGCAAGTTTTAGTTTTTACATTTTCAGCGCAAAATCCAATTACAAAAACAATTAATGTTACAGAAGATATGGTACTTAATGTGCAAATTTCTGAAGACGATGTTATGTTGGATGAGGTTTTGGTTTCTGCAATTAGGGTAACTAGTGATACTCCAGTAACTTTTTCAAATCTTTCTGCGGAAGATATTGCACCTAGAAATTTAGGACAAGATATCCCTGTTTTAATGGGGTATTTACCGTCGGTGGTAACCACTTCCGATGCTGGAGCTGGTGTTGGATATACTGGAATTCGGGTGCGTGGGAGTGATGCTACCCGTGTCAATGTAACCATCAATGGAATCCCATATAACGATTCGGAATCTCATGGTAGTTTTTGGGTGAATATGCCCGATTTTGCATCTTCTGTTGAGAATTTACAATTGCAACGTGGAGTTGGAACTTCTACTAATGGTGCTGGAGCTTTTGGAGCGAGTTTAAATTTATTAACGGATGCTGTAAATAAAGATCCTTATGCCGAGATTTCTGGTTCTGTTGGGAGTTTTGATACCCGAAAAGCAAATATAAAATTTAGCAGTGGCCTGGTTAATAACCATATAGAAGTTTCTGGGCGTTTGTCTCGAATAAAATCTGATGGATATATAGATAGAGCTGCCTCCGATTTGGAATCATACTTTTTACAAGGGGCTTATGTGGACGATAATACCTTGATTAAAGCGCTCGTTTTTGGCGGACATGAAATTACGTACCAGTCGTGGAACGGAGTTGAAGACTGGCAAATAGAGCAATATGGAAGGACTTTTAATAGTGCTGGAGCTATTTATGATGAAGATGAAAATGTGGTGGATTATTATGATAATGAAGTAGACGATTATAAACAAGACCATTTTCAATTGCATTGGAATGAACAAGTTTCTGCAAATTGGAATACAAATTTAGCGATTCACTACACCCGTGGACGCGGATTTTTTGAGCAATACCGCCAAGATGATGATTTTGCAACCTACGGATTTGAGCCAGTTACCATAGATGGGGATTTGGTAAATACTACAGATTTAATTCGCCGTAGATGGCTTAGTAATCATTTTTATGGGACTACCTTTTCTGTAACTTACGAAAATGAAACGATGGAATTTATAGCTGGTGGCGCTTGGAATAAATATGAAGGCGACCATTTCGGGGAAATTATTTGGGCACGTTATGCTGGCGATAGTGAAATTAGAGATCGCTATTATGATGATAACTCAACAAAAACCGACTTTAATAGTTTTGCAAAGTTAAATTATAAATTGACTGATAATTTAAGTCTTTATGGAGATTTGCAATACCGCCGTGTAACTTACCAAGCTAATGGAGATGATACAGGTTTGGTAGACGATGAATTTGACTTTTTTAATCCGAAAGCAGGACTTACGTACAGTCTTAATGAAGCCAATAATTTATATTTTTCTTATGCCCGTGCTAATAGAGAGCCTAATCGTAACGATTACGAAAGTGGAAGTCCAGAGCCAGAAACTTTAAACGATTTTGAATTAGGATGGCGCTATGCTTCGCCAACAATTAAAGTAAACGCAAATACGTACTATATGCGTTATAAAAACCAGTTGGTGTTAACAGGGGAGTTAAACGATGTTGGAGCGCCATTACGTAAAAATGTGGGCGATAGCTACCGATTAGGACTTGAAGTAGATGCTACTTTTTTCTTTGCTGATAAGTTTTTGCTTAAACCTAATTTAGCATTAAGTACTAATAAGAATCTAGATTTTTATTCTCAAATAGATGGAGAAGTGCAAGATTTAGGACATACCAATATATCGTATTCTCCTAATTTTGTTGCAGGAAATAACTTTACTTATTTACCCATTAGAAATTTACAATTGTCTTTCCTTTCTAAATATGTTTCTGAGCAATATTTAGGGAATACCGATGCCGAAAGTTCAAAATTGGATAGTTATTTTGTAAACGATTTTAATGTGCAATACACCATAGAGACGGAAAGTTTTTTTAAATCCATTGTATTAAGTGGCTTGGTAAACAATATTTTTGATGCTAAATACATCTCTAATGGATATTATTATACGTATGATGTTGGTAATGACGATGGTTCTACCACTACTTTTGATGGAGCTGGGTATTATCCGCAAGCTGGAATTAACTTTCTAGTTGGTGCTACAATTACTTTTTAATCCTCATAGAGGGTTTTTATTACAAGGAAATAATTAATAGTAGGCTGTCAAAAAGTAATTCATAGTTGTCAAACTGAGCTTGTCAAACTGAGCTTGTCGAAGTTTTAAACAATTAACACTTAAAAAATCCTTCGGCAAGCTCCGGATAACATTTAGAGTTTAATTACTTTTTAGACAGCCTCTTTTTTGATGCTCATAATTACCTTAACTTTGAATGATCTCATAAAAAGTACCTCTAAGATGAATCATTTTTTTCAGCATTTAAACAAATTTGTATCGGTAACAGACCAAGAATTTCAAGAGATTAGTACGTATTTTGAGGTATTGAGTTTGGATAAAAAAGAGTGTGTTATGTTAGCAGGAAATCACTGCGATACAAACTATTTTGTTTTAAGTGGTTGTCTTCATATGTTTTTTACTGATGAAAGAGGAATAGACCGAACCGTTCAATTTGCTATTGAAAACTGGTGGCTCACAGATGCACAAGCGCTTTATCATCAAAAGGTAACAGATTTTAATATTCAAGCTGTAGAAAATTCAGAAATATTAGTTATTAAATCTGATAAAGAAAGAGCGTTATTAGCACGTTTTCCGAAGCTGGAAATATATTTTAGAAGCATTTATCAAATTGCATACGGGGCTGCTTTAAAAAGAATGCAATATATTTTTAGCTATTCAAAAGAAGAGATTTTCTTTAGGTTTCGAGAAGAATTTCCTGAATTTGTAAATCGTGTTCCTCAATATTTAATTGCTACTTTTTTAGGATTAACTCCAGAATACCTCAGTAAAATTCGAGCCAAATGATTTTCTTAAACTAGATTAATTTTTTTGAGATTTATAGATTCTATTTTTGAGGATAATTAAAACAATTACTCATGGAAAAGAGAATTCAAATAGATGTTTTAGAGCCTGAAGCTTATAAAGCCATGTACGCATTAGAAAAATATTTGGCAGCAAGTAAGCTTAGTAATACGCATAAAGAACTTGTTAAAATCCGTGCTTCTCAAATTAATGGTTGTGCTTTTTGTATTGATATGCATACCAAAGATGCTTTAAAAAACGGCGAAACACAGCAACGTATTTTTTTGATCAGTGCATGGCGAGAAACCGATTTATTTTCTGAGGAAGAAAAAGTAGTGTTACAGCTTACCGAAGAGGTTACATTAATCCATAAACAGGGATTAACATCTGAAACTTATAATAAAGCACTTGATTTTTTTGATGAAAATTATTTAGCACAAATTATAATGGCTATTACAACAATTAACGCTTGGAATAGAATTGCGGTAAGTACGCATAAACCTTTTTAATATTCTATGAGGATTTAAAACTAGAAAAGGAAAGCGAGATTTTAAAAAGGATTCTCTATAAATTAAAGATTTTAGGGGATTAAAATATAGTCTTTGTTCTTTTTCCTAATAGGGAGGCGGTCTTGTATTTTTACTCGGACATTAATACATTAAAATAATAAAAATAAACACATTAAATTCGCTATACTAATTTTGGAATCTAACCAAGATGTTGATTTGTGAATTTTATCAGATAAATAAAAAATAAATATTAACAGATGAAAACCATTATTAAAGTTTTAGTTTTAGCGCTATTTGTTTTTGCGAGTTGTACTGTAAAAAACTCAAAAGAGGATGCTAAAAAAGTTACAGAAACAGTAGAAATAGAGAGTACACAAAAGAGCACAAAAGAAATTGATGAAAGTCTTCCTACCATCGGACTTTTAATGTACGACCGTGTTTTAATGACCGAAGTAACAGCTCCTATGGATGTGTTTTCTAAGCATACCGAAGCAGGAGACACATTATTTAACGTAATTACCATTGCAGAAACGTTGGATCCGGTAGAAACCGAAGAAGGGCTAGTTGTAGTTCCAGATTTTACATTTGATACCGCACCAAAACTCGACGTTTTATTTGTGCCAAGTGCTTATGATATGTGGACTGCCGTTAGGAATGAAAAATTGGTGAATTTTATTATTGAAAAAAATAAAGAAACCACATATACGGTTAGTAATTGTGGTGGGGCACAACTTATTGGTAAATCTGGAATTGCCAGTGGAAAGAAAATTGTTACGTGGATTGGTGGGGGAGAACAACTGCAAAAGGATTATCCAGATTTATTAGTGCAAAACGATGCTGAGGTTAGCTTTGTAACCGATGGAAAATTCTACTCTTCTAACGGAAATTTAGCTAGTTATATTTCTTCTTTAGAGCTTTTAGAAAAAATGACTAGCAAAGAACAACGATTGTTTGTAGAATCGTATTTGTATTTAGATAGATTGAAAGATTGGGATTTTAACGAGCAGAAATAGCGAGAAAGCTTTTAATCCCCCAAAGACTAAAACCAAAAAACTATTTGTAGTCTATAACCGAGCTTTTAGAAGTTTATATAGATGCTTCTATAGGTGTACAAGAATGCAATTTCCACTCTCAAAATCAGTATAGACAACCTTTAGTTACAATAAAATGCTTTCAATTTCTTTCCAGTTGTTAACTCGTTGATGTCCTTTATCGCGACCCATATTATGGGGTTGAGTATATAAAAGAGTTGTTTTTTTAAAGTAATCGAGGTTTTTGAAATGGTCGTCAATTAAAATATCCCCTTGAACAGGAATTTTAGATCCGCAAAGAATTATTTGCTTCCAGTGTAAAAAAGGGAAATGTTCTTGTAGCCAATCGTATTTTTCGCGCAAGCTATTTGGAAATTCCATTGCCGATGAGACAATAAAAATATCATATACGTTATTAAGCTTTTTCATTACTTCAATAGCGTTTTCAATTACAGGAGCATCCCGAAAGAAACCAGCCTTATGGATATAGCTGAGATAATTTGGAAAAGCATCTGCTTCAGAAACTCCAATTACATCTTCTCTTTCTATTTTTTTACCTGTAATATTAGATTCTAATCGGAAAAACTGCTGATAGGTATCGGCTAACACCCCATCCATATCAACTAGAAGTCTTTTTTGTGCCATAATAATTAATTATATATCCGAACGTTGCTACCTTCTGCTGAAACACTATATTCTTGTAGTGGGTATGCTTTACCTTCACCAGAAAATTCAGAAACAAGGCTTCCCCCAGCTAGTTCATATTCATAATCTTCACAACTACATTTACAAGTTACCCCACTCAGCGTCATTGTAGAACAATTGTTTGGTGGATGATTTGGGCAACTAGCTTCCCAAGCTCTATAACTTCCGAAAAGATTAATAACAAAAATTCCTCTAATTCCAACATTAGAATTGTTTACATAAACCGCTGTTCCAGGAGTTGCTAAATTAGCGTATTGAGGAAGGTTTAAGTTTATGTTATAGCTAAAACCAGGTTCTATTAAATTTGGATTATCAAAGGAAGAATCGTCACTGCTACATGCAGTAACAATAAATAGAATTGATAAAATGTAAAAAAGATGTCTCATTAATAAATGTTATAAAGTGCGCAAGTTACAATAAATTCAATCTGAAAAATATTGAACGTAAAACGAATCAATATATTATTTGATAGTATATGATATTTTCTACAATAATTTTCGTCGTTTGCGTTGACTAAAATTTTGTATATTTGTTTAAATCCTCTTTGGAAAAGGGGATTTTTTGTATTTATAAAAGATGAAGTCATGAGTAACGTATCTTATTACACAGAAGAGGGAATAAAAAAATTAAGAGCAGAATTAGAGCAACTAAAAAGTATTGAGCGCCCAAAGGCATCACAAGCAATAGCAGAAGCAAGAGATAAAGGAGATTTATCTGAAAATGCAGAATATGATGCGGCAAAAGAGGCGCAAGGGTTATTGGAAATGCGGATTTCTAAAATGGAAGCAACATTGGCAAATGCCCGTGTTATTGATGAATCTCAATTGGATACATCAAAAGTTTTAGCACTTTCTAATGTTAAAATAAAAAACCATGCCAATGGGATGGAAATGACCTATAAATTGGTAGCAGAAAGTGAAGCCGATCTAAAAACAGGAAAAATATCTGTAAATTCTCCTATCGGAAAAGGTCTTTTAGGGAAGTCTGTTGGAGAAATAGCAGAGGTTAAAGTGCCAAATGGAACTTTACAATTTGAAATATTAGAAATAACAAGAGGATAAAATTCATTTGCAGTTTTTGGTTTTTTGTATATTTAACTTTCATTATAAAAACCAGAACTAATGCACAGAAGAAAATTTCTTCATAATACAATAGCAACAAGTGTTGGGGCTTCAGTATTTACTACTGGAGCCTTTGCTTTTTCTAAGTCTATACAAACACCACCACATCAATTTAATTTAAAGTATGCTCCACATATTGGAATGTTTAAAAATCATGCTGGAGAGGATGTTATCGACCAATTAAATTTTATGGCAGATCAAGGCTTTACAGCCTTTGAAGATAATAATATGCGTACCCGTCCCATTGCCGAGCAAGAAGCCATGGCTAAAACTATGGAGAAAAGAGGAATAACCATGGGTGTTTTTGTAGCTCATGAAATTTATTGGAGTGAACCAAACCTTACAAATGGAGACGAAAACCTGCGCAAAGAATTTTTAAAGTATATCCAAGATTCTGTGGCAGTTGCTAAGCGTGTAAATGCCAAATGGGTTACAGTAGTTCCTGGGTATGTAGACTTAAGATTAGAACATGGCTATCAAACTGCTAATGTTGTGGAATCGCTTAAGCAAGCATCGGCAATTTTAGAGCCTCATGGTATAACAATGGTATTAGAGCCACTAAATTATATGAATCATCCTGGGTTATTCTTAAAAAAATCTGCTCAGGCATATGAAATTTGTAAAGCCGTTGATTCGCCTTCGTGTAAGATTCTTTTTGATGTGTATCATCAGCAAATAACTGAAGGGAATTTGATTCCGAATATAGAAGCTTCTTGGGATGAAATTGCTTATTTCCAAATGGGTGATAACCCAGGAAGGAATGAGCCTACCACTGGAGAAATTAACTACAAAAATATTTTTAAATATATTCAAGAGAAAGGATTTGAGGGTGTTTTAGGGATGGAACATGGAAACTCAAAAGCGGGTAAAGAAGGAGAGCTTGCAGTAATTGAAGCTTATAAAGAAATGGATAATTTTTTAGGGTAATTTCTGATGAAAGAGATAGTTGAAAAATTAGGCTACTTACCAACCGATAAACTTTTAATAATTCATGCGGACGATGCTGGTTTGTGTTTTGCAGAAAACGAAGCAACTAAAAAAGCATTAGAGAAAGGAATTGTTAATTCTACAAGTATTATGATGCCTTGCTCATGGGCATATGAAATGGCAGTTTATGCCAAAGAAAATCCGCAGTTTGATTATGGAATTCATTTAACATTGACTTGCGAATGGAAGAATTATAAGTTTGGTCCTGTGCTTTCAGCAGCAGAAGTACCTAGTTTAGTGGATAAAAATGGGCATTTTTATCCGAAGCGTGCCATGGTAAAACAAAATGTAAATCCTTCTGAAGTAAAAAAAGAATTAAAAGCTCAAATAGAATTGGCTATTGCTTGGGGGGTAAAACCAACACACTTGGATTCTCACATGTTTTGTTTAGGCTTAACCAAGGAAATTATAAATGTATACAGGGAGTTAGGGAAAGAATATAACCTAGCTGTTTTTCTGAGCAAACAGTTGTTGGGCGATTTTAATATGGAAACTGAAAAATATATTTTGGATACAGATTTTACTATTGAAAGTGTTTTTACAGGTGAGTGGAAATGGTTTGATGGTGCTGGTCTTGATGCTTATTATAAACATGCTATTGAAAGTTTGCAAAATGGAATAAATATTATTTTAATTCACCCTGCTTTTAATAACGACGAAATGCAAGGAG